>Ga0209810_1003251_pt1 | contig 17419 bp, 17 predicted proteins | sample Coa_R1_7_FD_187159 | JGI IMG/M metagenome (GOLD analysis project Ga0209810, IMG submission 187159) | Surface soil microbial communities from Centralia Pennsylvania, which are recovering from an underground coalmine fire - Coalmine... | ecosystem: Environmental > Terrestrial > Soil > Unclassified...
TTTACGACCTTATCGCGCGGTCAAAGTCTCTGCCCAGCGACTTTTGGAAAGAGGATCCCTTGTATATCGAACTGGGGAGCTATTCGTCACGAAGGTCGGTTAACACGATCCCATTAGCCGTGGCCGGCGGCCCCGACGTCATCGTGGACGTGAACGAAGCTGGTGAAGCGCTGGGTATAGAATTTCTGGGCCGCCCTCGTTGAAGCCGGAGTGAATTCACAGACCTGTTAGCAGGGTTCGCGGCATTCGTCTACGTCGGCGCGCTGTGGTACGGCGCCCCGGCGTTTTTTCGCGCACCGGTTGAGATACCGGAACGTTTCCGCGCGACGATCGTCCTCGGCGTCGCGATTCCCGGGTTCCTGGCGCTCGTGCATTTATTGTACGCGCCGCTGCTTTGGTGTGCGGTCGCAGCCGTTGTGCTTGTGCGGTTTTGGAAGCGATCCGCGACGGCTTCGCCGGATTGGGCGTTGTATGCGACACTCGGTGCAACGCTCGTCATTCTGTGGCCGCCGCTCGCGCGTCCGGTGCTGGACGGCGACTCGCTGCTGTATCATCTGCCGAACGCGGCCGCATTCGTGCAGAACGCATCGCTTTGGAAAGTACAGGCGCCGTATTGGTTCTATCCGCCCGCGTCGGAGTTGTTCGCAGCGGGAATCTTCGCCGCGTCGGGACGGTGGAGTCTGCCGATTGCTGGCGCGCTGCCGGCGCTGCTGATCGTCGCGCGCCTTTACGCGATCGCGCGCGCAAATGGAGCAGAGGCGTGGCGCGCGGCGAGCATTCCGTTGGCATTCATTTGCACGCCCGTCGCCGCGTTTGAAGCCGGCACGCTGCAAAACGACTTGTGGCTGGCGGCGTTTTTCGTTGAAGTGCTCGCTTCCGGCTCGGTGCTTGCCGCGGCGATTTGCGCGCTGCTCAAACCCTACGGCTGGATTGAAGCGATAATCGCCGCATGGTGCGCGCGCGTTCCCGCGCGCCTCGTCGCGCTTGCGTTCCTGCCGTTCGTTTTTTGGATCGCGCGCGACGCCGTTTTGCTTGGCGGCGCCGGCGTGTCTTTCACGGCGGCGTATTGGTCGAGCACGATCGCCGGCAATGCCGCGATTGCGTTCCCGCAGCTCGCGAACGGTGTGGCGGCCGTCACGCCGCAAGCGTTCGTGTGGTTTGCGGCGCTCCTTGCGGGATTCGTCTTCCGTGACACGCGGCGGTACGCGGCGTCCGGCGTTGCGGCATTCGCGCTGTACTGCTTCTTACCGGTATCGTACCGCGCATACGCAACGAACTATGTCCTCGATGCCTCGTCGCTGCGTTATGCACTGCCGGCACTTGCGGCCGGTGCGTTCGTTGCCGTGGTCGTCGTCGCGCGATCTCGTGCGTGGCTCGCGGGCATCGCGTATGCCGTTGCCGCGTGGGGAGTATGGAGCGTACTCGCAGTATTTTGGAACGACGGCTTCGCGCGGTGGGCCGTCCTCGTTGCGGCGGTGTGCGTGGGTGCGGCGCTGCTTGCGCGGCGAACGCGTGCCGTTTCGATCGCTGCCGCGGTATTGGCGGTTTTGCTCGTCGGGAGTTGGGCGGCGTCAACGCGTGCGCCAGGCTTTTACGCCGACTGGATGCGGCAGCCGAGCGGCCAACCAACCGGCGCGTTCTCGTGGGTAGCGACGCATCACCCGCGAGCGATCGTTGCGCAGAACGTTCGCACCGGCGCGATCGTCATGGCATCACCGCGGACGCGCGTAATCGACGGCGACGATGCAACGCCGGACGTTTGCGCGTCCGCGCGCGCTATGCATGCGCTCGTTCTTGCCGGAAGCAACGAAAGCGCGCAAGATGCCGCGCTGCGTTCGCTCATGGCGCATGCGAAATCGTGCGGGAAAGTGTTGTTCGAGGACGGGGCTGCGGTCGTCGTTCAGCCCGCGCCGTAACCGATAGACGCCAGCACGCGCTGCGTTGCCAGCGCCTCCTCGAAGGTGGGAACGGCGCTCGTTCCCGTTTGGATTTGTTTGACGAACTCGTCGAGCAATTCCATGATGAACGGAACGTGCCGGTCGAGCGACGCGAAACGCGCGTACGGTGACGGCTTCACGTCGAGCTCGGCGGTCTCTTCCGCATCGACGCTGAACAGACGCATCGAGTCGAAGTCCGTGCCGCTTGCCACTGCCGTGCGGTTTTCCGCGTGCACGGCAAGGGTGAACGAATCCACGCACGTTGTCGCATCCACGCCCACGCGTGCAACGAGTCCGTCGCCGTAATCGATGAGCGCCCAGCATCCGTCGTCGACGGTGCTGATAAATTCGCCCTGCGCGTCCCGTCGCTGCGGATTGGCGGTACGCAGGTACCCGGTGCTGCGTACCGGTGCGCGCCTCGCCAACCACGTCGCACCGTCGATCAGATGCGAAAGCAGCGCGCCGGCCATGCCGCCGCCGCGGCGCCGGTCGAACCACCACGAACGCGGACGCTCGACGTCCGCGCGCAGCCTGCTGGTCAGCTGCGTGATTTCGATCTCGCGCAGCGGCGTAAGATGGTCGTTCTCGACGAGCTCCTTGAGCGCAAGGCGCTGCGGGACCCAGCGAAACTCGTGCATGACCGCGGTCGCGCTTTGCGACTGACGCGCCGCCGCCACCAACTCTTCGGCTTGCGCCACGTCGAGCGTAAACGGCTTTTCGCAGACGATGTGCTTGCCCGCGGCCAGAGCAGCGAGCACGTCATCGCGATGCGTGAAAGGCGGCGCGGCGATCGAAACGACGTCGACGTCGCACTCGCTCAGCAACTCGCGGCAATTCGGGAATGCATGCGGGATGCCGCGCTCTTTTGCGATGCGCTCCGCACTGTGCGGGGAAGCCAGAGCGACGACTTCGAACTTCGGATGCGCGTTGTACGCGGGCAAGTGCGCGCGCACGCCGAAGCCCGCGCCGACTATTCCTACTCGAAACATGCGGCGATGACGTCCACTGCGCGGAAGAGTTGCTCCTGCGTGATGACCAGCGGCGGCGTGATCGAAAGCACGTTGCCCTGCGGTCCGGCCTGAAGCAGTATCACGCCCGCTTTGAGCGCGGCTTTCACGATGCGTGCCGCGGCGTTCGCATCGCGCAGTTCGATGCCCCACATCAAGCCGCGGCCGCGCACGTCGAGCACGCACCCTTCCACGCGCAGCGCTTCGAGCCGCGCACCCAGCACCGAACCGAGCCGGCGCGCCTGCTCCGGCAGTGCCAAGCGCCGGATTTCCCGGATGTTTGCAAGCGCCGCCGCGCATCCCATCGGATTTCCCAGGTAGGTTGACGTGTGCAGCGCTTCGCCCGGCGACTCGGGCCACACGTCCATCAGCGAGGGACGCGCGATGGCGGCAGAGATCGGAAAGCCGTTCGCCATCGCTTTGCCCACGCAGAGGATGTCCGGCACGACCGCTTCCCGCTCGCAGGCAAACATGCTTCCCGTGCGTCCGAATCCCGTGTAAATCTCGTCGAAAATCAAAAGCATGCCGCGCGATGCGCAGAGCGCGCGCAACCCGCGCAGGTAGCCTTTCGGCGGCACGACGCATCCCCCGCGGCCTTGTACCGGTTCGATGATGAGCGCGGCAAGGTCATTGCGCGTTTGCAGCGCGCGCTCCGCCCGATCGAGTGCGGCGGCGCAACCCTCGTCGCTCGCGAGGAAATCGGCGCGCGGATACTCCAGCAGAATCGAACGCGAGGGCAAGTAGTTTTTGAACGGCTCGCGGAATCGTTCGACGCCGCCGATTTCCAGCGTCCCGAGTGACAGACCGTGATAGGCGCCGCGGTATGCTGCGAAGGCGAATTTGCCCGTGGCAAGCATCGCCGTTTTCAACGCGGCTTCGACCGCTTCGGAGCCCGTGGAGGCGAGGAACGTTTTCCCTAAATCGCCGGGCGCGATTTTCGCGAGCGTTTCGAGCAGACGAACTTTCACTTCGGTCGGATGCACGTCGCCCATCCCGTGCATCAGCCGCTTCGCTTGGTCCGAAAGGGCGGCGGCGACATTCGGGTTGCTATGGCCGGTGTTCGCGACGCCGAACGCGGCCGTCAAATCGATGTAGCGATTTCCGTCGACGTCGACGACCACGCAGCCCGACGCCGACTCCCAAAAAACCGGCAGATCGTCATCCACGAACGTGACGTTCCGTGATTCAAACGTGCGAAGCGCCGGCGTGAGTTCGCGGGAACGCGGTCCCGGAACGGGGCCGCGGATGTCCTGAAGATCCGACAACGGCTACAACGTCCTATCTATCCACCGAACGAATTGGGCGATCCTCGGCCGCCCGCCGTGGTCGCCGCTCAGCGGCGGCTGCTGCAGTTCGCCGAAGCGCGCCAAACATACGGCGCCCGCCTGCACTGCGGCCTCGACGATGTCGTCGCGCGGCGGCGCGAGCGCAAACGCTTCCAACGGAAGGCGGTGAGCGCGCACGTACTCGAGCGCCTGATCCGCAGCGTCCACGAGAACCAAGCCGATCGCGCGAGGCAAAAATTGCGGCGGCTGCGAAGCGGGGTGATCGACAACGACCGTGTAGTTCGCGTCCTCGTCGCCGAAAACCGCACCCGCGCCCGTTGCGGAGCGAAAACCGGAGAGCTTTCGATAGTGGGCCAGCGCGGCGGTTTGCGCGGCACTGCGCTCGCCGATGGGAAATTCCACGTTCGCTTCTTCGATGCACTGCGCCAGCGCGCGTCCGAACTCGATCGGATCGATTGCGCCGCCGCGCTCGACGAAGAGCACGTGCAGCGAAAGGCACCCTTCGCCTTCGTAGAGCACCACGTCGCGAGCGGCGCCTTTTGCCACCTCACGCGCGGTTTGGGTAGACTCGAGCGACTCGCGCCCCACGTAACCCGCGCTCGCGCGCGATCCGTATCCGATAAAGGCGGCATGCGCCGACAATCCCGCACGAATTCTTGCGAGCGTTTCATCGCTGCCGAACGCAACCACCGCATCGAAATCTTGCATGCGCGGGCTGCTTTCGTTTTCCGGGGACCAGGCCGATGCCCGTGCCGCTTGCGAGAATTCGTCGCGTTCTTCGGCGAGCGTTGCAAAAAACTCGCCGGTCAGCGCGTCTTCGCGATCTTTCACCACGACGTCGTTTTTCGCGCACAGCGCGAAGATCGCGGGAAAGAGCGCGACGCCGATCGTCGTCCGGCTCGAAATGACGCAAACGCGTCCGACCGGGGCGGCCCATGCATCGGGTCGGTTCTCGCGCGCGGCGAAGCCGTCAAGCGCGTCGAGCGAACCGAGTTCGCTTGCAATGGTTGCTTCGAGCGTGTCGCGCGTTATCGCCTGGAACAGCCGGTCCAGCGCGTATTCGACAACGGGAATGGAATATGAGGTGCGCTGCGCGATGCGCTCGGTCACGCGCACGCGCGGCGGGAAATCCGCGTCGCGCCAGCGCTCCGCGGCGCCGGCGATCGCGGAGACGATCTTCTCTGCCTTGGTCCCGCGCAGCGCGGTCACGCGCGCGCGAGGGCGCGCAGCTGCTCGGCATCCAGCGAACAGCCGCGCAATTCGGCGCCTTGTGTTCTTCCCAGCAGCACGATGCCGCCGCCCGGAGCGGCAAAGCCCAAGTCTTCCGTTTGGATCGCGTTGCACGAGGAGCGGTTCGCCAAATCCACGTGCACGAGTGCACCCACGACGCCGTCGGACAGCGTCTTGCCGTTTGCGCCCACTACGCGCGCGCGCAGCCAGGGCGGCGCGCGCTTTATACGCGCGGCGTCGTCGTAATACTGGCTCGTAAGTTCGGTCATGCCGTACTCCGCGACGATGCGGTCTTGCGGCAAGGAAAACAAGCGCGAAAGTTCCGCATACAGTTCGCTGCGTTCGACGACGCGCGCGCGGCCTTTGAACCCGCCGGTTTCCATGACGCGCGATCCTTCCGGCAAGGGCAGCGCTTCGATGCGGCGCGCCCGCAGCTCGTCGATTAGGTTCACGAACGCAAACGCGGTCCCGGCGACGCACACGGAAACGCCGTTATCGATTGCCGCTCGTGCATCGGCCGCAAAACGCTCGACGTCGATAAGATCGCCGTGAAGGTACCAGCCTGTTTGGCCATCGCCGTAGACCTGCGCGACCCGCTTCATCATGTATCCCAGGCTCGAGTGCGGGCGCTGCGCGGGGTTCGGCACGAGGTGCAGGTAACGAAGCGGCTCCCGACGATCGGACAGCATCGCGTCGGCAAAGCCCGCAAGAAGCGCGGCATCGTAAAGCTTCGGCGACTCCATGTAATGTCTGCCGCTGAGGCTTTGCGTCGTTCCGCTCGTTTCGAATACGAGCGAAGCATCGTTCGGATCGAAGGTGCACAGCGCGGCCTCTTTGAAAGCGGCGGCGGGCACCGGCGGAATCGCTTCCCAATTCGCGGGCATGTTCCGCAAATCAACGCCCAGCGAAGCGCAGTACGCGGCGTACGGCCTATTGTATCGTAGTTGATGTGCGAAGATCCGCAGCGCGAGATCGTCGAAATCGGGAACGTTGCGGCGCTCGATGCACGCAAGAATTTCCGCGTCGAGAGCGTCCGCTTCGGCTCGGTACGTCACGGCAAGGGGCGCCGGCGGCTGGTGATGAGGCCGCTGTTGAGCCCGCTCGTGGACAGGCCGCCCGACAGGCGCGCCCATTCCACTTTCATGCAGCGATCGACGACAACGGCAAGCCCGGCTTCGTCGGCGATCCGTATGGCGTCGGCATTAATCACGCCGTATTGAAACCACACGGCGTTTGCGCCGGCGCCGATCGCGTCTTGAACGACCGCAACCAGTTCGCTCGGCTTGCGAAAAACGTCGACGATGTCCGGCGCGCCGCGCTCCCGCGCATACGCATCCAGCGACGGATATGCTTTCACGCCGTCGATTTCGCGCAGCGCCGGGTTGATCGGCGTGACCTCGAACGGCGAGGTCGTGCGTAAGTAGCTGAACACCGTGTAACTGGGGCGAAGCGGGTTCGCGGACGCGCCGATCATCGCGACCGTTTTGCTGCGCTCGAGCAAATCCCGGCGCGCGGAGATCGTGTCGAGGATCACGTGCGTGTCTCCAAAGGCCGCGCCTCGATGGGATCGGGCCGGCGGTGTTGCGCGGCGGCGCGCAGCGCGTTGTCGAGATCCCAAATCAAATCGTCGACATCCTCGAGTCCTACGGACAGGCGCACCATTCCGGGGTCGACCCCGGCTTTTGCCATCTCTACATCGGAAAGTTGCGAGTGCGTGGTGGACGCGGGATGGATCACCAAACTCTTCGCGTCGCCCACGTTGGCCAAATGCGACCACAGTTCGAGCGCGTCGATGAACCGGCGGCCGGCGTCGCGTCCGCCGCGCAGCGAAAACGTCAAGATCGATCCCATCGCGGGCGGGTTCACCGATTCCACTTCGGGGCGATCCTGGAGAAACTGCGCGATCTTGCGCGCGTTCTCGACGTGCGCCTGCATCCGAATCGCCAGCGTTTCCAGGCCGAGCAGCAGCAGCCATGCGTCCATCGGCGAGAGCTGCGATCCGACGTCGCGCAGCACTTCCGCTCGAGCCCGCATCAAAAACGCGTACTCGCCGAACGTTTCGGTAAACACTTTGTCGTGATAGCCGGGGCTCGGCTGCGAGAGCAGCGGAAACCGGCCGTTCTCCCATGGGAATTTTCCGGATTCGATCAAAACGCCGCCGATGACGGTGCCGTGGCCCGAGATGAACTTCGTCGCCGAGTGGACGACGACGTCGGCGCCGTGTTCGATCGGGCGATACAGCGCGGGCGATGCGAACGTATTGTCGACGACGAGCGGAATGCCGGCATCGTGCGCGATCTTCGCGAGGCGCTCGACGTCCGCCAGCGCTCCCGACGGGTTGCCGATCGTCTCCGCGAACAGCATCTTCGTGTTCGGCTCGATCGCCGCGGCGATGGCCGCGTAATCGTCGACCGGAACGAACGTCGTTTCGATGCCCATGCGTTTGAGCGTGACGCCGAACTGCGTCACGGTTCCCCCGTAGACGTTCTGCGAACCGACGAGATGATCGCCGGACTGCGCGAGCGTGAGCACGACGCCGAGCTGTGCGGCGAGGCCGCTGGAAAACGCGATCGCCCCCAAACCGCCTTCCAAACTTGCCATCCGCTCTTCGAATGCGGCGACCGTCGGATTGCTGATCCGGCTGTAGATGTGGCCGTAGCTTCGGAGTTGAAAGAGCTCGGCCGCCTGCTCGGTAGACCCGAACACGAAGGCTGCCGTTTGATAGATGGGCTGCACGCGCGATCCCGTCACCGGATCGGGCGGCGTGCCCGCGTGGATTGCTCGGGTCGAGAAGCCGAAGCGGCGGTCTTGCATGGTGCGGTGCTCTTCGACTCGAACGCTTGCTCATCCTGAGCTCGCAGTACGGAGGAGCGGACACACCATGGGCATGACCTTGACCGAAAAGATTCTCGCGCGCCACGCGGGGCTGGATTCGGTCGAACCCGGGCAGATCATCAACGCACGCGTCGATTTGGTGCTCGCCAACGAACTCTCGGCGGCGGTCGCAATCGGCGTGATGCGAAACATCAAAGGCGCGCATCGCGTGTTCGACGCCGAGAAGATCGCCCTGGTTGAAGATCACTTCGTTCCCGCCAAGGACGCGCAGTCGGCGAAGGTCGCGAAGTTGATGAAAGACTTCGCGCGCGAGCAGAACATCAAGCATTTCTTCGACGTGGGGCGCGGCGGCATCGAGCACGTCGTTCTACCGGAAGAGGGTCTGGTCGCGCCGGGCGAGCTCATCGTCGGCGGCGATTCCCACACATGCACCTACGGCGCTTTCGGCGCTTTCGCTACGGGGATGGGTTCGACCGACATCGCGGCGGCTTTCGTGCTCGGCGAGGTGTGGCTCAAAGTTCCGCCGACGATCAAACTCGTCTACGACGGCCGCCCCGGCGAGATGGTCTTTGCGAAGGACATCATGCTCAAGACCGTCGGCGTGCTCGGCATCGACGGCGCGACGTATCGCGCGCTCGAATATCACGGCAGCACGGTGGACGAGCTCTCCATCACCGGACGCATCACGATGGCGAACATGGCCATCGAGGCGGGCGCCAAGAACGGCATCTTCCACGCCGACGCGAAGACGATCGCGTTCGTGAAGGAACGCACGGATCGCGATTTCCTCGTCGAACGATCCGACGCGGACGCGCGCTACGAACGCGTGGTCGAAATAGACGTCGGCGAGCTCGAGCCGCAAGTGGCCTGCCCGCACACGCCCGACAACGTGCACCCGATTTCGGAAGTCACGCGCGAACGCGTCAAAGTGGATCAAGTCTTCATCGGATCGTGCACCAACGGCTACATCGAAGACTTGCGGATCGTAGCGAACATTTTGGACGGAAAGAAAATCTCGCCGGACTTGCGCGTGATCGTGAATCCCGGCTCGCAAAAAGTGTGGATGCAGGCGGCGCAGGAAGGCATTTTGACGACGCTGGCCGCGGCCGGATGCGTGGTCAACACGCCGGGCTGCGGCGCGTGTTTCGGCGGTCACATGGGAACGCTCGGCGACGGCGAGCGCTGCGTCTCCACGACGAATCGCAATTACGTCGGCCGCATGGGATCGCCCAAGGCGGAAGTCTATCTCGCATCGCCCGCGACGTGCGCCGCGTCGGCGCTCACCGGCGTCATCACCGATCCGCGGAGCGTCGACGTTAGCGTAGGGGCCGATACCGCGGTTGCCGGAGGGAAGCGCTAGTGGAAAAGAGCATGCGCGGCTTCGCGCACAAATACGGCAAGAACGTCGACACCGACGTGATCATTCCGGGCAAGTACTGCAACATCGTCGATCCGGTCGAACTCGGCAAGCACGCGCTCGAGGGACTCGACGCGGAATACACCGCGCGCATGAAGCCCGGAGACATCATCGTCGCGGACACCAATTTCGGCTGCGGTTCGAGCCGCGAGGTGGCGCCCATTGCCATCAAAGGTTCGGGCACCGCCGCCGTAATCGCGAAAAGCTTCGCGAGGATTTTCTACCGCAACGCGCTCAACATCGGCTTACCGATTTTCGAATCAGCGGAAGCGGTGGACGGCATCGATTCGGGCGATGAAATCGAAGTCGAACCGGCGAGCGGAACGATTCGCAATCTTACCAAAGGCACGAGCTACAAGGCCGCCGCATTTCCGCCGTTCATGCAGTCGCTCATCGAAGCCGGCGGACTGCAGCCGTACGTTGAGAAACGCCTGGCGGAACGCGCCGGCGTTTCGTAACGATCGCTAAGGCACGCCCGGAGTTCCGACTCCGGGGTTGGGGCTGAGGTTGTCAATCCACTTGTACTTCGGCCGGTAGGCGGCGGTAAACCCGACCGCGTCCTTGCCGAAGTCGAGCACGCCCGCCATGTCGGTGTTGGCCTCCACGGTGCCCGTAAATGCGAGCGCGGTTCCGTCGGGCATCGTCACGATGATGTGCACGTCCTTGCCGTCGACGTTTCCTTGCAGCGGATATTTCTTGCCCTTCTCGTCCAGATATTGACCCGTCAGCACCGTATTTTTCTGATCGAGCTTGAAATGCGTGTACACGACGCCCGCGGGCTGCTGGATCTGCACCTCCCAAACGCCTGAAATGCCGACGCGCTTGTCGTCCGCCTCGGTCGGCGCGGCAGGCGTGGCGGTAGCGCGCGGTGCGGCGCTTGCGGCCGGTGCGGGGTTGGGCGAAGGCGCGGGCGGCGCGGCTTGCGAGACGGTCTGCAGCGCGCCAACGGCCAGCGCAGCCGCAAAAACGGAGAGGGACAGGGGCTTCAACGGGGTCTCCTTTCGGCCGGGTGTATTACGATGGCGGCGCGGCCGGTTCCGGCGTGGCGCTCGGTTGTCCGGACTCGACGGGCACGCGACGGTGCTCGCCGGGCGGCATGGGAACGCGCCGCGGCGGCAGGCCCTGAACGTTCAGAGCGGCAGCAATCTTGTGCGCGTCCGCCGCGAGTGCGACGACGAAACCGTCGCCGGGACATTCCAAGTCCGGCGAGGTCCAGCCGTGATACGTCACTACGGTGCTCGTTCCGAACGAAGCGCTCTTCCTGCACGATTGCGAAACGACGCGCGCTTTGCGAGCTTGACGCGCGTCGTTCAAAAACGTCTGCGCGAGCGCGGCCGGGATGCGGCCGCTCCTTGCGTCACCCAAATTCTCCCCTGCGCGATTGGTACGTGCGCTCCATGCGGTTCCGTCCGACCAGACTTTGATCGTATACCCCGGGAAGTTCGTCGATCCGGAATTGCGGATCACGGCGCCGTCGTTTCGAAATGCCGCCGGTGCGCTGCCGAAGCAAATGCTTGCGAGCAGAATGCCGATTGCGATTGTGCGCGCTCTCATGTTGGCACAACGTACCCGGCTGTTCGAATGTTGCGTCGCTTGCCTTCCTGCCGGAAGCCGCGCTGCTCAGGCCGAGCAAGCGAGCGGCTTGCCACGGCTGCTATAATGGAACGGCTGTGAAAGAGAAGATTCACCCCAAATGGTACCCCGAGGCGAAGGTTCACTGCGCCTGCGGAAACAGCTTTACGACCGGTTCGACGATGCCGGAGATCGCGGTCGAGATTTGCTCGAACTGCCATCCGCTCTTTACGGGACAGCAGAAGTTCGTCGACACCGCCGGTCGCGTCGACAAGTTCCGCCAGCGCGAAGAGATCGCCAAGCAAAAGCAGCAAGAGGCCGCGGCCCGCAAGGCCAAGCGCGAGGCCGCCAAAGCCGAAGTCTAGCTACCCTGGTTTTTAGCAGGAGCGGGCCCTCGGGCTCGCTCTTTGCTTTTACGATGACGCACGACGATGAGCATGTTTTACGATCGACTGGAGACAATCGCGAAACGCTTCGATGAAATCGAAGCGTCGCTTGCGCATCCTCCCGGCGAGTTCGATCAAGCGCGTTACACTTCGCTGGTAAAGGAGCGCGCGTCGATCGAGGAGACCGTTGGGGTCTATCGCGAGTACAAGAAGACGCTCGAACAGATAGCGAGCAATGAGGAGCTGCTCAAGGATCGCAGCGATCCCGAGCTGCGCGAATTGGCGGAAGAGGAAGCGCACACGCTGCGCGAGCGCCGCCGGACGCTCGAGGAGCGGCTGCAGCAGCTGATGATTCCGAAAGACCCCGATGACGAAAAGGACGTGTTCGTCGAGATTCGCGCCGGCGCGGGCGGCGCCGAAGCCGCAATTTTCGCCGGCGATCTCGCGCGCATGTACATGCGCTACGCGGAGTCGCAGCGCATGAAAGTCGAACTCGTTTCGGAAAACGAGAGCGAGGCCGGCGGATACAAGGAGATTGTCTTCGCGGTCAAAGGCAACGAGCCGTACAAGCACCTCAAGCACGAATCGGGCGTGCATCGCGTGCAGCGCGTACCCGTTACCGAATCGCAGGGCCGGGTGCATACGAGCACGGCCACCGTCGCGGTGCTGCCGCAAGTCGATGAAGACGTCGACGTCGAGATCAATCCGGCGGATCTCCAAATCGACACGTACAAAGCCAGCGGCGCGGGCGGCCAGCACGTCAACAAGACCGAGTCGGCGATTCGCATCACGCACGTGCCGACGGGCATCATCGTCGCATCGCAGCAAGAACGCTCGCAGATTCAAAACCGGGCCAAAGCCATGGAGATGCTGCGGGCGATGCTTTACGATCGCAAGCGCCGGGAAGCGGAGGAGGCGCTGGGATCGATGCGCCGCAGCCAGGTCGGCACCGGGGACCGCTCGGAAAAAATCCGCACGTATAATTTCCCGCAAGATCGCGTGACGGACCACCGCATCAACGAAAGCTTCGGTAACATACGCGGCATCATGGACGGCGATTTGAGCCGCCTCGTGGAGGAGCTGCTCAAGAACGAACGCGCGCGTCTGCTCGCCGGGCACGAACCCGCCGCATAAGGTGCGGCCGCAAACCGTCGGCGAAACGCTCGCGCGCGGCACGATCGCGCTGGCGAAGGGCAGTCCCACGCCGCGCGCCGACGCGCAAATCTTGCTCGCTTTCGCGCTTGGCCGCGAGCGCGCGTGGCTCGTCGCGCACGGCGAGAGTTTTTTAAGCCCCGGGCAAACCGAGCGTTACGCCGCGCTGTGCGAAAAGCGCGCTTCCGGCATGCCGGTGGCGTACATCACGGGGTTTGCCGGCTTTTACGGACGGGAGTTCGCGGTGAACGAACACGTGCTCATTCCGCGCCCGGAAACCGAACTTTTGGCCGAGGAAGCAATCACGTTTCTGAAAAGCCGCGTCGATCCGCACGCTGCCGCAAAGCAGCTTTTCACGGTCTTCGAGGCGGGCGTCGGAAGCGGCGCCGTAGCGTGCACGATTGCAGCGGAAATTCCCGGTGCCGTCGTCGAGGGCAGCGACGCGAGCAGCGCGGCGCTGAAAGTCGCCCAGCACAACGCGCGGCGCCTGAACGTGCACACGCGCTGCACGTTCTACTGCGCCGACGTCGTGAAACGCACGAACGAACGAAGCTACGATCTGCTCGTTGCGAACCTGCCGTACATCCCGACCGGCGAGATTCCGCGCAAACCCGATCCGGTGGGGTTCGAGCCGCGTCTCGCGCTCGACGGCGGCAGCGACGGCCTCACGCACTATCGCAAACTCTTGGCCGCCGCGCCTCGCATGCTGCGGCCCGGAGCGCTGTTGCTGATGGAAGCCGCGCCCCCCACCGTCGCGGCGCTGCGGGACCTAACCGCGGCCGCGCTGCCGGACTCGACCGTCGAGATTCGGCACGATTACGCGGGCATGGAACGGTACGTGTCCGTCCGGTGCGCCGCGGGCCGAGGATGACCGCGAACGCGACGCGTCGAACGGCGTAATCCCGAGATGGCAAAGTATATCTTCTTTACCGGCGGTGTAGTCAGTTCGCTCGGAAAGGGGATCACGGCAGCGTCGCTCGGGCGATTGCTCAAAGCGCGCGGTATCGGCGTTTCGATTCAGAAACTCGATCCGTACATCAACGTCGACGCCGGCACGATGAATCCGTACCAGCACGGCGAGGTTTTCGTTACCGAAGACGGCGCCGAAACCGATCTGGATCTCGGCCACTACGAGCGCTTCATCGACGAGAATCTTTCGCGCGCGAACAACGTGACGACGGGGCAGATCTACAACTCCGTCATCGACAAGGAACGCCGCGGCGACTATCTCGGGGCGACGGTTCAAGTCATTCCGCACATCACCAACGAAATCAAGGCGCACATCAAACGCGTCGCCGAAGAAAGCCACGCGGAGGTGTGCATCGTCGAGGTCGGCGGAACCGTCGGCGACATCGAGTCGCTGCCGTTCTTAGAGGCCATCCGGCAGATTCGGTACGACGTGGGCGACGAGAACGTGATGTTCTGCCACCTCACGCTCATGCCGCACCTGGGCGCCGCGGACGAGTTGAAAACCAAGCCGACGCAGCATTCGGTGCGCGAACTGCGCGGCATCGGGATCATGCCCGACGCGATCATTTGCCGTACCGGTACATCCTCGCCGATGCCGGTGGAGCTCAAAGAGAAGATCGCGCTCTTCTGCGACGTGCCGGCAAACGCGGTCGTTCAGAACGCCGACGCGCCCACGATTTACCAAGTGCCGTTGAATCTGGAAGCCGAAGGGCTGGCGGATGCGGCGGTGCGCAAGCTGCGCCTGCCCACCAACGTTCCGCAGCTCGACGACTGGGCGACGATCGTGGAGCGCATCACCCATCCCGAGCGGCGCGTCAGGATCGCGCTCGTCGGCAAATACGTCGAACTCAAGGACGCATACATCTCCATCAACGAAGCGCTCTATCATGCCGGCGTCTACCACTCGGCCGCGGTGGACATTCAGCGCATCGACAGCGAGCTGGTGGAAAAGGAAGGCGCAGGCGTGCTTCGCGGTGCGCACGGCGTTCTGGTCGCGCCCGGGTTCGGAGCGCGCGGAATTAAAGGGAAGCTCGAAGCAATCCGCTACGCGCGAGAGCATCGCGTGCCGTTCCTGGGCATCTGCTACGGCATGCAACTGGCGTGCGTCGAATTTGCCCGAAACGTTTGCGGTCTGCCGGAGTCGATGACGCGCGAGGTAGACGAGACGACGATCGATCCGATAATCGACTTCATGCCGGACCAGCGCAATCTCGAGGTGTACGGCGGCACGATGCGTCTCGGAACGTACACATGCCGGCTGGAACCGGGAACGCTTGCGGCGGCGGCTTACGGCGAATTGGACATCACCGAACGGCATCGCCACCGCTACGAGTTCAACAACCGGTACCGGCCGGTGTTCGAGGAGCACGGCATGCGTTTTTCGGGACATCACGCCGTCGGGAAAACCACGCTCGTCGAGATGATCGAGCTTCCGCGCGACATGCACCCGTGGTTCGTCGGCACGCAAGCGCACCCGGAATTCAAATCGCGGCCCAACCGTCCCTCGCCGCTCTACCGCGATTTCGTCGGTGCGGCGCTCTCTCGCGAAGAACGCAGTCGCGAGGAGCAGGAGTTCGTGCGCGCGGCATCCTCGTAACGGCCACGAATCCTCAAGACGTCACCGCGGTCGTCCTCGCGCGCAACGAGGAGCGCAATCTTCCCGGGCTTTTCGAATCGCTGCCCTCGGGAATGCGCGCGTTCGTGCTGGATCACGAGTCGCAAGACGCTACCGCCGCAATTGCGCGCGCGAGCGGCGCAAGCACGGTCACGCGCCCATTCACGGGTTTCGTCGACGCGCGGCGTTTTGCGCTCGCGCAGGTGCGTACGCCGTGGACGCTCATGATCGACGCCGACGAGCGGCTCGATCCGGTCTTGCGCGCGGCGATAGTAAGCGCTCCCGAAGATGCGCAGGGCTACCGCGTTTGCCGCACGACGTTTTATTGCGGGAAGCCGCTGCGCATGTGGCGCGGCGAGCGGCTGCTGCGGCTTTTTCGCACGGATCGCGCGCGCGTCGAGGCGGCGGCAGTTGCGGGCGGGGCCGCGCAGTTGCACGAACGCTGGATCTGCGACGGCCGCGTCGGCGATCTCGAGGGAACGCTGGAGCACTACTCCTATCCCGATGCCGCATCGTACCGCGTGAAGTACGAAGCGTACACGAGCATGGAAGCTGCGGCGATGCGCACCGGCATCGCCATGGCGATGCTGCAAAGCGCGCTCGTGCCGGTGCGGCTGCTGAACTCGCTGCTGCGGCGCGGTGCGCTTCTCGACGGTCCCGCCGGATGGACCGTCGCGTGGTATTCGGCCTTGTATCCTGCGGTCGTACAGTGGAAGGCGCTGCGCGCGTAGCGCTCGACGCGCGGCAGACGCGTCAGATGTCGGTGGGCATGAAGGCGTACGCGCGTGAACTTGCGGCGCGCTTGCCGATCGTCGCGCCGGATTTACAGTTCGTGCAGTTCACGCAAGGCGAAAACTTCGGCTGGGAGGAGCAGGTTGCACTGCCGCGCCGGATTCGGCGCAGCGGCGCGCGGCTGGCGCACTTTTTCTCGCTGTACGCGCCGCTGTTCGCGCCGCGCCCGTACGTCGTCACGATTCACGACCTCATCCATCTGCACTTTCCGCAGTACTTCAAGCGCAAAGTATCGCTGTATTATCGGACCGCGGTGCGCTCGCTGTGCGCGCGCGCCGAACGCGTCATCACCGACGACGAACGAACGATCGGCGATCTCCGGCGCTTCTTGCACGTCGATCCGGCGCGCGTGCGCGTCGTCCCGCTCGGCGTCGACGAACGGTTTTTGCAGGCGGCGCAGCCACTTCGCGCGGCGCGGCCATACCTCTTGTATGCCGGCAATCATCGCGAGCACAAAGATTTGAAGACGCTGATTGCCGCGTGGGCCTGGCTGCCGCAGTCGTATGAAGTCGATCTCTACATTACCGGCCCGGATGATTTCGGCGGCGCGCTGCAAGCGAATTCGACGGCTACGCGCCGGGCGATCGCGCTCGGCGAGGTGCCCGCCGAACAGCTGCCCGCATATTACGCCGGTGCCGCGGCGCTCGTGCATCCCGCGCTCCTGGAGGGATTCGGCTTGCCGCTGCTCGAGGCGATGGCGGCCGGATGCCCGGTCATCGCAACGCGCGAATCGCTTCCGTCCGCGCTCGCGGAGGCGGCGCTGACCTTTCCGGCGCGCGACGACGTCGCCGCGGGCGCGCTCATCCGCCGCGTGTTGGATGACGCGGCGCTGCGTGCGGGTCTGATCGAGGAAGGGCGGCGGCGTGCCCGCATGCTAACGTGGGACCGATGCGCGGAACGAACGGCGGAGATTTATCGCGAGGTGTTGCGGGAGCGCGCGGCACGATGAAACGCGTCCTCGCGATGCTGCTCGCCGCGACGTTGGTTTTGGGCGCCGCGCACAAACCGGCGCGCAAACCGATGCACCACGTCGGAAAACGCGTGCTTCCGATCGCGCTCGTGCTCAACGGTACGAGGCTCTCGGTGAATCCGTCGCCGGTTTTTTACCAGGACCATCTGCTCGTGCCGGTGCGGCGCATTCTCAGTGCGCTCGGGTTGAATTTCGAAAAGGACGGCAGGTACGTGCGCACCTCCGCGGGCGCGAAAACGATTCAACTGCTC
>Ga0209810_1003252_pt1 | contig 17418 bp, 19 predicted proteins | sample Coa_R1_7_FD_187159 | JGI IMG/M metagenome (GOLD analysis project Ga0209810, IMG submission 187159) | Surface soil microbial communities from Centralia Pennsylvania, which are recovering from an underground coalmine fire - Coalmine... | ecosystem: Environmental > Terrestrial > Soil > Unclassified...
AGAAGTACGCAGGGTTGCGGATCCTGCGTTGAGCAAGAAGCTCGTCCTCGGCGTCATCGACGCCCTCAAGCCCGAGATGCTCGAGCAGGCGATGGCCAGCGGTCGCGCCCCGGCCCTGCAGCGGATCGCCGAAGAGGGCGTGCACGTGAGCGAATGCGTGGCCGCCTTCCCGTCGGTGACGCCGGTCTGCGCGGCGACGATCACGACCGGGGTCGGCCCCGACGAGCACCTGATCCCGAGCATGAACTGGTACCACCGCGAGGAGGAGCGCTACGTCGAGTACGGCTCGAGCTTCTCCGCCACCCGCCAGTTCGGCGTCCTGCGGTCGCTGACCGACACGGTCTACCGGATGAACGCAGAACACCTCTCGCCCGACGTCGAGACCGTGTTCGAGTCGCTGGACGACGCCGGCGTGCGCACCGCGGGAACGACCTACCTGATCTACAGGGGCCGTCACCAGCACGAGGTCTCGGGCGAGACGGCCCTCTCCCGGATCGTCACATCGACGCTCTTCCGGCGCACGATCGACGGGCCACAGGAGCTGTTCTACGCCGACATCTACGCGAGCCGCAAGACGGGCTGCCGCGGACAGCTCGGCATGCCGGGGGTGCGCGACCAGCACACCGGCTGCGTCGGTGCCTACCTGGTCGAGCACGACCTGTTCGACTTCCTGCTCTTCTCGCTGCCCGACAACGACGCCTGGTCGCACCGCAACGGACCCCAGGCCCAGGTCACGAGCATCGCGGCTGCCGACCGCCAGCTCGAGCGACTCATGCACGTCGGCGGTGGTCCCGAGCGCTTCCTCTCAGAACACGCGGTGATCGTCACCTCCGACCACTCCCAGGCGAGTGTCGAGTCGCGGATCCGCCTCGACCTGCCGTTCGGGGACTTCCACGTCGCGACGCCGAGCGCGTCACACAGCCTCGGCGCCGAGGTCGCGCTCAGCCCGGCCCAGCGCTCGGCGATGATCTACGCGCTCGATCCCGAGCGCCGGGAGCGCACCGTGAAGCGCGCGCTGGAGACGATCGACGGCCTCGAAGGAGTCGACCTGGCGATGTACCTGAACGAAGCCGACGGGACCCCGGAGGCGGTGATCGCCCGCGCCGGGGGCGAGCTGCATTTCGCCCCCGGCGGCGAGCTGGCCGACCTGCGCGGCGCGCGCTGGAGCGTCGAGGGCGATCTCGGCACGCTGGGCGCGACGGCGCGCGACGGACGCTTCGAGTCGCCCGATTATCCCGACGCGCTCGGCCGCGTGTGGTCGGCGCTCACCTGTCCCACCTCGGGCGACATCCTCCTCTCGGCGGCGCCCGGCTACGAGTTCGTCGACTGGGGCGGCGCCGACCACGTCGGTGGCGGCAGTCACGGCTCGCTGCACCGCTCCGACTCGCTCGGGGCGCTGATGTGGTGTGGCCTCGAGGAGACGGCTGGTTTCGCGTCCCGTGAGGACCGCGTGCAATGGTCCTTACGCGACGTGACCCCGATGGTTTGCGCGCACTTCGCAGCGGGCAACGCCAACTCGGGCGATTAGCCTCCGGTTAGCCCGCTTGGCCGACTTACGCTCGGCTGATCCCGCGCCGATACATTTCCCGCCGGTGCCCGAAACCACTTCGTCAACCATCGAGTTCGAGCTGCCGATCGCGGTTCGTCTGCGCCACGGAGTCCGCCGCACCCACGTCCGCGTGATGGTCGGCGTCCGCCATCCCGGCAACTGGCTGCAGCTGATCCGCTTCGGAGCGGTCGGTGCGTCCGGGTACGTCGTCAACCTGGCCGTGTTCGCCGCCTGCGTCCATCTCCTCGCGATCGACTACCGCATCGCTTCGGTGGTGGCCTTCCTGATCTCGGTGGGCAACAACTTCTGGCTGAACCGCCACTGGACGTTCAGCGCCAGGGAGCACCATCCCGTCCGCCAGGGAGCCAAGTTCTTCGCCGTCTCGCTGGTGGCGTACGGGTTCTCCTACGTGGTGCTCACCTCGCTCGTCGACGGTACCGGCATGGAAAAGGTGATCGCGCAGGCGATCGCCGTCATCGCAGCCATGCCGCTGTCGTTCATCGGGCAGAAGCTTTGGAGCTTCAAGGCCTGACCCGAGAGCTCCGCCGGGCGGCGCAACTCCTTCGCCCGCTCGCGCTCCAAGCCGTCCTCGTCTCCGTCGCCGCGGCGACGCTGCTCGCCGGCGCGTTCGCTGCGCCGGCACTGGCCTCCACCACGACGGCACTGTCGGCGCCGCCGGGCACGCCCTCCCTCGTCACCGTCAAGAACAAGCCCCCGGCCGGCTATCACCTGACGGCCGATCGTGTGGAGCGGATTGCCGCTCGCAACGCGATCGTGATCGCCGAGCTGAAGCGCCACCGGCACCTCCTCCCCTACGAGTACACGCGGGGCTACGGCCTCTGGCAGGTCAGCTGGTTCACGCCGCCCGGCAGGACGCCGCAGAAGGAGCTGATCCAGGTCTACGTCAGCGACGCGACCGGGCAGGTGACGCAGGCGTGGACCGGATACCAGGTCGCCTGGACGATGGCCCGAGGGTATGCGGGCGCCTTCGGCCGCCGCGTCAACGCGCTCTACGTGTGGCTGCCTATGTGTGCAGCGTTCCTGCTGCCCTTCCTCCCCTTGCCCTGGCCGCGCCGCCACCGGCGGCGGCCGACCCTGTTTCACCTCGACCTGCTGATGCTGCTCGGCTTCTCGATCTCGCTGGCGTTCTTCAACCACGCAGATCTGGGTCTGTCGGTGCCGCTCGTGTATCCGTTCCTGCTCTATCTGCTGGTGCGCATGCTGCTGCTCGCCTTCGGCCGCGGCCGCCCGCGGGAGCCGTTGCGCATGCTCGTCTCCCCGGGCTGGCTCGCGATCGGGCTGATCTTCCTGATCGGGTTCCGGATCGGCCTGAACGTCACGAACTCAAACGTGATCGACGTCGGCTACGCGGGCGTGATCGGCGCCAACAAGGTCCTGTTCGGCGACAAGCTGTACGGCAACTGGCCACACGACAACCCGCAGGGGGACACCTACGGGCCGGTCAACTACTACGCCTACATCCCGGCCAACGTCGCCTTCGGCTGGAGCGGGGGGTGGGACAGCCTGCCGGCCGCCCACGCCGCCGCGATCGCCTTCGACCTCCTGACGATGCTCGGCCTGTTCCTGCTCGGTCGCTCGATCAGGGGGCCGACGCTCGGCACGGTCCTGGCCTATCTGTGGGCCGCCTATCCGTTCACGCTGTTCGCGCTCAGCTCCAACAGCAACGACTCGCTGGTCGCGCTGTCGATCGTCGTCGCGCTGCTCGTGATGCGATGGGCCCCCGCCCGGGGGGTGGCTGCCGCCGTCGCCGGGCTGACGAAGTTCGCGCCACTGCTGCTCGCGCCGCTGTTCCTGCGCGGCATCGGCGAGCCGCCGCCGCGGCGGGACGTCGTCCGCTACGTCGTTGCGTTCGGGGTGACCGTGCTCGTGCTGATGGGGTACGTGATCGCGACCGGGAACCTCGGCGCGTTCTGGCACGACACGATCGTCTACCAGATCGGCCGCCCGGCGCCGTTCTCGATCTGGGGCCTGTGGGGCGGTTCCGGCAACACCCTGAGCATCGAGCAGCACGTCGTCGAGGGAGCTACCGCGGCGCTCGCGATCGCGGTCATGTTCCTACCCAGGCGGCGGGGCATCGGCCAGACGGCCGCCCTCGGCGCCGCCGTGATGATCGCGCTGCAGCTCTGCCTGACCTACTGGTTCTACCTCTACATTCCGTGGTTCTTCGCGCTCGTGATCGTGGCGCTCGCCGCCAGCCATCCGCTCCGGGCGCTGGCGAGGACCGAAGCGGCCGACGCGGACCAGGTTGCGCTCGGCGCCACGCCGGTCGGGGTCTGATCTCGGGCGCCCGGCGGCGCTCCGCTCACCCGAGCGGCCCGGTCGCGCGCTACCCGAACGGCTCGAGCAGCAGCTCGATCGATCGCGCTCGCATCGCCTCCTCGGCCTCGATCACCACGGCGTTCAGCCACGGGTCGCTGTCCGAGGTCTCGAAGCGCACCGGCATCCGGGTCAGCATCGATTCGATCGCCTGCTCGCGCCGCACCCCGATCACGCCGCCCCGCGGGCCGGTCATGCCGACGTCGGTGATGTACGCGGTGCCGCCGGGCAGCACGCGCGCATCGGCGGTTGGAACGTGGGTGTGCGTCCCGACCACTGCGGTCACCCGTCCGTCGAGGTGCCATCCCAGCCCGACCTTCTCGCTGGTGGCCTCGGCGTGGACGTCGACGAGGATGTGGTCGGCGCGGTCCCGCAGCGAATAGAGCGCCGCGTCGACCTCGGAGAACGCCGGAAGCGCCTGGTTCATGAACAGGTTGCCGGCGAGCGACACGACCGCGAGCCGGACGCCGCCGCGCTCCACCACGCAGGTGCCGTGCCCGGGCTGGCCGCGCAGGAAGTTGACCGGGCGCAGGATCCGCTCCTCCTCGTCGAGGTAGGCGTAGATCTCGCGGTGGCGGTACGCGTGGTTGCCGAGCGTGATCACGTCGACCTCGGCGGCGAACAGCTCACGCGCGATCTTCGGCGTGATCCCCATCCCGCCCGCCGCGTTCTCGGCGTTGACGACCACGAAGTCGAGGCGGTGGCGCTCGCGCAGGCCCGGGAGCAAACCGAGCAGCGTGCGCCGGCCCAGACCGCCGACCACGTCGCCGACAAAAAGTATGCGGGCTCCGTCAGCCATGCGCTCATACTTCCATGCCAATGAGCATGGGGCTTTACGCCACGCCTCCCCCCGAGGAGGACGGCGGGGCCGACGGGACCCGGCCGCCCGCGCCCGTCGTCGTCCCGAAGTGGATCCAGCTGGTGGTCCTGCCCCTCGCCCTGCTCGGGCTGTGGGCGCTCGCGCGCGCCTCCGGCACCGTCCTCCTGATCCTGCTGATCGCGAGCGTGATCGCGCTGATCCTCAACCCGCTGGCCAAGATCTACCAGCGGGCGATCCCCCGGGGCCTCTCGATCCTGTGCGCCTACCTGACCGTGCTCGCGCTGCTCGCCGGCGTCGGAGTCCTGCTCGCCAACCCGGTCTCGACGCAGGTCGACCACTTCGCCGCCAACGTCCCACGCATCGTCGACAAGGCCAACCACGAGCTCGACTCCCTCCAGCGCTGGCTGAACCGCAACGGGATCAAGGTGCATTTCGAGCAGCAGGGCCAGACGGCGCTGCAGACGCTCCAGCGGCGCGTGCTGAAGAGCTCGGGCTCGATCGTCTCCTTCTCCCGCGACCTGCTCGGCAAGCTGATCACGCTGTCGGTCGACGCCGTGCTCGTGCTCGTCCTGAGCGTCTATCTGCTCGTCTACGCGCCGAGGATCGGGGAGATCGTTCGTCGCATGGTCCCGCCCGGCGACGGCACGCCGGCCGACGACTACCCGCTGCTCGTGCAGAAGGCGGTGTTCGGCTACGTGCGCGGCCAGCTCCTGTTCAGCCTGATCATGGGATCGAGTGCGACGCTAGTGCTGTGGCTGCTCGGCGTCAGCGGCGTGTTCCCCGACGGTTCGCGCTACGCCGTCTTCTTCGGCGCCTTTTACGGTCTGATGGAGCTGGTTCCGTACATCGGGCCCTTCCTCGGGGCGGCGCCCGCCGTGCTCGTCGCGCTGTTCACGGACCCGATCACGGCCGTCTGGGTGGCGCTGATGTTCCTCGCCCTCCAGCAGCTCGAAGGCCACGTGGTGGCGCCACAGGTGTTCCGGATCTCGCTGCGCATCAACCCGATCCTCGTCATCCTCGCGCTGCTGATCGGCTATCAGATCTACGGGATCGCCGGCATGTTCGTCGCGCTGCCGCTTGCCGCCGTGATCCGGCAGACGGTCGAGTATCTGAGTCGCCACCTCGTGCTCGAGCCGTGGGGGACGCCGGTGGCGTCCACGGTGATGCCGGCGCCGCCGGACGCGGACCGGCCACCGGACCCGGGCCTGCCGCCGGACGCGGACCTGCCGCCGGATCCCCTGGCCGGCGAAGAGATCAGCGCCTACCGCGACGCGTGAGCGCCGCCGCGCAGACGACGACCGGCCTCGCGGTCTTCGACCTCACGCGCCGTTTCGGCTCCCGCACCGCCGTCCGTGAGGTGAGCTTCACGCTGGCACCCGGGGAGCGGCTGGCCGTGATCGGCCCGAACGGCGCCGGCAAGACGACGCTCCTCTCGATGCTGGCCGGCGTACTCGAGCCGAGCGCCGGCCGGATCAGCCTTCCCGCCGAGCGGATCGGCTGGGTCCCCCAGCAGCCCGCGATCTATTCCAAGCTCTCCGTCGCCGAGAACCTTCGCCTGTTCGCTCGGCTCGAGAAGCGTCCCGACCCCGACGCCGTGGTCGCCGCGATGCTCGCCCAGACCGGCCTCGCCGACCGTGCCGAGGAGCAGACCAGCCGCCTGTCCGGTGGCAACCGGCAGCGGCTCAACATCGCGGTCGGCCTGCTCGGCGAGCCGGCCGTCCTGCTCCTCGATGAGCCGTCCTCGTCGCTTGACCCGCGCCAGCGCGAGCGCCTCTGGGAGTTCGTCGCCGTTCTCGCCGACCGCGGCACGAGCGTCGTCTATTCCACCCACAACGTCCTCGAGGCCGAGCGCTACGGTGACCGCGTGCTCGTGCTGGGCGACGGCGAGCAGCTGTTCCTCGGCACGCCGACCGAGCTCGAGCAGACCGTCGAGCGGATTCCCGAGGCCGATGCGGCCGCCCCAGCCCCCGACTTCGAGGCTGCGTTCGTCCACTTCCTCCACGCTCGCGGACACTGAGAGGCCGAACCGGTGCGCTGGCTGCTCGTCAAGGACCTCCAGATCCTCCGCCGCTCACCACTGCTCGTCGCGGTCCTCCTCGTCTACCCGGTCGCGATCGCGCTGATGATCGGCTTCGCGCTCTCGAGCCCACCCGGCAAGCCGAAGGTCGCCTTCTACAGCGGCGTCGCACCCGGCCACGGAAAGGTCCACTTCGGCTCCCAGCAGATCAACATCGCCCACTACGCGCGCGAGCTGTTCCAGTCGATCCAGCCCGTGCACGCCGACTCCCCCGCCGCGGCAATCGCCGACGTTCGCGACGGACGCGCGCTGGCGGCGCTGATCATCCCGGCCGGCATAACCGAGCAGATCCAGAGCTTGATCCAGACCGGCAACGGCAACCCCACCGTCCGCCTTGTCCTGAACTCGAGGAACCCCCTCGAGCGTCAGTTCGCCGACCAGGCGATCCAGGCCCGCGTCGACCAGGTCGAGCAGGCTGTCTCCAAGCAGGTGCTGAAGGTGGCGGTCGCCGACCTCCAGCAGGTGCTGAACGGCGGCACGGTCAACCTGCTCGGCCAGAACGTGCCGCTGCTCGGCCTCCGTCATGCGCGCACGATCATCGAGGGCACGATCGCCTCGCTTCCACCGCGTTCGAATCTGGTCCCGGCGCTCAAGCAGGTGGTCGCGTTCGCGGACCTGGCGATCGAGGGGCTCTCCTTCGCCGGCCCGTCGCTCGGAACGATCGGCACGCCGCTGACCGTGCAGCGCACCGAGCTGGCCGGCCGCACCACGCCGACCGCCTCCTACGCGGTCGCGATCGCGGCCGTGTTCTCGCTGATGGTCGTGACGCTGCTGCTGGCCGCCGGCCTGCTCGCCCTCGAGCGCTCCGAGAACGCATACCTGCGCCTCGTCCGCGGCCTCGTCCGCCCCGAGGCGCTGCTCGGCGAGAAGATCGCGCTGGCCGGCGCCTGTGCGGCCGCCGTCTCGCTGGCGATGTCCGCCCTCGTCTCGATCTTCGTCCCGCTCGCGTGGGGGCGCTTCGAGCTCTGGCTGGTCGCGCTCGCCTTCGCCGGCGTCGCCTTCGGGAGCCTCGGCGTCGCAATCGGCGGGCTGGCCCGCGAGGTCAGCGCCGCTTCGCTGCTCGCCTTCCTGCTGTCGCTGCCGATCGCGTTCGTCGCGCTCGTGCCCGCCACGGCCGTCTCGAGCGGGGTGGCCACGCTGCTCGACGTCGTCTCGTTCGTGTTTCCGTTCCGGGCCGGGCTCCAGGCGGTCGGGAACGCGTTCACGGGCAGTGCGCCGGGGATCGGCCTGTCGCTCCTGCACCTCGCGGTGCTGTCACTGATCTTCGCGGTCCTCGCTCGCGTGGCGCTGCGGCGCTTCGCGGCGGGCTAACGCTGCCCGGTGATGCCGCGGAAGCGAACGATGCAGATCACCATCACGATGAACGCGACGATCGGCAGCCAGGCGCCGACGATGCCCGCCGCGGCGAGCACGACGCCGGCGACTCCGACGGCGGCAGCGCCGCCGCCGACCTGCACGATCCTGTAGGCGCGTTGCTCGCGCACCCGCCGCGGCGTGTACGACCCGCGTCTCTCGAGGTCGGCCATGTGTGGCAGCGTACACGCGTGCACCAGATCCTCTTCTATGAATACGTGAAGGACGTCCTCGAGCGCCGCGGGCCGTACCGCGACGCTCACCTGGCCCGGATTCGTGGCGACGCGCGGATCGTGATGGCGGGCGCGCTGGGTGATCCAGTCCACGGTGCGGCGATCGTCTTTCGCGACGCCTCGGTCGATGAGATCGAGGCGTTCGCGGCGGGCGATCCTTATGTGGAGGCGGGACTGATCTCCGCCCGCCGCATCGAGCCCTGGAATCTCGTGTAGGGCTGCGGGGGCGGCTACTTTGAGTTAGCCGCCCCCGAGTATTCTCGGGACATGCCGTTCCCGCAGACCCGCCTGCGCCGCCTGCGGGCCACGCGCGCGCTGCGCGGCCTGATCCGGGAGACCGAGGTCACCCCCGCCGACCTCGTCTACCCGATGTTCGTCGCCCACGGCCTCGACCGCCGCGAACCGATCGCCGCGATGCCGGGCATCGAGCGGCTGTCGATCGCGCACGCCGTCGAGGAGGCGGGCGAGGCGGCGGCGCTGGGGATCCCTGCCGTGCTGCTGTTCGGCCTTCCCGCCGCCAAGGACGCCGAGGGCTCCGGCGCCTGGGACGAGGAGGGTGTCGTCCAGCTGGCCACGCGGGCGATCAAGCAGGCCCACCCCGACACGCTCGTCATCACCGACCTCTGCCTCTGCGAGTACACCGACCACGGTCACTGTGGAGTCGTCCGAGAGGATTCCGACCCGCCCACGGTGGACAACGACGCCACGCTCGAGCTCCTCGCCCGCACCGCGGTCTCGCAGGCCCGCGCCGGAGCCGACATCGTCGCGCCCAGCGACATGATGGACGGCCGGGTGGGAGTGATCCGCGCCGCGCTCGACGAGGACGGGATGACCGAGACGCCGATCCTCGCCTACAGCGCCAAGTTCGCCTCCGCCTTCTACGGGCCCTTCCGCGAGGCGGCCGACTCGGCGCCCGCGTTCGGCGACCGGCGCGGCTACCAGATGGACCCTGCCAACGGGAGCGAGGCGGTGCGCGAGGCGCGGCTCGACGCCGACGAGGGAGCCGACATCCTGATGGTCAAGCCCGCGCTGCCCTACCTCGACCTGATCCGCCGGATCAAGGACGACACGGACATGCCGCTCGCCGCCTACAACGTCTCGGGCGAGTACGCGATGGTCAAGGCCGCCGCCGCCGCCGGCTATCTCGAGGAGCGGGCGACGGTGCTCGAGACGCTCACCTCGATCCGCCGGGCGGGAGCCGACATCGTCATCACCTACCACGCCAAGGAGGCGGCCCAGTGGCTCTCGTAGACGAGCCGGCCCGATCCGGCAGCGGCTTCGGTCCGAAGCTCCGCTCGCGGAAGGACGGCGCAGCGGTGCCGCTCGACGATCTCGACCGGCGCCTGCTCAACCTGATGCAGGGCTCGTTCCCGATCGCGCCGCGCCCCTACCAGCACGTGGCGAGCGAGGCGGGGGTCTCCGAGGACGAGGTGCTCGCCCGCGTGCAGCGGCTGCTCGCCGAGCGGATCATCCGGCAGGTCACGCCGATCTTCGACACCCGCGCCCTCGGTTACTCGTCGATGCTCGTCGCGGCCAAGGTCGACCCCGAGAACCCCTGGCGTGCCGCCAACATCATCAACGAGCACCCGGGCGTCTCGCACAACTACCTGCGAAACCACGAGTTCAACATCTGGTTCACGATCGCCACCGAGCCGGGCTCGCCGCTCGGGCTCGACGGGACGCTCGAGGTCCTGGCCCGCCACGCCGGCGCCGAGTCGATTCGCCAGCTCCCGACGCTGAAGCTGTTCAAGATCCGCATGGATCTCGAGATGGAGGGGGGCACCGAGGCGCTCGCCAAGGCGGCCGAGGCGGTGGAGCCGGCCGAGACGGCGCCGCAGCCCTACGACGACTTCGACCGCGACGTGATCCGCGCCACCCAGGGCGACATGCCGATCGTGCCGGAGCCCTACGCGCCGGCGGCGGCGCGCCTCGGCATCGCGCAGGAACGGCTGCTCGAGCACCTGGCCGGAATGCGGGAGCGGCGGCTGCTGCGCCGGGTGGCGGCGATCCTCTTTCACCGGCGCGCCGGGTTCTCGGCCAACGGGATGGGCGTCTGGAAGGTCCCCGAGGAGCGGATCATGGAGATCGGGCCTCGGATGGCGGCCTTCCGCGGCATCTCGCACTGCTATCAGCGCCCGACCTACGAGGACTGGCCCTACTCGGTGTTCACGATGGCCCACGGCCGCTCCAAGGAGGAGTGCGACGCGATCCTCGATCAGATCGCGGAGCAGACCGGGATCCGCGAGCGCGCGACCCTCTATTCCTCGACCGAGTTCAAGAAGGTCCGTCTCCTCTACTTCACCGACGACTACCGAAATTGGGAACGGCAGTACGCCGGGGTGTGAGCCGCTCGGCTGAGCTGTTCGAGCGGGCGCAGGAGCTCCTGCCGGGCGGGGTCAATTCCCCCGTCCGCGCGATGCGGGCGATCGGGCGGGATCCGCTGTTCATCGCGTCGGGCTCCGGCTCGCGCCTGCGTGACGTCGACGGCCGCGAGTACATCGACTGGGTGAGCTCGTGGGGGCCGCTCGTCCTCGGGCACGCCGATCCGGAGGTGGTCGCGGCGGTCAGCGCGGCCGCGGCCTCGGGGACGAGCTTCGGGGCCCCGACGCGGGGCGAAGTCGAGCTGGCCGCCGAGATCGTGGCCCGGATGCCGAGCGTCGAGATGGTGCGGATGACCTCGTCGGGCACGGAGGCGACGATGAGCGCCGTTCGCCTGGCGCGGGCCGCGACCGGTCGCGAGAAGGTGGTCAAGTTCGCCGGCGCCTACCACGGCCACGTCGACGGGCTGCTGGCCGAGGGCGGCTCCGGTCTGGCCACGCAGGGGATTCCGTCGAGCCCTGGGGTGACCGCGGGCGCCGCCGCGGACACGTTGGTCGTGCCCTGGAACGATCCGGACGCGCTGCCCGAGCTGGGCGACGTGGCGGCCGTGCTGGCCGAGCCGGTGCCCGCCAACATGGGCGTCGTCCCGGCGCGCGATGGCTTCCTCGAGCTCCTGCGCGAGCGGACGGCCGCGGCCGGAGCGCTGCTCGTCTTCGACGAGGTGATCACCGGCTTCCGCGTCGCTCGCGGAGGGGCGCAGGAGCTCTACGGCGTGCAACCCGATCTGACGATCATGGGCAAGATCCTCGGCGGCGGCCTGCCCGCGGCCGCCTACGGGGGGCCGCGGGAGCTGATCGAGCTGGTCGCGCCCGCCGGCGAGGTCTACCAGGCCGGAACGCTGTCTGGCAATCCGCTCGCCGTGGCGGCGGGCCTCGTGACGCTGCGCCGCCTCGACGGCGACGCGTACGCCCGTCTGGCTGAGGTGACGGAGCGCCTGGCCGCCGGCCTGCGCGAAGCCGCGACGAGCGCAGGCCGCGTCATCCGGGTCCAGTCGGTGCCGGGGCTGCTGACGCCGTTCTTCTGTTCGGAGCCCGTGCAGGACTGGAGTGCCGCGGCGCGCTGTGACCAGGGCGCCTACGGGGCCTGGGCGCGGGGGCTGCTCGAGCGCGGGGTGTACCCGCCGGCCTCCCAGTTCGAGGCGTGGTTCCCGTCCCTGGCTCACACGGCCGAGGACGTCGATCGGACCGTCGAGGCCGCAGCCGAGGCGTTTCGGGAGGGGTCGTGACCGACCCTTACGCGCTGCTGCTCGATGAGATCGCGACCGGCGTGCGGTTGCATTACAACCGGAATGCCGATGACGCCGACCCCGATCTCGCGCTGCTGAAGGGCGATCATCACTACGCCGAGGGGTTGGCCCGCCTCGCCGAGCTGGGTGACCTCGACGCGATCGGCGCGCTCGCCGACGCGATCTCGCTGATCGCCGAGGCCCAGGCCGCGGGCGACCCGCTGCGCGCCGAGGCGGTGTGGCGGGCGGGGGTGCGCGCGGTGCGCCGCGAGGGCTCCGGCGACGGCGCCGCCCGGCGCTCCTGACCGGTACATTTACGCCCCGCCGATGCCCGTCGACCGCCACAAGCAGTCTTCGAAGTACACGCTCGACCGGAGCATGCCGGGCGCCTTCGACGGCGAGACGGTCAACCGGCGGCGCTTCATGACTGCGACCGCCCACGGCGCCGGGGGGATCGCCGCCGCCGCATTCGCGCTGCCCGCGCTGGCGTTCGCCGTCGCCCCGATCTTCAAGCGGCTGCCGTTCAGCTGGCAGATCATCGGCACGCCGTCGGACTTCAACGATCTGACCTACGAGATCAAGGTGATCACGATCGTCGCCGGGATCGGCGAGGCCGGCAAGTCGATCGCCTACGTGCGCAAGCGCAACCCGTCGATCGACACCGAGCCCTCCGATCAGTACAACCAGTACATCGCGCTCTCCTCGCGGTGCATGCACCTCGGCTGCCCGGTCCGCTACGTCCAGGCCGCGGAGCGCTTCATCTGCCCATGCCACGGCGGCGTCTACAACTTCCGGGGTGAGGTCTCGGGCGGCCCTCCGGTGCGGCCCCTCGATCGCTTCTACACGATCGAGCGCAACGGCTACGTCTACCTCGGCCCGCGCTATTCGGTCAACTCGGAGCTGCAGCGCTTCTCGGCCCGCGATCCCGCGCAGCCGCTCGACGGGATCGGCCAGTTCATGTACCCGTCGCGCTTCGACACCTCCGTACGCCCGCCGCTCACGAACCTCCCCGCGCCGCCCAGCACTCCCTGATCCCGCATGCCACGGCTCCCCGCACCACCGCTGCCTCGCGCCCTGCGTCCCAAGCCCCGCCGCCCCGGCGAGGGCACGGTTCCGATCGATCCGGTCGAGGCGGTCGCCGAGGCCGGCATCACCGTCGTCGACTGGCTCGACGAGCGCACCTCGCTCTCTCCGGGGGTCCGCTGGCTGCTGTTCCGAAAGGTTCCCCGCGGCATCAACTGGGCCTACACGCTCGGCTCGGCGACGATGTTCGCGTTCCTCTCGCAGGCCGTCACCGGCGTCTTCCTGGCCATGTACTACGAGCCGAACGTGCAGGGCGGCGCCTACGAGTCGATCCGGAACATCAACGACAACGTGTTCCTCGGCCAGTTCGTGCACGGCATGCACAAATGGGGCGCCTCGGTGATGATCATCCTCATCTACCTGCACATGGCGCGCGTGTTCTTCTTCGGCGCCTACAAGTACCCGCGGGAGATCACCTGGATCATCGGCGTCGTGCTGCTGATCCTGACGATGGCGATGGGCTTCACCGGCTACCTGCTGCCGTTCGACCAGCGCGCCTACTGGGCGACGATCGTGGGCGTCAACATCAACGGCACGGGGCCGTTCATCGGGCCCTACCTGAGCGACTTCCTGCGCGCCGGGCCCGAGTTCGGGGCGACGACGCTTTCGCGCTTCTACGCGATCCACATGCTGCTGATCCCTGGGCTGATGGCGGCCCTGATCGGGTTCCACCTCTACCTGGTCACCAAGCTGGGCATCTCGGCACCCCCGTGGCTGAAGGCCGAGGAGCCCGAAGAGGCCGTCCAGGTCGTGGAAGTGTGAGCGGGGCGGGCTAGGCGATGAACCAGGCCGAGAAGGAGCAGTACCTCCGCGAGTACTCGATCCTGAAGAACCAGGGCAAGCCGTTCTTCCCCTACGCGGTCGCCAAGGACGCGCTGATGGCCTGCATCGTGATGGCCGTGATCATGTTCCTGTCGCTCGAGTTCGGCGCCGAGATCGGGCCGAAGGCCGACCCGACCACGACCACGTACGTGCCGCGGCCCGACTGGTACTTCTTCTACCTGTTCGAGGTCCTGCGCGTGATGCGCAACGTCCCGAAGTTCACGCCGATGGCGACGATCGGCGTGCCGACGCTGTGCATGATCCTGCTGTTCCTGCTGCCGCTGTACGATCGCAGCCCCGAGCGTCTCATCACCCGCCGGCCGATCGCGCTCGCCTCCGGCCTCGCGACGATCGCCGCGATTGCCTTCCTGACCTACTCCGGTGCCCACACCGGCTCGCCGAACAGCGTCGCGCTGTCGGCGCCGGCCGGCCTGAGCACGGCGCAGAAGGCGACCTTCCACGCCGGCGAGATCGTCGTCGGCGAGTCCGGCTGTCTGGCGTGTCACGTGATCGGCGAGAACGGCAACAACGGCCCGGGACCGCCGCTCACCCACATCGGGCAGAAGCTCCGCCCCGGCGGGATCGCGGCGACGCTCCGCAACCCGACCGCGCCGATGCCGTCGTTCAAGGGCCTGGCCCAGCAGTCCCCCAAGAAGTTCCAGGACCTCGTGAACTTCCTGTCGATGCTGCAGTAGCGGCGGCGGGCCTGCCGTGAGCAATTCGGCTGTCCGGGAGGGCCTCCTGGAGGAGCCGCAGGTGCAGGCGATGTTCGACCGCATCGCCGGCATCTACGACCGCTTGAACTCGGTGATGACGGCCGGGCTGCACCACCAGTGGCGGCGTCGAGCGGCCGACCTTGCCTCGGTCGGGCCGGGCGACCGGGTGCTCGACGTCGCGACCGGGACCGGGGATCTCGCGTTCGAGCTCTGGCGCCGCGTCGCGCCGGGGGGGCAGGTCGTGGGGGCCGACTTCTCCGAGCGGATGCTCGAGCTGGCGCGCGCGAAGGCGGCCGTGCGCGGCGTCCCGGAGGCACCGGTGCGCTTCGTCCGCGCCAACGCGCTCGAGCTTCCCTTCGTGGACGGCGAGTTCGACGCCGCCACGGTCGGATTCGGCCTGCGCAACTTCTCCGATCTCGACCGGGGCCTGGCCGAGCTGGCCCGCGCCGTGAGGCCGGGGGGGAGGGTCGTGATCCTCGAGATGACGACTCCTCAGCGGCCGCCGCTGTCGACCTTCTTCGGACTGTGGTTCGACCGCGTCGTCCCCGTTCTCGGCCGCCTCGCGGGCGACTTTGAGGCGTACTCATACCTGCCGAGCTCGGTGCGGCGCTTTCCGGGCCCGGAGGCGCTGGCTGGGCGGATGGCAGCCGCGGGGCTCGACCGGATCCGTTACATCCTCACCGGCGGGGGCATCATCGCGCTGCATGTCGGTACGGTGAGGACGTGACCTCGAGCGTGGTGTCGGTGGAAGCGGTCACGGCCGCGGGTGGCGCCGGGATCTCCGACGTGATGGACCGCGTCGAGGAGCGGATGGCGACGCTCGCCGGCGACTACGGTCCGCTGCTCGCCCACCACGCCCGCGCGACGATCTCGGCGGGCGGCAAGCGGCTGCGGCCGCTGCTCGTCTGCCTGGCTTCGGGGGTGCCGGTGATCGAGAGCGACGCGCTGATCCGGGCGGCCGTCGCGGTCGAGCTCGTACATGCCGCCACGCTCGTCCACGACGACGTGCTCGACGGAGCCTCGCTGCGCCGCGGCAGACCGACCGTCGTGGTCAGCGGCGGCCGCCTGCTCGCGACGGCGACCGGTGACCTCCTCTTCTCGCGCGCGTTCGCCGAGCTGGCGGGCGGTGGCGAGGTCGAGGCGGTGCGAGCGCTGTCGCGGGCGGCGTCCGGCCTGGCCGCCGGCGAGCTGATGCAGCGCGAGGACGCCTGGCGGATGGACGTGAGCGTCGAGCGCTACCTCGAGCGCTGCCGCCTCAAGACCGCGGTTCTGTTCCGGGGCGCCTGCGAGCTCGGCGCGATGTGCGGTGGCGGCGGCGTCTCGGGGCTCGGCCACTTCGGCGAGTCGATCGGGCTCGCCTTCCAGCTGCTGGACGACATCCTCGACGTCACCGGTCCTCCCGAGCGCACCGGGAAGCCGCGGGGAGCGGACCTGCTCGACGGGACCGTCACGCTGCCGCTGATCGTCGCCCGCGAGCGCGACCCCGTGCTCGCGCGTCTGGACCTGCGAACGCTGCGGGGGCCCGACGAGGCGGCTGAGGTGTGCGATCGGATCCTCCCCACCGGAGCCCTCGACGTGGCTCGCGAGCGCGCGTTCGGGATGGTCGCCGAGGCCAAGGCGCAGCTGCCGCTGCTGCCCGACCGTCAGCGGACTGCGCTCATGCTCGTCGCGGACGGCGTCGTCGAGCGCTACTCGTAGGATCAGCCGGCGCCCGTCGAGCGGCCGCGGGCCGGCCAGAGGCTCTAGAAGTCCTCGGGGAGGATGAGGTCGGCCTCGAGCGCCGCGATGAAGCGGTCGACATCGGCGGCCATGTTGGCCTGCGTGAGGCGCTGGAGGTCGGCGATCATGTCGGCCAGGCCCTCGTCGAGCCTGTCCTCGAGGCGCTCCACCTGGGTGCGCTCGTAGATCCCTGACTCAGTCCACTCGCAGTTGGGGCACTCAAGCGTCAGCTCCCAACGTCCCTCGGCACCCTCGCACCAGTTGAGGGGCTGCACGAGATCGCTGTTGCAGGTCGGGCAGATGTGCAGTTCACGGACGTCGGGCTCGGTCTCGTTGAAGCGGATCACTTCGATCGAGCGGCCGCTCGGAAGCACGATGCGGCGGACGGTGTGGTTCTCGTTGCTCTGGCTCATCACGTGGTCGGCTCGGGGTACACGCCCTGTATCGGCTCGCGCGCGAGGGACCTTGAGGGGTTGAGAGTGATCTTCCGGCGGCCCCCTTCCGTAGGGAAGATGGCGGCCCTCCGGCGGCCTTCGGACGAGCGCCGGCGGCTGTTTCGAGTAAGGCTTGGCGGCGCCCGCTAACCTTCACCTTCCTAGTCTCTGCGGAGGAACCCGGAATGTTCCGAAACCCCCTCACCGACGGCCTCGTCGTCCTCATCGTCCTTCTCCTCTTCTTCGGCCCGAAGCGGTTGCCGATGCTGAGCCGCTCGATCGGCGAGAGCATCAAGGAGTTCAAGGGCGGGATCGGCAGCCGCTCCTCCTCTGACGAGGAGGAGAAGCCCCAGATCACGACCCAGAGCGAGAGGCCGGCGGCTGCCCCGCCGGCGAGCGCTCCGGATCGCGAGAAGGTCTCGGAAACCGGGTCGAGCGCATAGACCGCGCCGTCGCTCGCTGAGACGATGAAGTTACGGCCGATCGGTCACGATGACCGGCTGAGCGTCGTCGATCACCTGGACGAGCTCCGCGCCCGGCTGCTCGTCTGCGGCGGCGTGGTGCTGGTCGTGTTCTGCGCGTGCTTCTGGCAGAACGGCCCGCTGATCCACGTGCTGAACCGCGCTCTGCCGCTCGAGTCGACCCGCCATGGGCTGGCCGCCCAGCAGAAG
>Ga0209810_1003254_pt1 | contig 17413 bp, 14 predicted proteins | sample Coa_R1_7_FD_187159 | JGI IMG/M metagenome (GOLD analysis project Ga0209810, IMG submission 187159) | Surface soil microbial communities from Centralia Pennsylvania, which are recovering from an underground coalmine fire - Coalmine... | ecosystem: Environmental > Terrestrial > Soil > Unclassified...
GGCCGCTGTCGTCGGCGGCAAGCCCGACGCCGACCGCAAGCAGCGCGCCGACCACGATGACCGAGGATATGGCGTTGGTTTCCGACATCAGCGGCGTGTGCAGCGCCGGCGTGACCGACCAGACGACGTAGTAGCCGACGAATACCGCCAGCACGAAGATCGACAGGCGGAAGACGAATGGATCAACCGCCGCGGCGATGTCAGACATGCGGGTCTCCTGACGTTTCATCCTCGGCGCGCCCGGCACGCTCCGCAAGCGCGCTGCGGATGAGCGGGGCGGCCGGCTGGGCAGGGCGGGCGGGGATCGAACGAGACCGGCCCCGGCCCGGCGCAGCGTTCGCGCGGCCTGCCGCCCTCCCCGTTCCGGGAAGGAAAAGCGAAAAACCATGCGATGCCCCGGGCGCCATCACGTCGTCGCCTTGAAATTCGGGTGCACCACCGCCCCGTCGCGGGTGAGCAGCGTCGCCTTCACGATTTCGTCGTCCCAGTTGACGGCAAGCTTCCTTTCCTTCCGGTCGACCAGGATTTCGACGAAGTTGAGCAGATTGCGGGCATAGAGCGCGGACGCCGTGGCCGCGATCCGCCCCGGCACGTTGAGGTAGCCGACGATCTTGACCTCGCCCACGCGCGCGACCTCGCCGGGCCTGACGCCCTCGACATTGCCGCCGCGCTCGACCGCAAGGTCGACGATCACCGAGCCCGGGCGCATCGAGGCCGCCATCGCCTTCGACACCAGTCGCGGCGCGGGCCTGCCCGGGATCAGCGCGGTCGTGATGACGATGTCCTGCTTCTTGATGTGTTCGGCAACGAGCGCGGCCTGCTTTGCCTGGTACTCCTTCGACATTTCCTTGGCATAGCCGCCGGCCGTCTCGGCCTGCCTGAACTCCTCGTCCTCGACCGCGATGAACTTGGCGCCGAGGCTTTCCACCTGTTCCTTGGCGGCGGGGCGCACGTCGGTCGCCGTGACGACCGCGCCGAGGCGGCGCGCGGTGGCGATCGCCTGCAGGCCGGCCACGCCCGCGCCCATGACGAACACCTTGGCCGCCGGGACGGTGCCGGCGGCGGTCATCATCATGGGTAGCGCGCGGCCGTACTCTTCCGCCGCATCGATCACCGCGCGGTAGCCGGCGAGGTTGGCTTGGCTCGACAGCACGTCCATCGACTGCGCGCGGGTGATGCGCGGCATCAATTCCATGGCGAAACCGACCAGGCCGGCGCGGGCCATCGCCGCGAGCGCCGTTTCGTTGCCGTAGGGATCCATCATCGCGATGACCAGCGCGCCCTTGCGATAGCCGGTCATCTCGTCTTCCGTCGGCCGGCGCACCTTGAGCACGATGTCGGCATCGCGCCCGACCTCGGTGCCGACTTCCGCGCCTGCGGCCTCGAATTCCGCGTCGGCTATGCCCGAGGCGAGACCGGCGCCGCGCTGAACCGCGACGGATGCGCCGAGCGACTTCAGCTTCTTGACGGTCTCGGGCGTTGCGGCGACGCGCGGTTCGTTGGCATCCACTTCACGGGCCACCGCTATCCGCATCCGCGTCTCCCGTCCGACCTGCGCCGGCGATCAACTCACGACAGGCCGGTGAACGCAAAAATGAGGAAGCAGAGCACGAAGGCGACATAGCTCGAGCCGCGCGAGCCGCCGATGAAGCCGGGGATGGCGCCCATGATCGCGATGACGAAAACGAGCAGCGCCAGCACCCAATGCCCCATGATTCCGCCCACCGCCAGGCCGAACAGGATGTTCACGACATGCACGATGCCGACAAAAACGAAATGGACGAAGCGCCGGTAACTCTCCTCGTGCGCCGGATAATCGTTGCCGGTCGCGGTGGCAAAGTTGACGGTGCCGTGATCAGCCATGAGGGGTCACTCCGAGGATCGCAAGAGGCGGGCCGTGGCACAGGGGTTAGCGCAATTGCCGCGCAAGGGCAACGGCGCCCGCGCCTCGGCGCCCCGCGGCGGTCCCGCCCGTGCCGCCGCCGTCGCGCGGTCTGCGCATCCCGGGCGAGAACCGATCACGGGGCGGGTTGCGCGGCGGCGGCAAGCCCCGCCGCCGCGAGTGCCTCGCGCTGGCGGCGCGCCACCTCGGCGACGGAAAAATCCTCGATCGCGGCGTTGAACAGCCGGTGGAAATTCAGCTCGGCCGCAAGGTGGAGAAACACGGCGCCGAGCCCGATGGCGGCGCGGTCCATGAACACGAACTCGCGCGGCACCGTCACCGGCCCCCTGGTCTTGAGCGCCTGGTGCACGCGAAAAGCCTCCTTGCGGCCGTAGTCGGACGGCCGGACGCCGTCGGCGATGGTGCGCACGCGGTCGTCGAGCAGCGGGCCGTAAATGAAGCGCGCCCAGATGTTGAGCGTCTCGATCAATTCGCGGTTGAGACGCCTGAAGCCCCAGGTCTCATAGGCGTGCACGATGAGATCATCGTCGCCGCGCAGCAAGCCATGATAGAGGTCGACCACGCCGCCGGCGAAACGCGGCGGGAAAATGCGGATGCAGCCGTAGTCGAGCAGGTTGATGCCGGCGGGCTCGCCCTTGCCGTCCGTGAAGACGCTGTAATTGCCGAGATGCGGATCGCCGTGGATGACCGCATAGCGCGAAAACGGCCTCCACCAGGCGGTGAACATCGCCGTCGCCAGGCGGTTGCGCAGCGCAAGCGGATCGTCGCGGTGCGCGAGCAGCCTCGAACCCTCGAGCCAGTCGAGCGTCAACAGGCGGCGGGTGGAAAGATCCGGCCAGACCCTCGGCACGCGGATCATGGGTTCGTCCGCGAGCATCGTCCGGTAGAGCGCCACGTGCCTGGCTTCGCGTTCGTAATCGAGTTCCTCGCGCAGGCGCGCGGCGATCTCGACCGCGATTTCGGAGGTGTCGATGGCGGGATCGAAGCGCCGGCGGAGGGCGAACAGGAGCTGGAGCTGGTTGAGATCGGCTTCGACCGCCGACTGCATGTCGGGATATTGCAGCTTGCAGGCGAGCAGCGCACCGGAAAGGCTGCGCGCACGGTGCACCTGGCCGAGCGAGGCGGCCGCCGCCGGCTCATGGTCGAATTCCGCAAATCTGCTGCGCCAGTCCGGTCCGAGCTCGGCCTGCATGCGGCGTTTCACGAAGGCCCAGCCCATGGGCGGCGCCTGGCTCTGCAGCTTGATGAGCTCGTTGGCGTATTCGGGCGGCAGCGCGTCGGGAATGGTGGCGAGGAGTTGCGCCGCTTTCATGATCGGGCCCTTGAGCCCGCCGAGCGCGGCGGCAAGCGCCAGCGCATGGTCCGCGCGCGTTTCCCGCACGCCGACGAGGCGCCGGCCGGCCATGCGCGCCGCGATCCCGCCGAAGCTCGTGCCGACCCGCGCATAGCGACGCGCGCGGGCGGAAAAGCGGTTTTTCTCCGGATCGGTGGGGGACATGGCCGCAGACGGATTCCTTATTGCCGAAATAGGCCAAAAAAACGAGATGGCGATTGAACGAGCGTGGATCCTCGCGGCCTCATGGCGCGGAACCCGCGATTGCCACGCAGGTCGACACGCGCATCGTCCCGCGTCGCGGGATCGATGCCGGCCGCCCCGATGCCCCGGACGGCCGCCCATGGCGCGGGCGCAATGGTCCCGCCGCAAACCGGCGCGGCGAGGCGACCGCAATCGGCGATCCGGCCTGCGCGACGCCGTGCGTCCGCGCGGCAGAAGGCCGGCGCCCGTGGCCGCGCCCGGCGGCGGGACCTCGTAACGAGGCACGCCGGATCGAGAGGTTCCGGTCGAACATCGGGCCGATCGACGGCCAGACCCGCTAGCCCAGCGCCTCCAATTCCCCGATCATATTCGCGATCACGCCGAGCCCGTCCTTCCAGAACTTGGGGTCGCGCGCGTCGAGCCCGAACGGGGCGAGCAGTTCGGCATGGGAGCGGGTGCCGCCCGCGGCGAGCATCTCGAGATAGCGCTCGGCGAAGCCCGCGGCCGATTTCTCGTAGACGGCGTAGAGCGAGTTCACCAGACAGTCGCCGAAGGCGTAGGCATAGACATAGAACGGCGAATGCACGAAATGCGGGATATAGCACCAGAACGTCTCATAGCCCTCCCTGAGGTCGATCGCGGGGCCGAGGCTTTCCTTCTGCGTTTCCATCCACAGTTCACAGATCCGTTCCGCGGTGAGCTCGCCGGCGCGGCGCTCGGTATGCACCTTGCGCTCGAATAGATAGAACGCGATCTGCCGCACCACGGTGTTGATCATGTCTTCCACCTTGGCCGCGAGCATGGCCTTGCGCTGTTTTCTATCCGTCGTCCGCGCGAGCAACTTGCGGAACGTCAGCATCTCGCCGAACACGCTCGCGGTCTCCGCGAGCGTCAACGGCGTCGGCGCCATCAAGGCGCCGTTGCGCGCGGCCAGCACCTGATGCACGCCGTGGCCGAGCTCGTGCGCGAGCGTCATCACGTCGCGCGGCTTGCCCTGGTAGTTGACCAGGACATAGGGGTGGACGGAGGGCACGGTGGGATGGGAGAAGGCGCCCGGCTGCTTGCCGGGACGCACCGGCGCATCGATCCAGCGCTCGGCGAAAAACCGGTCTGCGACCTCGGCCATTTTCGGCGAGAAATCGCCATAGGCCTCGAGCACCGTGGCGCGCGCATCGGCCCAGCGGATCGTGCGCTGCGCAACCTTCGGCAGCGGCGCATTACGGTCCCAATGCGGCAGCGTCTTCCTGCCGAACCATTTCGCCTTCAAGGCATAATACCGGTGGGACAGGTCCGGATAGGCCGCGCGCACGGCATCGACGAGCGCCTCGACCACTTCGCGTTCGATCCGGTTCGACAGGTGACGGGAATCGGCGACGTCCTTGAAACCGCGCCAGCGGTCGGAAATCTCCTTGTCCTTGGCGAGCGTGTTGGTGATGAGCGCGAAGGTGCGCAGATTGGCCTTGAAAGTCCTCGCCAGGGCCTCCGCCGCCATGCGGCGCTTCCTGCCGTCGGGGTCCTGCAGCAGGTTGAGCGTCGGCTCGATCGCGAGCGATCGGTCGCCCACCTTGAAGCGCAACGCCGCGATGGTCTCGTCGAACTGCCGATTCCAGGCCGCGTAGCTCGTGACCGACTTCTCATGAAAGAGCTGCTCGATGCGATCCTCGAGCTGGTAGGGCTTCTCCTTGCGCACGTCCTCAAGCCAGGGACGGTAATGGCCCAGGGCGGGGTCGCGCAGGGCGGCCTCGAGCACGGCGTCGTCGATGCGATTGAGCTCGAGCGTGAAGAACAGGAGATGGACCGTCGCCGCCGTGACGCGTTCCTGCACGTCGCCGTAGAACTTGGCACCTTTCGGATCGGTCGTATCGCCGGCATAGACGAGCGACGCGTATGACATCAGCCGGCCGACGAGTTCCTCGAGCGCTTCGTAGCGCTTCACCGCGGCGGCGAGCGCCTGCCCCGCTCCGGGCGCCGCCGCCATGTCGGCGAGCTTGCCCTTGAAGTCAGCGGCGAAGTCCAGGCATTGCGCCTCCGCCTGCTCGAGATCGCGCTTGAACTCGGGGCTGTCGATGCCCGGATAGAGGTCGTCAAGGTTCCATTGCGGCAGCGCGCCGAGCTTGGCCGCACGCTTCTGACGCTTTCGATTGGCGCGGGAAACCATCGGGAAAAACCTGCGGAGGGAGGCGAATACCGCGCTATTTAGGGCCTTCCGACCGCACTTGCGATGCCGGCGCGGCGATTTTTCCACCGCCTCCGCGCGGGGCCCGCGGTTTAACATGCCGTTAAGCGAAGCGCACGAGAGTGCCCCAATTCGGCACAGCGTCGCGTGGAGATTTTCGCATGTCCGAAACCGTGCTCATCGTCGACGACGATCCCGTGCAGCGCCGGCTGCTCGAGGCCATGGTGACGCGCTTCGGCTATCGCGCCCTCACCGCCGAGGGAGGCGACGCGGCGCTCAAGTTGCTCGACACGCCCGCGGAGCGCATCGACGCCCTCGTCCTCGATCTCGTCATGCCCGATCTTGACGGACTCGGTTTGCTCGCGCGGCTGCGGCAGGCGGGGTGCGACGTGCCCGTGATCGTCGAGACCGCGCACGGCGGCATCGACAATGTCGTTTCGGCGATGCGCGCAGGCGCAGCCGACTTCGTCGTCAAACCGGTCAGCCCGGAGCGCCTGCAGGTCTCGCTGCGCAACGCGCTTGCCGCGCGCGCGCTCGCCGGCGAAGTGCAGAGGCTCAAGCGCCGGCGCGACGGCACCCTCACCTTTGCCGACATCATCACCCGTTCGCCCGCCATGCAGGGGGTGATCAGGGCGGCGGAAAAGGCGGCGGCCTCCGCGATTCCGGTGCTGGTCGAAGGAGAATCCGGCGTCGGCAAGGAATTGATCGCGCGCGTGATCCACGGCAGCGGGCCGCGCCGCGCCAGGCCCTTCGTGGCCGTCAATTGCGGCGCGCTGCCGGAAACGCTCGTCGAATCGATCCTGTTCGGTCACGAGAAAGGGGCCTTCACCGGTGCAACCGACCGGCACACCGGCAAATTCGCCGAGGCCGACGGCGGCACGTTGTTCCTTGACGAGGTCGGAGAGTTGCCGCCGGCGGCACAGGTCAAGCTGCTGCGCGCGCTGCAGGAGGGCGAGGTCGAGCCGGTGGGCTCGCGCAGATCGATCAAGGTCGACGTGCGCATCGTCTCGGCGACCAATCGCGACCTGATTGCCGACGTGAAAAGCGGCCGTTTCCGCGAGGATCTCTTCTACCGCCTGCACGTCTTTCCGATTTCCGTGCCGCCGCTGCGCCGCCGGCCGGAGGACATCCCCGAGCTCGCGCGGCACTTTCTTGCGCGCATCGCGGCGGAGGAGCGCAAACGCGTCCGCAGCATCAATGCCGAGGCACTGGCCCTCTTGTGCGCCTATCGCTGGCCGGGCAATGTGCGTCAGCTCGAGAACGCGATCTTCCGCGCGGTCGTCCTCGCCGAGGGCGAGGAGATCGGCCTGCGCGAATTCCCGCAGATCGCGGCGCAGGTCGACCCCCAGGCCTCACCGCTTGCACCGCTGATCGAATCCTCCCCTGCGATCGCGACCGCATGGTCCGAGCCGTCACCGGCGCCGCTTGCGCCTTCGACGCTCTCCCTTGTCGACCCGCAGGGAGAAGCGCGTCCGCTCGAGGACATCGAGCGCGACGTCATCCGTTTCGCGATCGCGCACTACCGCGGACAAATGTCGGAGGTCGCGCGGCGGCTCAGGATCGGCCGCTCGACGCTCTACCGCAAGCTCGACGCGCTCGGCCTGCGCGGCGACTACGCCGCGATCGGCGAGGAGCCCGCCTCGACCCGATAGCGGCCGCACGGCCCGCCGGCAGACGGCGGACCGCTCCGCAGGTTCCGCCGCACGATCCACGGCTCGGCCATTTTCTGCCATGTTCGCCGGGCAGTCATCGGGCTCACGGGGCCCCGCGCTAAGGGGGCGTTAACCGGTCGCGACAACACTAGCCGGGTCGTCGCCACGGGCGGCCAGGGGGGACCGTGACGGGGACAACGGGACGGGTCATTTCACGGAACATCGCTGTGCCGGCCAAGTCCGCGCGCGCAAACGCTGTTGCCTCGATTCTGGCGCGCGCAAGCCTGCGACTGGGGCTTGCCTGGCTCGCGACGTTCGGCGCGTGCGACGCGTTGCAGAATGCCGTCGCCGAAGGCGACACGCGCACGCTCTCCTTCCATCACGTGCATACCGGCGAGGACATCACCGTCACCTTCAAGCGCAACGGTCGCTATGACGAGGCCGCGTTGAAGCGGCTCGATTGGTTCATGCGGGATTGGCGCAAGGGCGAGGCGATCCACATGGATCCGCATCTCTACGATCTCCTGTGGGAGGTCTATCGCGAGGTCGGCGCCCGCCAACCGATCGAGGTGATCTGCGGCTATCGCTCGCCCGGCACCAATGCGATGCTGCACGCGCGCTCGAGCGGCGTTGCCCGGTTCAGCCAGCATACGCTCGGCCATGCGATCGACTTCGCCATACCCGGCGTGCCGCTCGCGAAGATCCGCGAGGTCGGCCTGCGGCTGCAGCGCGGCGGCGTGGGTTTCTATCCGACCTCGGGATCGCCGTTCGTGCATATGGATACGGGCACGGTGCGGCACTGGCCGAGCGTGCCGCGCGCGCAGCTCGTCAGGATCTTTCCGAACGGTCGCACCGTCCATATCCCCGCGGACGGCCAGCCCCTGCCCGGCTACCGACTCGCGCTGGCGGAAGTCGAACGGCACGGCAACGCGCCGAGCGCGCGCTCGCTGGAAGCCGCCCGGGCGGCCGGCCTCATCAACGATCACGAGGAGCACGTCGCCTCGCTCCTCGCGCAACGGCGTTGGCAGCAGGTCGACCTCGCCGACAACAGCGACAGCGAGCCGCGCGCCGTCATCGCCGCGGCGACGCGCACGCCGCTCAAGCTCGCAAGCCTTGCCGGCAAATCCAGCGAGTCGAGGCCCGTTGTGCCGCTGCCCGTCGCGCGTCCGGCGCGCGCGGGCCGGGAAACGGTCGTGGCGCAAGCGGAACCGACGACGCGCGTCCCGGTCGCCCCCTATGAGCTTGCCGCGCTCGAGCCTCCCGTCACCGGCAGCGCCGGCCCCCGCGCATTGGCCTATGCGGCGGAGCCCGCGCCGCAGCCTGCATGGCCGCAGCCCTTCGCGTCATTCCCGTCTCCGCACGGGCGAAGCGCGCGCGCGGGCGAAGGGCGCGCCGACGGTGCCACTCTCGGATCGCCGGCCGCGGCATGGGGCATGGCGATCGGCGGTCAGGACCTGCACAGCCCGTGGATGCGCGCGGTCATGCTGACGCCGAGCATCGCCTCGTTCATGACCATGACGCGCGTCGGCAAGACCGATTTGCGCTGGGTCGGCGCCTTGCTGCACAAGCCGACGGAGGCGCTCGCCATCGGCTTCGGCAGCGACCCGCAGGGAGGGATGGTGACCGCGCGCTTCACGGGAAGCGCGGTGGTGTTCCTGGCGACCGCCAAGTTCGCTGCCGAGCAGCGCACGGCCTGGCTCCGTTGAGGCGCGCGCGGTCCGGATCGCGGCACCGCTGCGCGCGGTTTCCCGCATCCCGTCAGCTGATCGGCGGCCAACCGATCGGCTGCATGGTTTCGATCACCTTGGCGAGCGAGAGGATGCGGGGTTCCTCGAAACGCGCGCCCACGATCTGCAGTCCGACGGGAAGACCGTCCCTGGTCTTTCCGGCCGGGACGCTCGCCGCCGGCAGGCTCATCAAGGTGACGAGGAACAAGGCGGCGATCCAGTGGATGTAATTCTCGAGCCTGCGGCCATTGATCTCGGTCGGGAAATTCTGGGCGACCGGGAACGGCCTGATCGGCGCGGCGGGCGTCAACAGCAGGTCGAACCGCTCGAAGAGATCGCGGAAGCGAAGAAACAGCCGCTGACGCACGTGTTCCGCCCTGGCGAGATCAAGCGCCGTCACCTTGAGCCCGGCCTTCACGTTGTCGCGCAGATTGGCGCCGAATTCCTCGAGCCGGTCGAGGCGACCGAATTGCTGACCCACCATCCACACGCCGCGCCAGGTCAGATAGGGCTCAAGACCCTCCGACGCGTCGAACGCGACCTCCTCGACCTCCGCTCCCGCGTCGGCGAGGGCCATGGCCGCCTGGCGGCAGACGGCGTCGATCTCGGCATCGACGCCGATGCCGGCGATGTCCGGACAATAGGCGAGCCGCAGGCCTTTCGCGTCGCGGCTCGCGGCGACCGCAGCGAGCGCGCTCCGCCACGGCGGGGCGACCGAGATCGGCGAGATCCGGCCGAACCCCACCATGGCGTCGAGCATGCGTGCGGCGTCCTCCGCCGTGCGCGCGAGCGGCCCGTGCACCTGGCCCGGGTCCCAGGGCAGCGGCAGCGGATGGTTCGGCGTGAGCCCGGGCGTCGGCCGGATGCCGACGATGCCGCAGAACGCCGCCGGCACCCGCACCGAGCCGCCGAAATCGGTGCCGTGCGCGAGCGGCAGCATACCGGTGGCGACCGCGACCGCCGAACCTCCCGAGGAACCCGCCGGGCTCAAATCGGCGTTCCACGGATTGCGGGTCGCCCCGAACAGTTCGTTGACCGTGTTGGCACCGGTCGCGAATTCCGGCGTGTTGGTCTTGGCGAGAACGATGGCGCCTGCCTGTTTCAGGCGGCGGACGACCTCGGCATCCTCCGTCGGCACGTGATCCTTGTAGAGCGGCGAACCGTAGGTGGTGCGGATGCCCGCGGTCTCCACCACGTCCTTGATTCCGACCGGCAGGCCGTGCAGCGGGCCGAGCGCCTCCCCGCGCAGGGCGCGGCGCTCGGCATCGCGCGCCGCCTCGCGCGCGCGATCCGCGGCCAGGGTGACGATGGCATTGAGCCGAGGATTGAGGCGCGCGATCGCGTCGAGATGGGCGTCGAGTATCTCCACCGGACTTGCCGCCCGCGTCTTCACGAGCTGTGCGAGTTCGCCGGCCGTCTTGCGCGTGAGGGTCTCGTCGGACATGCGGGCTACTTCCCGGACCAGTGCACGAAGCGACGCTCGATCAGGATGAACATGAGGTTGAGGCCGTAGCCGAGCGCGCCGGCTGCGAAGATCGCCGCATACATGTCGGGCATATCGAAAAGCTGCTGCGCCTCGAAAACGCGGTGCCCGAGCCCGTCGCGCGAGCCGATGAACATTTCCGCGACGACGATGATGACCAGCGCGAGCGACACGCCGTTGCGCAGCCCGACGAAGGTCTGCGGCAGCGATTCGAGCAGCATCACGTCCAACAACACGCGCAGGCGCGAGGCCCCCATCACCTTGGCCGCCAGCAGCCGGACCTTGCGCGCGTTAATCACGCCGTAGGCGACATTGAACAGGATCACGAGCGCGGCGCCGAACGCCGCCACCGAGATCTTGGTCTTGTCGCCGACGCCGAACAGGACCAGGAACAGCGGAAACATCGCCGAAGCCGGCGTGGAGCGAAAGAAATCGATCACGAATTCCACTGAGCGATAGAGTCTCTCCGAGGAGCCGAGAACAATTCCCAGCGGGATCGCGATGACGGCGGCAATGGCGGTCGATACGGCCGTCCGCCACACCGTCTTGACAAAATCCAGTCCCAGCGCGCCGCCGCTCATGCCGCTCCACAGCGCGTGGAAGGTGGCGCCGGGCGAGGGCAGTAGCACCGGATCGACGATCCCGTACCATACTGCCGCATACCAGGCGATGATCAGGCCGACGACGCCGACCACGGGCAGCAGCGGATCGAGTCCTTTCCTCATCCCCGCACCTCGCGCTGGAACACGTCGAGGCAGTGCGCCTTGGTCTGCACGAATTCGGGGCTGGACAAAGTCGCCGCCGAACGCGGGCGCGCGCTGTCGAAGACGACGAAATCGGCGATCCGCGCGGGGTGGCGCGAGAGAAGGAGGATGCGGTCGGCAAGATAGACCGCCTCCTCCAGGTCATGGGACACGAGCACGATGGTCATGCCCGTCTCGAGGAAGATGCGCTGCAACTGTTCCCTCATGAACAGCGTCATTTCGTAGTCGAGCGCGGAGAACGGCTCGTCAAGAAAAAGGATCTCCGGCTCCACGACCAGCGCGCGCATGATCGAGACAAGCTGCTGCTGCCCGCCGGAAAGCTCGTAGGGATAGCGGTTGAGATCGATCTTGACGTCGAGATGAGCGACCAGCCGCTCGGTGCGCGCCCGGCGCTCCGGTTTCGGCACCTTCATGAGTTTGAGCGGGTAGCCGATATTGTCGAACGCGCGCATCCAAGGAAACAGCGCTTCGCGGTAATTCTGGAACACATAGCCGAGCTTGACCTGTTCGCGCCGCTTGCCCGCGAAAAGGATTTCGCCCGAGTCGTAGGCGACGAGGCCTGCGATCATGTTGATGAGCGTGCTCTTGCCGCAGCCGTTGGGGCCGAACACGGAAATGAGTTTGCCGCGCGGAAGATCGAGATCGAAGTTCTCATAAATGCTCACTTTGTCGAAGCGCTTGGTGAGCCCGCGGATCGTGACATGCGGCAAAACGGTGGCCGACCCCACGGCGGCACCGGCGACGGCCGCCGATGCGCACGTACGAGGCCCTGTTGCCAGCCGCTCCATGGCGACGCGATCCGCGACGGGGGTTCAGAACACCTTGATGTATTTCGTCACGTCGATCGGCCCCGACAGGATCTTGGTCGTGACGGAGAAGTCGATGAATTTCTGGAATTCCGCCTTGTCCTTCGCCGTCAAGTCCTTGGAGGACACGTATTTGATCATCGGCACCGTATCCACGACGTCGGCGGGCGTGAACGTGTTGTTGAGCAGGTGCTTGCGCGCCTCGTCGGGATGATGGTTGATGAAATCGATCGCCTTGTCCCAGGCCGCGGCGAAGCGTCTGGCGACATCCGGCCGGCCGGCGATGAAGTCGCTCGTCAGCGCGCAGCCGCCCACATAGGCGTTGGCATTCGCATCGCCGAGAATGTATTTGGCGATCACGCCGGATTCCAGCGTCCGCGCGATCCCCATCTTGCGCATGACCGAGGCATTCGGCTCGAGCGTGTAGCCGGCATCGAAGGTGCCCGCCTTCATGGCGTTGACGTGCTGACCCATGTCGAGCTGATCGAGCGAGTAATCGCCCTCCTTGAGGCCGTTGGCCGCAAGCACGGCCCGCGCCATGACCACGTTGGCGGGCCCGGGGGCCGACATGATCCGCGCCCCCTTCAGGTCTTTCAGCGACTGGGCCTTGTAGCCGGTGCGGACGACGAACTGCTCCATCTGATAGGTCCGGTTCTGGCTGTTGAGCGAGATGTACATCGCCACGCCAGGCTTTTTCAGATCGGCGTTCATTCCCTCGATCGTCACCAGCACGGCGCTGGCGTCGATCTGATTGCTGATCATCGCGGCGACGTTCGGGGGCCCGCCGATGAGCCGGACCATCGTCGGCTCGATGTTCTCCTCCTTGAAGAAGCCGCGCTCGAGTGCCACGAAATAAGGCAGGGACGAGCTCACCGGGAATACGCCGACCGTCACCTTGTCGAGCGCGCCCGCATTTCCTGCTGGTCCGAATAGGGCGGCGAGGAGGATCATCCCGCCGATCATGCCGTTGCGATATCGCCACATGGTCCTTCTCCGTTGCGAATCTTCACTTCACGGTAAGTCCGGGCCCCTGCCATTTCCGACATCGGCGGGCTGTTCACGCGGTCGGCGCCTCTCGCGAAGAAGGGATCCTTCCGGTGCGCGCACGACTGTTCGGCGTCGTGCGCCAATCCGCTTCACGCGAAAGCGACGGCGCGACAGAAGGCCGCCTCGCCGCCTTTGAAGTTCCAGGGAAAGACCCCGAGCGTGATGCGCTTGTTGTGCAGCTGCTTCAGCCCGATGTCGCCGCCAAGATTTTCAACGTGAATGCAGTCATGCGGAAACAACGCGTTATGCGTGAGTTGGTAGGCCTTTTCCGGGAACAGCTCGTCCATCTTCTCCTTTCCGAATTTCTCTTCGCACTGGCGACGCACGCGCTGCCAGTGCTCCAGCCCCCCTCTGCCAAGAAAACGCCCGATCGGCAGGTTCATCGGATGGTCGGTGGAAATCATGTCCACGCCCCAGATGCGGATCTTCTTCTTCAGGAGCCAATCGCAGATGCTGTAATGCGGGCCGGGATGCCGGTGGATGTATTTCTCCTCGTCTGCGTCGGGGCTGAGAAATGAATACCGATGCCATCCCGTGTGAATGAACAGGATGTCCCCGTCCCGCACCTCGGCGCGTTTCTCGATGTCTTCCGGCCCGAAAAGGTCGAGCTCGCCGAGCATGTCGCTCAGATCGACGATGACCCCCGGCCCGTAGCACCACTCGATCGGGATCTGGTCGATCGTCTTGCCGTTCGAGACGAAATGGCGGGGCGCATCGAGATGCGTTCCCATGTGGTTGGAGGTCATGATGTACTGGGCGTTCACCCCGTGCTCGGCCTTGCGCTTGAAATATTTGACCTCGAAGGGAGGATAAAACGGCCAGAACGAGCAGTCCTGGTTCAGAGGCTGAGAAAGATCGTAGATCGTCATCGCAGGTCTCCGTCCAACAACAAGGGGACGCGGCAGGCCGCTCCGCCGGGGAAAGTATGGGCGCATGCGCCGGTCCCCGTCCAAGACCGTTTGGCGATTGAATTATCGGAATTTCCGATAACCGGAGCTCAGCCCTTCAGGATGTCGCGGACGGCAGCCAGGTAGAATTCCTTGCGTCGCGACAAGGGCTGGCGGCGCCGGAAGAGACTCAGGGTCACGGACGGCCTCGGCGTGAGGGGGCGCACGACCACGGCGCCGAGCGCGGTCTCGTTCGCCACGCAGGCGCGCGGGACGATGGCGATGCCGCCGCCCGACTGCACCACCACCTTGATGGTCTCGATATTGTCCGCGACGGCGAGGATGTTCGGCCGCAATCCCTGATCGGCGAACAGCGACAGCACGACCTGCCCATAGCCGATCGTCAGCTCGCTCATGATGAGCGGCTCGCTCACGAGGGCAGCGACCTCGACGGGCCGGCGCGAGCGCCCGAGGCGATGCGACGGCGGCACGATCAGTGCCATCTCGGCCTGCGTGAGACGCTCGAAAACGATGCCCGCCGGGACTCGCTGCGGATCGGATTCGATGGCGATGCCCGCATCAATCCGCTCCTCGTGCAGATCGTGGAAGATGTTCTTCGTCGGCGCGGTGAGGATCTCGAGCCGCATGCCGGACAGTTTCGTGGACAGGTATCGCGACAGGCGCGGGATGAAGATCTGCGCCATGCCCGAGCCCATGCCGACCGTCAGCACATCGGTCGGGGCGCCGCGCAGGCGCCGCGCGGTGTCGGAGAGACTGAGCACGTCGCCGATCACCCGCTCGGCCTCGTAGAGATAGGTGCGCCCCGGTTCGGTGAGCTCGATGCCGCGCGAGGTACGCCGGAAAAGCGGAAAACCGATTTCTTCCTCGAGCAGCTTGACCTGCTCACTGACGGCCGACTGCGAGACGTTCAGTCGCTCCGCCGCCTTGGTGAAGCTGCGTTCCTTGGCGACCGCAAGGGCGTATCGTATCTGCCGGAATTCCAAGGCATCGGTCCTCGCGCCGACGCCAACCTATCACATATTCGGAACTTGACTCCGTCGCCGCGGACGCGGATCGGGCCTTGCCGACGGCAAGCCGGCGCGTCCTCGGCGGGAAGGGAGGACGCCGTGCCCCGTTGCCGGGCGGGGCGACCCCGGAGGCATGCTGCGCGCGCGGGGTGATGGCGAAAAGCGGCACGCGGAGTTCGGCAAGGCTCATGCGCCGGCGAAATCGTTTGACGGGCCGCGGCGATGCAATCCCGAGCGGAGGTGGGCGGAATTGATCTTTCCTTGCGCGCGCGGCAAAGCGCCCCGGAATCGACAAGGCCCATTCCGAATGGCTGCCCCGCACCGGCGGAGCTCCTCGCCATGACGGGCCGCTTCAATCCGCTCCGAACCTGCTGCAAACCCTTCGCGCGTCAGCTCGCCATGCCGAGCGCGTGCATGTAGGTTTCGAGCACCTCCTGCTGCTCGCGCCGCTCCTCGGGGTCGAGCCTGCGCAGCCGCACGATGGCGCGCAGCGCTTTCACGTCGAAACCGTTGCCCTTCGCCTCGGCATAGACGTCGCGGATATCGTCGGCCGCCGCCTTCTTCTCCTCCTCGAGCCGTTCGATTCGTTCCACGAAGGCTTTCAGCTGCTCCTTGGCGAAGCGGGTTGCCGGCTGTTCTTTTTGGACGGCGGCGCTGGCGGACATCGGACGCTCCTTATCGATCGCCCGACAAGAATTCGGTTTTGCGCGCGCCCAGGTCAAGCAAGGCGCGGCACCATCCACGCTGTCCACATGCCGCGCGACGCATGCGCGGGAGAAGTTCAGTGCGGCGGCCGCGCCTTCTCGAAGGCTGCCTTCTGTTCGGGAGAGGCTTCTTTCTGATATTTCCGGCGCCACTCCTCATAGGGCATGCCGTAGACGATCTCGCGGCTTTCCTCCTTCGACATCGGGACCCCCCGGCTGTCGGCCGCTTCCTTCATCCAGTTGGCAAGGCAGTTGCGGCAGAATCCCGCGAGGTTCATCAGATCGATGTTCTGTACATCGACACGAGCGCGCAGGTGCTCGACGAGGCGGCGGTACACGGCCGCCTCCAGTTCGATACGGGTCTTGTCGTCCATCATCGCGATTCTCCGGTGGTAGGCCTGAAGATAAGGGCTCGATGAAGGGCTTGCCACGGCCGGCGAAACGCGGCGCTATCGGAGCGATGAAGGAAAAGCGCGCCTTGCTCGAGACCCTGTTCCGCGCCGCCGTCTCGGCCGCGGACCCGGTCCGCTGCCTGCCCGCGCTGCTGCCGCCCATGCCGCGCGGACGACTGATCGTGCTCGCCGCCGGCAAGGCGGCCGGCGCCATGGCGGAGGCCGCCGAGGCCCACTATCTCGCCGGCGGTCATGTCGAACCGGCCCGCATCGCCGGGCTTGCCGTCGCGCGTCACGGCTACGGCCGACCGCTCCGCGTGCTGCGGATGATCGAGGCCGGCCATCCGGTGCCGGACGAAGCGGGGCTCGAGGCGGCCGCGCAGGCGCTCTCCCTCGCCGACGCTGCGGGCCCGGACGATCTCGTGCTGGTGTTGATCTCGGGTGGCGCATCGGCCAACTGGATCGCGCCGGCCCCCGGCGTCTCGTTCGCCGACAAACAGGACGTGACGCGCGCGCTCATCCGCTCGGGCGCCGCGATCGGCGAGATCAACACCGTGCGCAAGCATCTCTCGCGCATCAAGGGGGGGCGGCTCGCGCGGCATGCCTTTCCCGCACCGGTCGAAACCATCGCCATCTCCGACGTGCCGGGCGACGATCCGTCCGCGATCGGCTCGGGACCGACGGTGCCCGATCCGACCACGCTCGCGGACGCGCGCGCGGTCGTCGTCAACCACGGGCTGAGGCTGCCGCGCGCGGTGCAACACGCGCTCGACGACCCCGCCAATGAAACACCCAAACCGGGCGACGGCGTGTTCGCCCGCACGCGATTTACGCTGGCGGCGCGGCCCGCCGACGCGCTGCGCGCGGCGGCCGCGAAGGCGCGCGAGGTCGGCTACGAGTGCATCCTGCTCGGCGACAATGTCGAAGGCGAGGCGCGCGAGGTTGCCTTTGCGCACGCCAAGCTTGCCCGCGATCTGCGCGCGCAGGGCAAGCGCGTCGCGATCCTCTCCGGGGGCGAGCTCACCGTCACCGTGCGTGGAGCGGGCCGCGGCGGCCCCAACCAGGAGTACGCGCTGGCACTGGCGATCGCGCTCGACGGCATGCCGGCGGTCGCCGCGCTCGCTGCCGATACCGACGGGACCGACGGGGGCGCGGGCTCCGCCGACGATCCCGCCGGCGCGTGCATCAGCGGCGAGACGGTCCGACGTGCACGAGCGCGCGGCCTCGATCCCGCCGCCTTTCTCGCCGACAACGACGCCACCGGATTCTTCGCCGCTCTCGGGGATCTGCTGATGACCGGCCCGACC
>Ga0209810_1003258_pt1 | contig 17396 bp, 11 predicted proteins | sample Coa_R1_7_FD_187159 | JGI IMG/M metagenome (GOLD analysis project Ga0209810, IMG submission 187159) | Surface soil microbial communities from Centralia Pennsylvania, which are recovering from an underground coalmine fire - Coalmine... | ecosystem: Environmental > Terrestrial > Soil > Unclassified...
GTAGGCCATGCACTGCTGCTGGCAAAGCTGCCCCCAGAACAACAGACGCTGGCTCTCGCTGCATGCTTCAAAGAGGTCTACAGCGGCAACAGCCAGAAGCCCGCGCGAATCCTGATGCCCGTCCGCAACCTGCAATTCTGGATTGATGCCAACATCCTGCTCGTCTTAAAAGACCCGCCGTTCAACAAACGCGATCCGCAACTGGTCCCCACGGCGGGCAGTTGCACGGAGTGTCCCAAGCGCACCGGTCACAATAAGCTGCTCTTTGGCGATGACCTAGGCAAGCAGGGGGACCGCTGCACCGACCCCACCTGCTATCAGGCCAAGGTTCAGGCACACATTGCGGCGAGTATTGCCGCGAAGCCTGAACTGCTGCAAATCAGCACGGCCTACGGCGGGCAGAAGGACGGCAGCGCCGTTCTGCCCCGCAATAAGTACACCGCGATTCGGGACGACAAGCCAAAATCGAAAGACGAAGCCAAGCGGCCCGAGTACAAGGTCTGCAAATTCACCACCGAGGCCATCATCACCGAAGGCAGCGAAGTCGGCACTATCCATAAGGTCTGCGCAAACCCCGCTTGCCCCATCCATCATCCCAAGCAGTCAACGAGCTGCGACGAGAAGTGGAAGGCCGAACAGGAAAAGCAGCGCCGGGAACAGGCGATCGCGAATGCCACCGGCCTCCGCGTCTTGTCCGCTGTGGGCGCTGCCGTGCCCGTTCGCCTGATGAAGCGAGACCTGCTTTTCATTCTGGAGAAGCTGACCAGTCTCATGGATGAAAATCGCCTTGCCATGCTGGCGCGGCAGCACGGCATTCGGCAGAAGCGGGACGAGGGAGGCATCGCAAAAACCTTTGCGGCCTTCCTGCGCCGAGCCGATGAGGGAACGCTCTCGCGGCTTTTGGTGGAAGCGGCCATCCTGCTAGCCGCGTCCCGAACGAATGTGACGACCGTGCTCCGGGATGCCGCCAGCACCTACAAGGTGGACACCGAAGCCATCACGGTAAAGGTCAAGCAGGAGTTCGCCGCCAAAGTGAAAGGCAAGAAAGCCGCGCAGAGAACAGTAAAGCCTGCGAAGAAAGCCGCCGCATAAATGCGAAGTTACACTTGGGACCTGCCGATTGGTAGGTCCTTTCTTTGCCCGTCTTCCCGCCCTTGAATGTGCCGGCGTTCCGTCGCCGGGCCATCCTCTCCCACCCGACGGGCAACTCCTACATTGCAGCCTGCAAGCGCACTACGCTAATCCGGCAATCGTCGCCGTCTGGTTGATACCAGGGCTGTTTTCGCTGCGGGAAAATCGCCTCATTCCGCAACATCAGGTGCGCGCGACCCTTTCAGAGCTCTGTAAAGCCGACGACCCGTGAAGTTTAGAGGGACCCTGACCGCCAGAATGGGTTAAAGTGCGGTAGGCAAACATTGAGAAAGCAATGAAAAATGCATGCATTGTTGTGCTCTCCCTGACTTGGTGCGCGGCTGCGATTGCACAGCAAGGAATCCCACCGAATCTGCTCCACGCTACTCAGTGTTTGGCGGCGAAACGATTCTTGCCGCCGTTCCACTCGGGTCCCCTGAATTTCGGCTACACAACCGACACAGAATCGTATCCGGGGGAGACAGTTCTATACGTGGTCGAATACGAGAAAAGCACTAGGTCAAACGGGCTGGTCTATACAGTTTTCCTGACGAGAGAGGGTGGCGAACAGGTCTTTAATATTCAGAATAATGCTAGCTTTGAGTGGCCGACGCGGCCACACGGAGAAATTGATTTCGTAAACCCTCCGCTTGGAGGTGACTGGACCCAAACGCGATTGATGTCGGCCATAAGGAGAATTCTCGCTCAACCACGAATCACGATTCCGGCGGATGTCCTTCGGGCAGTGCAGACGGGTATCAGATGTGAGGCCTATACGGACCTGCAACGGTGAGCAGTTCCGATTTTCGTGGATAAAGGCATTGCTTCGCTCAGCCAAAGTTCACCCGAGGCAGCACAGCGCTGGAATGGGTTGCAACTCGGCCCGCTACATTCCGCTATTTGATCCTGCGAGCGACTTCTGGCATTATTGACGCCAAAGTAGTCGGTGTGCCATGCGGATCGCCGTTCCCCCCAGCCTTCGCATTGTCGCCGGTTTGCTTTTGGCTGCCCTGCTGAGTGTTGTCGGGTATCAAGTCTTCCGGCGGCGGGATTCACCATCTCCAGAGGCGCTGCTGAAGCATGCCGACCATCTCGCATGGCTGAATGCATGGATTCAGGCCGAGCCGTATTACCGCCGAGCTGAAATCGCCTTTCGCGCTAAGGGCGATTCATCCAAAGCACTTTACGCACAAGTCAGCGAAATGCCAGCGAAGAGTGAATCGTCCACCACGATTCCCAACCAGATTGCCATTTTGCGTCAGGATTTGTTGCTGCCCGCCGCTCGCGACCCCAAAACGCGTCTGCGGATTCTGACCATTCTTGGAATGCTCGAAACGAATTACGACGCGGGCATGGCGCGCAACACCTGGTCAGAAGTGGAGACGTTGGCTCTCGCCCGACACCATTATCTTCTGGCTTCTCGCGCTGTGGGTGAACAAGGCATTGCCGCCTTCTTGCTCGGCGATATCAAAACCGCAAAGAGAGACGTTGTCCGTGCCTGGATGGTCGCGAAGTTTACCGACCCCGCCGCGCGCATCCGTTACGCAAGCATGTACGGTACCGGCCTTGTCGAGTTGCATAAATACAAAGAGGCTTTGGGTCCGCTGAACGAAGCCATCAAGACAGCCGCCAACACTCCACACGCCGCTTATCCGACTATTGCGATTACGGCCAAGGTCGCCGCCTTGAGTGGGCTGGGGTGCTACCAGAAGGCCCTTCAACTCGCTGACGAGGAAATGCGAAGAGTCTCGGCATATCATCTGACCGCGCACCTCTACGACCTCTACCGCGCACGGGCTTTGGTCTATCAGCAAATGAACGAATGGACCCAGGCGATTGGGGACTATCGGGAAGCAATCAACTATGCGAAGCAGCTTTCCTATTGGCGCGGTATCAGCGAGTCCGACGGGCTTCTGGCGAAGGCTTACCTCCATCAGGGAATGTTAAACCCAGCCCTGAGCGCAATCGATGAAGCCATCAATGCCAACAAGCAGATTCCTGACGAGATGTATTTCGTTCCACGGAATCTCGCCATCAAGGCGGAAGTTCTGGCGCGACTCGGCAAGGTGCAAGCGTCCGATGATCTCTACGAAAAGAGCGCAGATTTGCTCGACGCGCTGCTGAGCCGAGTCCCGACGCCGATGATCGAGCGTCAGCTTTTGGATGACCTGAGCGTTGTCTATGCCGGATACTTTGCCTCGCTGAGTGGCCAGGGCAAGCTGGCCGATGCATTCCGCGTGATCGAGCGAGCGCGCGGACGCATTGAAGCGCAGGCACTCTCGCATCATGCCGTCATTCCGCCTCATGCGCCCAGCCCCGCCGAATTAAAGCTGACCAGCCTTAACGTGCAACTGCTCGATACCGACAATCCTGCTGCCAGAGGGAAGATTCTCAACGCCATCTACACAACAGAACAGCAACTCGGCACGGACGACAGCCACATTGACACACCGCCTGATCCAGTTACACTCAGGCAGCTCGAACAGGATCTCCACTCCTCCGAGCTTTTCGTGGAATATGTACTCGCAGAACCCCACTCGTTTGCATTGGCTGTCACCCGAACAGGGGCTCACTGCTACCCCTTGCCGCCCAAGAGCGAATTGACGGAAGAGGCTTCGCAATACCGCGCGGAGCTGATGAATCGAAAGGCGGACCTGCCCTTGGCGCAGAAGCTCTTTCACAGCCTGTTGAGTGGGATACCGGAATATCGAACCAAGGCGGATGTCATCGTCGTTCCGGACGGCGAGCTGGAGCTGCTGCCATTCAGTGCGCTTGCCGACGGAGGCCAGTACATCCTGGCGTCTCACACCTTGAGCGTTGCTCCCTCCGGGACCGTACTCGATCTTCTGCGGCATGGGGGTAATCTCACGACACATACGGACCAATCTTTCCTCGGTGTGGCGGCGTGGATATCCAAGGCTCCGCCGGCAACGCTTCTCGCCATGGTCCGGCGGGCAGTATCTGGCCCGAGCCGGAGTGAGCTGGTGGCGCTGCCGGAAAGCCGCTACGAAGTGGAGACCGTTGCCACTGACCTGCCGCAGCCGCACACCATTCTGTTGGGCGCAAATGCAACGGAGACGGACTTCAAGAGACTGCCTCTCGACCAATACGCGGTCATTCATCTCGCCCTGCATGGATATGCCGATCCTGAGTTCCCGGACAGGTCCGCGCTTGTCTTTGCGCCTGAGAATCCACCCATCGACGACGGGCTTCTGCAGGTGAGGGAGATCAGGCAGCTCCCTCTGAATGCCAGCCTCGTCACGCTCTCAGCCTGTGATACCGGCGTTGGGCCGGTGAGCGAGGAAGGAGCCGCGGACATTGTGAACGCCTTTATCGAAGCTGGCGCGCAAAGCGTCGTCTCCACTCTGTGGGAGATAGACGACCAGGCAACCGCAAAACTGATGATCGACTTTTATGGGCAGCTTGGACGTGACGCGTCGAAGGCTCATGCTCTGCGCCGGGCCCAGATCGAAATGATGAAGTCAGGCGAGCCGCCCTACTACTGGGCTGGGTTCGAGCTGGATGGCGAGCCCAGCGACAGTATCTTCGGCCAGACTGCCGACCATCTCCTGCTTAGGAGCAGCCGATGACAGCCAGCGCAGGTGCCGTGAAGGTTTCCCCCGTCCAACTCACAGAGAAAGACCGCCAAGAAATTCTCGAAAATGTGCTCGCCGCGTTGAAGAAGCGTTTCTATGCTCCTGAAAAGCTGAACGCCGACTGGGAGGCAGCCGTCGAGCAGCATCGCCCGTTGATTGAGAGCGCGGCTACCCCAGACGCGTTCGAGCAGGCAGTGAGCGAACTTCTGAGCCGCTTGCAGTCCTCCCATCTCGGCTTCTTCCATAGCAGCGCCCGCAAGGCGTCGAGTCGTGCTGCACTGAGCGCAAGCTATCTTGCCGACGACACGCATTACGGAAAGCGATGGATCTTTCAGAACGTTCACCCCGGCGGAGCCGCCGATCTCGCCGGCATTGAGCCGGGCAATATCCTGCTGCGCGTCAATGGCCGGGAGATCGTTCCACCGGAACATCCGGCCTTCCCCATGGGAACACAGACGCTGATCGATTTCGTTGCCAACGACGACCTGGAGAAGTCGGCCTCAGTAGATGTTGCCCGCCCAAAGGGCAAGAAGCTGCACTTCATTGAGCCGATGCTGGTGGAATCGCGTCGCCTGAACGACGACGTGGGATACATGAAGGTGGCGATGTTTCCCGGCATGGTGGGCGTTGTCGTCGCCAATCGCATTTCTGAAGCAGTAGAAAGCCTCGGCAATGTGCGCAGACTGATTATCGACCTTCGCGGCAATACGGGCGGTGGGGTCGGAGCCCTGCGCGTGATGAGTCTCTTAACGCCGCAAAGGATTCCCGTTGGATTTGCCCTTGATCAACGGCAGTACAAGGGCAACGTTGAAGCCGACAAGCTGGCCTTCCCGCGGTTCTCTCTAATCCCGCAAAACACGAAATATCTCTGGCTGCTTGGATTGCGCTTTGCGCCTGCAATGATGGCGAAGAAGCCGATCGTGCTTGAAACCGAAGGATTAGGAGCGAAGTCCTTCCATGGCCGCATCGCGCTGCTGGTGGATCGCCACACCGCCAGCGCCGCTGAGATGATTGTTGCCTTCGCACGAGAGAACAATCTTGCGACGATCATCGGCGAGAAGACGGCAGGACGGCTTCTTTCCGCTACGTCCGTCAAAGTCGGCAAGGGGTTCCGACTGGCGCTTCCCACCGGCGTCTATCGCACATGGAGCGGAGCCGTCTACGAGGGCCATCCCATCGAGCCCGATTTCACGGCGGAGTTTGATTGGCGCGCTCAGCGAGCAGCTATGGAGGATCGACAGCTCCGATCGGCCGTGGATGTGTTCGGCAAGAGCTGAGATTCTGCAAATCGACTGATCGCTGCACACTGGCTCAGGATTGTCGTATATAACCACGCACACGGGGGCATGCTTCTCACGATACAAGGCTGGCTTTCAGTTCCTTCTCCGGCAGGATGCGCAGCAGATGGGCTGGCGGCCTTTCCTGCAGGGTAAGGTACTCGGCATAGTCGCGCGGCTCGATGATCACTGGCTCGCGATCATGAATCGGCCGCATCACCGCATTCGCTTCGCCTGTCAAGATGGCGAAGGTATTCTCCATCATCCCGGTCTTCGGATTCTTCCACGGCGCCCAGATACCGGCCATACCAAACGGCTGGCGGCCCACAACCTCAAACTCGTACTTCGGCTTTTTGCCGCGCGTCACCTTCTGCCACTCATAAAAACTGTCTGCCGGAACCAGACACCGCCGCTGCCGGAACGACTCTTTCCAGAAGCGCGACGTCTCGATGCCTTCTGACCGCGCATTGAAGAGAAAACGATCCGGCAGTTGGAAACCCCAGCGCATCCTCTCGATCTGCCGCATGCCATCGGCATTTTCGAGCACCACCGGCTGTACCGAGCCCGGCGCAATATCGTCCTCTGCTTCAAGATACAGTTCGTCGAGCCCCATGCCCGCCTCAAAGGCCTCGGCAATGCGCTGTTTGTCCGAACGGCGCCGGAAGCGTCCACACATATGGGCAGCCTACTCCAAAGAGAATGATTTTGCCTCATCAAATCAAAGGCTTAGACTCGGATTGCACCTTTCAGGGTGCAAAGGGTGATTGACATCCACCCAGGCCCATAGGCGAACATAAGGCGAAGATATTGCCATGCCTTCCGCCTCCGTCCTCCGGCTGCAAATCGAGTCTGCGCTTGCTCATAAGATACCCTCGGCGCTCACGCCCGCGGCCCGCCTCATCCGCCCGGTCGCCGCCACGGGCATTGCCGCGCTCGATGCTGCACTCGACGGCGGCCTGCCCATCGGAGCCATCAGCGAGCTTTGCGGGCCGGAATGCTCCGGTCGCACCGGCGTTGCGCTTTCGTTTCTGGCGCGGCTCACACAGGACAAATTCTGCGCATGGGTCGATGCAACGAATGCGCTCGATCCACTCTCGGCTGCCGCTGCCGGAGTCAACCTTTCCCGCATGCTCTGGGTGCGCTGCGGAGCCGAACCCCCGCAGCCGCGCCCTAGCAATCCCTTCGCGCTGCCAAAGCAATGCTTAATACCGCCGGAAATCATCAAGGGCCTGCATGGCGGAGGCTACGGCAGCCATCCGCGTCAGGAGATCAAAGGCCTTCCCGAAGCCGTCAGCGGACTCTTCGCGCCGCGCTGTGCAGAGCCGCAACCGCGGAACAGACGCGCGCAACATTCTTCTGAAAAAAGCCCGGCATCAACGCATAAACCCGTACAACCCACGCCAGAGCGCCGTCCGCCCCAGCGAAAACCCTCTAACCCGTGGACACCGCTTGAGCAGGCCCTCCGCGCCTGCGACCTGCTGCTGCAGGCCGGCGGCTTCAGCGCCATCGTGCTCGACATGGGCAGCATCGCGCCCGAGCACGCCAGCCGCATCCCGCTCGCCACGTGGTTTCGCTATCGCGCCGCCGCCGAGCGCGCGCAGGCCTCCATCCTCCTGCTCACGCAAACCTCCTGCGCCAAAAGCAGCGCCGAGCTGCTGCTGCGCTTTGAACCGGCAAAAGCCATCCCATCGGAACCCACTGTTTTCACCGGCTTTGAAGTCTCCGTCGAAATCGCACGGCGACGTTTTTCCGAAGAAAACAACATCACTCCATTCCGCAAGCCGCCGCAAAGCGCACACTCCACCCGCCGGACCACAAACTGGACCAGCCGGGCCGCATGGGCAGGCCGGCCATGACACATCCGGAACAATACGCCTGCCTCTACGCGGATGCGTTTCCCGCGCAGGCATGGCTGCGCCTTCACCCCGCGCTCCGCACAAAACCCTGCGTTGTGATGGAGGGAGATCGTCCACTCGAACAGGTGTGTTCTCTCAACACCCATGCACGTCGGCTCGGCCTGCGGCAGGGCATGACCCGCGTGGAAGTGGAACTCTTTCCTGACGTCGCTATCCTCACCCGCTCGCAACCGGCGGAAGCCGCCATGCGCAGCATGCTGCTCGCCTGCGCCGGTGTCTTCTCTCCGCGCATGGAAGACCGCAGTACCGGCACGGCCCTGGTCCTTGCCCTCGACATCACCGGAACAGAGAAGCTCTTCGGGCCGCCCGAGACGCTCGCGCGCAAGCTGCTCGATCAGGTCCAGGCATGCGGCATCGCGGCCTGCGTCACCCTCAGCCGCAATCTGCATGCGGCCATCTGTCTTGCCAAAGGGCGACCGCGCCCCGACTCTATCCAGATCATCGCTCCGGGCACAGAAGCCGCCGCGCTCGCCGGGCTTCCCTTAACCATCCTTGACCTCACTCCCGATCAGGAAGACGTCCTCGCACTCTGGGGCATTCGTACGCTCGGCATGCTGGCTGCGCTGCCGCAGAACGAGCTCATCGCACGCCTCGGTCAGGACGGCAAGCGCCTGCTCCAGCTTGCGCGCGGCGAGCACCCGCACCTCTTCCAGCCGCAGGAGCCTGTTCTCACCCTCGAAGAGCACATCGAACTCGACACGCCGGTCGAGCTGCTGGACTCTCTGCTCTTTGTTCTCGGCATGATGCTCGACCTCATCCTCCTGCGCGCCCGGTCACAGCTTGTCGCGCTGGCCTCTGTCACCGTCACGCTTACATTGGAGCGCGGCGCAGAACACTTGCTTACCGTACGCCCGGCGCTGCCTTCCATCGACAAGCCTCTCTGGCTCAAGCTGATTCATCTGGAACTTGAAGCGCATCCGCCGCAGGCAGCCATCGTTGCCGTTGCTCTCCATGCGGAGCCAGGGGCAACCAGCAAAGAGCAGCTTGGGCTCTTCTCGCCGCAGGCTCCTGAAGCCTCGCGCCTCGACGTGGCCCTGGCCCGTCTTCGCGCGCTGGTCGGTGAAGGCAACGCAGGCAGCCCCGTACTTGAAGACACCCACGCACCTGAGGCCTTCCGCGTGGGGCCATTCAGCACCGCTGCCGCCAAACCCGCAAGCATGGCCATCCCGCACACCCGGCTCATCCAGCGCATGCTGCGTCCGCCGGAAGCTGTCTCTGTCACACTGCATTACGCTCGGCCCGCATCCTTCTGGTTTCGCCGGCAGCGCTACACCGTCGAGCAGGCCTACGGTCCGTGGAAGTGCGACGGTCGCTGGTGGACCTCCACGCTCTGGGGACAGGAGCAATGGGACCTCATCGCCCGCAATTCCAGCGGCCCCATGCTCTGCTGCTGCCTGGTGCATGATCTCATCGACAACCAGTGGCAGATGGTGGCGCTCTATGACTGAGCAATACGTGGAACTGCACGCTGCCAGCGCCTTCAGCTTTCTGGAAGGCGCATCGCAGCCGGAAGCCCTTATCGAACGCGCCGCCTCACTCGGAATGCCCGCCATCGCCCTGCTTGACCGCAACGGCCTCTATGGGGCTGCACGTTTTCACACCAGCGCCCAGCGCAGCGGCATCACCGCACACATCGGCGCAGAGATCTCCGTCGCAAGCCTCGGCCATCGGCTCACACCGCCAGCGTGGCTCCCGCATCAGCATCCCGCTGAACCAGTCCGTCTGCCGCTGCTGTGCGCCTCGCGCGAGGGCTATCAGAACCTCTGCCAGCTCATCACGCAATGCAAGCTGCGCGAAAACACCAAGCAGGAAGGCGCGGCCACACTCGACGACCTGCAGCAATATGCTTCCGGCCTTATATGCCTCCCCGGCGGAGACGAAGGCCCGCTGGCCGCGGCCCTCATGCGCGGCGGTGAAGAAGCCGGGCGCAAAGTCATCGAGCAGCTCATCCACATCTTTGGCCGTGAAAATGTCTACGTCGAACTCCAGCGCCACCACCTCCGTGAGCAGGAGTGGCGCAACCAGGCCGCGGTGCGCATCGCAACCTCGTTCCGTCTTCCTGTACTCGCGACCAACGGCGTGCGCTACGCCAACGCATACGATCGCGAAATCCTCGATCTCTTCACCGCCATCCGCCATCACACGGAACTCGACCGCGCAGGCCGTCTGCTATCGCTCAACGCCGAGCGGCATCTGCGCTCCGCAAAAGAGATGTCCCGGCTCTTCCGCGATATCCCCGAGGCCATCGCACACACCGTCGAACTCTCTGCGCGACTCCAGTTCAATTTGCACAACCTCGGTTACGAATTCCCGCGCTACCCTGTGCCCGACGGCGAAACCATGGACAGCTTCCTCCGCAAACGCGTCGAAGAAGGCGTCATCCGAAGATATGTCCCCAAGCACGACGCCAAACTCCTCGCCCGCGCCCGCAAGCAGGTCGAACACGAACTCGCCCTCATCGCAAAGCTCGGCTTTGCCGGATACTTCCTCATCGTCTGGGACATCATCCAGTACTGCAAGCAGCACGACATTCTGGTGCAGGGGCGCGGCAGCGCCGCCAACTCCGCCGTCTGCTACGCCCTCGAAATCACGGCCATCGATCCGGTCGGCATGGAGCTGCTCTTTGAACGGTTCCTGAACGAAAACCGCGGCGAATGGCCCGACATTGATCTCGACCTGCCCTCGGAAGAAAAACGCGAGCAGGCTATCCAGTATGTCTATCAGCGCTACGGCGAACTCGGCGCCGCCATGACCGCCAACGTCATTACCTATCGCGGCAAGTCCGCAGCGCGCGAGGTCGGCAAGGCCCTCGGCTTCGACGCTGAATCGCTTCGCCGCCTCTCCGGCCTCGTCAGCCACTTCGAGTGGCGCGGACCCACCGACACCCTGGCGCACTCCTTCCAGAACGCCGGCTTCGACCTCCAGCATCCCCGCATTGCCAAGTATCTCGAACTCTGCATGCGTCTGCAGGACCTGCCGCGCCATCTCGGCCAGCACTCCGGCGGCATGGTCATCTGCCAGGGCCAGCTCCATCGCGCCGTCCCCATCGAACGCACCTCCATGCCCGGCCGCACCGTCATCCAGTGGGACAAGGAAGACTGCGCCGACATGGGACTCGTCAAGGTCGATCTTCTCGGCCTCGGCATGATGGCCGTGCTCAAAGACTGCCTCGAACTCATTCCGCGTCATTACGGCGAGCAGGTCGATCTCGCCCATCTGCCGCAGGACGAGGAAGTCTACCGCACGCTCCAGCGCGCGGACACCGTCGGCATGTTCCAGGTGGAGAGCCGCGCACAGATGGCCTCGCTTCCGCACAACCACCCGGAGAAGTTTTACGACCTCGTCGTGCAGGTGGCCATCATCCGCCCCGGCCCCATCGTCGGCAAAATGATGCATCCTTATATGCGCCGTCGCCAGGGCAAGGAGCCTGTGACCTATCCGCATCCGTCTCTCGAACCTGTATTGCGCCGCACCCTTGGCGTCCCGCTCTTTCAGGAGCAGCTGCTTCGCATCGCGATGACGGTCGCCAACTTCTCCGGCACAGAGGCCGAAGAGCTGCGCCGCGCCGTTGGCATGCGCCGCTCGTGGGAGCGGATGAAGAACCTCGAATCCAACCTGCGCGCCGGAATGACCGCCAACGGCATTCCGGCTGCCACCCAGGAGGAAATCATCCAGCAGATCTCCTCCTTCGCGCTCTACGGCTTTCCCGAGTCGCACGCTGCCAGCTTCGCGCTCATCGCGTACGCCTCGGCATACTTCAAGGTGAAATACCCGGCCGCTTTCACCTGCGCCCTGCTCAACAATCAGCCCATGGGCTTTTACATGCCTGCCGTCATCGTCAAAGACGCGCAGCGTCACGGTCTGCGCGTCAAACCCATCGATATCCAGCGCTCTGCATGGCCCTGCACACTGGAAGAGGAACCGGACGGCAGCCTCTCGCTGCGCCTCGGACTCGGCTACGCCAAAGGCCTGCGCCGCCAGTCAGCAGAGGCCATCACGCTTGCCCGCGCCGGGGCACGCCCGTTCCACTCCATCGAAGATCTGGTCGCACGGGTCCCTGCACTCAATCGCAAAGAGCTCACGCTTCTTGCCCAGATCGGAGCGCTCAACTCCATCGACGGCATCAAGCATCGCCGCGATGCGCTCTGGCAGATCGAGCGCGCCGGCAAGCCGGAAGGCCCATTGCTTCAGCACAACCCGCAGGCACTGCGCGAAGACTCTGCATCTCTGCCCCTTGCAATCATGGACACAGAGGAGCGTCTCGTCGCCGACTACGCCGGCACAGGCCTCACCGTCGGCAAACATCCCATGGCCTACCGCCGCGAAGCGCTGCGCCGGGAAAACATCCTCACCGCGCAGGAGCTTCACACCCACCCGCACGGCGCGTATGTCCGCATTGCAGGATGCGTCATCGCGCGCCAGCGCCCTGGCACAGCAAAAGGCTTCGTCTTTATCTCCATGGAAGACGAAACCGGCATCGCCAACGTCATCGTCGCGCCGGACTTGTTCGAGCGCGAACGCCTCACCGTCACCCGCAGCAAGTTCCTGCTCGCCGAAGGCCCGCTCCAGAATGTCGACGGCGTAATCCACGTCAAAGCCACCTGCCTCCGCACCCTCTCCAGCCAGCAGCTCGCCGTCCACTCACACGACTTTCACTAAGCAGGTCTTATCGATCAGCGATCTGCGCTGAAGACCGAAGATACCATCATCGGCGAAAAGACAGCAGGACGGCTTCTTTCCGCCACATCCGTCAAAGTCGGCAAGGGATTCCGATTAGCGCTTCCCACAGGGGCATATCGCACATGGAGCGGATCAGTCTACGAGGGCAAACCCATCGAACCCGATATCCCTTCAACGTTCGATTGGCAAGATCGAAGGCTCAGCGGAATAGACCAACAACTCAAGTATGCGATGAATACTTGAGTTTCTATTGGAGGACGCCTTTCGACCGGAGCAGTTCAAGTGTAGATTTTCTCATCTCATCGATTTTCCTATTGAGTTCATCCGCCTTGGCCCTCGATACTGGCGCAGCGGCAGGCGCAAGGTTCTCTTCGATCCACGATCGCTGTATCCAGACCGGTGGATGCCATGGAGCTAGTTCACATGCCTTTTTTGAGTTGCAGTGCGCTGCTTGCCAGTTCTCTGCTCTCCCATCTAGCCACGCGTAGGCGAAGAAGACCTCCCATTTATCACCGTAGATTGATTGAGCATTCATAACTGCCGATCTGGCCGCCTCAGGCTGATCGAGCCACTCTCCCAATCGGGACAAGTACCCGAAGTCAGAAAGCTTTCTTCTGCTGCCGTCTTTCACAATCGTGTTGAAAAAGTCGATGCACTCGGATATGACAATCTTCCTTCCGGCGCTATCTTGTTTACCGATGCAGTAGAAATCCGCGAGCGTCTCGGCTTCTACTCGCCGAAGAGGAACTTCATCGGGGAGCTGAGCCTTCCATTTTGAGCAAAACTCCAGGCACTCCTTGGCAGCCGATGTCCGATTTAAGCTCTCCGCAACCAAGATGATTTGCATCTTTCCCCAAATGGGTCCTTTGGGTAGCTTGATGGCCACATCAATCGCTTCGCTGAATAGCCCCATGTCGAATAACGTTTGCGCAAGACTCCATCTTGCCGACGAATAGAGAGGATTAAGAGCCAAGGCTTCACCCAAAAGCTCGGCTGCGGCAGTAAGACTCTCGATGGCTTTTGGAAAGTCAGAGAAAACAACGCCGTTCCCAAGCGATTTGAGCACCGATGCTGCTTCTTCGAGCGAATGAACGTTCCGTTCCCTTTTTAATCTCGCTAAGGCATGTGGAAGCGCATCAAGGTGTTTCTGCTGCATGATCAGCGCGGTCGTCAGATTACCCAGAAGGTCGCCATCCTGGGGGAACATGGTGAGGCCACGTGCACTCACTCCTTCGGCTTCCGCAAATTTGCCCAAGTGATTAAACGCGTTTCCCAAATTTACGAAGAACGCGGCATGTATCCTTTGAGATTCCGGAATTGTCTCGAGGATTCGAATTGCTTCCTCGGGGCGCGACAGGTTAACGAGGCATAACCCCATGTTGATTGCGGCCATGATATTTGGACTGACTTCAGAGCATCCTTCTGGATAAAATCCTGGTAACCAGAGGCGACTGTAGATGTCGTATGCCTTTTGCCACTCTCCTACTGCGGTAAGCGCGCTAGCCTCACGAAGAAAGCCTTGAGCTACTTCGGACTCAATAACGCCATATCCCTTTGTACCCACAACAGAGGGCTGAAGCTGCGACAGACGATCATGCCCTACCAGGGGCATCCACCGGCGGCTCGCAATCTCACTTCTCGGGAACTTGATTTTGCGGTGAATGGCTCGATCTCGAAGAGCCTCGCGCAATTCGGCATAAGAACCGAAGCGATCGTCTGGATTCCTTTCGAGGCATCTGCTTATCACCTCCTCAGCGCCGAAGCGGGATTTGCGAAAAATGCCTGCGACCCTTGGAACCTGACTCTCCAGGTGTTTCCGTGCAACCTCCTCCCATCTACTACCTTCGAATGGGAGCCGACCAGTTTCCCACTGGTACATAAGGCAGCCGAGGCTGTACATGTCTGACCGAAAATCCGCCTTGTTGGAGCTCAATATCTGTTCGGGGGAGCAATAAGGAATCGTCCCCAGCAATCGTCCAGTCTGAGTAAGAGTTGAGGATGAAGCAATTAACCTATTACCGCCATGCTCGGAACCTTCTCTCCTAGACTCCGAATCAAATTCAAATGACACCCGTCCGATCCCCCAGTCTGAGATGAAGGGGCGACCTGCATCATCTAGAAGCAAATTAGATGGCTTTATGTCGCGGTGGATAATCTTGTACTTTTGGTATACCCAGTCTAAGGCGGCAATGATGCGATCTAGAGTGGAGTAGAAGGTAGCAAGCTCTTCAACTGCCATGAGCCTATTGAGATCGCCACCAGGCATCCATTCCGCGCAAACCGCCGGCATTTCGTTGATCCGCACCACTCCCAGAACATCAACTACGGCGTCACAAGTAGCAGCGCTTTCCCAGATTTGGACCTCGCGGCGGAAACGTTCGAGTATGTCCCTCGGATCTCCCTTAAATTCTAGAAATTTGAGAGCAAAGGCTCTCCCCATCGCGCTTCGAACCTTGGCAACCGCGCCCATTCCTCCCCGTATGATCTGAAGAACGCAGAATTCATCAGACTCAAGTCCCAAAGCCTCTGCAAGTTGCTGATCTCGAAAGCTCTCTGACGTCGATAGGATTGCCATCCCTTGCAGCCATTGTATATCGCGAAAATGCGGGTCGTATCGACAATCTCAGGGGGCCATTACCGGACGGCTGAATGCCTTCCGACTACACGTTGAAGCTATTAAGAGCCGCGGACTCCCTTCAAAGCCGGGAGTTTGGTCGCCAGTTCCTTCGCCATTGCTGACCGGTTGCGATTATCAATTCTGTAGCCCTGTTGCTCCATCTGCAAGATCGACAACGATTCTAGAAAAGCCCTACCAACCTTGTCCGCAAAGAGATTCGCATTGATTTCAATTCCGAGAATTGCGCCTTCCTCATCGATTCGAAGCCTCTCAAGCTTCACCGAACAGCTTTCGCTGGTGCAGTTCTCACAGGTGCGCGCGAGTCGCACGCCATTACGCAAGGTGGCTATCTTGTGATTATCCCTGAGAGCTCGTCGCAATTCTCTCTCTGACAGGTCTCTATCGGTGGTTTCGGTTTCTTTTGCATTGTAAAGCTGTTGATTTCCTGCGTTCAGATAACGGGCGATCCGCTTGCTCAGCACTTCAGCTTCCCCTACGTAAGCAATCGAGCGTTTCGAATCAGCCGCTGGAAAGATCCATCGATATGTCCCGGGTTCCTTCGGAATCTCCGATGTTCTCTTGAAGTAGACCCATTGCCAGATTTGGTCGCCAGAGAGCAACGTTTCCCAGCGGAGTTGCAGTTGTGACTTTCGGAGTTTTGAATCGCTGATCACAACGTCAATTATGCGCGAAAATCCAGAGATCTCAATGCAAGCATCGTGCAAGCGTTGGCGCATAATCCTTTTTGAATGCAAGTGATCCTGTTCCAAAATAAATTTGCAGGGATAACCAGAACTAGACTCACTTGATTTGCAGAGGATAGTAATACGCAGCTTGGTCCTGCTCGTGCGTCGTTGAAAGGAAATAGGCCCCGGCGGTCACCTTACGAAGATCGAGAGTGACTGAGACGTTCTCCTTCTGCCCAACGGCACCCGTGGGCGCAAGCCCTTCCGCGACGAGGCCTGTACCATCCTCCTTACGGGTGACAGCAATCAGGTATTGTCCAGATGGGCTGAAGCGCGGGAGGATGACTGTTAACCGCACAACCGCAGCCGGCAGTTCGACGGATTGCAACTGGCCAGGCTGTTCGCCTCTGTAGGTACCGGCATTCCAGAGATCGACAGTCTTCGATACCGGCTGTGCGACGGCCACCGTCTGCTCGTGATTGTGTCTGAGATAAAACCAACCGAAAGTCGCCGCCACCAGAATCAAGCACGTCGCGCCGGCAAGTGCGTACGCCGTTTTCCTGTTTCGCTCCCTGTTTTCGTTCCGCAGAGCCGCGATGCGGCTCATACATGAGGGGCAGGTTGCCGCATGATCGATTCGTGTGTCGCTCAGCGATATTGCCCGCGAACGTTTGGCCAAGCCGCGCAGAAATTCCTTGTCGGGGCATGGACCAACAGGCTGAGTCTGACCGGACGCAACTCGTCGCTCATGCAGCCGCTGTATCCATGCCTCAAATTTGTCCTCGCCTCGCGAGGATCTGCGTCCAAACCAATTCATCGAGGAGATTCTCCAGGCCGGGAGAGAATGCGCAGCAACGATTGTAACTCCCGGAAATATGCGCGGCGCACCACTGTGTGGTCCAAATCGAACTCCGCCGCGATGTCGCGCCAGGTGTAGCCAAATTCGCGCCGGTGAAGAACGCTCTGGGCAAATGGCGAGAGCCGCGAAAAGAGTTCACTCGCAATCGCGCTCTCTTCGACTTCTCCTGCCGAGGCGCGCAAATGTTCAAGGTCAAAAAGGGAGCCGGATGCAACTTCTCGACGCCGCTGATGCGCAATCTGCTTGGCGCGACGGCGGATAACGCTTCGGATGCGAGCGGTGAGTTTCTGTACGGTGGTGTCCGGATGGCGTAAAAGATACTCGCCCGCGTTGTGTACGGCATGATCCATCAGGTCGTGTGCGAGATCTCGATCATTCAGGTAGGTCCACGCGCACAGCAGAGCATATGGCCAGGCCGCTTCCGCGGCGGGTTCCAGTCTCTGATCGGAAGCATCGTGGCCCGAGTTCCGTGCCCAACTCCAAGTCAGGTCTTCCCAGTACGGTTCCATTGGCGGTGTCGCGAGCGTCGGCCCGGAGGCGGATTTGACCACCAGTATCGACATTATAGGCAACTACATAGCGCCGTTAGATGAAATAAAAACTTCTGATGTGTAGCCCCAAAACCTATTCGAGA
>Ga0209810_1003259_pt1 | contig 17392 bp, 18 predicted proteins | sample Coa_R1_7_FD_187159 | JGI IMG/M metagenome (GOLD analysis project Ga0209810, IMG submission 187159) | Surface soil microbial communities from Centralia Pennsylvania, which are recovering from an underground coalmine fire - Coalmine... | ecosystem: Environmental > Terrestrial > Soil > Unclassified...
GTCGCAGGTGGAAATGGAGCCGAAGATCACCGGCCGCAATATCACGATGACTCTTGCGCCGCTGCCGGCCAGTCGTCGCAAGAGACGTTTCACTGCGCCTGCGCAAACGGCGGAAAAGGCGCAGCCTACCGCTTAAGGTTCGCTGCCTCGTGTTGCGGCTCCGGGGCGGAGCGCAATGGCCCGTTTGCGATTACGGGCCGTGTCTGGGATGCGGGGTTGGTGTGGGCGAATGGACGACGATTGGCGTAAATGGAACCTGGGCCGCCTCACGCGTCAGCAGTCGATCCTTGCGCGCTTTCGCCTCGCGATTGTTCGGGTCGAGTTGGAGCACTTTCTCCGTGTCAGCCATGGAACTTTTCAGGTCGCCCTTGAGCTCGTAGATGTAACTGCGATAGAGCAGCAGGCGCACGTCGTTGGGCTTGAGCCGGAGCGCCTGCGAATAATCGGCGAGCGCCTTGTCGTAATCGTTTGTCTTCATCTCGACGGCGGCGCGCTGCTCGTACACGCGAGCGTCGTTTGGGGTCAGTTTAAGGGCTTCGCCGTAGTCGTTGATGGCATCCTGGAACCTCTGTTCATTCGCAGCGGCGTATCCGCGCTGCTGATAAACGGCCGAGAGTTCGTCCCCGTATTTGTGTTCGAGATTGGTGGCTTTGCGAAGCAGCTCGATCGCTTTGTCCCATTCGTGATTCTTGGCGGCCTCCGCGCCCTCCCGCGCCAACTTGTTTGCTTCCCTGGCCTCTTTGGTGGCCTGGGCGTGGGCTACCTGCAAAGCGGCAGGCGCCAGCGCCGTGAGCAGAATTAAGGCAAGAATTTTTCTCATAGTCTTGTTAGTCGTTAACGGCATCGGAACAATTCGAAGTTGCGGCGGCCAACTGTTGGACGCAAGCGAAACTAAGTCTCTCCGGGCGAAGACGCCGGCTCCGTATCAGCCTTGCTGTCGGTCTCGGGCGCGGCCGGTTCGGGAGGCCCCGGCTCGTCCACCCGCGCAATGCGCAGCGCGCGACCGGTTGTTTCGTCGATATCAATCAGCGCGCCGCGCAAGCGCACCTCGCCGCCGGCTACCGGAAAAGCAGCCGGTAGATTGGAAATGAATCGATTGAGGATCGGCTCAATGGCGCGACCCAGAATGGAGTGGACCGGTCCGCACATTCCCGCGTCGCACAAGAATGCTGTGCCGCCGGGAAAAATTTGTTCATCCGCCGTCTGGACGTGAGTGTGGGTGCCGATCACAGCGGAGACCTTGCCGTCCAGGAACCGGCCCAGAGCGATTTTCTCGCTCGTGGTCTCGCCATGCACGTCCACCACGATATTTGGCGTTTCCTGGCGCATCTCCGCGAGCGCAGCTTCCACTGCGCGGAATGGATTCTCCAAAATCGGCTGCATAAACGTGCGCGTCTGCACATTAATAACGCCCACTTTTCCCCTGGCCGTTTCCAGCACAATCGATCCGTTCCCCGGTGCGCCCTGGGGATAGTTGACCGGACGTAACAGACGCGGTTCGGTTTCGATGAACGAGAGAATTTCTTTTTGATCCCAAATGTGATCGCCTGTGGTAACGACCGAAACACCCGCTCGCAGCAGGTCAATGGTGATTTTCCCCGTGATCCCCCGGCCTCCGGCAGCGTTTTCGCCGTTTACCACAACAAAATCCAGGGCGTACTGCCGTTTCAACTCAGGCAATCGCGCAATTACAGCGCTTCGCCCCGGCTCGCCCACAATGTCGCCCAGAACAAGAACTCTCAGCATCGCATGATCATCGTATTGGCCATGGCAGGTTACAACGTGGAATCGTTTAATATTGCGAATTCCCCATGATGAAAGCGCCCCGTAACCCCAGTCAGGAAAACTTCTCGCGTCGCGGGCGCGGCATGGGACAGTTCCTTGTCGGCCATTTTGCCCTGCTTTTCTTGGTCGCCGCGCCGGCGCTGCGGGCTGCGGACAACATCAGCGTGCTGGGCCGCCAACCGCGCTGGAGCGTGCTGGAACATTATCAGCAGACAATCACGCGCGATGAATTCGCAGATTTGATCTACAGGGTTTACTGCACCCACGGATTCGCCCCGGATTTATTTGAGATCAACGAAAAGACGGCACGCATCTTGACCAATCGAGCATCGCAAAGATTTTTCGAGCTGCGTTTCGCCGGAAACGCCGCCGCGTGCAGGCCTGTGCCGCGGCTGTGGCGACCGGCCGACGCATTGCCGCCAGCAGCGGCAGCGAAACCGCTTCTGGGCCTAAAGATTGCGCTCGATCCTGGGCATCTTGGCGGCAGATGGGCGAAAATGGAAGAACGCTGGTTTCAGGTCGGCAGCAGTGAGCCGGTGCGCGAAGGCGATCTCACCCTGCAGGTCGCGCGGCTTCTCGCTTCGCGACTGCGCAAACTTGGCGCAAAAGTTTGTTTGCTGCGCAACAGCAGCGAGCCGGTCACTCTCAGGCGTCCAGACGATTTGCGCGAGCTGGCTCGAAAAATTCTGATCGAAAACGGCGTGCCGCAGCCTCGCACTGATTGGCTGGACCCGGACGACCCGGAGAAACAGCGGACCATTCGATGGCAGAGCGAGATTTTGTTTTACCGCTACAGCGAGATCCGTCGGCGAGCGGCGCTGGTGAACTTCAAGCTGCATCCCGATCTGGTGGTCTGCCTTCATTTCAATGCCGAAAGCTGGGGCGATCCGAACAATCCCGCATTGAGTGATCTCAATCATCTGCATCTCCTGGTTAACGGCTCGTATTTGCCGGAAGAGCTGGAGTTCGATGACGAGCGCTTCGAGATGGTTCGACGGTTGCTCAGCCGCGCGTACCGCGAAGAACTGCCGCTGGCGGACACGATTGCGTCCGTGATGGCGCGCGAGACCGGTTTGCCGCCTTACCAGTATCCGACTGCCAACACCACCACCAGGGTGGGCGCAACCGGCTACGTGTATGCGCGGAATTTGCTCGCCACGCGATTGTATCGATGCCCCGTTATTTACTGCGAGCCATACGTCATGAACAGCAAAGATGTTTACGCGCGGATTCAGGCCGGCGATTACGTGGGCACGCGCAACATCAACGGTTCGGAACGCAAAAGCATTTTCCGCGAATACGCCGAGAGCGTGGCCGATGGTCTGGTCGAATACTATTCCAGGGCGCGAGGGCTGTAGCCGCGTGGCTCTGGAAAGTTTCCGGAGGTCACATCGCTTCACAGAGCGGTCGCCGCTACAGTTCCTCGATCGCCTTTTGGATGTCGGCAAGGGTTACGTCGCTTGTGAGGCTGGCGACCCCAATTTTTGGCGTGACCACAAACCGGATTTTTCCGCCTTCAAATTTCTTGTCGTATTTCAGTGCACCGAAAATTTTGCGGCGCGGGAAATTTTTCGGCAGCCGGGTCGGCAGATTAAATCGCCGTAATAGTCCCACGATGGCGTCGCGTTGCTGCGGCGGCAGACCAGCCCTGGCGATTGAGATCGCGCATGCGGCGATCATCCCCAGGCTGAGCGCTTCGCCATGAAGAAATCGCCGGTAACCGCCTGCCTGCTCGATGGCGTGACCAATGGTGTGACCGAAATTGAGCAGGGCGCGCTCTCCGGTGTGATCTCGTTCATCCTTTGCCACAATGGTGGACTTGATCCTGATGTTGCGCAGGATCAGCGATTGGAGGGCGCGCGCATCCGTCGCCGTCCAGCATTGGAGCTGTTCGAACATTTGGGCGTCGGCGATCACGGCGTGTTTGATCACTTCGGCGAAACCCTGATTAAACTCACGCGGCCCCAGCGTTTTCAGCACCTCCACGTCGTCGATCACGAGCGATGGATGATGAAACGCGCCGATCAGGTTTTTCGCTGTCCTCGTATCCACGCCTGTTTTCCCGCCGATTGAGCTGTCTGCCATGGCCAGCAGCGTTGTGGGAATTTGGACATGGGGGATCCCGCGTTGATAGATCGCCGCCACAAACCCCGAGATGTCGCCAACAACGCCTCCGCCCACGCCTATCACAAAGGAGTGCCGATCCAATTCGGCGGCGATCATTCGCTCGCAAATTGCCCCCGCCTGCCTGAGCGTTTTCGATTTCTCGCCTGCGGGCACGGTGATTAACGTTGGCAAAAATCCGTTTGACCTCAGGCTCCGCAGGACGCGTTTGGCGTGCAGAGGCGCGACATTGCTGTCCGAAATCACGGCGCATCCTCTGGCATCAACGTGTTGGCGCGCGTATTTGCCGAAATCGTCGAGCAAATCGGCGCCTACCAGCACTGGATAACGGCACGTTGCACCGCCAATTTCCAGAGCGCTTACGGGTACGGAAGATACGGAGTCCACTGATCCGGGTCGCCTGGCACGTTGGAGGTGTTATTGGAAAATGCGCTCCAACTCATGGTTTCGCAGTGGTAATCGCCGAAAAGGGCATTGATGCGCTGACGGTTGTTGTGTGTGCCGCCCGTCGCGTTTGCGCCCGGGGGAACACTTCGCACGTTCCCGCCGCCGAGCCCCAAGACGCTTACACCCGGCGCAGAAGACGCGGCGGTGCCCTGGAAACTTACCGCTGTGCCGGGAGCCAGAGCCGGCGCAAATAAAATGAAAGCGCTTGGTTTGGCAATTTTTCCGGCCAACATTGCGGCGCCGCTTGGATAAATGTTCGCGTTCACGCCGTAACTGACGGGAGTGGTGGCGGTGCCCGCCTCGGAGGCTGCGCGTTTGTCGAATGGCGATTGCAACCCGCGCCACGCCGAGAAGTATTTCGGCTCCAATTGCGACATCCAAGTTGCGGCCGGCGAGAACAACATGCCGTCGCTGTCGTTCAAAAAAATTTGCGTGGCCATGCCGATCTGGCGCAGATTACTCAAGTCTTTGGTCGCTTTTGCGCGTTCTGAAATGCCCGTGTAGAGCGGGTAAACCAGGGACATGAGAATGGCGATCACCGCCAGCACGACAATTAACTCTATCAGGGTAAAAGCGCGCTCAAGAGAGGAGCCGGGAGCTTTGGGCATGGACTTTTGGAGGTCATGATATTTCCGCCGGCCGCGAACCGAAAGTAAAAAAGCCATTGCAAATCGATGGCGGAAATCGCCGCCTGGCTATGTTGTCCCCTTAGGGCGACTGGGATTGTTCTCGCGCCGGTGGAGAGGGGCTGGGCGCTTCTCGACCGGATTCCAACAGCGTTGTTCGCACCGGGCCGATCGCTCCTGCTGCGGAAGAACGCGCGCGAGTGGGGCGCGGGATTTCTGATTCCTCGGCGCGCTCTTTCCTTCGCGGTCTGGGCGTTGGCAAATTGACGGCCGCTTCACTGGCGGCGGCAGTTTCGGAAATCGTTTCTCTGGTTTTAGTGCGTCGGGAAACGCTGCGTTCGTTTCTCTTTTCTTCTGCCGCGAGCGCACCCGCCATTCGCATCTGTTCAAGTGTCAGCGAGCTGGAATCAGCTCTCCTGGAGCGCGGCCTGCGTTTGGTTTCGGCAGGGGTTGGCGACTCCGTTTGTTCGGTTGGTTGAGGAGGGGGCGCAGCCGGTCTGGCAGCGATTGGCTTGGTTTCGCGGGCCAGGATCACCTCCTGCGCCTGCATCTCTCCCACGATGAAGAAGACGCACAGCAACACCCTCGGAAGCCCCTTCCGCATAAAGCGCCAATTAAACAAATACGATTCATTGGCAAGCTTTAGTTGGAAGAACTGCTAAGGTGCGCGCGCTGCCAGATCGGCGGACACGGTTCTTCGCCTTTCAGACTGCGCGCCGCTCCCCGAGGATTCTGCCTCAAGCGGGCGGGCGCGACACTTGAATGACCGGCAGAGGGAAGCGCAGACGCAATTCGTTTTCCAGATAGATCTCAACGTGGTGCAGGCCGTATTGCTGAAACTGGACACCACCAAAATAATGAACGTTGGTCGCGTGGCCTTCCATTTCTTTCAGCGCAAATTCCACTTCCGCTTGTGCCACGACCTGCTGCTCGTCCACGCCTACGATACGGGATTTTTGCCGAAACTTGCCGGTGCCTCCGCACCAGCGAGTCCAGATGCAAAGTTTGATGTAATTAATCGGCAACACGGGAGCGGGAATCACGCTCAGCACGCCCACCAGCGTCTGCATCCCGTTAATTTCGCAACGGACGTCTTCGCAGAGAACGGCGCTTTGGAGATCGGGGAGGATGACGTCGCTTTCCATCTGTGGCAGGTCATATTATCCCGCGCATTAACAACGCCAGCAACCCTAACCCCAGCGCAATCCGATAAAGAGCAAACGGCGCAAGCCCACGCGACCGCACCCAGCGCATGAACCACGCCACAACCGCCAGCGCCATGAAAAAGGATATCACAAACCCGATGCTCAGCACGGTCCAATCGTGGCCAGTCATGGCAAGCGGCGCAATGCCGGAGTGCTGCTGGTGCGGCATTACCGCCTTGAGAAAATCGTAGCCCGTGGCCGCCGCCATCGTCGGCATCGAAAGGAAAAATGAAAATTCCAGCGCAGCCGTCCGGGACATCCCTGCGATTTGGCCCGCGGCGATCGTGCACATGGAACGAGAAGTCCCCGGAAAGACAGCGGAAAGAGTTTGAGCGGCACCGATCCAGATCGCTTGGGCGAGGGTCATTTCTTCCATGTGCGTAGTGCGGGCGTGCGTGAACCGGGCGTCAACGATCCACATCACGATGCCGCCAAGCAACAGCGCCAGCGCCATCACCCAGAGGTTCTCCAAGTTTTTGCCGATCTGTCGGGTCAACGCCCAGGAGGGAAGAGCTGTCATCACAAACGCGATCAGCGTCAGGCTTAAAGGATGTGTAAGGAGAGTGCGATTACCGCGTGCGCCCCGGGGAAAGGTGCTGGCAAACTTCAGAATGCGATTCCAAAAATATACTGGCAATGCCAGGATCGCGCCCAACTGGATCACGATGGTGTACATCTTCCAGAATCCGTCGTGCAGATCGATCCGCAGCAGCGCTTCGCAGATGCGCAGATGCGCAGTGGAACTCACCGGAAGAAATTCGGTCAATCCCTCCACGATCCCGAGGAAAACGGACACCAGGTAATCGTGCATGCGTTAAATGGTTGGGGTGGGGATCGATTGACGCCCGAGACCGGCTTGTGCGCGCTGGATCACAGCGCCTCCGCTCCGCGCTCGCCCGTGCGGATGCGCACCGCTTCTTCCACCTCCGATACGAAGATTTTGCCGTCGCCGATTTTACCGGTCTTGGCCGCTCCCAGAATGGCTTCCACCGCCCGCTGGGCGCGATCGTCCGGAATCACGATCTCGAATTTCACCTTCGGAAGAAAATCCACGGTGTACTCGGTGCCTCGATAAATTTCGCTGTGGCCTTTCTGTCGGCCGAACCCTTTTACCTCGCTCAGAGTCATTCCTTCGACGCCCGCAGCCATGAGCGCTTCGCGTACCGGCTCGGCTTTAAATGGTTTGACGATTGCCTCGATTTTTTTCATCGCGCCAAAGCTAAAACCCGCATGCCAAATGGCAAGCCATTCCGGCAGCGGGCCGCCGCCGCGGCGATTTTCGCTAGACTCTGCGCCCGAATTTTTTTTCCAGTTCGGCCAGCGAAATTTGGATCATGGTCGGTCGCCCGTGCGGGCAGCAATACGGTAGCTCGCATTCGAGCAAGTCGCGGATCAGTTTTTCCACTTCGGGGTAGCGCAGCGGGTCGTTGGCTTTGACGGCGTGCCGGCAAACGCTGCTGGCAATCATCTCTTCGCCCAAGCGCGCGGCGGAGGCATTGCCGGCCGCGCTCTTGAGGTCATCAATTACTTTGCGCATGAACTGTGCCGCATCGGTAATGCTCAAGAAACTGGGCAGACTGTCGATTTTGAAAGTGGCCGGCCCGAAATTTTCGATGCCGATACCCATTTTCTGAAGAGTCGGCAGGTTCCGCTCGATCCAGTCAGCGTCGCGCGGGGGCAAGTCGAACGTTTGCGGCAGGAGGAGCTTTTGAGTTGGCACGCCTCGCGCCTCCATGTTGCGGCGCATTTGCTCGAAGAGGATTCGCTCGTGAGCGGCGTGCTGGTCAACGAGGACGAGGCCATCGGCATTTTCCATCAGCACGTAGAGCTTGCTTAACACGCCAATGATCTGGAACTGCTGAAGCTGCTCGTGGCGATCGCCGGCAACCGGCGGCGAATCTGGCCGCGGTTCGGCATTGTTCTCGCCCCCGAATGCTTTCGGGGCCGGGGCGAGACTCGTTCGCGCAATGGAAACAGCGGCGCTGGCGGCGGTGCCAAGATGAGGCAGGTTGCGGGGCAACTCTTCCGGAGCGGATATCTCGGCCCTTAATCTCAAGTCGTGAGGCGGTCGATCAACGGAAGCGGGCTGCAACCGCGTCGGCGCGCGGAATTTCTCCTGCCATGCCGTGCGTCCCCCTTCCAGCGTTTCTTGGATACTGTGAACGATTGCTTCCCGAACCGCGGCGGGATCACGAAAGCGCACTTCGCGTTTGGCCGGATGCACGTTTACATCAACCGCGGCGGGATCGAGTTCCAGGAACAAAAAGGTGACTGGATACTGGCCTTTCATCAGGGCGGTATGGTAGCCCTCGCGAATGGCGCCGCTGAGAAGGCCGCTTTCCACGGCGCGACCGTTCACAAAGACAAGCTGCTGCGCCCGCGTTTGTCTGCTCAAGCCGGCTTGTCCAATGAAGCCATGGATGCTCACTCTGTTCGAAGCGCTCGCCTTTACCTCCGCCAGACGCTGGAATAACTCGGCGCCGTACAAATCCCGGATGCGTTCGCCGAGTGTTTCCGCCGGCGGCAGTTGCAGGGATACACGATCATCCCGCACCAGGGAAAATGCGATGCGTGGATGGCCGATAGCCTGCAAATGCACCTGATGTTCAATGTTGCGGCTTTCCGTATTTTCGGATCGAAGAAATTTCCGGCGCGCCGGCACGTTGTAGAAAAGGGAGCGCACTTCCACTTGTGTGCCGGGCGCTTCTCCGCTGTCGCGCACCATCTCCAGCTTTCCACCGTTGACGACAATTTCGGTTCCGGCGACAGCCTGGGCTTCGCGCGTCGTCAGTCGAAATCGCGACACGCTGGCGATGCTCGGCAGCGCTTCGCCGCGAAAGCCGAGAGTTGCGACGGCCTGAAGATCGGCGGCGGATCGGATTTTGCTCGTGGCGTGTCTCTCCAGTGACAGCAGCGCGTCGTCGCGGTCCATGCCGCAGCCGTCGTCCATGACGCGGATGAGGGAAATTCCGCCGCGGCGCACGAGGATATCGATTTTTCGAGCGCCGGCGTCAATGCTGTTTTCGACCAGTTCTTTCACCACGGACGCGGGGCGTTCCACCACTTCGCCTGCCGCCACCTGGCTGGCCACAGTTTCTGGCAGCAATCGGATCCGGCTCATTGTATTTTCTGACTTTAAGTTCCAGTTCCCCAATTGCGAAGGAAAAAGGAAACCGGATAGACCCGGGGAATGTTGATTCTCCACTCGCGTTCCAGCTGCGTGGAGCTTCCTCAAACAGGCCGGCGCAGTCTTTTTGACTTGAGTTTACCGGAGCCGTATTTTGCATCGGGCATGGTTAACGTCACTGAAAACGCTGTTCGACAGCTGCAAAACTTGCTGTCCGAACGGGCTAATGGCTCTGGCAAGGGACTTCGCGTTCAGGTGGTAAAGGGCGGCTGTTCAGGATTGCATTACGAAATGACGCTGGACGAAAAGCGGGAGGGCGACGCCGTGGTCGAGCGCAATGGGATGCATTTTTTTATCGATCGCCAAAGCGTGCCGTTTCTGCGCGGTGCGACGCTGGACTTTGAGGATGGTTTGACGGGGGCTGGCTTCCGGGTTGTCAATCCCAATGCCTCTAGAACCTGCGGGTGCGGTGCGTCCTTTGAACCGACTCGACCAGCTTGAACCACGCAATCTACTCGCGCTAACGTGAATGGTTATGGCGCCTACCCGTACGATGAGCCGTATGCTCCGCCGCCACGGCGCGTCAATTATTTTGCCTGGACGGTAGCCATCCTGCTTCTGAGCGGTTTCGCGCTGGCGGCATGGCTGAGCAGTTTTTATATTTTCGGCCAACCCGAACGGCCGGATAGTTATCGCATTCTGCAACGGCTGCACAAGATCGAGCCGCCGAAACGCTTCGAATTAACAGCGGCACCGATGGGAGAATTCCTCAATGCCCGGCAACTTTACGACCGCTACGTTAGCATGGGCGCCGCCGAGCTGGCCAGAACGAATGCGGAACTGACCCGAAATTATATTCGCAATTATCAGCAGGTGCGCGGCCTGGTGCCCTATGTGGTAGGCAGGTTTACCATTGTGGCCGTGCGGGAGTTGGGACCTGATGACGTGTTTACCTCAGGCATGGTAGCTCTAACGCACGCAGTGGATAGCGGCGAGCTGCTCATGGAACATCTCTATCCTGCCAGACCCGAAGCTCTGCCTTTGATGAAACAAACGCTGAAGGTAGGTCTGGAGATTAAGCTGGAACGCTCACACGATATCTCGGCCGTGATCCACGCAGAACGGTTGGAAGACGGCCGCATCATGGTGACGGCTGTCCCGTTGTTGTACGGAAGCTACACGGTCACCCGCGGATTGGGCACGTTTCGCCTCGAACCACCTCTTAGTTTGAACCTGGCCGCAGGATGGCCGCTCTTCAAGACGCAGGAACGGACTGCGATCGAGCAGCAATATGCGCAGTATCGTCAAAACGCTGCGGTGGCGGCAGGCGGCGGTCCGCTGCCCATACCGGGCTTTAGCCCGAGCGCGACAACGCCTCCCCCGGCAGTCAACGAGCTGGTGCGGGTTGAACAAGCGATTCCGGTTAATCCATCCTCCGCTTCTGCGGCGCCTGTCGTCGCGCGGAACGAACCCATGGCGAAGGCCACGCCTCTGTCGAAAGGGAAACGAAAAAAACAACAGGTCGCCTCGCCTCAACCGGTGTCGAGCCCTTCTCAACCGGTAATCGCTCAACAACTGGCTGCGCCGACTCCCACGCCTTTCTCTCTCGCTTCGGCAAGTACGCCGGCAAAGCCTGCTGCTGCTCCTCCTGCTTCGGCTAACAAGGCGCCCGACGCCAATGGGCCGGCGATGGCCATGGCTTCATCTGTTTCCAGCGCAACTCCAGTTCCGGTGCTTCCTGCGCAGCCAGTGCCCGCCGAGCCGGCCAGCGGCACTTTGGCTTCCAATGCAGGCGGCGGAAGTTGGAAAACTTTTCCTCCGGGCAAGATGCCCCTGGGCCGTTTGATCGGCACCGGAGATCTGCGCGAAGTCGCCGACCACGGGCTGGCGGGCGAACGCATTTACTTAAAGGGGCAATTTGTGGTGAATTTTTCCGACGCCAACAAGGCTGTGCTGCGCCCTCGCTCTACGCTTACCAGCAAAGTGTTGCACCCTCTGGGCGGCGGTTCGCCCACTCGCATCATTGTGGAATATCCCGCTGGTTACACCCCACCGCGTCCCGGCTCGATAGTCAGCCGGGATGAGCTGCGGCCGTACGAGATCACCGAGGTGCGCAAACAGGAGGATGGCCAGTTAAACGTCTTTGTGCGCGAGATCATGCAGCCCAATTGATCGTCATTTGGCGCTCGTTGCGCGTCATTCTCTTAGGATGAGGGAGTGGGGGTGGCTGCTACTCGGCGTGCGATCGGAGAAGCAATTTGCCGTCGCGGATTTCCACTGTGCCTATGCCGGAACGGTTCCGGTAATCGCTCAGGTAATCGCGTAGCCGCCTGGAGCGATATTTCCAGCGAAAAAAGTCTTTGGGTATCGCCTCGTCGTTCACCAGCACCCGGCTCAGTTGCGGATTATCCAGGGATTGCGCGCCTTTCAATTCAATGGTGATATCTCCATTGAAATAGTAGCCAGGCCGACTGAGGAGCTCTCCCAGAGGAACACTGACCTGAAGGCGGAGGCGGTTGCCTTCAATTGAAGCGAAAACTTTCCCTCGAGCGTCGGGATTCATTGCCATGAGGCTGTTCAGGTCGTCGGCACTGAGTTCAATTTCCGCCAGCTGACCAGCGCGCGCTCTTTGCTCGAAATCCTGCCATCGTTCCCAGGTGTTTTGCATTTGGGCATCGGAAACGGCAAACTCCGGCACCGGCACTGGCGTTTCGGAGACGGAATGGGTCTTGGAAAGCCAGTAAATCCCGTGCACAATGGCTGAGTGGCGTTGTAATCCCCAAAACACGCCTGCAAAGCAAGCGATTGCCAGCACAATGGCAAAAACTAAAAGAATCAGGCAACCCCGGGCGAAACAGCCCAGCCCCTTCTTTGGCGGCGGCGCTTCAACCCAGGTGTTCATGCCGGGTGGCGACTGGCGAGAAGGAAAAGCGCTTCGGCGTCCATCGCTGTTTGGCGCAACGACGGCTGGTCACCGGTTACGTTGTTGTTAATCTGGCCTGGGCTTCCATCAGTTTGTCGTAAAGAGCGCGCAGTCCCTCCGAGAGGAGGCGCGTTCCGGCCAGGATGGGCATGAAATTTGTGTCGCCGTTCCAGCGGGGAACAATGTGGATATGCAGGTGATCAGGCACGCCCGCGCCTGCACATTCGCCGAGGTTCAACCCGATGTTAAATCCCTGCGCTTTCACTGCGGCGCGCAGAAGCCTTTGCCCATGCACCACCAGGTTCCAAAGTTCCGCCACTTCATTTTCGCCGAGCTGGGAAAGCTCGGCGGTTTTGCGATAGGGCACTGCCATCAAATGACCGACGGCGTACGGATAACGGTTCATCATCAGAAAAGCGTTTCTGCGCCGAGTGATCACCAGGTGCGCTGCGTCGTCGCTGGCGCGCGCGGCGGCCTCGAGAAAATCCCGGTCACGCGGTTCCTTCTCGAAATACTCCACCCGCCACGGAGCCCAGAGCGTTTCCAGTTCCTTTTTAGGAAATTCGTTTCCCGACATGGCTGACAGATAAATGAGCCTAGAAACAAGCCACTGCAAAGTCGAGCAGGCATTTGTCTGCTTGCTCGTTGCCGCGATCACGCCCAAAACTGCGACCCGATGCCGGCGCGGTGCGCCTCTCGACTAAAGCCGGATTTCGTAAACACCCCCATCCCGGTAGTGAGGATCGCCATCGACCGGCGCCTGGCCGACGATTGGCGGGCGGCTGATGCGCCGGAAAATGCCAGGCGCGCGAAATCCGAAAATCTATCCACTGCCGAGGCGCCAGGCCGGCGGCACATCGACGTAAGAGGGATCGAGCTCGGCAATCGAGCGGCAGCCAAGCAACTTTAGAGTGCGGATCAAGTCGGTGCGCAAAATTTCAATCGCCCGCGCCACCCCCGCGCTACCTGCCGCGCCAAGCCCATAGGCATAAGCGCGTCCGACCATTACGGCCCGCGCTCCCAGGCAAAGCGCCTTGATGATATCGCCCCCGCGGCGAATACCTCCATCCAGCAGAACCTCGATGCGGTCGCCCACGCTTGCCGCAACCTCGGGCAGCACGCGCAAAGTGGGAGGCGCGCCGTCGAGTTGGCGGCCGCCGTGATTCGAGACAACCAGAGCGTCGGCTCCGGCGTCCGCTGCGCGGCGTGCGTCATCGACGGTGTGGATTCCTTTTATCACAATCGGTCCCGGCCAGGCTTTGCGAATCCAGTCGATGTCTTCCCACGTCACCACCGATTCTTCCAATGCGCCGGCCACGTCGGCGAATGACATGGGACCTGTTTTGGGAATGACCACGTTAGGAAACTTCATCAGTCCGCCATCAGCAATGAATCGAGCAAGCCAGCGCGGTCTCGCCAGCAGCTGACCGGCGAAGGGCCACAGGCGCCCCGGTTTTCCACTTAAAAGTTCCCGAACCCCATTTCGGAAGTCGCGTTCCCGCATTCCGGCCACTGCCGTGTCGATCGTAACCACGAGCGCTGTGAAACCGGCGGCTCGGGCGCGCTCCAGAGCGGGCAGGGCGCAATCGCGTCCGCCCACCAGATAAAGCTGATACCAAAGCGGTCCGTTCGTTGCTGCCGCGGCAACATCTTCCAAGGGACAACCGGAGAGGGTTGAGAGCGTATAGGGAACGCCGGCTACGCCTGCGGCGCGCGCCACAGCTTCTTCTCCGCGCGGATAAATGAGTCGGCTGCTGCCAACCGGAGCGAGAATGAGCGGCATGGGAAGAGTGGCTCCCAGCACGGTGGCGCGCAGGTCGCAGGCAGGCACTTTGACCGCGCAACGAGGGCGAAACGTAACCTCTTCAAAGGCCCGACGGTTTGCGCGCAACGTCCATTCGTCTTCCGCGCCGCCGTCAATGTAGTCGAAGACGATGCGAGGAAGCCGACGCTTGGCCGCGCGGCGCAAATCTTCGATGTTCAAGACCCGCGGCGGTTGCACTGAGCGGCTCATGTGGCATTAAGCGGAAAAAAAGATCGCTGCCTGTTCATTGCGCAAGGAGATGGAAAGGCATGCTCTGATGCTTCTTCGCTGCGTCCGCAAAGGCAAGAAGAATACGCGTCAGTGAAGGAAGTGGCGCACGCCGGTGAAGAGCATCGCCATGTTGCGCTCGTTGGCGGCGGCAATGACTTCCTCGTCTCGCACCGACCCACCGGGCTGGATGGCGCAAGTCGCTCCTGCGTCTGCCGCCGCGATCAAGCCGTCTGGAAAAGGAAAAAAGGCGTCGCTGGCGACGGCGCTGCCCTTTAGCGAAAGGCCTGCTTCCTTTGCTTTCCAAATCGCGATGCGCGAGGCATCGATCCGCGACATTTGTCCCGCGCCGATCCCCAGTGTTCGGTCGCCCTTGGCGTAAACGATGGCGTTGGACTTTACATGCTTGACCACGCGCCACGCAAACAGCATGGCGTTCAGCTCGGATTTGGTGGGCCGCCGTTTGGTCACCACTCGCTGCGCCACATCCCGCGCCAGGTCGGCGTCCTGCACCAGCAAGCCGCCGCAGACCGACCGAATATCCGTGCGCGGCACGGTTTGGGCGGCCGGTGTAGTCAGCCGGATCAACCGAAGGTTCTTTTTCTTTTGCAAAATGGCGCGCGCTTCCGGCTGGAAGTCGGGCGCGATAATCACCTCGCTGAAAATTTCGCTGATGACCTTGGCCAGGGCTTCCTCCAGCGGGCGGTTGCAGACGATGATGCCGCCAAAGGGCGCCTGTTTATCGGTCGCGAACGCTTTGTTCCAAGCCTTGCGCAGGTCTGGGTCGACGCCCACTCCGCACGGGTTGGTGTGTTTGAGGATTGCCACCGCCGGCTCTTCAAATTCCGCGATCAAATTGGTGGCCGCGCTGATGTCCAGAATGTTGTTAAACGAAAGTTCCTTTCCATGGAGCTTTTCGTAGTGCCTGTCGAAATCGCCATAGAGCGCTGCGCTCTGGTGCGGATTTTCGCCGTAACGCAATCGCATCACAAGCGGAAGCGACAGGGAAAACGATGCCTCCGTTGTCTGTTCCTTGTTCAGGAAATTGGCAATGGCCCGGTCGTATTCGGCGGTCCGGATAAAGGCTTTGATGGCCAGCCGTTCCCGTAATTTCAGCGTCGTTTCGCCGTTGTTGTCGCGCATGTTTTCCAGTACCGCGTCGTAATCAGCGGGGTCCACTACCACCGTGACCGACTCGTAGTTCTTTGCGGCGCTGCGAATCATCGAAGGTCCGCCGATGTCGATGTTCTCGATTGCCTCCGCCAGGGTGACCCCTGGTCTGGCGACGGTTGCTTCAAAGGGATAAAGATTTACGGCTACCAGGTCGATCGGTTCAAAGCCGCATTCGCGCGCCTCGGCTTCGTGCTTTTCGTTGCCGCGCTTGTACAGCAGGCCGCCATGCACACGCGGATGCAAGGTTTTGACGCGCCCTTCCAGAACTTCCGGGAACGCGGTGAACTGCGAGATTTCGCGCACCGGAATTTTTTCCTTCCTCAACAGTTCCGCCGTTCCACCGGTGGAAATGATGTCCACTCCTTGACGCTCGAGCGCGCGAGCGAACTGGGCGACACCGGTTTTGTCGGAGACGGAAATGAGCGCGCGCGTAATTTTCATTGCGCCGTTAAAGCTGCCACGCTTCAACGATCCAGAACAATGTTCTTCGCCGCGGGATAGAGCACCGGACAGCAGCCGATGGTTTCGCAAAATGCCTTGCTGAAGTGGCTCAGGCTCGAATAGCCCACTTCGGTGGCGGCTTCGGTAACATTGTAGCGCCCGGTGCGCAATAACTCCGCGGCGCGTTCCATGCGCACGTTGCGCAAGTATTGCGGAATGGTCAGGCCCGTTTCGCGGGAAAAAATCCGGCTGAGATAAAACGGGCTGCAACCCACCTCTTGGCCCAGCATCTCCAGCGTAGGTGGGTTCGCCAGGTCGCGCTTCAGAATCTCTCTGACGCGCTCGACCCGCTCGCGGGCCAGACGCTTCTGGCGCATGCAGAAAAATTCCGGATCCTTTGGCGCGAAGAAAAACTGCGCCATCAATTCCAGCGCCTTGCTTTGGTACCAGAGGACCTGGGCCGCTTTGGCCACCGGCGGCTCGGCCAGGCTGGCAATGACCGCGCGCTGCTGCATCGTCATCGGACGTGCCGGCGCGACCAGGTTGCGCTTTTGGTCTTCAAAAAGAATGCGGCGAATTTCCGGTTCGAGATCGCCTTCGTTGCGCGCCAATTGTTTGCGCAAATGGTCGCGAGAAAACTCGAGCGTCACGAATTGATGATGATCGTAGGCGCGACGCGATGCCGGCAGCGGTTCGTCGGCGATGGCGTAATAGCCGCAATTCCCTGGCAGATAATCGCTCCGCGCGGAGCGTGGTCCGCCGACCGCCCCATGGCCGTCGAGGTTGAGACAGAACTCCAGGCTGTTTGGATGGAAAGTCCGGCCCCAATCGAACGCTTGCTCAATGCGAAAGTCGTGCCATTCAATCGCGACGCCGATTTTGTCCACATCGCCGTACAGCGGTCGCCATCCCTGTTTCAGCTCGCGCCAGGCATTTTGTTCAGCTGCGCAACCGGGATTCATTTGCGCTTAATTACGATTGTCGTTGCGCAGAATGCAAGGAAGGTTTGACTTCCCGCAGCGCCTCGCGATCCCAATTTCCCAGAGTCGAAGCGGTGTCGTAAACGCTCTGGGCAAATTCGAGGAGGAGTGCATCTGGATTTTCCGCCAAGCGAACGGTCTCGTATGGCAGAATGAACTCACGCAGCTTCGATTGGTACAAGGCAGATGCGGGGCGAACTTTTGCCTGCGCAAAGCCAGCCGGTTCCGGATACGCATAGGAGTAATAAACCGGCTCGGGCACAGCTGCGTTCCCGGGCCAGAAACCAAGGCTGCTCACTTCCTGCGAGTATGCTTCCCGGGTGACGGCGTCCGGCAAATGCGGAATTCCTCCCGGATGAGGTGGCGCTGGCCGTCCGGAGAACCGCGTTACCGCGAGATCGAAACTTCCCCAGAAGAAATGCACCGGACTGCATTTGCCGCAAAAATCCGACCGGAATTCCTTGAAAACGCGATCGCTTTGCGCCAGAACGCGCCAGAACCGGTTGGCGTATGCGCGGTCGTAGGAACC
>Ga0209810_1003260_pt1 | contig 17392 bp, 18 predicted proteins | sample Coa_R1_7_FD_187159 | JGI IMG/M metagenome (GOLD analysis project Ga0209810, IMG submission 187159) | Surface soil microbial communities from Centralia Pennsylvania, which are recovering from an underground coalmine fire - Coalmine... | ecosystem: Environmental > Terrestrial > Soil > Unclassified...
CACGACTTTGGGAACATAGGTCGGGAGGCATTCCTTGCAGGCGGCGAACTTCTTGCAGCGCTGGCATTGCAAAAGGCCCCCGGTTAAGGTAGGCTGCCAGACGTGGCCCATGTTCTTACAGGAGCCTCGAAGCTTTCGGAGCGCCTGTTGAATAGCGCGTGCAGAGTTATCAGGCATAGCTCACCGCCCCTCTGGAACGAGCACGCGAAACACAAACACGCGCTCGCCTTGTGGGCGGGGATACTCCTCAAGCAGAGAGGTAATCCAGCCGACGATCTGCCCGGCGTTGTAGATGGGACTCTGGCAGGGGTTGAGGATCGTTTCAGCAAGGAAATTGAAAAGCTGTTCTTCGGTGAGGGGCTTGCCCCGATAGCCGATGTTAAAGTGCGCATAGCCAGACTGGAAACCATCGGCAAAGGAAGTTTGGTCTGTCGTCTCGATAGCGGTATTGCCTAGCACAACAGCGTTACTCATGGTCTACCTTCCTTGACTTGCCGGTTCCCATGAGGTTAGATCTCTCATGGGACCGGATGGATTACGTAAAGGGTTCGGACGGTCCCGCTCGCTGGCTCCCTGGCCCAAACAGGGAGCCAGTTCTGTATTACCTCCTTTCATCGATAGATATGTTATCGATAGGACATCACAAGAAATAGTTTACATTGCCTTGCTCATCGTTGTCAATACAGGTTCTTAGATGATTTGTCTAGACAAACCAGGGCATTAATTGACGAAAGTAAGCGGGTGCTGTAAAATAGCCTCAAACTTATTTGGAGTGTAAAGCTGTGAGCGAAAAAGAACAACTGAGCCTTGCAGATGTTGCGCGAGAAATAGGCGCTAATGAGAGAACAGTTAGGCGCTGGATTAAATCAGGGGAATTAGCTGCAACAAAAGATATATTTGGCCGTTATAAGATATCAAGAGCGGCCCTTAATGACTTTATACGTCGCCGTCGTGAGCGCTATAATGTGGATGATGAGGATGAGGATGAAGAAGAATAATATTTTGATTATCCTCTAACCTTCCTTTTGCTTTTCAGTGGTTATTATTTTTCCCTTTTTCCTTCCCGATAGTTTCCGGTTGCTCAGCAGTAGCAACCGGAAACTATCGGGTTGTTCGTCGCGCTTCTCAGGCCCATTCCTGGCACCCGTCCGGCTCCAAAACGGGAAGATGGGCGGTGCTTTATCCTGCATACCCCTGGGGTACACGCTGCGCGGCGTGGGATCGCGTCGGGATACGCTGAAACAGTTGAGCGGGTTACGTTGGCAAAAAGAAACCAGGGAGCATGTTTTATACTCCCTGGTGTGGTAGAATGCTTTAGTATGAGGCAGCTAACGCGGTTGCTTCTGGATGTAAGATTGTGTATAGCAAAGTGCGTAACGCGGTCATTTCCTGAGCGTAGTCAACAATCCGTAGCTGATAGTTTTTCATTCCTTGCGAAGACCGTCGATCATATCTCAAATGGCCGCCTCATCCTGGGCATCGGCGCCGGCTGGAACCAGCGCGATTACCGTGAATATGGCTACGATTTTGGCACAGCGGGCAGCCGCCTGAAGGCTCTGGAAGAAGCCCTGCCGATCATACTGCACCGCTGGCAGGTCGATGTTCCCAAACCTGTGCAGCAGCCAATCCCTATCCTTATTGGCGGTGGCGGCGAGAAGAAGACGCTGCGCATCGCCGCTCGCTACGCGAATATCTGGCACGGTTTCGGCGATCCAGCCACGATGGCGCATAAGGGGCAGGTGCTGGATCAATGGTGCGCGGAGATCGGACGCAATCCCCGCGAGATCGAGCGCTCAACGGAGCCGTCAAAAGATGATAGCGACAAGACGCTTGATGAATACGTCAGGGCAGGAGTGACGCACTTCATTTACGGTACAAGCACACCCTGGGACTTCGAGACGCTGCAACGCCTTGTTCGCTGGCGCGATAAGAGAAACGGTGGGCATTAGCCTGATTCCTGGAAGGCCCTCACCATCCCGCATATCCTTCGCTGCGCTCAGGATGACAGCCAACGGGTGTGTCATCTTGAGCGCAGCGAAGGATCTCTGTTGCACTTCTGGACAATCATCAGTTGTCGACGTATTTCTTCAGGAGGCAGAGGTGGCACAACACACGCTACTGAAAAACAATCTCCAACTCACGCTGCGGCGGGCAGAGCCGAATGACGCTGAAAATATCCTGGCTTATCTCGATCAGGTGGCAGGCGAGAGCGAGAATATCACCTTCGGTCCTGGCGAGTTCGGGATGAGCGTGGAGGAGGAACGTGCATTTCTTCTGCAAACGGCTGCATTGCCGACCAGTTTATATCTCATCGCCGAAATCGCCGGAGAAATCGCCGGGGTGTTGACCTTCAGCGCGGGCAGGCGTCCTCGTCTTCGGCATGCCGGTGAGTTCGGAATGAGCGTCTTGCGCAAGTACTGGAACCTGGGCATTGGGAGCCATCTGTTGGCGTATCTCATCGATTGGGCCAGACAAACGAACACGATCCGCAAGATCAACCTGCTTGTGCGCGTTGATAATCTCCCGGCCATCCATCTGTATGAAAAGTATGGCTTCGTGCGGGAAGGACGCATCACGCGTGAGCTTTATGTGAACGGGCAGTTCGTAGATACATATCTGATGGGCTTGCAGATTGATCCGTCCTGAGTGGTCGCCGCAATTTATAGATCAGATTTGTTATACCTCGCTCGTCTGAACAGCACGAGTTTGCTCTCCTATAGAGCGGGTAGAACGGGACCGAGCCTGCGGCAAGATTATGCTAAAGCAGCTTCCCTTGCCCAGAGCGCTCTCGACGGAGACGCTGCCGCCCATCGCCTCAACCCATTCTTTAACCAGTGTGAGACCTAATCCGGCGCCGCCACGCGCGCGGGCGCTCTCGGTCTGATAGAACCGCTCCCAGATATGGGGCAGATCCTCGGGAGCGATGCCCTCGCCGGTATCCTTGACGTGCAGCGTAACTGTATCATCCTCGCTCGTGACCACCAGCGCGACGATCCCGCCGGGTGCGGTATGACGTACCGCATTGTGCAGCAGATTTTGCAGCGCTTGCTCCAGGCGTGCCGCATCGGCCAGCACCGGGGGGAGCGCGGGCGCGATCTCGGCAGCGACGGCGATCTTGCTGGCCTGCCACACCAGAGGTGCGTTGATCTCAGCGATATGGCGCGCAATGTCTCCCGCGTCGGTTGGCTTGCATTGCAGCGTGAGCCGGCCAACTTCGGCGCGCGCCAGCGTGAAAAGATCTTCGACGAGCCTTTGCAGGCGCATCACCTCGTCCTCCATCACGCGCAGGTCGTGATGCAGCGTCGGCGGTGGATTGCCGTCCCAGTGCATGAGCGCGGTTTCCAGATAACCCCGCAGCGTCGCTACCGGGGTGCGCAGTTCGTGCGAGGCACTGGCAATCAACTCGCGGCGCTGCTGGAGAAGTCTGGCAACGGTATCGCGCTCCCCTTGAAGTTCGTGCATGGCGCGTTCGAGATCGCCAGCCATGGCGTTGAAGTCGGCTTGCAGTTGCGCAACCTCATCCTCGCCGACAACCGGCACACGCACCGTTAAGTCTCCGCCGCGCAGCGCGCTGGTAGCCATCATCAGCGCCTTCAGGCGCTGCACCGTGCCGCGCACGACCAGGTACGAGCACAACGCCGATGGGGGCACGATGATAATCAGTCCTATCACGCTCAGCGCAGCCAGGCCCAGCGTCAGCGGTATCAGCACCAGGCTGGACGTAGAGCGGCTCAGCGTCACCCCCAGTACTACCAGATCGATAAAAACGATCAGCAAACCCGCTGCCACAGCGATAACTATGAGGTGCGCGTGCGTCAGCGACCAGAGAAGCTGCTTGCGCCGCAGTCGATCCCAGAAAACCAGAACGCGGACGGCGAGGCGTGCGATGAGAAAGATGACATAATCTACCACGAGCATAACCGACGCCATCTCCGCGGCCCTGTTCATCCCTCCGATGGTCGTTCTCAGCAGCGTTGATGGCAGCACGACAGGCGTTAATGCCCAGATCATGGCGCTCAAAGCCAGTGCCAGCACAAAGGCGACAGCGCCATCAAAGCAGCCCTGCCGCCATACGAAGGATGCCGGCACACGCATACGCAGCACGTACCAGAGCATGCAGAACGGGCCAATCGATAACAGGATCGCTTCCTGCAAGGGGAAAGATTGATTGCGGATGAGCAGCAGGCCACCCAGCAAGATGCCCGCGACCAGCGCGGCCTCGGCCAGAGCGCGCAGCGGGTTGATAGCGAGTAACAGGCGATCCTTACGTATCATCATCACCCCTGTGGCCGCAGCCGATAACCGATACCCCATACCGTTTCAATATCCTCTCCAACCGCGCCCAGCTTTTTGCGCAGTCGCAAGACCGTATTATCCACCGAACGATCTCCGCCGACATATGTCTCGCCCCATACCGTATCGAGCAAGTAGGCACGGCTGAACGCACGCCCGGGGCTGCGCAGCAGCAGATGAAGCAGCGCGAACTCCGTCGGACTGAGGTCGAGCGGCTGACCAGCGAGTGTGGCCTGGTGCGCGTCGGCATCCAGGTGCAAGGGGCCGTGACCGAGGTGCCCATCGGTCTTCTGCTGGTCCGCGCTGAGAATCTGCTGCACCATCTCTGCACGGCGCAGCAGCGCGTGCACGCGCGCGATAAACTCGCGCATGCTGAAAGGCTTGGTAAGATAATCATCGGCTCCCAGTTCGAGGCCAACCACGCGATCTGCCTCCTCATCGCGCGCCGTGAGCATTAACACCGGCGTTGACGACTTCTGACGTAACTGGCGCAACACGGTCAACCCATCGAGCCGGGGCAGCATCCAATCCAGTACGACCAGCGCCGGCTGCTCCCGCTCATGCAAACGCAGCGCGGTCAGCCCGTCGCTCGCGTGCAGGACGCGGTAGCCGTTTACCTCCAGTTCGCGGATGATTACTTGCGCCAGGTCATACTCATCTTCGACCAGCAAAACAGTTATCATATACCGACCTGCCGGGATACAGCGATTACAGCCTATGGCTATAGTGTATCATAGTCTACTTTAAAGTTGCATCTCTGCCAATACATCTGGCAGCAATAGCCCCGGCGATGGGCAACCCGTAGTATTTGCCTCTGGCGGCCTGGAACATGGCAACCAGCCAGCCAACGAAGGCGACGGCGTTCACCAGGAAGAACGCGAGCAGGAAAAAGGGAATGAGCACGCGTCCCGGCGGGAAAAACGCAAAGAATCTGAGCCTGTCCAGGCTGCCCATCATAAAGACCATCCCGATATCCAGCACGCTGATTCCGCCGAAGAACAGCAGCGATTGCACAGCGTGGAAGCGTACATAGCGATCCTGCCACGCGAAGAGCGCAAAGAACAGCCCTGAAAACCAGCCCAGCACATATGAGAGCACGGCGCCGGCAACCTCTTTCTCACCGGGATAGGGCCTGTAGACAAACGCTGGCTGCTCATACGCCGCCTGCTGTTCTCCTGCGGGCCGGTATCCTTCGCGCCAGAAAGCCGGTGACTCCTCATACTGTTGCTGCTCGCTCTGCCGCTCATAGTTCGTCATTGTACTTCTCCATGCTAAAGTTTGCGGCACAGCACGGCTCCCGCCTTGCTGCACCTGACTCTAACTATAGCGGGGAGATGTCACAGCCCTATCCCGAATTTGTCGCAGATTTGTCGCAGGCTCTTTAAATATTTAGAGCGCCAGGTTGAATCGTTATTCCTACCCAGATTTCCTGGTTTGAATGGCATGCGCAACCTCATCTACGCTATACCTGTGGAAAAGGTACTGGATAAGGCGCATGCGGGAGGTAGGATGCCAGAGTTTCTTACTAAAAAGCGCATCCACTACTGTTGGAAGATCGGTAGAGAGTGCTGCAAACTTTGATGCCTCGTCTTTATCGGTAGCTTTTAAAAGCCAGCTCGTTTTTACTGCCTCAGCGGTGAGGCTGACTTTGATCACGGCTACCACAGCTACAGCAAGGATAAAGCCCCAGGAACAGTACAGGGATAGAGCCAGGCGTAGCCAGCAGGCCCATCTGCGCTGTCGTCGCCTGCAAGGTCAGAACTGCGGCGAGCGGCAGGCCCTCGCGTGTAATGCGCGAACCGAACTCCGAGACGGTCTGCCCAAGCCAGAGCAGGGCAAAGTGACGATGGATAAAGAAACGATGCCTCTTTGCAGGCGCAGTTGATGGCAGAGGTTGGGTCTCCAGGTTCATCTAATATCTCCATATGCACGTAGCATGGCACAAAAATCTAAAGCGGGACACGAAGAGGTGTGCCGTTACGCAGGCAAAAAGAGTTCTCATCTCTATCGAGAGATAAGGCAGAGCGATTTAAAGGTATTTCTGCATGCGTAGCTGCGCGATGCATCGCGCAGCTACGCACGGTTGAGGTTCATACTGCGACTTTTAAATCACTCCGGGATAAGAACCCTGGAGATGTAATCTGAGACAGAATGAGAGGGAATGAAAGGTCAGCAGCCCCGGACCAGCGTAACGACACTGGTCGAGGGTGATGATGCTGGTACCCATCGGGGCACCTCCTTGCTGCGTGAATATGAAAATCAAGAAAGCTTAACTATATCTCTCAGTTTCAATATCCTGGCACATTCGTCGTAATAACGAAAGGCCGGCGTCATTCATCAGATCCTTCATCAGCTTCTTCGGCACTGGCAGCGACTTCATCTCTAATAGATTGAGAGTCACGTATTACCACAGGAGTTCTGGTGGAGCCTTTTAGCCTCCAGGCACGAAAAATATGTTTTTCTCCTGCATGTGGATTTGGCTCTGTCTTGACGGATATTTCGTTCGTCTTTAAATTAAAGGCATAAGCGACGATCAACTCCGCTGCCTCTTCGCGAACCAATGTGCCAACCTCAAAGAAATCTGGATTGACCTCAATATTAGAGGGAAGAATCAAGGTGCGATGATGGGCTAGCCCTTCGGCGATTTGAAAGGGAGTTGGCACAACATACATCTTCCTGTCACGAATGAAAATATCCCCATAACTGCCAAAACCTTTCACACTTTTATTCTTATGTTTATATTCATGGTCGGTGTTAAGAAAATCTCCGTGGCAGATAACCAGATCCAGGACGGGATATTCGTTTCCATCTGGTTTATCCGGATATCTGCCAAAGACGTAATAGATGCTTCTGCCATTATGAAAACCTGTAGGGACCTGACTGTTACTATCATAGGTCGTTTCTCTTCCTGGATAAGCCAATCCCTTCAATTCATAACCTTCTGCGGTTAAGACCATGCGGAAATCAGGATAGAGATTGCGACCAGGAGAGTCATAATGTAAATGTATTTCGTCTAGCCTGGCTGCAAACCAGTTTTGAAAATGATATTCTTTGTCTTTATTGCTTTCCCTTTTGATAAGAGCGCCTTCGTGAATAGCTTCTACGCATCTCTTAAAAACCGGTAACACTGTTTCGTTCATTCTCGTCACCTTATTCGATCATCAATTCCGATTTCTCGTGATCAAACAGATCAGTTAGCACGATAGCTGAGAACTGATTCGCTTCAGCGCCTGATTGTGCTTGTTCTTGTGCCCTTTCCGCTTGCTCGTCATCCTCAGCAGAGATTGCACCCAGGCAGCGAGTAGTAGCGGCAAGAAATTGCGCTAGCGTAACCTCTGCGCCTTTCCCATCTATTAAATGCCCCATGTGCCGTGAGTAAACGCACAGCGCTTGCGATTGCAATACCACGAACCGATCTCCTTTGGAAAGCCTGGCGGGTTGGTTGTCCGGGGAAAGTGTGCCAAACTTCTTTCTGGCAAGGGCGAGAGTATCCGCAATTGCGGCTTCCAGAGATGTGCTGACGGGGGCTGGTAGCTGTTTACACACCAGAATGGCATCATAATTAATTGGCTCTCCTGTCTGTGACTTAGGAGAAGCCCCCGCCATTTCGGCCTTAATTGGATGCGCGGCCACCACTCCCAGGTTTGCTGCAAAAAGTGCCTGGCCTACTGCTTCCCATCCCTCGTTTCGTGAGTGGTGGAAACTGAAAATGAGCAGTCCATCAGGCTTTAAGACGCGCACACACTCTTGCCATACTTTGGCGAGAGCTTCAGAAAAGGCTCTGGCATCCCTCTGCTGCACTTCGCAGGGATGCCGTGTTGTCTCCGCCCCAAATTCTGGCCGCGTTTGCTCCAAACCCAGACGTAGCCATGCATAAAAAAAGTCGGCCAATTCGGAATAATGTACAAAGTCGAAGTAGGGAGGATCAGTCACCACAACATCAACCGATTGGTCAGGAAGCGCAAGATGGGCTGAGTCGCTGCAAAAAAGCAAAGCCCTGTTCTTCCCACTTCTGAGAGCGTCGAAGCTATTTACAAGCGAAGCGATAGGCGCACAGGACAGGTTATAGACTTTCTCTCCACTGACTTTTCCATCTTCTTTGACGGCACGCAGTTCGAAGGGCTTCTGGCGATAGGTTAAAGCGCGCATCAATCTGGATTCAAAGAAGGTCTGGAAACATCCGGAACTTTTTGTCGTTCCCTTCACTATTCCCCACACAGTATTTTCCAATGCCATCCGCTCTGGTTTTAGTATATGGTGATTGAAAATCGGTCTAACGGCCCCTGTTCCTTCCCCTTTATAGGAACAGAATATATTATTGTACTCCAGAATACTTGAAAAAAGTAATAAGAGCAGTTCACGACAGTTTCTATTCGGTTCCTCCAGGATAGCTTGCAAAAGAAGTGAAAGACAATATAATTGTCTATCATTGAAGAGTTGCCGCCATTCACCGTAATTATAGCGAAGAAGCTGATTTGTGTTATGTCCTGGTTTGATGACACCGGTGGGAAGCAAAAGGTTTTGTTGTTTCAACAATGTGTGTGCCCTGTTATAAAGTTCCTTATCAGCTTCATTAGCTCGAATATACTTTTTCTTTCCCTCCGCAGTTAGAATGAGCAGCGCATACATCTCGTACTCGGGCATGCGCCCGGTATGAGCAATGGCATCGACGATGCGAAAGACAAAACCGCAGTTCTGACATGTCGCTTTCGCCCCCTCGGCAACACCATCCTGGGGATTATATTCTCGCTGACAACCCGAGCAGCGGAGGTTGAGCGCATTATACCTGGTTGCATTGATCTCGCCGCAGGCGAAACATACAGACCACGCAGCAGGCACTTTTCGGGGATAGGCATTTTTCGCGAAAATAGAGGTATCGAAAAGCCATACATGCGTTTTACAAGCCGGACATATAGCTGTCATTATCCAAAAGCAATAGAGAATATCGGCTATATTCCCCGTCTCAGGATCTACTGCCTGGTACATTGGTTGGATTTGTGGCTGCACTTTATTTTTAATCCGCTCAAAAGCCAGTTGTAATTCGTATATATCAACAGGTTCAAGGGCTTTGCTTACCTGAAATGCGCTTACCGGATTGATATCCGAGCCAACTACGGTGCATCCTAGCTTAAGGGCCTCCCCCAGAGCAGTTCCCGCGCCCATAAACGGATCAAGAACAACCTTATCTGGGAAACTGATGTGGGAATAAAACGCGTTCCATATATCCGTATTATCTTCACTTAATGCGCCGATGAGAATTGCGCGAAATACTGATCCCAGGCGTGTTGCCCACCATTTATGCATGTGATAGGTAGGGCGGTTCACTTCTTTGCGCCAGCTCTCTAATTCGGCCAGTACGCTCAGTGGCCCCGATGGGAAATCCTGCTCAATCGCTGCCATCTGGTTTTTCCATCTCGAAGTATAAAGAATAAAATAAGTTTAAGTCCAGGAACATTATATCCGGGCCGCCTGATCTCCACAATGAGGTAAAGGTCATAGTAAAATAACTTTAAGCCCCTCTTGAGACACATCTCTCGCCGCCACCAATCCCTTTTATTGCAACTTGACAATCATTAACCTATTTTGTATGTTCCTGAAAAGAGAAACGCAACACTACTCAGGCTCGGCATTGTCATCTCCGTCAACGCTGAGGAAAGGATTCATAATGATTGAGCATCCCGCCTTCATGGCAGAAGGGTGGAAAGTGTGTGAGAAACATCTTCGCTTCGATTTGCTGGCGCAAACAGAGTCCATTTTCGCCCTCTCCAATGGGCACATTGGGCTGCGGGGAAACTTCGATGAGGGGGAGCCGCACGGCATTCCCGGCACATATCTGAACTCTGTCTATGAACTGCGCCGCCTGCCTTATGCGGAGGCAGCATACGGCTACCCCGAGTCCAGCCAGACAGTCATTAACGTCACCAACGGCAAACTGATCCGTCTGCATGTCGATGATGAACCCTTTGACGTTCGCTATGGCAAACTCCAGGAACACGAGCGCGAACTGGACCTGCGCGCTGGAGTGCTGCGCCGCAGCGTGCGCTGGACCTCTCCGGCGGGACGCACAGTCAAAGTGTCTTCCGTGCGCATGGTTTCCCTCACACAGCGCGCCATTGTAGCGATCTGCTACGAGGTCGAGCCGGTTGACGCCCCGGCGCGTATCGTCATCCAATCAGAGCTGGTCGCCAACGAGGCGCTGCCTGATCAGAGCAATGATCCCCGTGCCGCCAGCGTTCCCACGTCTCCTCTTGAGAGCGAGGAGCACCAGGCACAGGGTACCTTCGGGCTGCTGATCCATCACACGCGCCTCAGTGGGCTGCGCGTCGGCGCGGCAATGGATCACCACATCGAGGGGCCGCCCGATATGTTTGTCGCCTCCGAAAGCTATCCCGACCTGGCCCGTGTCACCATCACCACGCGACTGAAACCGGGTGAGCGCCTGCGCATCGTCAAGCTCATCGCCTATGGCTGGTCGAGTCTGCGTTCGCGACCCGCTATCCACGATCAGGTGGTGGCCGCGATCTCTTCCGCGCGATTGACGGGCTGGGATGGCCTGCTCGCGGAGCAGCGCGCCTACCTGGACGATTTCTGGGCAAACGCGGATGTGGAACTGGATGGCGACGCGCAGATCCAGCAGGCGGTGCGCTTCGCACTCTTCCATGTTTTGCAGGCCGGCGCGCGTAATGAGCGCCGGCCCATCGCGGCGAAGGGATTGACTGGCCCGGGTTACGACGGCCATACCTTCTGGGATACCGAGATCTACGTCCTGCCAGTATTGACGCTGACGCAGCCTCAGGCTGCCGCCGATGCGCTGCGCTGGCGCTACTCGATCATGGATATGGCGAAGGACCGCGCGGCCCAGCTCGGGTTTCGCGGCGCTGCTTTCCCCTGGCGCACCATCGCGGGCGAAGAATGCTCTGGCTACTGGCCCGCGAGCACTGCGGCTTTCCACATCAACGCGGATATCGCCTATGCCGTCGTCCACTATATTGGCGCCACTGGCGATACCGCGTTTGAAGAGGAGGTTGGCCTCCCGCTGCTCGTCGAGACGGCGAGGTTGTGGTGCTCGCTGGGCTATGAGGATGCCGCCGGTAAATTCCGCATCGATGGCGTTACCGGCCCCGACGAGTACAGCGCCCTCGCCGATAACAACGTCTACACGAACCTCATGGCCCGGCACAATCTGCGCTCGGCAGCGGACGCCGTGCAGCGCCACCCGGAGGCAGCGGAGGCCCTCGGCGTGAATAGCGAGGAGGTGGCAAGCTGGCGCCGCGCCGCCGAGCGGATGTTCATTCCCTTTGACGAACGTCTCGGCGTGACGCCGCAGGATGAGGCATTTACCGAGCATGAGGTATGGAACTTCGCCGATACCAGGCCAGACCAGTATCCGCTGTTCCTGCATTTCCACTACTTCGACATCTACCGCAAACAGGTTATCAAACAGGCTGATCTTGTCCTGGCGATGCAGTTTTTCAGCGATAGCTTCACGGCAGAGCAAAAGGCGCGCAACTTCGCATACTATGAGCCGCTTACAGTGCGCGATTCCTCGCTATCGGCTGCGCCACAGGCCGTTCTCGCCGCCGAGGTGGGACAGCTTGATCTTGCCTACGATTATCTGGGCGAGGCCGCGCTGATGGATCTCGAAGATCTGGAACACAACACGCGTGATGGGCTGCACATCGCCTCGCTCGCGGGAAGCTGGATGGCGCTGGTCTCCGGCTTCGGCGGCCTGCGCTGGCAGGATGGCGCGCTCTCCTTTACGCCGCGCCTGCCGGAAAGCATCCAGCGGCTTGCCTTCCATATCCTGTTCAAGGGCAGCCGGCTGCGCGTCGAGGTGAAGCCGCACGAAGCGACCTATCGGCTGCTCGGCGGCCCTCCCTTGAAGATGTGGCATCATGGCGAAGAAATACACCTGTCAGGCGATCAACCAGTAACGCGGCACATTCCCGGTGTGAAGGCGGGACCGCGCCCATCTCAACCGCCGGGGCGCGCGCCACTGCCACGCGGAGAGCGCCAGCAATCATGAATCCGGCCCGGCTCGGCTCAGGAGGACATCGACTCCTATCCCTGGTAGATGGCAGTTAGCATTATCCATCAGGGATAGGAACCATATTTGACGCCAATGTGTCACCTGTCCAGAAACGGCTTGATGGCGGCAATGAAGAGATCCGGCTGTTCAAGCATCGGCATGTGCCCGGCTTGCTCAATTAGCACGAGTTCAGCAGATGGGATCTCACGCAACAACTGCCTCCCCTCGCTAAGCGGGGCCAGACGGTCCTCCTTGCCCCAGATAATCAGCGTCGGGCAGGTTGGAGTCTGAACGGGAGGCAAGGGATCAGAGAGGATGGCCCGCAAGAGTGGCATAAACCCCTCACTGGCCCGCTTGAGCCTCTGAAAGAACTCCTCGGTCAGCACATCTTGCTGATAGATCGAACGACTGAGCGCTTCCCGCGAGTAGATGCGGCGATACCTGTCCCGGTAAAAGACCTGAGAGATCCCGGGAGCATTGAGGAGCATGCGTGCGATGCCCGGAAGCTTTGTAATCCCTCCTCCACCAACAAGGACAAGTCGTTCTACCACAGCAGGACTTCGGGCTGCATAGAAACGAGCGAGCAATGCCCCGATTGAGGTACCGACAAGCGCGACCTTCTCTATATTCAGAGTACGAAGCAATTCATTGATCCACTGCATCATCTGAGGGAGTGATACCTTCTTTAATGCATCGCTCTCGTTATGGAAGCCCGGCAGATCAGGGGCATACACATGAAAAGATGTCCCCAGAGCTACCAGAGTTTTGTGCCAATGCGACTCGGCATCGCCCATTCCGCCGGGAATGAGCAGCACTTCTGGGAGTCCAGGCGAACCTGCTTCCAGCAGATGCACACGCAGTTCTCCCAGTTGAAGCGTAGAAGTGGTAAGACGCGACAGTGACATCATCCGCTCCTTCATTATTTTTAATACCATGTGCAAGGGGCTACCTGGGAAAGTGTCCGAGGCTCAGTGCTCTCGCCGGGCGGTGGGGCGGCGGAGCCGCCCCCGGGGATCTCAGGGAGGGTGTGGGCACAGGCGCTAAGCGCCTGTGCCCACACCCTCCCTGAGATCCGGCGAGCGTCGCTGGCGCGAGCAGGCGGCGGGGTTGGAGATCAGACACATTCTGAACTACTCCACTGCGCGGTGCGCCACAACTCTACAAGAACATGAGCATGGCATTAATTTATGCCAGTAAGAGAAGTATACTGTTTTGGGAGCGATCATGTCATCGGAAAAACCTCTAAATTGATGGTTTATTGCACAATGGGCATTTCTTCGCATCTCTGCAAGAAAATATCTTCCCCTCAACCGATCAGGCGCAGGAACTCCATGCGTGCGTCGCTTTCGCTGCGGAAGACTCCGCGCATCACCGAAGAGGTCATGATGCCAGGCGTGCGGATACCTCTGGCGGTCATGCAGAGATGTTCGCCTTTGAGCACGACAGCGACATCCTGCGAGCCGGTAATGCGGCTCACCTCGTCGGCGATCTGCTGAGCGAGCCGCTCCTGTAACTGGAGGCGGTGCGCGAATTTGTGAGCAATGCGCGCGAATTTCGAGAGGCCAAGTACCTTTTCGCAGGGGATATAGCCGATGGCAACGTCGCACCAGAATGGGAGGAGGTGATGTTCGCATAAACTTGAGACGCGCATGCCAGAGACGCAGACCATTTGATCTGTGGATGTTGCTTCGAAGCATGTTTCCGTTACGCCGGGATCATATTCGATAAATTCGCGCCACCAATCGGCCCAGCGCTGCGGCGTGTCCAGCAATCCCTCCCGTTCGGGATCTTCTCCCAGGGCCAGCAGCAACTCACGCCCCAGTTCGAGCAGGCGGGCATAATCGACTCTGGCAGGTGAAATTTCACTGTGGGCATGACCATTCATGCGCGCCTTTTCCTGATTGATGTGCGATACCATCCGGTTCGTGCTCCTCACTATATTGAATAATGCTAAATACTAAACGCCGCGTTTGTTACCCCAGAGGAGGGAATGCATCTGTGGCAGGACAGTGACGCTATACCACCGGTCAGCAACCACACGCTGGACGAGCCAGTCCAGCCGCGCCAGAATGCCGGGGATATCAATCTCCCGCGCCAGATGAGGCGGGGTGTGGTTGCCGGCCTGTAAATAGACGGGCAGGGCCGGGTAGCGCGAGGCCACGTAGCGTGCATAGGCGTAGTCCTCTTCATCGAAGACGACGATTTTCAGGCATATTTGTGGCCCTCGCTCTCCGGGAGCAGTTCCAGCGTAGGAGATGCAGCGGTCCAGCCGCTCCCAGCGCGTGACCTGCTTGCTGCTGGGCGGCTTGGGCGAGAGCGTGAGATATTCGAGCCGCGCGAACCAGGGCTGCGCTACACTCCCCTGTGTCTCAATGGCGAAGGTGTAGCCATGAGCATGGCCGAGGTCGATCAGGTCGCCAAGCGGCTGAATCGCGGGGTTGCCGCCGGAGAGCGTGACGAGGATGGGCTGATGCCCCGAGAGTCGCTGCACCTCGGCAAAGATCTCCCCGGTGGTCATCGGGTGCCACTCGGACTTATATTCGGGTAGTACGGCATACAGGGTGTCACACCAGTAACAGCGGTACTCACAGCCTCCTGTGCGCACAAAAACTGTCGGCTTTCCGATCAGCATACCCTCACCTTGCACCGTCGGCCCAAAGATCTCGCTCACTTGAATGATACGAGTTGCGACTGTGATGCTCGTTGCCATGTTTTACTCCAATCCCCGCTCGGCACGCGTGATCTCGGCAAAGCCTTTGTCGGTCTCCCAGAGGCGCACGCGGTAGAGCAGATCTTCACGGAGGCCGCCGCTGACAAGCGCATCCCAGATCCAGTGGACGAGATTTTCGGCGGTGGTGCGGATGCCGGTGAGCGCATTGAGATCATTGTGATCCATTCCGCCCCGTTCGATGGGTTGGGCATTCCTGCCACGCGGCGCCGAATCCGAGAGTTCTTCAATGATCGTGGCATTGACGATGCGCTTGAGGTCCTCGAAATCCATGACCATACCATCATCTGATTGCCCCGGCGCGTCGACGAGCGGCCCACGCAAAGAGATCTCCAGCCGATAGGAGTGGCCGTGCGGCCTGCAACACTTGCCACGATGCCCCGGCAAATGGTGCGATGCCTCAAATCTGAATTCGCGTGTGATGATTGCCAGCTTCCTCATAGGACCTCCTTGCATAAGGCTGCCCGGCATAGCGGGCGCCTCTTTTGAACATGCATTCAAATACATGCCCAGTATATCTTAGCCTCATCCTCTCGCATACCTCAAAAAGGGCTATTTCTATCACCCGAAACGGGTATTGTTGTGGGGTGGGAACTTCGCTTAAATCAAGCGGATTCTCTGCTCCCGGCAATGTGCAGGTATTCTTCTGGATCGCTGGCATATATTGTAGGATCCGTAATACCTGCAATCTTCATAGCTTCATATCGCTCGACGCAAGTACCACAACGCCCGCAATGCATGTCTCCGAGGCCCTCGTTGCCTCCCTCGTAGCAGCTCCAGGTCAGTTCGAAGGGGACACCCAGGCTGGCGCCCAGACGCGCGATATGCGCTTTAGAGAAGTACATAAAGGGCGACTCGACTCTGATCTCCGTTGAGTTCATTGCGACGGAGAGCATGTTGTTGAAGGCATCGACAAAGACCTTGCGGCAATCGGGATACTGTGCATAGTCGCCCTGGTGCGCGGCATAGGCGATGACGCGCGCCTTCTCGCCCCAGGCTAACGTGGCCGCCTGGAGCAGCATGTTGGGGTTGCGATAGGGCACGACTGTTGCCTTCATGCTGTCGTCGGTATAGTGGCCGTGCGGCATGCTGACCTCTGGATTGATGAGCGCGGAATCGGAGTCCGTGAGCAGGCGCGCTATGGGCAGATCGATGACATCATGGCGAATTTGCAGCGCGTTGGGGCCGCTGCCAAAGCGCTCGCGCATTCTGGTTATGTAGCGCTCGGCGTAACTCAGTTCCCTGACGTGCTTCTGCCCATAATTGAATGAGAGCAGGTGCAGGTCGAAACCGGCAGCAGCATAATAATGAGCCAGCACACAACTGTCCATACCGCCGCTCACGATCAAGACGGCGAGTTCATTTTTGCGTGTAGCGGACATATTTCCCCTCCTGTTACTATCAGGTTAAGCAGCGTTCGGCAGATAGCGCCGGTACTCCGGGCGCGGCCCTGCATAGTCGGGCTGCGCCTGTTCGGCAAATATTATGGTTTTGATATTGCCCCGCACTGTAAAATCGCCTACGACACGCATCCAGCGCGGCGCGAGCAGCGTCACCAGATCGTCAAGGATAGTGTTAACGGCGGACTCGTGGCTGATCTGGCGGTCACGATAGCCGTTGATGTAGAGCTTGAGGCTCTTCAACTCGACCACTAACGGCCCCGGAACATAATCGATGATGATGGTAGCGAAATCCGGGAAGCCCGAGCGCGGGCAGAGACAGGTAAACTCGGGGATCTCGAAATGGATAACGTAATCTCTTTCCTGGTTGGGGTTCGGCCACGGCTCTAAACGGTTGGCCTTGATTTCATCGAAACCGTATCGACCAGGAATACGCTGTTGATCCGACATGCTATAGCTCCTTCACGCTTGTGTGACATGAGCGGGGAGGAACGGCTGTAGCGAGCTGCGGGTAGCAAGCGCTGTCACCGGCGTGGTAATGTTGGAGGAGTTTTACCGGAGCGCTCGCCACAGTCGCTCAACTTCCCCTCATCAATTACTATAGCATGATGGAGCACCGTCGCGAGGCTGTTTTACCGATATCTGCCGGTACGGCCTGTGAGTCTTTCATTGCCGCAACATACAGCATTGGTCAAGAGGTCCAAGAACTGTGTGATGTCTATTACTATTTCCAACACTATCGCTTGTTCGCGCCTGTAGCGCCCGTCTCATAGATGTTATGGTGAAGGAAAAAATTGCGCTAAGCGCAATTTTTTCCTTCACCATAACATCTATCGCCTGCGCGGCTCCGCCGCGCGAACAGCCCTACTCTTCCCTTTGCAGTGCACAGACGACCACGCTTACATTATCGGCCCCGCCACGGATGAGTGCGGCCTGGATGAG
>Ga0209810_1003262_pt1 | contig 17370 bp, 13 predicted proteins | sample Coa_R1_7_FD_187159 | JGI IMG/M metagenome (GOLD analysis project Ga0209810, IMG submission 187159) | Surface soil microbial communities from Centralia Pennsylvania, which are recovering from an underground coalmine fire - Coalmine... | ecosystem: Environmental > Terrestrial > Soil > Unclassified...
GGCGCAGAGGTCCACGTCGTGCTGACCCGTCACGCCGCCCAGTTCGTCGGCCCACCGACATTCCGCGCGCTGACCCGCAACCCGGTCCTGACCGACGTCTTCGACGAGCCGCACGCCCGCCGCATCGCGCACATCGACCTGGCGCAGTCCGCCGATCTGGCGCTGGTCGCCCCGGCCTCCGCGAATATTATTGCGAAGATGGCCGTGGGACTGGCGGATGACATGCTGACCACCTGCCTGCTCGCCACCCCGCCCTCCACGCCGTTGCTTGTCGCTCCCGCCATGAACACGGTCATGTGGGAGCATCCGGCCACCATCGCCAATCTGGAGGCGCTGCGGACGCGCGGCGTGCAGATCGTAGAGCCAGGATATGGCGTGCTGGCCTGCCAGGATGTCGGCTACGGCAAGCTTGCGGACGTGCCGGAGATCGTGCGCGCCGTCGTGGATCGGCTGGCGAAGGCGAAGGACCTGGCCGGATACCGGCTGCTCGTCACCGCAGGCGCAACGCGCGAGCCGCTCGACCCCGTGCGCTTTCTTTCCAACCGCTCTAGCGGCAAGATGGGCTACGCCATCGCCGCCGAGGCGGCGGCACGTGGCGCTCAGGTGATCCTAGTCAGCGCCTTCGCGACCGTGCCGGAGCCTGCGGGCGTGGAGCTGGTGCGGGTGGGAAGCGCCGAGGAGATGCTGGCGGCCTGCACGGAGCGTTTTCCCGGCTGTAACGCCCTGATCGCCGCTGCCGCCGTGGCCGACTACGCTCCTGAAACGGTCGCGCCCCAGAAGCTTAAGAAGAGCGTGCAAGAAGAAGGGCTTACCCTACGGCTGCGGCGCACGCCCGATATCGTCGCCACGCTGGCTGCCCAGAAGCGACCGGGTCAGATCTTGGTCGGGTTCGCGGCGGAGACCGAGGACCTGATCGCCAACGCGCGCAAGAAGCTGGAGTCCAAGCGTCTGGACCTGCTGGTCGCCAACGACGTGACCTCCGAAGGCGCCGGCTTCGAAGTCGATACCAACATCGTCACCCTCCTCTGGCCCGATGGCCGCACCGAACCACTCCCCAGACTCTCCAAACGGGAGGTCGCCCGCCGCCTCCTCGACGCTCTCCGTCCACTGCTGGCCTAACCCCGCCAAGCCCCCGTGAACCTTTTTGCCCGTTTCAGTACCCAATAGGTAAAAGCAGTCCAGGTTCGGCGCGCCGCAGGGCCGCCGGGGGATAATGACCCTATGCAGGACGACAAACGGTTGGTAAAGCGCATTCAGCAGGGAGACCGGGGCGCCTTTGAGGAGTTCGTAGACGCCTACGGGGCGCGCGTGCAGCGGCTCGTCCGGCGCTATGTCGAGAACACCTCGGACGGCGAGGACGTGATTCAGGAGATCTTCTGCGATCTCTATCGCAGCCTCGGCAGTTTTCGCGGCGACTCCGCCCTATCTACCTGGGTCTACCGGGTCGCCGTCAACCACTGCCTCAAGTACCGGCAGCGGACGCGGCCGGATTGCGTTCCCTACGACGAGCAGGCCGACTCCGCCGAGTCGGCGGACTGGCACGCCGACCCCATGCGCTCGGCGGTCCAGGGAGAGCTTCGGGATCAGGTGCAGTCCGCGCTGGCCCGGCTCTCGCCCTGGCACTACGACGTGGTCGTTTTGTGCGAGCTGCACGGATTGACCTATCAAGAGTGCGCGAAGGTGCTGGATATTCCGGTCGGCACGGTCAAGTCGCGGCTGTCTAATGCATTCCGCCGCCTGCGCGACAGCCTGGGCGACTACATTTTGGGGGAAGGCAGCCCGCTCTGTGCGGACGCTGTCGGGGAGAGGACGCGATGAAAGACTGCAACTCGGGGCGAGACGATCTGAAGGCCTATCTGGACGGCCAACTGCCGCCGGCCTCGCGTCTGGCCGTGCGTCTTCACCTGGCGCGCTGCGCATCCTGCCGCAAGGAGATGAAAGCGATGGAGCAGATCGGTCATCAGATGCGCGAAGACTCCGGCAAGCTCGATCCCGGCCTGCGCGCCCGGATTTTAGCTAGCGTGCCGGCAGGCGCGCCTCCCGCGCCCGAAAGCCCGGCCATCCACCCGAAATGGCGCCGGAAGCCCATGCTATTTTGGGGCGTTGCCGCAACTGCTGTCATTTCCTGGTTCGTCCTCTATCTCGTCTTCGCTCGGATGCAAGACGCGCCCATGGCAATGCAAACTCCTGCCACACCACCCGCTGCCGCGCAGATCGCTAAGCGGCATGGTATGCTGTTAGCTTCGCCAGGCGCGGCTCCAGCCGCTTTTGCAGGTAGTAATAGCGTGGTGACAGGCGACCTGCCTGTCAGCATAAACAGTCGAAGTATGATAGCGATGGATAAGAAGATGCGGCGTAGCGAGGGGAGCGCGTCAGCAAGTGTAGTAGAAGAACCCCAGGGGAGGGGCTTGAATCCGGAGCGTGGACACCCTCCGCGCTCTCAGGGATCGGCTCTTGCAGAGATGGAGGCTCCCTTGCCGGTGGAGCGGCAGGTCCATAAGGAGGCGGAGATCACGCTGCAGGTGGACCAGATCGAGTCGCGCAGCGAAGAAGTCGAACAGATGGTCAACAGCGCGGGCGGATTCGTCGTCAATAACGAGCTCTCTACCGGCGACGACAACCTCAAATCCGCCTCGCTGACGACCAGGGTCCCGGTCGCCAAATTCGACAGTGTCCTGAGCCGGCTGTCCAAGCTGGGTGAGGTCAAAGCCAAGCACGTCACCGGGGAAGACCTCACCGAGCGCCTGAGCGACCAGGAGCAGACGACCCGCGTGGTGCAGGACGACATCGCAGCCACCAAAGCCCGCCTGCATACGAAGCAGAGTATCTATGACCGCGAGATGAACCAGGAAAACCTGCAGAATCTTAAAATTCGCATCGCCCAGGAGCAGGCGCGCCTGGACCTATACCGGAAGCTCGCCGCGCTGGCGACCATCACCGTCGATCTGCACGAAAAGCCCAAAGAGGTCAAAGCCCCGCAGACCACCGGCTTCCTGGACGAGATGAACGATACGGCTCACGCCGCCGTCCACTCGTTCCTGCAGGCTGCCCGCCTGCCGGTCCTGCTGATGATCTGGCTGCTGGCCTACTCCCCGGTCTGGATCCTGCTGGCCCTCGCCTACCGCTACGTCTTCCGGGCTTAACCCCCACGCGACCTCGGACCTTGCGATCCTTGCCTTCCCTGATTCGCTCACTTCCTTCGCAGGGAAGGGGGTGACCCAGCTATTCGCTCCCACCCAAATCTCCCCTCGCTCCTTGAGGCAGAGGGGATGCGGGTGAGGGGGCTAACCTCCGCTTAAAGTCCGCCCGTGAGGGCGGTTGGCAGCAACGCTGCCTTCCAGACGGGTCGTTCACGGCCCGGCACTCAGAACGTGACTTCGTGACCCTGGCGGCCGGCGGTGTAGCAGCCTTCGAGCATCTGTACGAGGTTCCAGCCGTCCCGGAGGGTGATAGCCGGCACGGCGCCGTCCTTGATATACGCGATCCACTGCTGCAGGGGCGAGGGAGAAGGGGGATGAGGCCGCGCTTGCCAGTTTCGCGACGTTTGCGCTACAATGTATCGATCACGTAGGTGAGGCAGTAGCGATGCGGCGCCCTTCCTTGAAAACCTTTCTGACGCTCGGTCTGGCGCTCGGCGGCCTGTGTGTCGCCGCCTGCGCGCTCTCCTGGCACGGGTTCACGCTGGTGGAATGGTGGCGCGATAGCCGGTCGGGCGTGGTGCTCTATAAGGCGGACACGCGCGCAAAGGTCGTGGCGCTCACCTTCGACGATGGCCCGGACCCTATCTATACGCCGCGCGTCCTCGCGATCCTGCGCCGTTACGGCGTGCGTGCGACCTTTTTCGAGACGGGCCGGCAGGTCCAGGCGTATCCGCAGGTAGCGCGCATGGTCGTCGCGGAAGGCCACGTCGTGGGCAATCACACCTGGTCGCATCCCTATCTGGAGCGCAAATCGGCGCGCGGTGTCGGCAGCGAGATGGAAGGCGGAGAGATCTGTCTGGAGAAGACGCTTCGCCTGCGCAGCCATCTGTTCCGCCCGCCGCGCGGTCACTGGAACCCGATCATCTTCCGCGAGGCCAGGCGCGAAGGCGACCACATCATCCTCTGGACGGTCGCCCTGGAACATCATGACGCGCCGACGCCCCGCGCCATGGTGGCTCGCGCCCTGCGGCTGGTCCAGCCGGGAAGTATCCTCCTCATGCACGACGGCGCGCACGTCTCCCGCGAGAAAACGGTCGAGGCGCTGCCGCTCCTGCTGGACGGCCTGCGGCGGCGCGGCTATCGCTGCGTCACCGTGCCGGAGCTGTTCCACATCCACGGCGACGACCCTCTAAAGAAAACCTAAAAATGCCTCTCTACGCTGGAGTCTGCGAGACGAATATCACGCCGCCACCCGGCGTCTGGATGAGCGGCTATGCGCTGCGCCCGACCGGCGCCGCCGGCATCCACGACGAGTTGTATGCCCGCGCGCTCGTGCTGGATAACGGACAGCGCCGTCTGGCACTCATCGCCGCTGACCTCATCGCCTTTGATATGGACCTCGTCGCGCGACTCCGCGAAGGCATCTCCGCGCAATTGGGCATCCCCTCCGAAGCGATCATGCTGCACTGTTCGCACACGCATGCCGGGCCGTGCGTGCGCAGCTATCGCTGCATGGGCACCCGCGACGAAGCCTACGTGGATGTGCTGGTCCGCAAGCTGATCGGCGCGGCCCGGCAGGCGGCGGAGAGCCTGCAGCCCGCGCATCTCACCTACGGCGAGGCCACCGCCCAGATCGGAGTCAACCGCCGCCAGACCCGGCCCCAGGGCAATGTCGTGCTCGGCGCTGACTACGGTGGCCCGGTCGCGCCTATCGTGCAGACCCTCTCCGTCAACGCGGCGGACGGCCCTAACTTCGCCATGCTGTTCAGCCATGCCTGCCATCCGACCACCCTCGGCGGCGAGAACCTTTCCTTTTCTGCCGAGTGGCCCGGCGCGGCGGTCGCGCATCTCAAGGACCTCGTCACCGCGCAGGGCGAGAACACCGGCTGGGCGAAAGGCGCGCTGCCCATCTTCCTGCAGGGCTGTTGCGGAGACATCAATCCTAACCGGCGCGGCTCCTGGGAGGCTATAGATGCGAATGGCCTGACGATCGCCAGGGCCGCCCATACCGCCCGCTGGAACGCGCACGGCCGCCTGGACGAGACCCTCGATTTCGCCGAGGAGACGATCGAGCTTCCCATGCTGCCTCCGCCGTCCCTGGAAGAATGCGACCGAACGATAGCAGAGTGGGAAACGACTCTGGAGCGCGATCGAGCCGCCAATGCCAGTGAGGGCCGCCTGCTCTTCGATAGAGGTCGGCTCGAATGGGCGCAGGCCGCCCGCGAGATCGCCGCCCGCCCGGATTTTCATAAAACCCAGCCGTTCGCCATTCAGCGGCTTACCCTGGGCGGCGTGCACCTGCTCGGCTTCCCTGCCGAAATGTTCGTGCAATACCAACTGGACTTTTCCGTGCAGTCGCCCGCCCCCGTCTTCTCGCTCGGCTACACCAACGGCTGCTGGAACTACGTCCCGACCGCCGCTGAGTACACCCGCGGCGGCTACGAGGTCGATGACGCCTACAAATTCTATGGCACCCTGATGTTCGCTCCCGACTGCGAGCGACTGATTCGCACAACCGCCTACCGTCTCCTTGCCCTCGCCGACCCCGACCTGACGCCTTACCCCCTGCTGAACGGCCGTGCCCACGAATAATGTAAATTTCCTCTTGACCGGTTCGACTCCGCATGCTAAACTGAGAGTGTGGAGACGATGACAACCCCGCTGACCTGGGAGGCGGCGCTGCCGCTGCTTTCTCCTGCCGCGCAAGCCGCTATCCGCCGCCACGAGCCGCTTTGCCGCTATACCACCCTGCGTGTCGGCGGCCCCGCCGATCTCTTCCTCAACGCCACAGACGCCGATATCTTTGCCGAAGTCGCCGCCGTCGCGCAGCGCTATAGCCTGCCGCACTTCCTTCTCGGGGAAGGCAGCAATGTCTGCGTCAGCGACGCAGGCGTGCGCGGCATGGTGCTGCGCAACGCCTGCCGGCGCGTCGAGATCGGCCCACTGACCTCGGTCGATGCCGGCCACAACTTCATGCGTCTGTTCGTCTTGAGCCTGCGGGCCAGCCTGTCCGGCCTGGAGTTCGCGGTCGGCATTCCGGGCACGGTTGGCGGCGCCCTCGTCTCCAACGCGGGCGCGTATCGGGCCAACATCTGCGACCTGGTTCAGCAGATCGACGTGGTGGAGAACGGAGAGCGGAAGTGGGTCGGGCCGGAGTGGATGGAGTTTTCCTACCGGGACAGCCGTCTGCGCCGCGACGGAGGCCGGCCCGCCGCGCTGGTCGCCGTGACCCTGCGCCTGACACCCGCCTGCAAGACGCCGATCCGCCTCAAAGCGCGAGATTTGCAGATGCAGCGTATCCTCAAGCAGCCCTGGGAGCCGTCGGCGGGCAGCTTCTTCAAGAACGTCTACGACTATGCGCTAGCCGAGAGTCTGCCTAACCTGCCCGCGCCCATGAAGCAGGCGGGCGTCGTGCCGGCAGCCTATCTGTCCGAAGCCTGCAGCTGCAAGGGGTTTGCCATCGGCTGTGCCGCCATTTCGCCCAAGCACGCCAACTTCATCGTCAATCGCGGCGGCGCGACGGCCACGGACATTCGTGCGGTCGCGGAGACGGTCAAAGCCCGCGTTCTGGAGCGATTCGGCGTGCGCTTGGAGGAAGAAGTCCTCTACGTCGGCGATTGGGGCTTCTCGATAGCCGCCGCGAACGGCGCAGCCGGTGAGAATTCATGAGCAACCCTCTGATCAAAGGTTTGCAGCAACTGGCCGAGAAGCTGATGCCGGGCGATACGCCTCGCCGGAAGGCCGAGCGCACGAACGAGCTGCTCAAGACCGCCGTCCAGGCGATGAAACAGGAAGACTATGACTCCGCCAAACTTTTCTATGAAGCCGCCCTGGAAATCTGCCGGGAGAGTGGAAACCAGCGCGGGCTCGCGCTGATTCTACACGACTTGGGAACCATAGCCACATATCAGAATGATCCTGCCAGGGCGCGTTCCTATCGCGAGCAGAGTCTGGCGGCAGCGCGTAACCTGGGCGACCCGACCGTTCTGGCCGTCGCCCTGCTCGGATTGGCTTCCGGCGCCCATATCCGGGGAGATTATGATCTGGCCCGCCGGCTCTGTGAGGAGAGCTTGGCGCTGCGCCGCTCGCTGTCGCGAAAAGAACTGGTCGCCGCGGCGCTGCTGCAAATGGGCAGCGTCATGCTCAATCAAGGGGAACGGGAGGCGGCGCGCGCCCATTATGAAGAGGCGCTCGCCCTTGCCAGGGAGGCGGGAAAGAAGGAAATCGAGGCCGTGGCGCTCAATGATCTCGGCTATATGACGCTGCCGGGAGAAGACTGCACCCAGGCACGGGAATATCTACAGCAGAGCCTGACGCTGAATCGGGAATCAGGCCGCAAGCGCGGAGCCGCCTACGCGCTCAATAACCTGGGCGATCTCGCGCGTTTCGAGGGCGATTACGCAGGCGCCTGCGCGCTGTATCGGGAAAGCCTGACGCTCAAGAAAGAACTGTCAGACCGCTGGGGCAGCGCCTACTCCCTGGAAGGATGCGCTGCTGTGGCTGTCGGGCAAGGGCAGCCGGAGCGCGCCGCCCAGCTCTATGGCGCCGCGGCGGCCATACGCGAGTCGCTGGGCACGCCGCTTGAAGCTTCCAAGCGCGGAGACTACGAGGCCAATCTGACTCGCACACGGGAAGCGCTTGGCGAGACGGCTTTCCAGCAGGCGTGGGAAGAAGGCCGTGCTCTGCCACCGGAACAGGCGATCGACTTCGCGCTCTCCTGGCGTGAACCAATGCGGCTGCCCGGCACGTAGAAAGTAGAAACCCATCCCTTCCTGGCTCCATGAGGAGGACTACCACGATGTCAGACCAGCATTCTACCGATCATGCCTGCTGCGGGCCGGGCTACGCCTCGCCGCAAGAGGCCATGCAGGCTCCGCCCGAAAAGATCCTTTACACGATCGCGCTCTATCGCGAGACCGGAATCAATGCGCCCGACTACCTGGCGACCATCGACGTGGACCCGAGCTCACCCACCTACTCACAGGTGATCCACCGCACACCCATGCCCAGCGTCGGTGATGAGTTGCACCATTTCGGCTGGAACGCCTGCAGCTCCTGTCACGGCGATCCGAACAAGTCCCGCCGCTTCCTGGTCGTTCCGGGCTTCGTCTCCAGCCGCATCCACATCCTCGACACTTCCGACGAGCGCGCGCCCACGCTGCATAAGGTGATCGATCCGGACGAGGTCAAGAAAAAGGCCAACCTCTCCGCGCCGCATACGGTCCACTGCCTGGCCGACGGCCACGTCATGATCTCCATGCTCGGCGATGCGGAGGGCAACGGCCCCGGCGGCTTCCTGCTGCTCGACGAAGACTTCAACGTCGCCGGGCACTGGGAAAATAAAGCCGAAGGGATGCGCTATAACTACGATTTCTGGTATCAGCCGCGCCACAACGTCATGGTCAGCAGCGAGTGGGGCTCACCCAACACCTTCATGAAAGGCTTCGATCTGGAAGATGTCGCCGCCGGCAAATACGGCCAGCGGCTGCACTTCTGGGACTGGGACCGCCGGGAGATCGTCCAGAGCTTCGATCTGGGCGAGGAGGGCTTAGTTCCCCTGGAAGTCCGCTTCCACCACGACCCCGACAGCACGCACGGCTTCGTCTGCGCCGCGCTCAGCAGCAACATCTGGCACTGGCACAAGCCGAACGGACGGTGGGAGGTCGAGAAGGTGATTGATGTGCCGTCCATCGAGGTAGAGGGCTGGCCGTTCCCGGTGCCCAGCCTCATCACCGACCAGGTCCTCTCCTTGGACGACCGCTTCCTCTATTTCTCCAACTGGCTGCACGGCGACCTGCGCCAGTATGACGTGAGCGATCCTTCTCATCCCAGGCTGACCGGCCAGCTCTGGCTCGGCGGCATCCTGGGCAAGGCCGGCCAGGTGAAGGGGCATTCTCTGAACGCCGGGCCGCAGATGCTGCAGCTCAGCCTGGATGGTAAGCGGCTCTACGTGACCAACTCCCTTTTTAGCACCTGGGACAACCAGTTCTATCCGGACCTGGCGCAGGCCGGGTCCTACCTGCTCAAGATCGACTGCGACACCGACCGGGGCGGTATGCAGATCGACGAGAACTTCTACGTGGACTTCGCTCAAGAGCCGGCGGGCCCCGCACGCGCGCACGAGATGCGCTATCCCGGTGGCGATGTCACCTCCGATATCTGGATCTAAGTACCCAGAGGCCCGGCAGCATTGCGCCGGGCCTCTATTCCATGAGGATATAGGGCTTTCCCCGGCAATCTGGCCGGGCGCCGATAGCAACACCACACCACTCAAGGAGGCTACACATGAAGATCCGTTACCTGCTCGCCATCCTGGCAACTGCCTGCTTACTGGGAGGCAGCGCACTCGCCCAGACTCCTCCGCCTCCCAAGCATCATGGCCTGCTCGGCGGCATGATGGGTCGCCATCAGCATGGCATGATGGGACATCCGATGCTAGGCGGACGCGTCATCGGCAACAAGAACACCCACGTCTATCACCTACCGAGCGATAAGAGTCCCCTGCCCGAACCCAAAAACCGGGTCTACTTCCGCTCGGAGGCAGACGCCATCCGTGCGGGCTACCACCACGCTGGCGCGGGTGCCGGCGGCCATCACGGCATGATGGGCGGCCACATGCACGGCATGAAGGGCGGCAAGATGAAGCCGATGACCCATCATTGATCGCGCAGGCGATCAGCCTGAATCCAACCCGAATGCCCCTTGCCAGGTATCATGGCAGGGGGCATCCTTCGTTGCCTGGAGAAAGATGGAACATGTCGCTGCCGCGATCCGCACAGAGCCCGTCCCGAATGACCGCCGCCGTCCTCTACGGCAAGGAGGATGTACGGATCGAGCGGGTCCCCCTGCCGGACGTGGGTCCCGGAGAGGTACGGGTGCGGATCGCCGCAGCGCTGACATGCGGCACGGATGTCAAAGTCTTCCGGCGCGGCTACCACGCGCGCATGATCCGCCCGCCCGCGATCTTTGGACACGAGCTGGCCGGTGTTATCGAGGCAGTCGGGCCGGATGTGGAGGGCTGGCAGGTGGGCCAGCGGGTCGTCTGCGCCAACTCGGCGCCGTGCGGCGACTGCTACTATTGCCACCGCGACCTGGCCGAACTGTGTGAGGACCTGCTGTTTCTCAACGGCGCCTACGCCGAATATATCACGATTCCCGCCCGCATCGTCGCGAAGAACCTGCTGCTCCTGCCCGATTCTCTCGCCTTCGAGGAGGCCGCGCTGACCGAGCCATTAGCCTGTGTGGTGCGCGGCATGGAAGAAGTCCTGATACGGGCCGGGGAGACGGTCGCCGTGTTGGGCACCGGGCCGATCGGCCTGATGTTCATCTGCCTGTGCAAGCGAGCGGGCGCGCGGGTACTGGCCGTCGGGCGTCGTCCGGAGCGGCTGGCGCTGGCCGCGCGTCTGGGCGCGGACGAGGTTCTGGACACCGCCGAAGTGTCCGATATTGTGGCCGCGCTGAAGGCGCGCACGGAAGGCGGGCGCGGCGCCGACAAGGTGATCGAGGCGGTCGGGACGCCAGAGGCGTGGGAGAATGCGCTCGGCATTGCCCGCAAGGCGGGCGTGGTCAGCCTGTTCGGCGGCTGCCCTACCGGGACGTCCATTGCCGTCGATACGCAGCGCATTCACTACGACGAACTGACCATCAAGGGTACGTTCCATCACACGCCCCGGACCGTGAAGGCGGCCCTGGAACTTATTGCAACCGGCCATGTTCCCGCCCGCGAGTTCATCCAGCAGCGCGCCCCCCTATCCGCGCTGCCGCGCATCCTGACCGAACTTGCCGGGGGCAGCAGCGTCGTCAAAACGGCGATTCTTCCCGATTCTTTCTAATGGAGCAAGCTACCTATATTCATGGCATGCACGCCACGGAGCAGGAGCGGCTGGCCGGCCTCAACCGGCTGACGAACGCGCCGTTCCTGCGCTTTCTGGCGCTTCGAGAAACAGATAGAGTCCTGGAGGTCGGCAGCGGGCTGGGCCTGCTGGCGGCGGAGGCGGCGCAGCAGCTTCCCCAGGGCGCTATGGTCGGGATCGAATACGCGCCGGAGCAACTGGCGCGCGTCCTCGTTCCTGCATCAAACCTGCGCTTCCTGCGCGGCGACGCGCATCGCATGCCATTTCCCAACGACCGCTTTGACGTGGTCTACTGCCGCTATGTGCTGGAACACGTCCGTGATCCCTTGCGGGTCCTTCAGGAGATGCGCCGCATCCTGAAGTCGGGCGGCCGGGCGCTCGCCCAGGAGAACAACATTGAGATGGTCGCCTTCGATCCGGACTGCCCCGCCTTCAAGGCCGTCTGGAAGCAGTTTACAATCCTGCAGGCGCGACTGGGTGGAGACGCGCTCATCGGCAAGCGGCTGTTCGGCCTGTTCTATCACGCCGGCTTCCGGGACATCGAGTTAAGCTACCAGCCGGAGATCCATCCTGCCAACAAGCCCACGTTCCGGCCCTGGATGCAGAACCTGATCGCTCTCCTTCCTGGCGCTGCGGACGCTCTTCAAGCACACCATCTTGCCACCCAGGCAGAGATCGATCAGGCTATCGCAGAATTGCAAAGCTTCATGGAGCGCGACGACGCCACCGCCCTCTTCCACTGGAATCGGGCATGCGGCGTGAAATAAGAGATGGATTCGTATTAGTAAACAGATGAGTACGACCACATTGACAGCAGCCGAGATAGACCATCCGTACCGCGTGGACGGTCCCGTGACGATCGAAGAGGCGCGCCGCTATTGCGAGCGGCTGGCCAAAAGCCACTACGAGAACTTCCTGGTCGCCGGTCTGTTCTGCCCGCGCCCACTCCGGCCGCACTTCTATAGCGTCTACGCCTACTGCCGCATCAGCGACGATCTGGGCGACGAGATCGGCGATCCGCAGAAGTCGCTTATCCTGCTGGACTGGTGGGAGCAAGAGCTGGATGCCATGTACCGGGGCGCGCCGCGCCATCCGGTCTTCGTGGCGCTGGCGGAGACGGTCGCCGAATTCGGAATTCCGCCCGATCCGTTCCGGGACCTTCTCAAGGCGTTCCGGCAGGACCAGACGACCACGCGCTATCCCACCTACACCGACCTGCTGGGCTACTGCCGCTATTCCGCCAATCCCGTCGGGAGGCTGGTGCTCTACGTCTGCGGCGTTAACGATGCCGAGCGGCTGGCCCTCTCCGATAAGACCTGCACGGCCCTGCAGCTCGCTAACTTCTGGCAGGACGTCGTCAGGGACCTGGAGAAGGACCGTATCTATCTCCCGCTGGAGGATATGGACCGGTTCGGGTATACTGAGGCGGACCTTTTGGCGCGCCGCTTCACGCCGGAGTTCGCCGCGCTGATGCGCTTCGAGGTCGAGCGCGCCCGCGATCTCTTTGCGGAAGGCTTGCGCCTGTGCCCGCTGGTCGATCGCCGGGTGCGGCTGGACATCGAGATGTTCAATCGAGGCGGCCTGGAGGTGCTGCGGCGAATCGAGCAGCAGGGCTACGACGTGCTTCGCCGCCGCCCTGCCATTCCGAAATCCCGGCAGATGGCGATCCTGTTTCGCCGCCTGCTCGCCGGCTTGATCCAACGCCATGACCCCCGAACTTAAACAGTCCTATGCCTATTGCGAACAGGTCGCCAGGACCCAGGCCCGCAACTTCTACTACTCGTTCCTGACGCTGCCGCCGGAACAGAAGATGGCCATGTGCGCCATCTATGCCTTCATGCGCTACAGCGACGACGTCTCCGACGAGGCGATCGCCGAAGGGTCTAAAGCAGACCGGATGCGCGCCTGGCGCGCGGCGCTGGAGCGCGCCCTGCAAGGCGAATACGGAGACAGCCAGATTCTCCCCGCCTTCCACGACACGGTGCAGCGCTACCACATCCCCGCCCACTATTTCCACGACCTGATCGACGGCACGGAGATGGACCTGACGCGCCTCCGCTACGATACGTTTCCCGACCTGTATATGTACTGCTACCGGGTCGCCAGCATCGTCGGGTTCGTCTGCCTGCACGTCTGGGGCTTCGACTCCACGGATGGGAAGGCCCTGGAGTACGCAGAAGCGTGCGGGCTGGCCTTCCAGTTGACCAATATCCTGCGGGACGTGAAAGAGGATGCCGCTCGCGACCGCATCTATCTGCCGCGCGAAGACATGCGCCGGTTCGGGGTGACGGAAGAAGACCTGAAGCGCGGGGTTGTGGACGACCGGTTCCGTGCCCTCATGCGATTCGAATCGGAACGCGCCCGCGGTTTCTACGCGCAGGCGCAGAAGCTGCTGCCGCTCGTGCATGCGCCGGGCCGGCCGACCCTCAAAATCATGATGCGTATTTACGAGGGCATCCTGGACAGCATCGAGCGCAGCGGCTACAACGTATTTGCCCGCCGCGCCCGCGTCAGCACGCCGCAGAAGCTGGGCATCCTCGCCGGCGCCTGGATCGCCAGCCGAATCGCTCCCGCCTCCCTGGCCGCTTCCGGCGCGAAAAGGTCACTGTAGAGATGGAGGCTGTTGGCCGATCGGTGGCCGTTATCGGCGGAGGCGTCGCCGGCATTGCCGCCGCCGTGCGTCTGGCAGAAGCGGGCCTGCGCGTCGAGCTGTTCGAAAAGCGGCCCCTGCTCGGCGGGCGCGCTTCCTCCTTCCTCGACCACGTCACCGGAGAGCGCATCGACGCCTGCCAGCACGGCACCATGCGCTGCTGTACCAACCTGGCCGACCTGCTGGAGCGGCTCGGCGTTCACGATCAGATCCGCTATCTGGATACGATCCAATTTCTCGACTCCGAAGGCAAGCGCTCCCAGATCGCCCCCTGCGGCCTGCCGGCGCCGATGCACACCGCCGTCTCCTTCCTGCGCTTCCGCTCTCTCGGCCCGCGCGACAAGCTCGCTATCGCGCGCGGGCTGATCGCCATGCTGCGGTCACGCCTGGACCCCCAATACGAGACGGTGGATATTGGAACGTGGCTGGCCCGGCAGGGGCAGACCGAGCGCGCCGTCCGGCGGTTCTGGACCCCGATCCTGGTCAGCGCCTGCAACGAGTCGCTGGAGCGGATTTCCTGCGCTTGCGCCTTCAAAATCTTCCGGGACGGCTTTCTGCTCCATCCCCAGGCGTTCCACTTCGGCGTGCCGCGCGTGCCGCTCGGCACCCTCTACACCGAGCCGGCCCTGGCTTTCCTGGGCAAGCGCGGCGGCTGCGTCCATCTGCGCACGACGGTGGATGCGGTCCATGTCGACTGCGGCGCGCGCGGTCGCGTGACCGGCCTGACGCTCATAGGCGGCGAGAGCGTGGAAGCCGACTACTACGTCAGCGCGCTCCAGTTCGACCTGCTTCTCAAGCTGCTGCCGCCGGAAGTGACCGAAGGCGTTCCCTATTTCGAGAACCTGAAGCGGCTGGAACTGTCGCCCATTCTCGGCGTGCATCTGGAGTTCGACCGCCCGATCGACTGCCCGCACGCCCTGGCGCTGTTAGACCGCGAGACCCACTGGATCTTCAATAAGACCAAAAACTTCGACCGCTCGGAGACGGAAGGGACCTACCTGAGCATGGTCATCAGCGCGTCGCCCCGGCTGGCGGCCATGACGAAGGAAGAGATCCTGGCGCTGGTACTGGAGGAGGTGCGCGCCAGCCTGCCTGCGGCCCGTCAGGCGGAGGTGGTGAAATGGCGCGTGCTCAAGGAGCGCAAAGCCACCTTCACACCCAAAGCAGGCGCCGACGCCCTCCGGCCCGACCAGCGCAGCCCACTCTCCAACCTCTACATCGCCGGCGAGTGGACCCGCACCGGCTGGCCCTCGACGATGGAGAGCGCCGCCCGCAGCGGCTACCTGGCCGCTGAATTCCTGCTCGCGGACGCCGGAATCCCTCAGCGCCTCCTCGCCCCCGACCTACCTCCCGCCCGCCTGGCCGCCCTCCTCAATGGTCATCGCCCCGTTCGCTGAAACCTCTTTTCCGCGTGATTTCCCGCTCCTTGCCAGGCTAGCCGCCAAAATTTTCGTTTTTGTCTGGGCGCTATTGCGTTATTGAAACAGAATTGAGTTATAATGGGAATTGTTGTAGCCAAGCTGTCATTACCCTCCTTTACTATCCGCAGTAAAACTCGCTCGCAACGGCTCCGAAAAGGATCCGTGGCCGTAGTGGGTGGTCACCATCCCATGGCAGCCTGCCGATGCGAACTCCTGTTATAGGAACAGGAGCGGCAGGTAGAAAGGAAATCCAGACATGCGTTCCCTTCTCTGTTCGGCGCTCGGTATCGTCGGCCTCCTGGCAGCAGCATCCCCGCTCTACGCGCAGCAGAAGCCACCCAAATTCATCATCCCGGCCAGCAATATCGAAAGGACGGGGGACATCGGCGTGCGCGCGCACACCAACATGGTCGTCGTGAATCCGGCCAGCGGCTTCCATCCGCTGGGGGGATTGGGGCCGGGCGGCGGTATGACCCCTGCCCAGATTCAACAGGCTTATCTGCTGCCTTCTTCCGGCGGCAGCCAGATTATCGCCATCGTCGATGCCTTCAGCAACCCCGACATCCTGAACAATTTCAACACCTTCGCCAATGAGTTCGGCCTGCCGCAGGAGACCTCGACCAACATGCTGTCGAGTTCCAACACGGTATTCCAGGTCGTCTACGCCCAGGGCAGCCAGCCGGCCCAGCGTTCCGATTGGGGTCTGGAAGAGGCGCTGGACGTCGAGTGGGCGCACGCCATGGCCCCCAACGCCAAGATCGTCCTCTTCGAGGCGGCCGACAACAGCTACACCAACCTGCTCGGAGCCATCGACGTGGCGACCGGCTACACCGATGCCAACGGCCTGACGACCCAGGAAGAATCCAATAGCTGGGGCGGCGGCGAGTCCTCGGACGAAACCGGCTACGACAGCCACTTCACAAGCACCAGCGTCACCTACTTCGCCTCCAGCGGCGATAGCGGCGCAGGCGTCATCTATCCCAGTGCCTCTCCCTATGTGATCGCTGCCGGCGGCACGACCCTCCACACGGACAGCAGCGGCAACTTCACCGGCGAGACCGGCTGGTCCGGCAGTGGCGGCGGCCCCAGTTCCGTCGAATCGCGGCCATCCTACCAGGATGTCATCTCCAGCATCGTGGGCTCGGCGCGCGGCGTCCCGGACATCTCCTATGTCGCCGATCCGAATTCCGGCGCCTCCGTTTACGACCAGGTCAACGGCGGCTGGCTCGTCGTCGGAGGCACGAGCTGGTCTTCTCCTGGACTGGCCGGTATCCATAACCTGGCCAGCACGAGCGCCGGCTCCTTCTCCCCCGGCAGCCAGGCCGAGTTGTCCATGATCTACGGCGGCCTGGGCACGGCCAACTTCCGCGACATCACGTCCGGCAGCAACGGCTATTCCTGTCAGGCCGGATGGGACTTCGTTACCGGCGTCGGCTCCGTTCAGGGGCTGGATGGCCTCGCCGTGAGCTCGACCAGTCCGGTGATATACACCCTGTCTCCCAACTCCGCAAACGTAGGCTCTTCCAATGTCACCGTGACGGTCAACGGCAAGAACTACGATGGCGGCGCGGTAGTCAACTGGAACGGGGCGGCGCTTTCGACCGCATTCCTTTCCAGCACTCAGCTTACGGCCACCATTCCTGCCTCCGATCTGACGGTAGGCGGCGTATTCCACGTCACCGTCACCGACAATAGCATCACTTCCAACACGGCCTTCTTCACCGTCAAGAATCCTGTGCCGAGTACCAGCAGTATCAGTCCCACTTCGGCCTATGTTGGCAGCGGCAGCTTCACCCTCACCGTCAACGGCAGCAATTTCGGACCCGGCTCGGTGGTCTATTGGGGCAATAACGCGCTGACGACCACCTTCGTCTCCGGCAGCCAACTGACGGCCAGCGTGCCTGCCAGTGACACGGCCAACGTCGGCACGGCCAGCATCACGGTATTCAATCCCAGTCCGGGCGGCGGCACCTCCAACGCGCAGACCTTCACCATTAATTCGGTGCCTTCTCCCGTGCTCTCGAAGATCTCCCCGACCTCCGTGCTGGCGGGAGGACCCGGATTTACCCTGACGGTTACCGGATCGGGCTTTATTAACACCTCGAAGGTAGACTGGACGGCCGGCGGCAGCACCAGCGTGCTTTCTACGACTTATGTCTCCTCGACCCAACTGAGCGCTTCGGTGCCGGCCAGCCTGATCGCATCCGCCGGCTCGGCTAAGGTGGTGGTCTCCACTCCAGGAGCGGGCACTTCCTCCAGCAAGACCATAAAGATCCTCCAGACCGCTCTCAGCTTGAGCGTGACCA
>Ga0209810_1003263_pt1 | contig 17367 bp, 18 predicted proteins | sample Coa_R1_7_FD_187159 | JGI IMG/M metagenome (GOLD analysis project Ga0209810, IMG submission 187159) | Surface soil microbial communities from Centralia Pennsylvania, which are recovering from an underground coalmine fire - Coalmine... | ecosystem: Environmental > Terrestrial > Soil > Unclassified...
TTGATCGTGACGACCGCCGTCCGGCCCCGCCGCTCAAGCTCGATCACCATCGCCGGTCCTCCGTGCCGTCCGCGTCCGGGCGTAGGACGGTACCGGCGAAGGGGCGCGCGGTGACAACGCCCCCGGTGGGCAGACTGTGACGCGAACGAGGAGGTCGACCGTGGCCACACAGCTCGAGACCCAGCCCCGCCCCGCAGTCGCGACGCCGGACCGGACACGGCCCGACACGCGGCAGTGGCTGTGCGAGCGGATCGACGGTCGCGTGGCCGCCGGCGTCGGCATCGCGTGGTACGTGCTGTTCGGGATCGCGCAGGCGATCGAGCCGGCGCCGGCGAACCCGAACGCGGTTCCGGCGTGGATCGAGAGCGCGATCTCCGTCGTGTTCCTCGCCACGCTCGCCGTCATGTTGCCCGGGCTGATCGCGCGGCGTCGCTGGGGACTGCTCGCGTCGCTCGGCGCGGCCGTCGTGTTCGTCGCGGCGACGATCGCGTGCCCGACGACCGGTCACCACGAGTTCGGTCTGTGGTGGCTCGGTGAGATGGCGTGCGCGGCGGCGCTGCTCGGGATCAGCGTCGCGACGCTCAGGCGGGCGTGACCGCGTCGCCTGTCGCGGTCTCGGTCGCCGGGACGGGCGTGTCGGTGATCGACGTCGTCTCGTCGTCGAGGCGCGCGAGCCAGGCGCGCGCGGTCATGCGCAACGCGACGACGGCGACGAGGAACAGCGCGGCCGCGCCGATCGTCGTCTCGCGCAGACCCACACCGTCGCCGAGCGCTCCCTGAGCGATCGTCCCGATCGGGTAGAGGATCCCGAGGAGCGCCATCAGCAGGCTGAGGACGCGACCGCGGATGTAGGTCGGCGTGCGCAGCTGCGCGATCGTCGTACAGCTCGAGAGCACACCGAGGTACAGGAACCCGACGAACGCGATGCCGAGCACGCCGAGCCACAACGACGGCGCGCTCGCGTAGCCGACGAGCGCGAACGGCAGCAGCGTCGCGGCGCCGAGCAACGTGCGCCGGTTCCCGAGGCGTGCGTGCAGCGGGCCCAGGGCGAGCCCCATGACGACCGCGCCGATGCCCTGCGCGGTCACGAGCGCGGCGGTTCCCGTCGTCGCGTCGTGGAACACCTTGTCGCCGAACGCGGGGACCAGCGCGATGAACGGCGCGGCGAGGAACGCGGCGAACCCGAGCACCGCGAACGCGACACGGAGTCCGGGGTCGTCGTTGCCGAAGCGCACACCGGCGCGGATCGACTGCAGCAGCGGCGCGTGACCCTCGGGCTCGGGTGGCGGCAACCGCAGCGACAGCAGGACGAAGATCACGGCGAAGAACGAGATCGTGTTGATCGTGAACGCCGACGCGTAGCTCCCCGCGGCGATGACGACGCCCGCGAGCGCGGGCCCGATCACGCGTCCGAGGTTCCACTGCGCTGACGACAGCGCGACCGCGCCCGCGAGGTCCTCCACCGGCACGAGGTCGGGCAGGAGCGCTTGGTACGCGGGGAACCCGATCGCGTTCGCGCAGCCCGACAGGAACACGATGAGCACGACGATCCCGGGCGCCGGCTTGCCGAATGCCGCGAGCGCGGCCAGCGTCCCGGCGAGCGCGGTCTGGACGCTCGTCGTCGTGAGGAGCAGCAGCCGCCGGGGGACGCGGTCCGCGAGCGCGCCGCCGATCGGCCCGAGCAAGCCGTTCGGCGCGAACCCGGCCGCGAGCACGAGGCCGCTCCACGTCGCCTTGTTCGTGCTCGTCTGCACGAGGATCCCGACCGCGACCGTCTCCATCCACGTGCCGATGTTCGACGTGAACGCGCCGCTCCACAGCAGCGCGAACGGCCGGTGACGCAGGGGCGAGAGCGAACGGGGGAGCGCGGCGATGCCGCGACCGTAGGTGATGACACCGGGCACATGACGCGGGTTCTCCCGCGCGCGACGACGGTCGGTATGGTCGAAACATGCTCGTCGAGCGCACGTCCGCCGAGCTGCGCGAGGAGCAGGCCCGGACGCTCGCGACGCCCCGGCGCCGCTACGGCCCTCCGGCCCGGCTCCTGTTCGCCCTGCTCGACCTCTTCTACGGCCGGCCTCGCACGCTCTCGAAGTTCAAGGTCCTCGAGGTCATCGCCCGCGTGCCGTACCAGGCGTGGGAGAACGTCGCGTACGTCGCGGTCACGCACCGCTACTCGAAGCCGGAGTTCGCGCGCCGGATCTTCGAGCGCGTCGCCGAGAGCCGCGTCCAGCAGGACAACGAGCAGTGGCACCTGCTGATCCTCGAGGAGCTCGTCGACGAGCAGCCCGGCCGCGAGCCGTTCGTGCGGTACCGACTCCTGCCCCAGCTGCTCGCGTTCGTCTACTACCAGCTGTCGTGGCTTCTCTACGTCGTGAAGCCGGCATGGAGCTACCTCCTGAACGCCGACTTCGAGGACCACGCCGAGCACGAGTACGCGCTGTTCGTCCGCGAGAACACGAGCCTCGAGGCCCGGCGTTACGACGGGCTCTTCGCCGACGACTACGGCCACTTCGAGTCGCTCGGCGACCTCTTCCGCCAGATCTCGCTCGACGAGCGGGTCCACAAGGAGGAGAGCCTCGCTCGGGCCGCGGAGCCCCGGTTCAAGTAATTCTCAGGCGAGTGCCGCATCGAGCGGTCGCTCGCCTTACTCGCCGTTCAGCTTCGTACGTCACACTGGGAGGCCATGCGGATCCTGGTCGTGGACGACGAGCCGGCCGTGCGGCGGGCGGTCGAGCGCGCGCTGCACCTCGAGGGCTACGAGGTCGGCGTCGCGGCCGACGGCAACGAGGCGCTGCAGCAGCTCGCGGTGACGCCGGCCGACGCGGTCGTCCTCGACGTCATGATGCCCAAGGTCGACGGCATCGAGGTCTGCGAACGGCTGCGCCAGGCGGGTGATCCCGTGCCGATCCTGCTGCTGACGGCCCGCGACCGCGTCTCCGACCGCGTGACGGGTCTCGACGCCGGCGCCGACGACTACCTCGTCAAGCCGTTCGCGCTCGAGGAGCTCCTCGCGCGCCTCCGTGCGCTGCTGCGCCGGACGGGCGGACCGGGTGAGGACGCGGTCCTCCGCTTCGAGGACCTGTCGCTCGACCCCGAGACGCGCGACGTCTACCGCGGCGAGCGTCGCATCGAGCTCACGCGCACGGAGTTCCTCCTGCTCGAGCTCCTGCTGCGCAACGCGCGGAAGGTCCTGACCCGTGAGGTGATCTTCGACCGCGTGTGGGGATACGACTTCGGGTACAACTCGAACTCGCTGGAGGTCTACATCGGGTACTTGCGCCGCAAGACCGAGGCCGGAGGTGAGCCGCGGCTGATCCACACCGTGCGCGGTGTGGGCTACGTGCTGCGGGAACCGTGAGCGTGTTCCGTCGCGGCACGCGCGACGCCGACGCCGTGCTCGGCGACGAGGACCTCACGCCGCTCGACCCGGACGCGCCGGACGCCGTTCCCCCCGCGGAGCCGGTCGATGCCACACCGTCGAAGCGCCGCGCCTTGAGCTTCCGGACGCGCGTCGCGCTCCTGGCGGCGGCCGCGGTCGCGGTCGCGGTCGTCCTCGCGTCGGCGGTCGCGTACTTCGAGGTCCGTCACCAGCTCTATGTGCAGGTCGACAACACGCTCCGTCAGCCTCAGCGGGTCGAGACGGACGGTTTCGACGGAGGGTTCTTCGGTCCGCGGCTGCCCCCCGGGGAGCAGCGCTTCGTGCAGGTGATCCGCACCGACGGCACGACGGCTCGTCCGGCGGATCAGCCCGCGCTTCCCGTCAGCGCACGCGACCGCGCCGTCGCAGCCGGTCAGCACGAGTACGTGATCGAGAGCGTGCACATCGACGGTGTCCACATGCGGATGATCACGACGGAGCCCGCGGGCGGGGATCCGACGGTCGCCGCCGTCCAGATCGCGCGGTCGCTGACCGAGGCCGACAACACGCTCGGCCATCTCCGCATCGTGCTGCTCCTCGTCGCCGCGGGCGGTGTCGTGATCGCGGCCGGGTTGGGGCTCGTGGTGGCGCGCAGCGCGCTGCGGCCCGTGAAGCGGTTGACGGACGCGGCCGAGCACGTCGCGGAGACCCAGGACCTCGGGGCGTCGATCCCCGTCGACCGCAGCGACGAGCTGGGCCGGCTGGCCGAGAGCTTCAACGAGATGCTCGCCGCGCTCGCGTCGTCGCGCGACCAGCAGCAGCAGCTCGTCGCGGACGCCAGCCACGAGCTGCGCACGCCGCTCACGAGCCTGCGCACCAACATCGAGGTGCTCGCGCGCGCCCCGAACATCGACCCGTACGAGCGCGAGCGGCTGCTCGCCGACGTGACCGCGCAGCTCGAGGAGTTCGGCGTCCTCGTCGAGGACCTCGTCGAGCTCGCGCGCGAGGACCGGCCGACCGTCGAGCAGGAGATGGTCGACGTCCGCCTCGACGAGGTCGTCACGCACGCGGTCAACCGCGCCCGCCGGCATGCACCGGCGCTCGTGTTCGAGGCGTCGACCGCTCCGTGCCTGGTCCGCGGTCAGCGACAGATGCTCGAGCGCGCGCTCACGAACCTGCTCGACAACGCGAGCAAGTGGAGCCCCGACGGTGCGCACGTCGAGGTCGTGCAGACGGCCGAGGGCGAGGTCACCGTCCGCGACCACGGGCCGGGCATCGCGCCCGAGCTGCGCGAGAAGGTCTTCGACCGGTTCTACCGGGCGCCGGCCGCCCGGTCGATGCCCGGCTCGGGGCTCGGCCTGGCGATCGTCCGGCGGGTCGTGGAGGCACACCGCGGGACCGTCGGCGCTGAAGCCGCGCCCGGGGGCGGCACGCTCATGCGGGTCCGGCTGCCGGTCGTCGACCTCGAGGAGCCGGTACCGGTGGACCTCGAGCCGGAGCCCGTCCGCCGGGCCTGAGACGGGCCGGCTCTTCGCCCGACCTCAGTCCGATCTCATCGCTACCTCATCGGCGGTGCCGGAAGATCGAGGCCAGCGTGGCTCGACTGCAGCGTGGCACCGCCGCGCCCGCTGCAGAACGGCTGCGTCGACGCCCGAGTGTCGGGAGCGAGGGCCGCGGTCCGCCGCCTGCGGTCCCGCTTCCGACCCTCGGGATTGTCGTTTCACGACGCGCTCGCAAGCTCGCCGCTACGGGCGACCAACAGCTGCTCGCACCCGAGGTGCCTCTCCAGCGCGCGGGCCCGTCGTCGCGCAGGGCGCCCTCCCTAGTGGGTGTGCGCGAACTTGCGCATGCCGCGCTGGTAGGCGCGCGGGGCGAGCGTGCGGCCGATCGGTGCGAGCAACGGCAGCCACGCCGCGTTGATCTCCATGCGCTCGCCGCCCATCCGCTCCAGCAGCAGCTCGGACACCTGCTGCTCCGTTCGCCGGACGGGCTTCGGCGGCAGTGACGCGCCCCGCTCCTCGACACCGGCCATGCCCATCGCGGTCGGGACCCACGCCGGGTACAGCAGGTGGACCTTCACGCCGTGCGGCGCGACCTCGTGCGCGACCGACTCGGAGAACGCCGACACCGCGGCCTTCGTCGCGCAGTACGCGGACTCGGTGGGCTCGGGCGCGCGGGCGCTGTCGGACGACACGTTGACGACGATCCCCGCCTGCCGGCGGACCATCCCCGGCATCACCGCAAGCGTGCCTGCGACGGTCGCGAAGTAGTTCGTCTCCATCATCTGCCGGTACCGGTCGAGGCCCGCGGCCTCGGTGCCGACGATCGGCGTCGTGCCCCCGATCCCCGCGTTGTTCACGAGGACGTCGATGCGACCGTGCTCACGCTCGATGCACGCGAGCTCGTCGCGGAACGCGTCCGTGTCGCTCACGTCGCACACCGATGCGCCGCTCTCCGGGGACGTCGCGCGCAGCTCCTCCTCCAGCCGGGCGAGCAGGTCCTCGCGACGGGCCATCCCGACGACCACCGCCCCCCGCGCCGCGAGGTCGAGCGCGATGCGCCTTCCGATCCCCGACGACGCTCCCGTCACGACCGCGATCGACCCGTCGTAGCGCTTCATCACGTCACCCCTTCGCGCGCGGTTCACGACCCCATCGTGCCCAACGTCGCGCCCACGAGCACGCGGACCGTCCGCGCCGCGGCCGCAGCCGAGCGGCGCTGCCCGCGGCGCAGCGAGTCCCAGGTCTCCCACGAGGTCGCCACCTCGAGCGCGGAGAGCACGTCGGAACGCCGGCCCCGGCCGAGTGCGGCCAGCTCCGGCTCGAACGTCGTGGCGAGCTGGCGCCGCAGGTAGCGGGTGACGCCCTCCAGGCGGGCTGTGAGCTCGGGCGACCGGTGGGCCACGAGCAGCGACGCCCGCCGGACGGGCGTGACCGTCTCGTAGAACCGGGCCCGCTGCTCGACCAGCCCGTCGATCCGGCGGGCGAGCGGCAGCGACGGATCGACCGTCTCCGCGACGAGGGCACGGACCCGCTCCGTCTGGCGGTCGGCGACGGCCGCGTACAGCGACTCCATGTCCGCGAAGTGCTGGAAGACCGTCCGCAGCGAGAGGCCGGCCCGCTCGGCGATGCGCGGCGCCGTCGGGTGCACGTCACCCTCGTCGACCAGCTCGAGCAGCGCCTCGACGAGCGCGGTGCGGTTCCGCTCGCCGCGCAGGACGCGTCCGTCGGTGATCGCGCTTGCGTCGGTCATGGCGCTGGAGGATACTCGCACGACGCGTGCGACTACTTCCTTCCGCACGGTCAGGGAGGCGATCTGATGCCCCGGATCACACCGAACGCCGAGCAGTTCCGTGAGCTGGCGACGGCGAGCGAGACGGGCCCCGTCGTGATGCTGAACCTCTTGAAGTTCAAGCCGCGCGCCGACGACGGGAGCTCGAGCGGAGGCGCGGAGTACGGGCGCTACGGCGACGCCGTCGTCGAGATGATCGAGGAGCGCGGCGGCAAGGTGCTCTGGAACGGGCGTGCCGACCAGGTGCTCATCGGCGATCCCGACGAGGACTGGGACGCCGTCGTGCTCGTCGAGTACCCGTCGCGCAAGGCGTTCGTCGACATGGTGACGACCGACGAGTACAACGCGGCCCACTCGCACCGTGAAGGTGGACTCGAGCGCACGATCGTCGTCGCGTGCACGCCGCGGGAGCTCCGGCGGTGAGCGCGCGCACGCGCAACATCCTCTTCGTCACGACGGATCAGCAGCGCTACGACTCGCTCGGGTGCAACGGCGGGACGATCGCGCGCACGCCGGTCGTCGACGCGCTCGCGCGCGACGGTGTGAACTACCACCGCGCGCACAACCAGAACGTCGTGTGCATGCCGGCGCGCTCGACGATGATCACCGGCCAGTACCCGCGCACGCACGGCGTCTACGCGAACGGCGTGCCGCTGCCGGTGGACGCGCCGTCGGTCGCCGGCTACCTGCACGACGTCGCCGGCTACCGCACCGCGCTGGTCGGCAAGGCGCACTTCGAGCCCGCGTTCGACCCCGGGCACCGGTGGCAGGAGAACCGCCTCGCCGAGGAGGACTCCTACGGTCCGTACCGCGGGTTCGAGCACATGGAGCTCGCGATGCACGGCGCGAAGCCGTACTGGTGGCACTATGGCACGTGGTTGCGTGCCAACCATCCGGGCGAGGCGGACGGGTACTACGCGCTCGTCGTGAACGGTGCGCTCAACGACGCACCCGGTGGTGACACCGGCGCGCCGCAGACGACGCACAACCCGATCCCGCGGGAGCACTACCACACCGACTGGGTCGCCGATCGCACGCTCGCGTGGCTCGACGCGCTGGACGGCGACGAGCCGTGGTTCGTGTGGATGAGCTTCCCGGATCCGCACCACCCGTGGGACCCGCCGCTCAGCGAGGTGTCACGCGTCGACTGGCGCGACCTCGACCTGCCCGAGGGTCACCCCGGCAGCATCGACAAGTGCCGCGAGATCCTCGCCCGCAAGCCGCGGCACTGGCTCGGCTACTTCGACGGCACGTTCCAGAACCTCGAGGGCGGGCCGACTGCCTTCGTCCCCGCGAACATGACGCACGACCAGGTGCGCGAGGTCAACGCGCTCACGCACGTCGAGAACGAGCTCATCGACGAGGCGATCGGTCGTGTGATGGCGCGCATCGGCGAGCGGGGCTGGCTCGACGACACGGACGTCTTCTTCACGACGGACCACGGCGAGCTGCAGGGCGACTTCGGGCTGCTGTTCAAGGGTGCCTACCACTGCGACGCGCTCATGCGGCTGCCGCTCGTGTGGCGTCCGGCGCCGTCGGCCGGTGTCGCGCCCGCCGAGGTGCACGAGCCGGTCGGGCAGCTCGACCTCGCGCCGACCTTCTGCGCGATCGCGGGTGTCGACGTCCCCGAGTGGATGCAGGGCGAGCCCCTGCCCGTCGCGCCGGGCTCGGGACGCGAGCGCGTGATCACCGAGTGGGACAGCCAGTTCGAGCACGTCGACATGCACCTGCGGTCGATCGCGCGCGACGGCTACGTGTGCACCGTGTACGAGCGGGGCGGCATGTACGACGGGACCGAGGGCGAGCTCTACGACCTGTCCGTCGACCCGTTGCAGTGGGAGAACCGGTGGGACGACCCGTCGTGCGCGTCGCTGCGCGCGGACCTCGTCGCCGACCTCCTCGACAACCTCCCCGCACCGCGCGACCCGAAGCTGACGGTGGAAGCGCCGACATAGTGCGGACGAAGCCCGGCCGTGGGCGGATGCCCGGGACGGCCGGGCCCGAGGGAGCCAGCGATATCGCTAGTCCATCGGGACGTTGCGGACGATCCGGCCGTCGATGCGCTCGAAGATCTCGTCGAGGGTCGGGCCGGTGATCGTGAGCCCGTGGTTGCGCTGGCCGACGACCGCGTGCGACGGGTCGGGGTCGGCACGCACGAGATCGGCGACCGCGTCCGCGAGCTCGAGCGTCCCGCACGGGTAGTTGATCTCGGTCGCGCGCACGCCGTCCATCCACGCGTGGACGTGCAGGATCGCGCCGACGTCGGGATGCTCGCGGTAGATCTTCCAGTGCTCGATCGCGTCGACCGACACGCGTCGCGGCGTGACGTTCGGCGGCACCGACAGCACCATCGCGCCGAGCCGGGGGTCGTACCCGCGCACGAGCAGCACGTGCTCGCCGACGACGCGCAGGTCGCCCTTGTCGACGCCGCTCGCGCTCATCCAGAACGCCGGGCCCGTCGCGCTCGACTCGACCGGGTCGCCCCGGAAGCGCGCGCTGACGTTGCCGTAGCTCAGCCCGCCGATCCCGTACAGCAGCTTCACGTGGCGCAGATCGCGCGGCGGCAGGATCTCCTCGATCGGGAACGCCGCCGGCAGCAGGTCGAGTGCCGCGAGACGCTCACCCGCGCGGCGGATCTGGCGAGTCTGCTCGTCGCCGTCCCACAGCTCGATGGGCAGGTCGTCGACGAACTCGTTGGCGATCACGAGCCGCGACATCGCGAGCGGCTCGACGCGCGCGAAGACGCGTTCGAAGAACGCGGGCTCGTCGGCGCCGTCACGCTCGCGCACCGTGTAGGTCCCCTGCTCGAGGGTCACGAAGTGCGCGGCGCGCCCGTCCGGGCCGTCGCTCAGGAGGACGGCGACGTTGGCCAGCGCGCGCACGAGGACGGGATAGCCCGCGCGCAGCACGTCGTCCGGCGGCGCGGCGAGCGGCATGATCGCGACGACGAACGTCGGTGCCGCTTTGCGGCGATACGGCCGCGGCTTGGCGGGATCGACGTGGTGCAGCACGACGTGGACGTCGGGACCCGGCTCCGGGCACTCGCGGTAGCCCGCGTCGAGCATCCGTGCACGCAGGCCTTCGGCGAACCACTTCGACAGCGGCTCGCCCGCGTCGCCGTTCCAGGCGAAGGTCCGGTCGTGCGCGGCGACCTCCACGTCGCCGCTCGCGGTCGGTCCGGCATCGATCGTCATTGCGCCCCCTTTGCTGTACCCACCCAGGCTAGGAAAGAACATCCAGGCGTCGATACGGTGGCCGGTGTGCGCGACGACGTGCAGCCCTGGCCGGACGGCCGGGAGGGCGGAGCCGAGAGAGCCATGGACATGCTGGACACGGCCGGCGACCAGGTCCTCGAGACGCCGCGGCTGCAGCTCCGGCCGCTCACGTCGGGTGACCTCGACGTCGTCGTGCGGATCCACACCGACCCGGAGCTGATGCGTCACATCCACCGCGGCGTCCCCCACACGGAGGACGAGTGCATCGTCGACCTGGCCCGCGCGCTCACGCACTGGCGTGACCACGGGTGCGGCCCCTTCGTCGTGACGAACCGCGACGGTGATCTCGTCGGCACGGTCGGGTTCGCGACACCCGAGTGGCTCCCGGAGGTGATGCCGGCGCGTGACGTCGGGTGGACGATCGTGCAGCGCCACCAGGGTCACGGCTACGCGACGGAGGCCGCGCGTGCCGTGATCGACTGGTACTTCGGGACGGCCGGCGACGACCGTCTGCTCGGCATCCACAACTCCGACAACCCCCGCTCCGGAGCCGTGATGCGGCGCCTCGGCATGCGGTGGTGGCGCCGGACGGCGCATCCGACGCTGGGGTTCCCGCTCGAGGTGTGGGAGACGACGCGCACCGAGTGGTGACGCGCCCGCGTCAGCCGCGCGCGGGCTGTTGCAGCGTGGACGCGTACGGGACGAGCAGCGGGAGCAGCTCGAACCCCGGGTCGAGCTGCTCGGCGACGCCTTCGCACGTCATGACCGTCTTGAGCAGCAGCGCGAGCTCGTGCGGCAGTCGCAGGTGGTGACGGCGCACGACGGCGAGCATGTCGCCGAGCAGTGAGCGGATCTCGAGCTCCGCGAGCGGCTTGTCGCCGTAGTTGACGAGGAACTCCGCGAGATCGTCGCGCAGGGGTCGAGCGTCGTCGGCCGATGGCGCGACGCCGAGCTCGGCCATCGCCGCGGCGAGCGCGTCGGCATCCATGCCGACGAGCGCGACGAGCACCTTCCCGAGCGACTGGCGCGTGCTCGTGCCGACGCGCCCGACCATGCCGTAGTCGACGAGCGCGACCGTTCCGTCCGGTTCGACGAACACGTTGCCTGGATGGGGGTCGGCGTGGAAGAACCCGTGCACGAACACCATCTGGAGGTACACGTCGCAGAACCGGCGGGCGACCGCGGCGCGGTCGATCCCGTCTGCGTCGAGGCCGTCGACGTCGGTGATCTTGCGGCCGTCGATGCGCTCGAGCGTGAGCACCTCGGTCGTCGTGTGGTCCCAGTGGACGACGGGCACGTGCACGAGCCCGGTCGACGCGAGCTCGCGACGGATGTGGTCCGCGCTCTCGCCCTCGCGGCGGTAGTCGAGCTCGCCGCGCAGCGTCGTCGCGAACTCCTGCGCCAGCCCGACCGGGTCGTAGCGCGCCGCCAGCGACCACCGTCGTTGCGCGACCTCCGCGAGACGCGTGATCAGATCGAGGTCCTCGTCGACGATGTCGGTGATGCGCGGTCTCCGTACCTTCACCGCGACACGCGCGCCGTCGTGCAGCACGGCACCGTGCACCTGCCCGATCGACGCCGCCGCGATCGGCTCGCGCTCGAACGACGCGAACGCCTGGTCGACGGGGCGGCCGAGCGCCCGCTTCACGGTGCGGGCGACAGTCGTGTACGCGACGGGCGGGGCGGCGTCCTGCAGCCGCGTGAGCTCGTTCTCGTACGCGGGCGGGACGAGATCGGCGCGCGTCGACAGCAGCTGCCCGAGCTTGACGAACGTCGGGCCGAGGTCCTCCAGGGCCTCGCGGAGGTGCTCGGGCCCGGCGGTCTCGGCGTCCGTGTGGTCGTGACGCCGGACGAGGTGCTCGAGCCCGACGACGTCGACGAGGTACCCGAGGCCGTGGCGAGCGAGCACGCGCGCGATCCGCGCCGCGCGCTTGGTCGGAGACAGAGCGGAGGCGTGGTCGGAGACCGGGACGCCGGAGCGGTGTCGACCCGGCCGGCTCGTGTCCTTCATTCGCCGTCGTCGTCGGGCGCGGCGGCCTGCTCGAGGCGGGGTGCGAGACGCTCGACCCGCGCCTGCGCGTCGTGGATGCGCCGCTTCAGCTCGGTGACGAGCGCGGTCGCGCGCTCGAGACGCTCGGCCACGACGTCGACGTCGACGTCGTCCGCTTCCAGCTCGCGCACGATGTCGTCGAGCTCGGCGAGCGCGTCGCGGTAGGCGAGCTCCTCGGGCGGCATCGCGGTCATCGCGCGCTCTGCTCGACGCGCGATCGCACCGCGCCCTGCGACAGGCGGGTCACGAGCTCGTCACCCGGCTGCAGCGTCGCGGCGTCGCGCACGAGGGTGCCGTCGGCTCGCCGCGTCAGGCTGAACCCTCTCCGGAGGATGCGTGACGGGTCGGCGCCGTCGAGGACCGCGTGGCGCCGGTCGAGCTCCGCGAGCGCGACGCGCAACGCCGCGACGGATCGCGCGCGCGCCTCGCTCGCGTACGCGTCGACCCTTGCCGACGCGCGGATCAGCGTGCTCGTCGCGGCGTGCTCGACCCGGAGTGCCTCGTGCGCAGCTCGCGTGGCTTCTGTTCGCAACGCGCGTCGTGCCGCGACGTGCGCGCGCTCCTCGTGGAGGTGCACCCCGTGGCCGGCCGCCGCGAGGCGGTCGCGGACCGACGCGGTCACGCGCTGGGCCCGGTCGGTGACGGCGGCGGCCGCGGCACGTACCTCGTGCACGAGGCCGTGCGCCGCTGCCGTCGGCGTCGCGAAGCACCGGTGCGCGAGCTCGTCGGTTACGGTCCGGTCGTCCGTGTGGCCGATGCCGGCCCACACGGGAACCGGGCAGGTCGCGACCGCACGCGCGACCCGCTCGTCGTCGAACGCGGCGAGATCGGCCTGGCTGCCTCCGCCGCGAACGAGGACGACGACGTCGAGGGCGGCGCCGCGCGCGTGCGCGGTGGACAGTGCGCGCACCGCACCCGCGATCGACACGGATGCCTGCGGGCCCTGCACCGTTGCGGCCGCGACCTCCACGTGGAACGAGAAGCCCGACGACGCGAGCACGCCGCAGAAGTCGGCCTCCCCCTGCGTCCCCGGCGCCGCGACGAGGCCGACGTGCAACGGCAGCGGCGAGAGCTCGAGCGCGCGGTTCGCGTCCCACAAACCCTCCGCTCTGAGCGCCGTGCAGAGCTCCGCGCGCGCGAGGGCGAGGCGGCCGACGAGCGCGTCGACGTCGACGTCCTCCACCGTCAACGCGAGCTGGCCGCCGTCCCAGACGTCGACGCGCGCGGCGACGCGGACCTCGCAGCCCTCGGTCAGCGCGACACCGGCGCGCTGGAGCCGTCGTCGGACGCGCGGCCACGTCGTCGACCAGCACACCGCCCGCAGCGTGGCGTCGCGCCCCCGACGCCCGCGTCCCGGATCGCAGAGTGTGAGGAAGAGATGGCCGCTGCGCGGGTTCTCCTTCAGGTCGCGAACCGTCCCGCGCACCCACACCCGACGCCCGAAGCGCGGTGCGAGGAGCCGCCGCACCGCGGAGTGGATCTCGCCGACGGTGAGCGTCGGGTCGGGCTCCGGACCGAGGTCGAGCTCGAGGCTGGTGTTCAACCGACGAGCACGTTCGGGCGCGGCAGTCCCGCGGCCTCGCACAGCGCGTAGTACGCGGCGAGCGTGCCCGCGCCGTCGGTGACGCTCTCGACGTTGCCGTCCGCGTCGAGGTTCAGGTTGGCGCCGTACATCTGGAACCAGACGCGGGTGTCGTCCTCGATGCACTGCAAGGTGTGCACGGATCCCGCGGGCTCGTAGAGGAACGACCCCGCGCGGTTGACGTAGTCGTACTCCTTGTACTTCCACGCGCCCGCGGTCGTGTACCCGTACACCGGCCCGGTGTGGCGGTGCGTCTGCACCTCGAAGCCGGCCTGGAACACGTTCTCGACGATCCAGAGCCCCTCCTGCTCCTTCACCTGGATCACCTTGAGGAGGTTGCCGCCCCCGATCTCGACGAAGGGCAGCTCGTCGGCACCGATGTGGACGGCGGTGGGCGCCGCCTCGGCGAACGTCGTCATCGGGAGTCCCTTTCTCTCGGCAAGCGCTTCGCGTCCTCTCGGCAAGCGCTTCGCACACTCTCGGCAAGCGCTTCGCGCGCTTTGCGCAAACTCGGCGCGGCGATGCTTGCGCGCGTCGCTCGGCCTCGCGACGGTACCCGAACCCTCGGGGCAGGCGGCCGGGACCTACGATGACGGGTCACGGTTCGGTAGGGCAGGGGCTCGCCGTGCCGATCCACCCCGATCTGCGCCCACCATGATCGAAGGGGATCGCATGACCTCGCACGCCCGACGTGTCGTCGTCGCGGTTGCCGCCGCGGTCGCGCTCGCGTCCTGCATGGGGAGCCACCCCTCGGCCCGCCCGCGGGCATCCTCGCCACCGACACCGCGCGCGACGGTGCCACTCCTGCAGGGGACGAGTCGCGCGGCGGCCGGTCCGCCCGTGTACGTGCACTACTACCTCTGGTGGACCGCGCAGCACTGGAGGGACAAGCTCGGCGCGGCGTACCCGATCGGCGCGAACCCGCTCCCGCTGCCCGGCGCGATGGGCGCGAACGGCTGCACCGCGACCGTCCGGTACCCGGGCGCCTCGATCGTCGACGTCCCCGCCGAGGGTCTCTACGACCAGGGCGACCCGGCGACGTTCGACCGGCACATCGCGATGGCCGCGGCCGCCGGCATCCGCGGGTTCGTCGTCGCCTGGCAGGGAACGGGCGCCGCACAGCAGTCGCCGTCGGCGTCGGGGTACGACTCGCGTCTCGACCTGCTCGTGAAGCGCGTCGACGCGTACAACGCGACGCACGCGCAGCACTTCAACCTCGCGCTCGGCATGTCCGCGTTCGGCGACTACCACCGTGCGTCGCCCGCGCTCGTGAACGACCTGACGTACTTCGCGAACCGCTACGGCAGCGACCCCGCGTTCGCGAACGACTTCTCCCCGCGCCCGCTCGTCATGATCCTCGACAGCCGCAAGTACACGGGGAGCCAGGTCAGCGACGTCGCCGGCGCGGTCGGGACCCGTCTCCTGCTCATCAGCGACGACACCGACTCCACGTGGTCACGTGACGGCCGCTACTTCGCGGGCGCGAGCTGGTACTGGTCGTCGCAGAACCCGTACGACAACCCGCGTTCGGGGACGCAGCTGCGGAACCTCGCGTCGCAGGTCCACGCGGCGGGCAAGCTCTGGTTCGCGCCGTTCGCTCCCGGCTTCGACGCCGCCTTGAACGGGCATGCCGCGTGCACGCCGCGCGACGGGACCAGCACGCTGCAGAAGCTGTGGCAGGTCAACCGTCAGAGCCGGCCCGACGCGTGGTTCGGGATCAGCTGGAACGAGTTCGTCGAGAACACCTACATCGAGCCGTCCGTCGCGTACGGTAGCTCGACGCTCGACGCGCTCCACCAGCTGATCGCGCAGCAGTAGCCACGCGCGAGATGCGGCACTGACGTACGGAATCCGTACGTCAGTGCCGCATCTTTGCGCGGGTGCGCCGCGGGTCAGCGACCGGCCACGAACGCCGCGAAGCCGTCCGCGAGCGCGACGGCCTCGCGTTGGCGGAACGCGGGGTCCTCGAGCAGCGCGGCGTCGGTCGCGTTGCGCATGTTGCCCGTCTCGAAGAGCACCTTCGGGACGTTCGACAGGTTGAGCCCGCCGAAGTCCCGTCGCTCGACGAGCCCGTTCGAACCGAGGTACGTGCTCGTCGGCATCCCGGTGGCGACGAACGCGTCGCGCAGGTCGACCCCCAGCCGCTTCGACGCCGCGTAGATGTCGTCGGTGTAGCCGGGGATCAGCGCGGGCGTGTTGACGTGGAAGCCGCGGCCGTTCGGCGGCCCGCCGTCCGCGTGGATCGAGATCGCGGCGTCCGCGTGGGCCTGGTTGCCGATCGCCGCGCGTGTGTCGATGCACGGTCCCCAGCCGTCGTTCGTGGTGCGCGTCATCACGACGTGCGCGCCGCGCGCGACGAGGACGTCGCGCAGGCGGAGGGCGACGTCGAGGTTGTACGCGGACTCGGTGTAACCGTCGGGCGTCTCGGTCCCCGTGTTGTCGCACGCGCGCGTCTGTGTGCCGATGAAGATCGGTCTTGCGATCTCTGCTGCGTGCGCGCCGTTCGCACCGTTGTGGCCGGGGTCGATCGCGATCGTCTTCCCGGCGAGCGACCCGGACGCGGCCGGCGCGGGGTTCGTGCGCGTCGTCGTCGAGGGCGCGCGATTGGCCGTCGTCGCCGGTGCGGTCGTCGTCGTGCTCGTGGACGCGGTCGTCGTCGTGGTGGTCGCCGACGTGCTGGTCCGCGCCGTCCGGTGCTCACCGCTCCCACCGCCGCAGGCCGCCGCCGCGAACGCGAGCGCGAGGAGCACGAGGACGGCGCCGCGCCGCATCGCACGACCGTACCCGCGCGCGAACCCCGACCTCCGGGAGACGAGCGGTCCTGGGCCCCGCTCGTCTCCCAAAGGTCGCTCGGGGACGCCTGTCCCTCCTCGCGTGCGAAGATGACGGTCCGTCAGGAAGCGGGAGGATGACATGAGCGCGAAGGTTCCGGACCACCACGGCACGGGGCCCGTGAGCGTTGGGTTCGACGTGCGCCCGCTCGCCGGGAACATCGGCGCCGAGATCGTCGGCGTCGACCTGACGCAGCCGCTCGACGACGAGGTGGTCGCGTCGATCCGCGCGACCCTGCTGCGGTGGAAGGTCGTGTTCTTCCGGGATCAGCACCTCACGCAAGAACAGCACATCGCGTTCGGTCGCCGCTTCGGTGACGTGACGCCCGCGCACCCGACGCTGCCCGCCGCGTTCCCGGACCACCCCGAGATCCTCCTCCTCGACAACGAGCAGTTCGCCAGGCAGGAGAAGAAGGCGCCCACGTCCGGGACGGACGACGGCTTGCCACGCCCTCCGTCGCTCAGCATCGAGAGCCGCTGGCACACCGACGTCACGTTCGTGCCGAACCCGCCGATGGGGTCGATCCTGCGCGGTGTGGTCGTCCCCCCGTACGGGGGCGACACGCAGTGGACCAACCTCGCGGTCGCGTACGAGCGGTTGTCGGAGCCGATCAAGACGATGATCGATTCGTTGCACGCGGTGCACCAGAACGCGTTGCCCGTCGCGCGCGGCGAGCTGTCGCCGCAGCTGCAGCAGCAGTTCCAGTCCCAGGACCTGCGCGCGGTGCATCCCGTCGTGCGCGTCCATCCCGAGACGGGCGAGCGGTCGCTGTTCGTGAACCCGAACTTCACGAGCCACGTCCAGGAGCTGTCACGGCAGGAGAGCCGTCATCTGCTCGCGATGCTCTACGAGCACATGACGAACCCCGAGTTCACGTGCCGGTTCCGGTGGGAGCCCAATTCGGTGGCCATGTGGGACAACCGCTGCGCCCAGCACTTCGCCGTCTGGGACTACTTCCCCGAGGTGCGTCACGGCTACCGGGTCAGCGTGGTGGGGGAGCGACCCTTCTGAGGTCCCGGGCCTGGCGCCGGCGGCG
>Ga0209810_1003264_pt1 | contig 17366 bp, 17 predicted proteins | sample Coa_R1_7_FD_187159 | JGI IMG/M metagenome (GOLD analysis project Ga0209810, IMG submission 187159) | Surface soil microbial communities from Centralia Pennsylvania, which are recovering from an underground coalmine fire - Coalmine... | ecosystem: Environmental > Terrestrial > Soil > Unclassified...
GTACGTCCCGCCGTCTCGGTCTTCGCTCACGAACTGCTTGCCGGCGAGGGCCGCGGCGACTGCGTCGCGTTCGAGCTGCGACTTCGCCGCGGACGCACTGTGGAATTCGCGAAGCCTCAGGTTCTGCTGCTTCACGCGCGCGAACCCGGCCGTGGTCGGGCTCTTCGCGGCCCGAAGCGCGTCGGCCAGCGTCACGTCCTCGCCATGCCGGCGGAACGCGTTCTCGGAGCGGTCCGAGAACTGCGCGACCACGATCGCAGTCGAGGTCGCGGCGACGACCGCGAACGCGATCCCGAGCCACCAGCGAACGCCGATAGAAGGTCGAATCACGGCTCAATCGTAGGCTTCCCCGCATGCCCGAAGGAGATTCGCTCCATCGAGCAGCCCGCCGGCTGCAGGTTCTCGTCGGCGAGCAGGTCGAGGTGGAGACTCCGCATCCGCGGGCGGCAGTCAAGGGGCTCGCGGCGCGGCTCGACGGGCGCACGCTCGAGCGCGTGGAGGCGGTCGGGAAGAACCTCTTGCTCTCGTTCGACGGTGGCCTGGTCCTGCGGAGCCACCTGCGCATGAACGGCCGCTGGCGCGTGCAGCGGCGCGGCGCGGCTCCCCTCGGGAAGCCGTGGCTCGTGCTGCGCGGAGGCGAGCACGAGGCCGTGCTCTGGAACGGCGAGGTGCTCGAGCTCCTCGGCGCTCGCGCTGCGCCGCGGCTCGGGCCCGACATCCTCGCCGAGCCGCCGGACTACGAGACGATGCTCGCTCGCCTGCGCGGCGAGCGGCCCGAGCGCGAGGTCGGTGACGCGCTCCTCGATCAGCGCCTCGTGGCCGGCATCGGCAACCTCTGGAAGGCCGAGGCGCTCTGGGAGGCGCGCATCTCGCCCTGGCAGCAGCTTGGCGAGCTCGGCGACAGCGAGCTCCTCGTCGTCCTCGAGGTCGCGCACCGGTTGATGCGGGCCTCGGTCGAAGGGCCGCGGCCGACGCGGCGTGTCTACCGTCGCGCGGGACGCGGCTGTCCGCGGTGCGGCGGGATCGTCCGCTCGGCCCCGCAGGGCGACCACGCGCGCACCGCCTACTGGTGCCCTTCCTGCCAGGTAGGAGGCAACGCGCCGCCGTCGTAGTCGTCACTTCCGGCATGCGCGCGCCGCACCTCCACGACACGCTCCGCCGCTTCTGCCTCGGCGCCTTCGCAGTCTTCACGCGGGAGCTCGAGGAAGGCACCGACCTCCCCTTCGCCTTCGAGGAGCACGGCTCGTACGGCCGCCCGACGCTCTACGAGTACCGCCCGCTCGTGCGCGGCTTCGTCGAGGCGCGGGCCGAGCGGCTCTTCGATCGGGTCGACGTCCAGGACGCGGCCGGAGAGCTGCTGCGCGAGCCGGCGGCGCGGATCTTCGCCCATGCCCACGAGGGCGAGGTGCGAGACGAGCGGCTTGCCGTCTACCGCAGCGTGCTCGTGCCGCTGCTCGTGCGCACCGCCGAGAACTGCGGCGGATTCGACTGGGACGACAGTGCGTTTGCGCGCGCCTACGAGGAGCTCGAGGCCTCGCTCTACGGCGAGGGCCACTCCTACGGAGCCGTTGCTCCGCTCATTGGCCTCTCGGTCGGCACGCAGATCGAGCTCGGGGACGGCATCCGCGTGCGCACCGCCGCGACCGGCGAGCTGGCGGCGATGTGGCCCGAGGCGGCCGGTCTCCTGCCACGCAACTTCGGCCGCGAGCCCGACCGGATCTGCGTGCTCGAGCTCGAGCGCTCGCTCGCCGGCGGTACGAGCCTGACGCCTGACGCGCCGGGCGAGCTCGCGGACGCCGTGACGGCCATCCGTCTCGCCACCTCCGCACCGGTCGCGGCCGGCCCCGTCCTGTTCGAGCGCCTCGACTGGCGGCCGTACGGAATCCGCCCGGTGCTTCCCATCGCGGCGACGGCCCCGCCGGGCGAACCGACGCGCCTCGACCCGTTCCGCGCTTCGGTGGCCAGTGACGTTCGGGTACGCCTCGCGGCGGCCGACGACGATCCCCGCCTGGGCGACGCGCTCGACCGGTGGGAGCTCGCGCTCTTCCAGTCCGAGCCGTTTCGCGGCGAGCAGCTGCGGCACGCGCTCGATGCTGTGCTCGGCGAGGGCGACGGGGCCTGGGCCGCCGCGATGCGCGGAGCCGCCCTGCTCGGCGCGACTCCGGCCGAGCGCTCCGAGTTCGCCGAGCGGCTGCGAGAGCCGAGTTGCGAGCTCCTGCGCCGCCTGCTCGTCGCCGTCCTCCTGCACGGCGACCGGCTCGCACTCATCGGTGACCTCGACGACGCCCTGCTCGGGGTCTCCGGCGCGGTCGCGAGCCTCCAGCAACGCGCGAGTTAACTGACACGGACACGTCACCGGTTGCCGCCTACGGTCGGGACATGGAAGAAGCGCGTGCGGTGCTGGCCCGGCTGGAGCGGATCGAAGCGCTCGAGCGCGAGGGAGCCGGCGTGTCCTCGCTTCTTGCGGAGCTACGAGAGCTCGTGCGCGAGGCGGGCGAATGGGCCGAGCGGGAGCGCGACCCGCGTGCACTGGAGGCCGCCGCGGCGCTCGCCGCCGCCGGTGATGCGCCTGTCGCGGTCGGGAGCAGTCGATGAGGCCGACGGTCGTCGCAGCGGTCCTGGCGGCCGGGCTCGCATCGTTCTCGGCGGTGGCCGCGGCGACGCCGTCACCGGTGGGCGCCTGGTACATGTACGGCGCGTCGGCCGGCGCGCTGAAGTCGTACGCCTACGCGCGCGCCTGCGACTTCGCCAGGAGCCAGCCGGGCTCCGGCACGCGGCTCCTCCTGCTCGATTTCGGCGCGGCGAGGAAGCTCGACTCGAGCACGTGGGGGGCCATCGACTTCAGCAACACGACCTTCTCGAACGCGGACATCCTCGACGCGCTGAAGGGAGCGGCCGACGGGTATCACAACTGCCACGTCCGGGGCGGCGTCGACATCCTCTACGGCAACAGCAACTACCACCTGTCGGCCTCGGGGATGTCAAGCACCGATGCCTGGTACGCCGGCTATCGCCAGGCGGAACGCGCGGAGGATCTCGCCAACTACCAGTCTGCGAAGGGGTACGACAGCCAGACGGCGGACGCCGCCTCCGACATGGAGCCGAGCTGGGACGGCGCGGCGCTGACGAAGCAGCTCGTGAACGGCGACCAGGGTCAAGGGTGGGCGCTGTACTACGACTTCGGCTCGGCCGACGGCTGCCCGCAGAGCGGGAGCACGGACGGCCTCTGCAACAACGGCTGGCACGTCAGCGACGTCGGCTACGTCTCGTTCCACGGGCTCGCGCTGCCGCTGCCGGAGATCTACTACGCCGCCAACGCGTACCAGTGGACCCTCGTCCGGAAGCTGGGGAGCAGCTACTTCTTCGCCGGCATCACGGCCTCGCCCGGCGGCGGGCTGGCTCCCACGTCGGCGTGGAGCACGCTCTCTTCGCTGAACGGCAACCTCGTCGAGCCGGAGCTCGTGTGCTTCGGCTGCTGACCGCGAGCGGCGTCTGCATCCTCGCGACCGGAGGCGGCCTCGCGGTCGCGGCGACCGGCGTTTCGATTCCGGCGCTCGGCCTCAACGTGTCTGCACCGCCCGAGAAGGCCGCGGCACTGCAGCGGCTCGAGTCGGTCGCCACGACCGACTCGAGCCCCGTCCCGGCCGGTCCGCCCGAGCCGGCGCCGCGGCCGATCCCGGCTCGGATGCTCGGCTCCGGCGCGCCCGTGCCGATCTCCCCATCGATCCTGCAGGTGCGGAACGGCTGGCTCGTGAGCAACGGCAGGACGCTCGTCGCGGTTTACGCCGGCGCAGCGGGGAACGACCCCGCTGTTGGTCGCGTCGTGATCGTCCGTCAAGACCTCGCCGCCGGAAGCCAGACGGTGCGCACGATCGACGCCGGCCAGACCGGCGCGCTCACGATCGCCGAGGCGCCGCTCGGCAGCGCCGTGGAGACGTCGGCGCAGACCGACGACCTCCGCCTGCGAGGAGCCGACGGCCGAGCGCTCCGGCTCGACCTCGGCACGAGCTCGGTCGGAGGCCGATGACTCGCCGGTCCTCACATGAAACTCACGAACCGCGGGTACCGTGCCGCGTCCATGGCCCCGATCGAGTGACCAAGCCTCACGCCCGCTTCGCCGATAGCACCGTTGTAACTGCGGTGATGCGGCTTCTCTCCAACCGGAAGGCTCAGCTGGCGCTGAACGGCGGCTTCGGTCTCGTCCTTCTGGGCGTGGCGTTCGTCAGCGTGCGCCATTTCGTCGGGGGCGGCTGGCCGATCCGTCACGCCGACCCGACGCTCGTGACCTGCGCGGCTCTCCTCTTTCTCTGTGCATACGCCTTCAAGGCGTGGGGCTGGCAGCGGCTCTTCCTCGCGAACGAGCGGCCGACCGCCGATGCGCTGGCCTTCGCAGGCGGCGCAGCGTGCGTGGGCGGCATCGCGCTGCCCGGGCGGGTCGACGATGCGGTCCGCATCGCGATCGTGAAGCGCTATCCCGGAACGAAGACGGGGATCGGGACCCTCGGCCTGAGCCTCATCGTGCTCGGCATGCTCGACAACGCGGCCCTCACGCCGATGGCGTCGGTCGCCGCGGCCGGCTCGAGCCACTGGACGGCGCGCGCCGGCTTCGCGGTCGTCGCCGCGGCCGGAGTCGCCGCCGCCGGCATCGTCGCCTTTCTGCCGCGGATCGCGCGGCTCTCGTTCGTCGCGCGTTTCCGGGTCGGCCGCTGGCTCGCCGAGCACACCCATTGCGCCAAGGAGGCCTGGGCCGCCTGGCTGTTCGTCTCGGTCTCATGGAGCCTCCGCGGGTTCGCCGTCTTCCTTCTGCTCAACGCGCTCGCCATCCCGGGGTCGTTCGTGCTCGCGCTCGCGTTCCTCGTCGCCTGCGCCGCATCGGCTGCACTCCCGATCGCGCCCGCAGGGGCGGCGACCCAGGCCGGCGCGGGTGCGGCGATCCTCGTGCTGGGCGGAGTGGGGACGTCGGAGGCCGTCGCTTTCTCGATCGCCGCACAGGCGCTCGTGATCGTGACCGGCGCCGCGGTGATCCTCCTGATCGCGAGCTGGCAGCTCGCGCTTCGCCTCCGCCCGCGCTTCGTGCGCGCGGCGACCGCCGAGGCCTAGCCGGCTTCCGGCGCCGGCTGCGGGGCGCTCGCAACGAGGTCCTGTCGCCGCACGAGCAGGAACGCCAACACGGCCCCGGCGAAGAGGACGAACGCCGCGACGAAGAAGATCGTGTTCATCCCGTTGATGAAGGCCTGGTGCGGCGTGAGGATGAAGTCAGGAGGCCGCGGCCGTTGCGGTCCGGGCGGGTTCATCGAGCCCGAGGCGATCGACTGCGCCCACGCGTGGGTGAGCCGCGAAGGCCCCGGGAGGCTGGAGGCGATCCGGCTCTGGAAGATCGCGCCGAGCGCGGCGATCCCCGTCGCAATCCCGATCTGCCGGAACGTGTTGTTGATGCCGGAGGCCATCCCGGCGCGCCTGGGCTCGACGACGCTGACGGCGGTCGAGGCGAGCGGTGCGTTGACCATGCCGATCCCGATCCCGCCGACGACGAAGCCGGCGACGAGTGCCGTGTAGGTGGACGAGAGCGTCAGGCCGCGCATGAGCAGCAACGCCACGCCGTTGAGGGCGAGGCCGCCGCTGAGGAGGATCCGGACGGGGATCCGGGCGGACAAGCGGCCCGCGATGGGCGCGACGACGAACGAGACGAGCGACAGCGGCAGGAACATGACCCCCGTCCTCACGGCCGAGACGCCGAGCACCCGCTCGAGGTAGAGCGGCAGGAAGAGGAACTGGGCGAACATCCCCGACGAGATCGCGAACGCCGTGATCTGCGCGCCGGTGAAGGTGGGAACGCGGAAGAGGCGGAAGTCGAACATCGGCGCCTCCTGCCGCAGCTCGATGAACGCGAAGGCGGCGAGCAAGACCGCCGCGGCCGCGAACAACCCGACGATGCGCCCGCTCGACCAGCCCCAGTCGGTGCCGCGGAAGAGGGCGATCACGAGCGCGAACAGCCCCGCCGTCAAGGTGAGCAGGCCGGGAAGGTCGAAGCCGCCGTGCGCCTCGTCGCGCGTCTCCCGCAGCTCGCGCAGGCCGCCGGCGACGACTGCCGCGCCGATCGGGACGTTGACGAAGAAGATCCAGCGCCAGCCGACGTACGTCGTGAGCGCGCCGCCGACGAGCGGCCCGATGGCCACCGCGAGCCCGACCGTAGCGCCCCAGATCCCGAACGCGGTGCCGCGCTCGCGGCCGTGGAACTCCTGCGAGATGATCGCGAGCGAGACCGCGAACATCCCGGCGCCTCCGATCCCCTGGGCGCCGCGCGCGAGGATCAGGAACAGCGGGGAGTTCGCAGCGCCGCACAATGCGGACGAGATGGTGAAGAGCGCGATCGCGATCAGGAAGACCCGCTTGCGGCCGAGCAGGTCGCCGAGCGAGCCGGCGTTGAGCATCGTCGCCGCGAGCGTGAGCGCGTACGCGTCCACCACCCACTGCAGGTCGGTGAAGGAGGTATTCAGCTCCTTGTCGATGTTCGGCAGCGCGACGTTGACTACCGTGATGTCGAGTAGCAGCATGAACACCGCTATGCACACCACGATGAGAACGCGCCATTTCCGCTCCACGACGGGGAACCTAGACGAGAAGGAGTCGACTACGGCGCTGCGAAAGGTCAGCAGGAATGGGGCTCACGCGGTTACTCCCGCGTCCGCTGACGCGGACGACGGATAGCGGTCCGGCCATGGCCAGGGTGATCGCCTTCGCCAACCAGAAGGGTGGCGTCGCGAAGACGACGACCACGCTCAACCTCGGCGTGGCGCTCGCTGAGCAGGGCCTGCGCGTGCTCGCGGTCGACCTCGACCCGCAGGGGAACCTGACGATGTCGCAGGGGTGGAACCCGGACGAGATCGACCGGTCGATGTTCGACGTCCTCGTCCACCGGCTGCCGATCACCGAGATCGTGCGCTCGAACGAGCTCGACGTCGCCGTCTCGTCGATCGACCTCGCCGGTGCCGAGCTCGCCCTCGCCTCGATGATCGGACGCGAGCGTGCGCTCGAGAAGGCGCTCCTGCCCGTGCGGGAGAGCTACGACTACGTCCTCGTCGACACGCCGCCCTCGCTCGGCCTGCTGACCATCAACGCGCTCGTCGCGGCCGACGGCGTGATCGTTCCCGTCCAGTGCGAGTACCTGTCGCTGCGCGGGCTCGTCCAGCTCGAGAACACGCTCTCGATGATCCGCGAGAACCTGAACCCGCAGGTCGGGATCCAGGGCATCCTCGCGACGATGTTCGACCGGCGGCTCCTCCATTCCCGCGAGGCGGTCGAGATCCTGAAGGAGAACTTCGGCGATCTCGTTCTCAACACGAAGATCCGCAAGACGGTGCGCTACGCGGAGGCGCCGGTGAAGGGGCAGTCGATCTTCAAGTACGACCCGACCGGCGAGGCAGCGGGGATGTACCGTGATCTGGCGAAGGAGGTGCTCGATGGCGCGTCGGCGCGCCAGCATGCGTGAGGGGCCGCTAGCGGAGCTCTTCCGCGCGACCGAGGCGGCGCAGAAGCAGGCTGAGCAGCGCGGCGAGGCCGAGCCGTCCGAGGACGCCGCGGTCGTCCCGGCTGCTGCCAAGACCGAGGCGCCGGCGGAGCCCGACGAGCGCACGGTCGAGCACGTCCCGAGCTGGGAGGAGGCCGGAGTCGAGACCCCGGCGCCGCCGACCCCGTCGCCCGACCCGATGCCGGGCCCGCCGCTGCCCGATCCGCAGCCGCCCGCGCCGTCGCCCGATCCCGATCCGCTACCGCCCTCTCCGGGCCCCGAGCTTCGGCCCGCGGACCTCCCGCCGGTGTCGCGCTATCTCGAGCCGCTGCCGGAGTCGCCGGCGCGGCTGCACCGGGCGGGCGCGGACACGGGCGCATACCTTGCCGTGATCAAGGTCGTGGGCGTCGGAGGCGCCGGCCTCAACGCCGTCAACCGGATGATCGACGCGGGCATCAGCCAGGTCGAGTTCATCGCCGTCAACACCGACATCCAGGCGCTCCGGACGAGCGACGCGCCGGTCAAGATCCACATCGGCCGCGAGCTCACCCAGGGGCTCGGCTCGGGCTCCGACCCCGACGTCGGACGCCGCGCCGCCGACGAGGCCTACGACGAGCTGAAGCAGGAGCTGCGCGGGGCGGACATGGTCTTCGTCGCGGCGGGCGAGGGTGGAGGTACCGGCTCCGGCGCAGCTCCCATCGTCGCGCGGATCGCACGCGAGCTCGGCGCGCTGACGGTCGGCATCGTCACGACGCCGTTCCGCTTCGAGGGAACGAGGCGCCGCAGCCAGGCCGAGGAGGGAATCGCCGAGCTGCGCGGCGCCTGCGATACGACGATCGTGATCCCGAACGACCGGCTGCTGGAGGTGCTCGAGCGGTCCACGTCGATGCTCGACGCCTTCAAGGTGGCCGACGACGTCCTGCGCCAGGGCGTCCAGGGGATCTGTGACCTGATCACGATGCCGGGGCTGATCAACCTCGACTTCGCGGACGTGCGCACGATCATGTCCGACTCGGACACGGCGCTGATGGGCATCGGCTTCTCCTCGTCGTCGAACGACGGACGGGCCAAGGAGGCCGCGGAGCGGGCTCTGCGCTCGCCGCTCATCGACGCCGAGATCACCGGGGCGCGCGGCATCCTCCTCTCCATCGCAGGTGGTGACGACCTGACGCTCGTCGAGGTGAACGAGGCCGCGGAGGTGATCCGCGCGGCCGCCACCGACGACACGAACATCATCTTCGGCGCCACCGTCGACGACCGGCTGAACGGACAGGTCTGGGTGACCGTCGTCGCCACGGGCTTCGGCGGTCGCGGCCGGCGTCCGCGCGGCGACACGATGGCACCGCGGACGGAACAGCGGCGCCAGCAGGGCGAGGGCGGCGACCTGGACGTCCCGTCCTTCCTCCGCACCTGAACCCGCCCTCGGTGGACCCCTACCTCGCCATCGCGTCGAAGCGTGACGAGCGTGCGTACGCCGAGACGGCGATTCCGGACGACGTGCGGCAGCGGATCCTCGATGCCGGCCGGCTCACGGGCAGCTCGAGGAACCGGCAGCAGTGGGAGTTCGTCGTCGTCTCCGGCTCGGCGCAGGAGCGCCTGTCGGAGGCGGTCTATGCGCCCGAGAACGTTCGCACCGCCGCGCTCGTCGTGGCGATCGTCGGCGAGGCGGGAAGCTTCGACGTCGGCCGTTGCTCGCAGAACATGATGCTCGCGGCTTGGGCCGACGGCGTCGTCTCGTGCCCGAACGGCGTGCGAGACGCGGCAGCGGCCGCCGAGATCTGCGGCGGCGAGGTGCGCGCGATCCTGTCCTTCGGCTACCCGTTGCGTCCGCGCTCGCCGGGCAGCCGCACGGCGGCGGAGTGGTCGTCCCGCGCGAATCGCAAGCCGCTCGCCGAGCTTGTGCGCGAAGTTTCCTAGCGGGAACGGCAGCGCGGGCTCTGGCCCGCGAGCGCAGCGAGGAGGCTGCTCGGGTTCACGTCGAACGCGATGCGCACGATGCCCGACCCGCGAGTCCGCAGCCGCACCATTCCGTCGGGGCTGGGGGCGAGACAGCCGGTCGATGCGCGCCAGTACGGCGACCAGCGCACCGCGACGGCGAACGTCCCGCCCTGCGAGACGCGGAGCACCAGGCGCGACTCGCGAAACGCGAGCACGGCCGGATCGCCCGGCCCGTGCACGATCGGGCGCGCCCGGGGGACGGCGTAGATCGTGATCTGGGGCGTCGAGAAGACGCGGCGCAGCTCCGCGCGGCCGCTGCGCACGAGGCGCGCCTCGCGGCGTGAGCTGTAGTCGGGCGGCGCGCGCGTGAGGACGACGTACGCGACGCCGAGCCGTCGCAGCCAGCCCAGATACGCCTCCGGAGCGAGCGGCCGCTGCCGGTAGAGCAGCGCGTCGAACGGAAAGTCGTCCTGGCGGAACCAGCCGCGCGCGAGCGGGATGCCGGCCGACGCGAGGTAGTACGCGGGCCAGTGGTCGGTCGTGTCGACCGCCTCGACCCGATAGCCCGGATGGAGGTGCGCATGGAGATAGGCGACCGGAGCGCGCCACACGCGCGGATGGGCGCTGACGTCCGCGGTGGCCCGCGTCCAGCCCGCCGCGAGCGGGCTCACGTTCCACGAGAGCGCGAGGGCGAGGACGGCCACCGAGACCTTGACCGGGCGCCAGCGGCGCAGCGCGAGCACGAGCAACGCGAGTGGCACCGCCAGGAACCGCAGGCGGACGATGTTGTCGCCGAGACCGGAGGGCACCGCGTAGAAGACCGCGATCGCCAGCGCATACGCCCCGAAGACGAAGCGGAGCAAGCGGGCGCGCTCCAGCCGGAACGTGCAAGCGATGCCGATGGCGCAGAAGGCCAGGGCGGCCGCCGCCTCGCTGACCGGGAAGCCGAGCGTGCCCCCGAATGGAAAGAGCCGCACGAGCACGAGCTCCGCCGCCGCTGCCGCTCCGATCCCGAGGGCCGGCACGACGCTCCCCCGCACTGGCGCGCGGTGCGCGACCGCCGCGCCTGCGAGCACGACGCCGAGCAGGACGAGCGCCACCGGGCTGGCCGCGAGAACGAGCAGGGTCAGCCCGGCGCCGATCCAACGCCGCCCAGAGCGGAACGCGAGGAGCGCCGAAAGGGCGAGGGCGACTCCGAGCGCGAACGGGAACTGGCCCGTGATCCACATCCCCGGCCAGACCAGGGCGAACGCGCGAACCGCCCAGCGTGCTGCAGATCCCCACTCGCGTTCCAGCAGCACCGCGAAGGCACCGGCGGCGACCGCGATGGTGAGCACCGCGAGCACCCGGATCCCGAGCACGGCCGCGAGCGGGTAGTACAGGGTGCTGTAGCCCACGAAGGCGTAGCGCCCGGCGTACCAGAAGTTGTCCCAGAGCGCGAAGCCGTGGACGAGGAAGAGGGAGCGCTGGTACTCGTGCGCCGCGAAGTCTCCGCTGGGCGGCGCGAGCCACACGAGCAACGACGCGGCGGCTGTCGCGAGCGCGGTGCAGAAGACGGCCTCGCGAGGAATCGGCAGCCGCCGCCAGGACGCGCGACCCGCGCCGGCGTAGGACACCTCGGCCATTCGCGGAAGCGTACGCTCGCCGGATGAGAGGCGCAGTGGCAGCGGGGCATTTGTTGACGGCCGAGGCGGGAGCGGAGGTTCTCCGCGCGGGCGGCAACGCCGTCGACGCGTGCATAGCCGCGGCTGCCGTGTCGTGGGTGTGCGAGAGCCCCCTCACCGGCCCGGGCGGCGGCGGCTTCCTGCTCGTGCATCGGTCCGACGAGGGACGGACGCATCTCCTCGACTTCTTCGTGGCAGTGCCGCTGCGGCCGGCTCCAACCACGGAGCTGCTCGAGCTCGTCGTCGACTTCGGCGACTACCAGCAGGTCTTCTACTCCGGGGCGGCCTCGGTGGCGGTGCCGGGCGTCGCTCTCGGGGTCGGGGAGGCTCACGCCCGCTGGGGCTCGGTGCCGTGGGCGGAGCTGCTCGCACCGGCGGCGCGCCTCGCGCGCGAAGGTGTCGTGCTCGACGAGCCGCACGCCTATCTCCACCGGATCCTCGACCCGCTGCTGCGCCACTCCCCCGAGGGCGATGCGCTCTACGGGCCGGGTCGTCCGCTCGAGGTGGGAGAGCGATTCGCGGCTCCGGAGCTCGCCGCCACGCTCGACCGGATCGCCGCCGAAGGTGCAGGCTGTCTCTACCGAGGCGAGCTCGCCGAGCGAATCGCCGCGCACGTGCCGATCACCGTCGACGATCTCGCCCGCTATCGGGTGATCGAGCGGGAACCGCTCGAGGTGCGCTACCGCGGCGACGAGCTGAGGACGAACCCGCCGCCGTCGCGGGGCGGTTCCCTGCTCGCGGTCGGGCTCGAGTCGCTCGGCGATGCGGAGGCGACGCCGCTCGCCATGGCCAGGGCGATGGAGGCTCAGGAGGCCGCGCGAAATGCCGAGGCCGCCGGCGGGACGACGCACATCAGCGTCGTCGACGGCCACGGAAATGCTGCTTCGCTGTCCTGCTCCCTCGGCTCTGCGAGCGGAGTCGTCGTCCCCGGCACCGGCCTCGCGCTCAACAACATGCTGGGGGAGACGCATCTCGCGGGCGAGGAGCGGCCGGGCGAGCGGGTGATCTCCCTCATGGCGCCGTCCGTGTTGCTGCGCGACGGCAGGCCGCGGCTCGTCGTCGGCTCGGCAGGCAGCAGACGGCTGCACGGCGCGATGCTCCAGATCGTGGCGAACGTCGCGGCACGCGGCCTGGGCGTGGTGCAGGCGGTCGACGCGCCTCGGATCCATGTCGAGGCCGGTATCGCCCACTGCGAGGATCCGGCTGTGGCGGACGAACTCGAGGCCGGCGGCTACACCGTCGTCCGCTGGCAGGAGCAGAACCTCTTCTTCGGCGGAGTCTCCGCGGTCGAGATCGGGGATGACGGCTCGCTCGCGGCCGCGGGCGATCCGCGGCGCGGCGGTGCTGCCGTGGTGGTCGACGCGTGAGCTTCCGGATCCGTCGTGCCGATCCGGCCGACGCCGAGCAGCTGACCCGGCTCGCCGACGCGGTCAGCGCCGAGCCCGAGGGCTGGCTCATCAGCATCGCGGGGGAGTGGCGGAGCGCAGGCGACGAGCGCCGCTTCCTCAAGGCGCTACGCCGCTACGCGCACGCGGCGGTGCTCGTTGCGGAGCGCGACGACGGGACGCTCGTGGGCAGGCTCTCGGTCGGCCGCGACCCGCATCCGGCGAGCAGTCACGTCGCCGACGTCGGCCTGATGGTCGCGCGCGACGCGCGCAGGCAAGGGGTGGGCACGGCGCTCCTGCAGGCGGCCGTCGACTGGGCTCGCGCGGCGGGCGTCCGCAAGCTCGAGCTGCACGTCTTCCCCTGGAACGAGGCCGCGATCGCGCTCTACGAAACGTTCGGCTTCGAGCGCGAGGGGTATCGCAAGCGGCACTACCGCCGTGGCGGCGAATACGTCGACGCGATCCTGATGGCCTACGAGCTCGAGTAGGTGATCTCGACCGGGACGCCGCCGGCGAGCGTCTGGAAGACGACGCAATAGCGCTCGGTCCGTTCGAGCAGCTTGTCGAGCTCCTCCTTCGACGCGTCCGAGGCGAGGTCGAACCGGAGCCGGATCGCGGCGAACCCGACCGGGGCCTCGCGGTCGACCCCGAGCGTGCCGCGGAAGTCGAGGTCGCCTTCCGCGTGAACGCTGCCCGAGACGTCGAGCTCCATCGAGGTGGCGACCGAGCGGAGGGTCACGCCGGCGCAGGCGACGAGCGCTTCGAGGAGCATGTCGCCGGAGCAGGCGAGCGCGCCCGTGCCCCCGGTCGCGGGATGGAGCCCGGCCTCGACGAGCGCGCGGCCGGTCTCGACCCTGCACGCGATCTGCTCCTCGTCGAGCTGCCCGTCGGCCCGGAGCGTGACGAGCGCCGCTGCGGGCTCCTCGCGATAGCGGTCCTTGAGCGGCTTCTGCACCGCCTGCAGCTCGGCCCGGTCCATGGCTCCATCTTGCAGGTCGCGGCCCATTCTCCGCCTGGTTGGGGGCGGAACGCGCGTCGATCCGGCGGCTCGGTCGGCTACTGTCCTACGACCTTCAGGAGGTGGAGCAAGCCAAAATGAACGTGCTCGTGCTGGGCGGCGACGGCTTTTGCGGGTGGCCGACCGTCCTTCATCTCTCCCGGCTCGGTCACCGGGTCTCGATCGTCGACAACTTCGCGCGCCGCAAGGCCGACGTGGAGCTCGAGGCGTCGTCGCTGACGCCGATCGCTCCCCTCGGCACGCGGCTGCGCGTATGGCGCGAGCTCACCGGCGAGGAGATCGCCTTCCACCGGATCGACGTCGCCCAGGACTACGCCGAGCTGCTCCAGCTCCTGTCCGACCTGCGGCCCGACGCCGTCGTCCACTTCGCGGAGCAGCGCGCCGCCCCGTACTCCATGAAGAGCTCGTGGCACAAGCGCTACACGGTCTCGAACAACCTGAACGCGACGAACAACCTGCTCGCCGCGATCGTCGAGGCCGGCCTCGAGACCCACGTCGTCCACCTCGGCACGATGGGCGTCTACGGGTACGGCGCCGCGGGGATGAAGATCCCCGAGGGCTACCTCCGTATCAAGGTGCCGATCGAGGACGGGCCGGATCTCGAGCAGGAGATCCTCTTCCCGGCCAACCCCGGCAGCATCTACCACATGACGAAGACCCAGGACCAGCTGATCTTCGCCTACTACAACAAGAACGACCGGGTGCGCGTGACCGACCTCCACCAGGGGATCGTGTGGGGCACGCAAACCGCGGAGACCCGCCTCTCCGAGCAGCTGATCAACCGCTTCGACTACGACGGCGACTACGGGACGGTGCTCAACCGCTTCCTGATGCAGGCCGCGATCGGCTATCCGCTCACGGTGCACGGCAGCGGCGGCCAGACGCGGGCGTTCATCCATATCCAGGACACGGTTCGCTGCATCCAGATCGCGGTCGAGAACCCGCCGGAGCACGGCGAGCGCGTGCGGATCTTCAACCAGATGACCGAGGAGCACCGGCTGATCGACCTCGCCAGGCTCGTCTCGCGGCTGACGGGCGCCGAGATCGAGCACGTCGAGAATCCGCGCAACGAGGCGAGCGAGAACGACCTCGTCGTCGAGAATCGCCGGCTGCTCGATCTCGGCCTCGAGCCGATCACGCTGGAGGACCAGCTCCTGCTCGAGGTGACCGAGATCGCGGCGAAGTATGCGCACCGGTGCGACCTCGACAAGATCCCGTGCCGGTCGGCCTGGACGAGGGAGCAGGCGGAGCGTCTCGTCGCCGCGTCGGCGACCGCAGCGTCGGCCGTGGAGTCTTCCGCGGTATCGACGCATTGACCGAGTCGTCCCCGCCGGGCGTAGTCGTGAGCGAGCAGGAAGAGCGCCACGGCGTGGCGGCCGAGCCTCAGCCGGGCGGAGTTGCGACGACTCTGCGGCCGTACGTGCCCGAGGTGCGGGCCGAGGCCCTGCGGGAGTTCGACGAGCGCTACCCCGACCTCCGGTTGGCGCCCGTCACGGTCGTGATCGCGGCCTACGACGAGGAGGAGGCGATCGGGCACGTGCTCGACGGGATCGCCGCGGAGGCGTGCGGGCTCGCGGTGGAGACGATCGTCGTCGACGACGGCAGCGGCGACCGCACGACCGACGTCGCGCAGCGGCACGGCGCGCGCGTGGCGACGCTGCGGCGCAACTGCGGCCACGGAGTCGCGCTTCGCCTCGGCTACGAGCTCGCGTCCCGCCACGGCGCGCGCTACATCGTCACGCTCGACGCCGACGGCGAGTGGGATCCGGCCGACATCCCGACCGTGCTCCAGCCGCTCGTCGACGACGAGGCCGACTTCGTGATCGGCTCGCGCGTGCTCGGCAGCGACGACGGAGACGACCTGGTGCGCCGCGCCGGCGTGCGGCTGTTCGCCGCCCTCATCCGGCTGCTCACCGGCGTGCGCGTCACGGACACGTCGAGCGCGCTCCGCGCGCTCCGCCCCGAGGTTACGCAGACGGTCCGCCAGGAGCAGGTGCAGTACCAGACGTCGGAGCTGCTCATCGGCGCGATCTGCCGCGGCTATCGCGTGACGGAGCGGCCGGTGTCCCATCACCTCCGGATCGCCGGCGAGAGCAAGAAAGGCGCCAACCTGCTGTACGGGTTCCGGTACGCGCGCGTTATCGTGCGAACGTGGCTGCGCGAGCGCCGCTCAAGAAGCGCGGCGACGCGCGAGGCCCGGCCGTGACGGAAGACGCCGGCACCGCGGAGGAGCTGGCCGTCCGGCTGCCGTTGCGGGCCCGGCTGGAGCCGCTCACCGGCTGGGTCTCCCGGTACCTGCCCATCCTCCGCGTCGTCGCCTTCGTCGTCGCGCTCGGGATCGTCGCGTTCATGACCGTCCGGTACGTGCGGGCGGCCGATCTCTCGAAGGTCGACCCCTGGCTGCTGGTCGGAGCGGTCGCTGCGGCGCTCGTCTGGTGGGCGCTGCTGGCGCGCGGCTGGGCCCTGCTCGTCGAAGGCGTGACGCAGAGGAAGGACCTGAGCGTCTGGTGCCGGACGCAGGCGATCCGCTACCTCCCCGGTGGCATCTGGGCGCCTGTGTCGCGCGCAACGCTCATTCACGGCACCGTCTTCGATCGAGTGTCCACCGTGGGCGCCGAGAACGTGCTCGCGCTTTGCGCCTCGCTGGCCGTCGGCGGTATCGCATTCACGATCGGGGGCAGCCCGGTCTGGGTCCCGTTCGCGCTCCTGCTCGCCCTGCCCGCGGTCGCTTCTCCGCTCGTCGAGCGCCGCTCGCGGCTGACGCGGACGCGCCTCTTCCGCGTGACGGCCAACGACACGGCAGCGTTCGTCGCCTACGTCGCCTCCGCGGTGCTCGTCCAGGGAGCCCTTTCCGGCTGGGGGAGCGCGTTCGCGGTGGCGGGCGCCGCCGGGATCGCCTGGGGTGTGGGGCTGGTGGTCGTGATCGCGCCGAGCGGCGTCGGCGTGCGCGAGGTCACCTACGTCGCACTTCTCGCCGGCATCGTCTCGCACGGCGAGGCGACTGCAGCAGCAATCATCCTGCGCCTCGTCACCGTCCTCGCCGAGCTCGTCGTGCTCGTCTTCCTCGGGCGGCCGACACCCAGCGTGGAGGCCGCCGCCGCACCACGCCCGTGAGCGTGCCGGACGCGGCGCCCGCGCTGCGGACGCTCGGCCGCCACTGGCTCTTCGCGCTCCTGCTCTCCGCCGGAATCGCCCTCCGGGTGGTGACGTCGCTCGCCTACCGGCCGGCGCTCATCTACATCGACTCGATCGGCTACCTGGAGAACGAGGCGCACCTCAAGCCCGAGCTGGTGCGGCCGCTCGGCTATCCCGTCTTCCTCCGCATCCTCCCGCTCGGTGCCGGGCTCTGGGTCGTCCCGCTCGTCCAGCACCTGCTGGGCCTCGCCATGGCGATCGCGATCTATGCGCTGCTCGTGCGGCTCGACGTCACCCGCTGGCTCGCGGCGCTCGCGACCGCGCCCGTGCTGCTCGATGCGATGCAGCTCGATCTCGAGCAGCAGATCCTGACCGAGACCCTGTTCGAGGCGCTGCTGCTGGCCGGGGTCGTGCTGCTGCTCTGGCGCCGCCGGCCCGCGATCTTCGCCGCCGGCCTCGCCGGGCTCGCGCTCGCGGGCGCGACGCTCACACGTTCCGTCTCGCTGCTCGTCGTCGTCCCGGCGGTGCTTGTCGTGCTCCTGCTGCGGACGGGGCTGACGTGGCGCGCCGTCTTCGCGAGGCTGGTCGCGCTTGGCGCGGCGTTCGCGCTGCCGCTCGCGCTCTACGCGGCGTGGTTCCAGTCGCTCTACGGGGTGTACGCGCTCAACGGCTACAGCGGGCACTTCCTCTACGCACGCGTGGCGCCGTTCGCCGACTGC
>Ga0209810_1003265_pt1 | contig 17363 bp, 27 predicted proteins | sample Coa_R1_7_FD_187159 | JGI IMG/M metagenome (GOLD analysis project Ga0209810, IMG submission 187159) | Surface soil microbial communities from Centralia Pennsylvania, which are recovering from an underground coalmine fire - Coalmine... | ecosystem: Environmental > Terrestrial > Soil > Unclassified...
GCCGGGCGCGGTCGCGATGGGCGAGCCGGGGGCGTCGGGCGCCGGCTGGAGGACGGGGAGGGGCGATCCGGGCTTGGCGTTGACGTAGGGGAGCGGGGCGGCCTTGGCGGCGACGGGGGCGTTGGCCGGCGCGGTCGGGGGCGGCGTAGACAGGGCCGTCGGGCCGGTGGTGCCGGTGGTCGGGGTCTCGGTGCCCTGGCCGGAGGAGAGGGGCAGGGCGGAGAGGATCGAGTTGGTGGCGGAGGCGACCTCGGCGGCCATGGCCTGCTCGAAGCTGGAGAGGTCGCCGATCCCGACGGCCTGGTCCGACGCGGCGGTGGGGCTGGGCGGCTGGGCGGGGGTGGTGAGCGCGGTGGAGCTGGCGGAGCCGCCCGAGCGGAGCTTGGCGAAGATCACCAGGCCCACGACGGCGGCTCCGCCGATCAGCAGGACGTTGCGCTCGGTCTTGTTCACGGCAGGGGCTGGCTCGGGTCCCAGACGGCGGTGGTGGGGAAGGGCCAGCGACCGGGGAGTTGGGCGGCCTCCTGGGAGCCGGCGACGAGGTCGGTCTCGGACACCAGCGCGGGCGAGCCGACGATCTGAGGGTTGCGCAGGTCCCAGGTGATGATGCGGGCCCGGGGGTCCTGGCGAAGGGTCGAATAGCGGGCCCCGTCGGTCAGCATCGGCATGGCGGCCGCCCGGGCGGCGGCCTGCTGGAGCTGCTCGGCCCCGGCGCCGGGGATGAAGGGCTGCCGGCCCATCAGGTGGAGGCCCCGATGGTCTCGCCGTAGGCGGTGACGTTGCGGCCCTGCAGGGTCCCGAACAGGGCCATGGTGCCGGCGCCGATGGTGCTGATGACCTGGGCGGCCTGGGCGGCGTGCTCGAGGAGCAGGTAGAGGGCGATGAGGGACAGCGCCACCATCACCCAGCGGGTCCAGCCTCGGAGCATGGGTCCTCCCTTCTTCGATCTAGGCCGGCACGGCCGGCGTGGTGGGCGAGACGATGCCGGTCACCAGCCGCAGCGCCCCCTGGGCGACGGAGGCGACGGCGGATCCGTGGACCAGGAACAGGTAGAGAAGGACCAGCCCGAGGGCGATCACCACCAGGTGGACGGCGGAGACGCCGGCGGCCTTGACCGGCCGGGTGGCGCGGGCCACGCCCGGGCCCACCCAATTGCGCCGGGCGCGGGCGGCGGCCCGGCCGGGGGATCGAGCAGCTCGAGGGGCGGCGCGACGGGCGTCGGACTGACCGGCCCGATAGGCCTGGTCCTCCTCGGTACGGGCGGCCTTGACGCCGCGGAAGTGGGCGCCGATGGCGCGCTGGTCGGCGCGGGCCTCCCGCTCGTCGTTGAGGCGCCGGGCCCGGGTGAGAGCGTCCTCGGCCATCAGCTCCCGCCCTGGTTGTGGAACGGCGCGGTGGTCAGGCCGGCCGGGGGCTGGCCGGTGCCGGTGGCGGCCCCGGTGGAGGAGACCCCGGCCAGGGTGCTGGACACGGTGGCCCCGACGCCGGGGGTCGAGGAGTTGGTCGAGCTGCTCGAGCCGTCGGAGCTGGAGGAGCCCGACGAAGTACTCGAGCCGAGGATGCGGTCGACCAGGCCGCCGAGGAGGGTCTGGGCGCCGAGCCAGATGCCGGCCAGGATCAGCAGCAGGCCGGCGGGGGATCCGGTGAAGGGGCGCTCGGCCATCAGCTCGAGGGCGTCCGGTTGAGGAGCTTGGCCCCGAGCCAGGTGCCCAGGGTGCCGCGCACGACGTTGATGAAGATCACGATGGCGAGGAACAGCAGGACCACGAAGGCGACGGTGTCCATCAGCGGCGGTCCTTCCAGCGCCGGGGGTCGTGCTCGGGCGTCGGCTCGCCCCCGAGCTGTTCGCGCAGCTCGGGGAAGCGGGCCCGGAGGAGGCCCCGCAGCTCGGCCAGGGGCTCGTCGGCCATGACGCCGAGCAGCCCCTCCCGCACGGAGAGACGCTGCTCGAGGTCCTCGATGTTCTCCTCGCGACGGGCAAGGCGCTGCTCGAGGTCCTCGATTCGGGTGAAGAGGGAGGCGCGCTCAGCCCGGCGGTACTTGCGGGCGTCGCCCAGCACAGAGGTGAGAGCATTCAACGCGCCGCCCACGAAGACGCTGCCCAGCGCGATGAAGGCGTCGGTAGCCCAGGCGGCCACATGGGCCTCACCGGGCCCCGGGGGCGCCCCCACCGCCGACGGGCGGAGGCGGCGAGGGCGGCTCCAGCGGAGGGACCAGGGCGAGGGCGGTCTTGGTGACCTGGTGGCGGGTGGCGGTGTAGACGGCGACCACCAGGGCGCCCCCGGCCCCTACGGCGGCCTTGACCGGGTCGGCGAAGCCGGGCCATGCCACCCCCACGCACGCGGCGACCAGGGTGGCGACGGTGGCCCAGAAGGTCGGGGTGCGCCAGCCGGTGCGGGCCTCGGCGGCGAGGACCGCCAGCAGCTGCTCGACGGCGGAGATCTCCTTGCCGATCACTTGCCGACCTTGACCGAGAAGCTGATGAGCCCGATGGCCGCGGCGATCAGCACGACGATCCACAGGGCTGGGGACGACACCACGCCGGGGGGCGAGGTGGGGCTGTAGCCGGTGACGTGCTCGGGCGTGGGGCTGGGCCCGCCGGTGCGCGTCGGCGCCGGCTGGGCGTTGACGGGAATGGCTCCGTAGACGGCCTCGGCCGTGCCCCAGCTCATCAGATGAGGATCTCCTCAACGGCGTGGATGTTGGCCTGGCCGGCGGTGGGCGCCACCGCCGGGTCGACGTTGACCACCCCCCGGAGGTTGGTGATCCCCTGGAGCATCACCATGTCGCGGGCCGGGTTGCGCTTGACGAAGTCGAGCACGTAGCGGTCGTAGGGGACGGGGGCCCCATAGAACTGCTCGTTCTCGTGCACCAGCACGGTCGCCGGGTCGAAGTTGAGGGGCTGGGCGTGGAGGCCGTAGCGGAGGCGCAGGGCGTCGATCCGGTTGGCCGCGGCGGTGCCACCGAGGGCGGACATGGGGACGTTGGTGGCGGAGATCCCGCTCAAGAACAGGCGCATCATCTGGCCGGCGGTGCGCAGCAGCGGGGCCTCGACGTCGCCGGTGTTGGTGAAGGGCTGGTCGACGGCGACCACGGTGTGCAGCCGGCGGATGTCCGGCAGGACGAGGTTGCCATGGGTGTCGATCGGGATCTCCCAGGCGTGCTCGACCACGTTCCAGGTACCGGCGATGGTCCAGTCCGCCGCGGTGCCCCCAGGGGCGATCAGGTTGGCCTCGGACTCGCGGGTGACCTTCCAGCGGATGGTGGTCTGGGAGGACTGAGCGAACAGGGCGGCGACGAGGTAGATCTCGTCGATGGCGATGGGGATGTCCCAGGTCAGGTCGAGGGTGTAGGTGCCCGCCCCCAGGGCCGAGCCGCCCCCGCCGACGGCGCCGGGGAAGATGTCGGAGCTGTTCTGCTGGTTGGGGTTGCGCACGAAGCTCAGGGCGTCGAGGTCGTTGCCATTGACCGACCAGAGATCGTGGGCCATGCCATTGGCCGACAGGGTGAAGGCCCGGATCAGCCCGTAGGGCCAGTTGAAGCCGGGAACCGGCTGGGTGCCGCCGGCCACCACGGTCAGGGTGCCCTTGAAGTTGATGCGCAGCGCCGAGACGATGCCGGAGTCGGGCAGGGAGTCGGCGATGGCGTTGGACGCGCCCGGGTCCGGGTAGGAGCCGAGACCGGCCTTGTCGACCTGCTCCGAGGTCTGGGCCATGAAGGTGGCCGGGTCGATGACGTAGGGGACGTCGGGGAGCAGCTGGAGGGTCTGGGCACCAGAGCCGATGGGCACGGCGGGTCTCTCCTCTACAGGGCCGCGGCGAGCGACTGGATCGGGGCGAACGGGAGGCGGGCGGCGATCACCTTGAACAGGAGGACCGCGACGACGGCCACCAGGCCGACGCCCACCCAGAAGGACAGCTCATGGTGGAGGGCCACCGGGCCCGCCTAGAAGAAGGCCGCCAGGCCCGAGAGGCCGGGGATCTTCGGCAGCGCCACCTTGACCAGGAACAGCACCACCAGGACGACGAGAGCGATCTTGCCGTAGCCCTTCAACGTGGGACCTCCCGGTGCGTGGGGCTCATGGGGGGAAGGTTTCGCGCCGCAGCGGGGGGACCGGCAAGGGTGCCGACCTGGTGCTGACCAGGTAACGACCCGGTGGTTAGCGGACCTTTTCGCCCCGCAGCTCGGCCACCAGGCCCTCGGCCCGGGCCAGCAGCTCCTCGCGGTCGAGGCTGGCCCCGGTGGCGACGGGCGAGGCGCCGGCGGCGAGCATCCCGCGGATGGCGCCGACGAGCTGGGCGGCGGCCTCGGCGATGCCGGCCTTGACGGCCTCCTCGATCGAGGCCCCGGTCGAGGTGATGATGCCGACCACCTTCCGGCGGATCGAGAGGCCGATGCACAGGGCGGCGACGTCGACCATGCCCAGGGCGACCAGGGCGATGGTGGTGGCGCTCACGTCTCCAGCTCTTCGGGGTCGGGGTGGAAGGGCTGGGCCCCCTCGGCGATGGCGGCCAGGATCTCGGAGACCTCGCGGGCCTGGTCGAGGGTGAGGCGCAGGCCCCGGCCGCCGCGGACGCCCAGGAAGCAGTAGGGCCCGGCGGGGGCGATCATGAGGTCGGCGATGGTGCCGAGGGTGGGGGCGCCCATGGCCCGGCGGGCGGCGCGGTTGCCGTTGAGGATGACGGCGCCGGACGAGCCGGGCGGGAGGCGCCGGGGCGGGAGGGAGCCGGAGGCCTCGACGCCGTTCATGCCGCGACGGGCTCGCAGACCCGGTAGTGGTTGACCCCGGCGTCGCGGGTCACCCAGACGAAGCCGTGGGGCTCGCAGCGGCCGAGCTGCTCCTCGAGCTCGGCCTGGGGGAGCCCGGCGGTGCCGGCCAGGTACTTGAGGTCCTCCTCGAGCCCGATGGGGGGCCAGATGCCGATGTGGCGGGCCTGGGAGACGCAGGACCGCTCGACGCCGCGGACCCGGACGTGGATGTTGATCTCTCCGATCATGAGCTTGGCGCCGGCGATGGTGATGGCCCGGCCCCACCGGGGCGGGCGCTCGGCGGGCTTGGACCAACCGGCCTCGTCGTTCCAGATGTAGGCGTGGGCGTCGGCCAGGCGGCCGTCGTGGACGGCGCGCAGCACCCGGTCGCGGATGCGGCGGTAGACCTCGTTGTAAGCGTCCAAGTCGGCGGGGTCGGGGGGCACGAAGCGCACGGTGCCGGCCTCGGGCATCCGGTAGGGGTCGGCGAAGGTGACGGCGCCGGGGACGGCGGTGATGTCGGAGGCCTGGGGGTCGATGATGTAGCGAGGCTCAGCGGCCGACAGGAAGACCAGCCGGGCCAGCGTCGATTTGCCGCCCGTCGTCATGCCGGTCAAGAAGATCCGGTCTTGGTAGCGGATACCCAAGCTCGGCGAGGAGGGAGCCCGAGTCGGTGACCTCGTGGTCGTGGAGGCGGAAGGCCCGGCCGTCGCCGAAGATGACGATCGGGCGCTGGGGGTCGGTGCGGATGGCGCCGAGGACGGCGGCGACCCCTCCGAGGAGCCCGTCGGCGATCGCTTCGACGGCCTCGGGGGGGAGGGCGTCGAGCTGGGCGCCGACGGCACTAACCCAGCCCTCCAGGACCGGGCGGAGGGCCTCCGAAATCAGCCCAAGGGTCGGGTCCGAGCCCACCAGCGCCGTCGCTGTCTTGAGCAGGCTCGTCATGGCCGCCTGTCGGGGGCCCATCACCTCCGGGGGGCCCGCTGGGGTGGCGAGCGCGGGCGTCGAGGTCGGCTCCGGCGGGGAGGGATCGGAGGATGTTGGGGGGGCGCTGCTCGGTGTCTCGTTCACGACGGATCTCCCGCTTGTTGTTGAGGTTGCGGAGGGTGTAGCGGCCCAGGCCCATCACGACCACGGCCTCGTCGGAGCGGTTGAGGACCCCGGCCAAGGTGGCGTTGCGGCCGGCCCAGCGGGCCAGGGCGGGGGCGATCTGGTCCAGCTCGTCCTCGAAGCGCCACAGCTCGGGGTGGTCGGGCTCACCCAGGAACATGCGGGCGGCCTCGGCCACCAGCTGCAGCCCGGATCGGGCTGTGGCCTCGGGGTCGATGAGGCTGGTGGCGCCGGTGGCGACGTCGCCCAGGGCCTCGAGGGGGTCCTCGGGGGGCGGCTCGAGGCCGGCGATGTCGACGCGGGGGGCCTCCGGGTCGCCGACGGAGAGGTCCAGCTCGTCAATCACGGCGGACCCTGGTGCGGTAGTAGGCGACCCCACCGCGGGCCCCGGCGAGCTGGGCCCGGCGGCGGGGGTCGGGGCGGTCGACAGGGACCGTGGCGGCGGCCTTGGTGGCCCGGCGGGCCTTGGCCACCACCCGGGCCCTCCGGGGCTCCTGGGAGGGCTCCTGGGGCTCAGGGGTCGGCGCCGCGGCGGACGGGGCCGGTGGTTCCTGGGCCCCAGGGCCCGCCGGCTCGGCCGGAGCCTTCATACGGCCGGGCCGGACCAGCTCCCCACGGGCGGAGAAGTGCCCCCCGCAGGACGGACAGGCCAGCACCTGGCGGCCGGCCAGCCGGGTCGTTCGGGGGGTGCCGCAGGTGGGACAGGGGACCTCGCGGGCCTCGGGCACCGGGTCAGGGTCCGATACGGAGGCGCTGGTCAGCAAGGATGGTTACCCGGTAGCGACGTGGTCATTACGTGGGGCGTGGCCCCAAGAACTCGACGGCCAGGGCGAAGTGGTCCTCGCCGATGCGGACGATGACCCGGGGGAAGGCGCCTCGAAGCTCGATGCCCACGGCCTCGATGCCGACGCCGGTGGAGTGGAGGGCGGCGCTCAGTATTCCGGCGCCCCAGGTCTGGATCAGGCCGAGGCTGCTCGCGGGGCCGTCAACGGGCCGATTGGCGGTCACGGACGGCGGCCTCCAGCCGGGCCCACTCCTCGGGGTGCTCGAGGCGGGCCTCCAGGGCGACCTTGAGCAACCCCCCGAGGGTGACGTCCTCGGGCAGCTCCTCCCGGTACCGGCGGTGCCAGTACTCCCCCAGGTAGACAGTCGTGGTGCGCGCCGTGGGCGTCAGGGTAGGTCACTTTGGGCGGCCGGTCACCTGGTCGAAGTGCCAGCGGTCGTGGCGGTCGAGATCGACCACCAGGGCCCCGCAGGCCAGGCATGCTGCGCTGCTGTACGGGCGGCCACGACGGCGGATGGGCCGGCCGCGGGGGAGCGCTCCGGACTCGCCGTCTCCGAGCGCCTCCAGGAGGCGACGACGAGTGGCTGTGGGAACCGGTCGGCCGTTCTCGTAGCCCGATATGAGCGAGCCGGAAATGCCGGCCAGGGCGCCGAGCTCGCCCTGGCTCCAGCCCAGGGCGCAGCGCCGCTCGGCCAGCTCGGCACCCGACAACGGCGCCGGCGGGGGAGTGGCGTGCAGCCGTCGCCGTCCGCTCTTGCGGCCGGTCCGGTCCTCGTGGATCAGACCGCGCTTGAGGGCCCGCTCTATCGCTTCGCCTATGACCGCGTCCTGCCGACCCAGCCGACGACGGAGGTCCTTCGCGGATATGCCCGCCGGGTGCTCCACCACGGCCGCGAGGACCTCGGCCTCCGCCTCGGCGACCGGGTCCACTTCGGGGAGCCGCTCGAGGAGCTCCCGAAGCTGAGGCGTGGCAAAGGCGGGCACCGTCTCACGCTCCCAACGACCCACGACCGCCGTGCTGGTGCCGATCGCGTTCGCGAGCTGCTCCTGAGTCAGTCCGGCACGACGGCGAAGCTGGCGCAGCTCGCCCGGGCCGAAGGGATCGATCTTGGGAGGAGGGCCGAGGGCGAAGGCCGGACACGGTCGGCGGCTTCCGCCTTTCGACGGCACAAAGGTCGTCCCCCGGTGGACCTTTCCCTCGGCGAGGAGCCGGCCGAGAGCCGCCCGCGTGGTCCTCTCGCCCCCGACCTGGGCTACAAGGCGGTTCAGCGGTAGGGGTCCGCCTGAGAGCGCCTCCAGGACGACGGCTGCCTTGGCATCTGCCAGCGCGGCCGTGGGAGCCGGCGCCCGCAGGGCCTCTTCGAGCGCCACTCCGTAGCGCGAGGAGACAGGCTGCCGCCCTTTTTCCCAGTGGTTCACGAGCATGACGCTCACGCCCAGGCGGCCGGCGAGCTGGCGCTGACTCAAGCCGGAGGTGAGGCGTCTGCGCCGCAGGGTCGCCGGCTTTACGCGCTGCTCGGGACGATCCGGCGCCGGGCCCACGGCCAGGCCACGGCCAGACCGGGGCCGGCCCCCGCGAGCGGGAAAGCTCGTCACCGTCTCGTGAATGAGGCCGGCCGCCAGGGCCTCGTCCACCGCTGCTCTCACGCCCCGAGAGTGGCCACCGAGGCGACGTTCGAGCTCGGCACGGGATCGCGCTCCAGCTCGAATGGCCTCGACGACGGCCGTCTCTCGACCCCGCGCGTCCTCGTCCCTCTCCACGGTGGCCGAGTTTATATACACCCATGATCCTTCACAACGACTCTCGAAGGTCTTATCGTCTCCCGCCATGAAACACCCGGGACAGGCCTCGGCGCGGGCGGAACGCCTCGCACGAGCCAAAGGAAGGGCATCCGCGTTCGCGGGCGGCCAGGGTTTTACGCTCGTCGACCATGAGCTCTGGCATGGCGAAGCGCATCCCCGGCGGCCGTCCCTTCTTCGGCCTGAAGATGGACCCCGAGGACGCAAATCGGCTCGAGCTCGTCCGTCAGAAGCTCGGCCTGACGCGCTCAGAGGTCATGCGCCAGGCCCTGCGCTCCTACCTCGACAAGGTCGGCACAGAGGAGGCGCTCAAGGCCAGCTGATCGCCCGGCCCGATCCGGGCCTACACGCGGCAGCGCCTCGGGGGGCAACCCGAGGCGCTCCAACAACCAGTCCCGTCAGCCAACGAGAAAGGCAAGACCTTGTTCCGCCAGGGTAGTTGGTTCGCGCGTTCAAAGCGTGGACCACGACAGCTTCACAGCCTCTCTGAGCCGCGCATCGTTGTGCGCCCTCTCGTGGCGCGGCCGGTGTCCCGGCGGAAGCGGCGTCGCGTTGGCCCGAACTGGTCCTCGCATCCTCCCGACGAGGCCGCGTGATGGCCATGGCTCTCGAGACGAGCTCGCAGCTGGAGGCCGCGCTCGCCTACGGCCGGCGAGGGTGGGCGGTCCTCCCGTTGCACAGCCCCGGACCCGGCGGGCGGTGCTCCTGCGGGAACAGCGATTGCTCGTCGATCGCCAAGCACCCCCGCACCGCCCACGGCAAGGACGACGCGTCGAGCGATCCGTCACGACTCGCCGCGTGGTGGCGCAGCTGGCCGGCCGCGAATGTCGGAATTCGAACCGGGGCCGAGTGCGATCTCGTCGTCCTGGACGTCGACGTCGACAAGGGCGGCCCCGAGTCCCTCACCGCCCTGGAGGGCGCTCACGGCCTGCTGCCGACGACCCTGACCGTGCGCACCGGCAGCGGGGGGGAACACCGGTACTTCCGACACCCCGGCGAGCCAATCAGGAACGACGCCGGGCGGAAGTTGGGCGCCGGGCTCGACGTGCGCGGCGACGGTGGCTACATCGTGGCCCCGCCCAGCATCCACGCCACCGGGTGCGCGTACGAATGGGTCGATCCGGGCGCCCCGCTCGCGGAGCTCCCCGACTGGCTGCTCGAGCGCCTCCGGGAACCGGCGGCGACACCGCGCCCGCCCGCACCGGTCGTTCCGCTCCGCCCCGGCGAGGCCGCCAGCGTCTACGGCGAGGAGGCCCTCCGCCGTGAGCTCGAGGAGCTGCGCTCCACTGCGCCGGGCGGTCGAAACCACGCGCTCAACCGCTCGGCCTTCAACCTCGGCCAGCTCGTCGAGGGCGGCGAGATCGACCAGGACCGCGTCGAGGCCGAGCTGTCGGCCGTTGCAGTGCAGATCGGTTTAGCTGAGCGCGAGGCGGTGGCCACGATCGCGAGCGGGCTCACGAAAGGACGGACGCAGCCGCGGCGGGCGCCGGAGAAGGCCCGAGGTAACCGACCTGCAGCCCGGCCGGCCGGGCCGGGCCGGCCGCAGGAGCCCGAGACGGCGCACCGCGAGATTCCGCCGGTGCAGTTCCCTCCGACCGATTACGGGAACGCCGAGCGCCTCATCCTGCGACACGGCGCCGACCTCCGCTACTGCCACCCGACCGGCGAGTGGCTGCTGTGGGATGGCCGCCGCTGGCGACGCGACGCGACCGCGGAGGTGGTGAGGCGGGCCAAGGACACCGTCCGGTTCATCCTGGCCGAGGCCGCGCATTTGATCGACGGCTCGGAGCGGAAAGCTCTCGTCGATCACGAGCGCAAGTCGGAGGCCGACGCGCGGATCAGCGCCATGATCCGCCTGGCCCAGTCCGAGCCCGGGATCCCGGTTCTTCCGAATCAGCTCGACGCCGACCCGTGGGCGCTCAACTGCCTGAACGGCACCGTGGACCTGCGCACCGGCGAGCTGCGGCCGCATCGACGTGAGGACCTACTGACGAAGCTGGTGCCGATCGCCTACGAGCGCGGCGCCCGATTCGAGCGGTGGGACCGGTTCCTCGATGAGGCGACCGGGGGCGACGACGCGGTCCGCTCCTTCCTCCAGCGGGCGGTCGGCTACACCGCCACCGGGCGCACCGACGAGGAAGTGCTCTTCTTCGTCCATGGGCCGGCCGCCGCCGGCAAGAGCACGTTCATGGAGGCGATCAAGGCGGCCCTGGGCGAGTACTCCGCTACAGCCGACTTCGAGACATTCCTCGCCCGCAACAACGTCGGGGGACCCCGGGAGGACATCGCCCGGCTGGCGGGTGCGCGAATGGTCTCTTCCATCGAAGTCGACGAGGGTCGCCGTCTGGCCGAAGGCCTGGTCAAGCTCATCACCGGCGGCGACACCGTCACGGCTCGGATGCTCTACAAGGACGCGTTCGAGTTCCAACCCAGCTTCGCCCTCTGGCTGGTGGCCAATCACGCACCGAAGGTCAGGGACGACGACGAGGCCATGTGGCGGCGAATCCTGCGGGTGGTCTTCGACCGGGTCGTCCCCCGGGATCGGCGCGACCCGACCCTGAAAGCCGCCCTGAAGGACCCGCGGCAGGCGGGTCCCGCTGTCCTGGCCTGGGTGGTCGAGGGCGCCGTCGCGTGGCACCGACACGGACTCGGCGTCCCCAAGGCGATAGAGGCCGCCACCGAGCAGTACCGATCGGACATGGACCCACTCCGGGACTTCCTGGCCGACTGCTGCGTGCTCCATCCCAAGGCCTTCGTCTCGAATCGCTCGCTGAGGTCGGCCTACGAGGACTGGTGCCAGGCCCAGGGCCTCAAGCCCATCGGGGACCGACAGCTCGGTGAGCGACTTCAGACCCGCGGCTGCTCGAGGTCCGCCCGCCGGCAACGTGGGCCCACCGAGCGGGGCTGGAGCGGTATCGGCCTTGCCGCGGAAGCCCGGCAGGGCGACCTCCTCGACGACTGAGAGGCCCACAGTGCCCCCGCTGGCCGCCCTAGGGGCCCGCACATCGCCTGCGGAGGTGTCGGCGCCCTCCCCGGACTCACCGGCCCTCCTGGGGCCGTACAGAGGCCGTTCCGGAGTTTCCAGGTTTCCCGGTACACGCGCGACGCGCGCGACAGACCGCGACACCTCGATTTGGACAACTGTCGCGCGCGGGAAGCCCAGGTCAGAGGCCCTTTTTGAAGCCGCCGCGACACCGCGACAGCAAGATCCGAAACTTTCGAGACGAATTCTCTACGCGCGTAAAGTTCCCGGAAAATGCTGTCGCGGTGTCGCGGTAGGCCTCTCCGGCCGCCAAAGACCCAGGTCAGGGCACCTTTTCGCGCGCGACACCTCGTGGTTCGCAGGTGTCGCGCGCGACACTTTGCTGTCGCGCGCGTTTCCCGGGATACCGGTAAACCCTCGATCGTCCGATTCAGGGTGCTGACCCGGTATTCACCGATCCCGCCGGCGCCGGGCGGAGAAGGCCACCGGCGCTGTTCCACTCCCCGGCGGGTGCATTACCGCGCCGGTCGGCCGGCCTTCCAGCGGAAACGGGCTCTGAGCAGGGCATTCATGCAGGGGGCCGGCGAGCTCTCAAGCGTCGATCACCGCGCTCGGGACGCCGATTACCGCACCGCCGGCCTCGAATACCGCGCCTCCGCCAGGGCGAAGACCGCGCCGTGAGCGAGGACCTGGAGGCCTGGCTCGACCGGACGGACGGCGCCCGGCGCACCCTGGACGCCCTCGGCGAGCTCGGCGGCGAGGCAACGCCGGCCGAGGTGGGCGAACGCTCCGGCGTTGCCAAGAGCTCCCGCACCAAGTGGCTGACCCAGCTCCGGGAGCGCGGCCTCGTGGAGGGTCCCAAGGGCCGGGTACGGCTGACCGCCCTCGGGCGCAGCCTGGCCAACCGCTCGGCGCCGGTGGTAGGAGCCGGCGCGGCTCTGGAGGCCCCTCTGCGGGCCTGGCCGACCGTCTGGCACCGGGCGGGCCTGCGCCTGGCCCTCTCGGCCGTCGTGGCTCGCCATCACCTCGCCGGCGTGGACGACTTCGCCGGACATTTCCCGGGGCTGGTCGTGGTGGGCCCGACCGGCTCCGGCAAGTCGGAGATGGCCCGCTTCGTCATGGCCACGTTCGGCCTCGACCGGGTCGCCCACACGGTCTGGCTGCCCCAGCAGAGCACTGGCTCCGTCTTCGGCCGCCGGGAGATCGTCGAGGGAGGCGGCCGGGCCTTCGTACCGGTCCCCTGGCTCGGACGCCCCTTCGTGCTCTTCGAGGAGGCGGACAAGGCGCCCCGGGACGTGCGGGCCCGGGTGCTCGCCTACTTCCAGGGCAACGTCGAGGCCCTGGAGGAGGGCGAGCGGCTCCAGCTGCGGCCCACTCCGTACCTGGCGGCCAACACCGAGGGGCCGGGCCAGGCCACGGCCCTGGTCCCGGGCGAGTACTGCCGGCGCTCGGTGGTGCTCGACCTCTGGCACGTGGCCTCGATGGTCGAGGACCTGGGCGAACGCCTGGAGGCCCTGTACGCCGCTGGCGGCCCTCCGCGGCTGCGTCTCGAGGAGCTGCGGCCGCCGGTGCAGCGCCTCGACGAGCCGGCCAGGGCGATCCTGGCCGACCGGGAGGTGGGAATCCGCAAGGTCATGACCGAGACGGGTTGGTCCCAGTGCGACCGGGTCGGCCTCGAGGTGCTGGCCCTCGGCCGCGCTGGCCTGCTCGGCCTCGCCTCGGGTGACGACCTGCGCGGGGCGGCCGTGGAGACGGCCATCGACTACCTGACGGTGGCCGAGACGATGCCGGGCCAGCTCACCGGCGCCTGGACCATGGAGACGGCGTGGTGGCGGGAGTGGGCCCGGTCGAACAACGACGCCGGGATCGACGAGCTCGAGCGTCACCTCGAGGAGCTCTACGCCCAGCGCCAACAGGTGGCGGACGCCGTGCAGTCCCGGCGCCGCACCCGGGAGGTCGAGGAAGTGGGCCTCCTCGAGGAGCGGGCCGTCCTGTCCGAGCGGCTCCGTCTGGCCGAGCTCGCCATCCGCCAGGTGCCGGCTGAGCTCAAGCCGGAGGCGGCCGGACTGCGCGACGTCTTGCGCAAGCTGCGGGGCCGGGTCGACAACTCCAAGCGCCGGGAAGGCCTGATCGAGTTGGCCCACCTGGCAGCCGGTCCTCTGGCCCGGGCGACGGCGATGCGAGCCACCCTGGACCAGGAGAAGGCGAACGCAGAGGCGGAGCGGCAGAGGGCGACCGAGGAGAGGCGGCGCCAGCTCGCTCAACGCCAGCAGACCGAACGCGAGGCGGCTCAGCTCCGCAAGCAGGAGCGCGCCCGCCAGGCCCAGTGGAAGAGGGCGGCGAAGGCCCAGCTCGCCCAGGTGAGGACGATGGCGGCCGAGCTCGAGCGGCTCTACCGGCGCAAGAACACGAAGCCCGACGAGCGACCAGCGCAGGTTCTCGCGGCGATCGAGCTGCCCGGCGGACACCGTGTCCTGTGGTACGAGAAGCCCCCGCCCGTGCCCCCGCCGCCTCGCGACGCCGGGTTCTGGGAGCGCCTCGGTAACCGCTTCGCCACGCCCGGCCCGGGCTGGTGGCACACACTCGATCCCGAACTGGTGCTTAGCGCCTCGGCTGGACGCCTGGCCGCGTGGGGCCCGGAGACTCAGCGCGTTCTTGCGCCCGCCCTCGCCGCTCTCCACGCGGTCGAGGACGAGCTGGTCGCCAGGACCGGGGCGCGACCTCGCCAGGGCCGGGTCCGCCTGCCGGACGGCACGCGAGTGCCACAGCTGGTCGCCCAGCGCCCGGCCCTGGCCGCCTCCCCCTGGTAGCACACAGGGTTTCCCGGTACACCGGTACACCGGGAAACCCGCTGTGGACACTTCGCCACAGGCCGTGGTACAGTGTCCACATGGCGGCGGAGCGCCACCCGAACAAGGACATTGAGGCGGCGCTTTCCTTCGCCAGACGTAGCGGCTGGTCCGTCGTCAAGAGCTCCGGCCGCTCGGCGCATTCCTGGGGCGTCATGCGGTGCCCGGGGGACTGCCCGCAGGTGTCCATCTACTCGACCCCTCGGGTGCCGGCGAACCACGCCCGCCGGTTGCGCCAGAAGGTCGACGGTTGCCCGCACAAGGAGACGACGAACGATGGCTGAGCACCACTTCACCCTGACCATCCGGGGGGCGCTGACCGAGGAGAAGCTCGACGCGCTCTTCGAGGCCGGCTGCGACGACGCGACGTTCTCGACCAAGGGTGAGCTCACCTTCGGGGACTTCGACCGAGAGGCGCCGCAGCTGGTCGACGCAGTCGTGTCGGCCATCGACGCGGTGGAGTCCGTCGAGGGCTTCGAGGTGATCCACGTGGACCCCGACGAGCTCGTGTGGGCCTCAGAGATTGCTGAGCGCACCGGCCGGGTCCGCCAGTCCGTCGACATGCTCATCCGGGGCCAGCGCGGCCCGGGGGGCTTCCCGGCGCCCGCGCATCACGCCACCCGTAACCCCCTCTGGCGCTGGTCCGAGGTTGAGGCGTGGTTCGCTCGGTACGAGGGGCGCGAGCCCGACGCCGAACGCTCGGTCGTCCTGGGCGGCATCAACGGGGCTCTCCAGGCCCGCCACGCCCTGCGGCACTCGACTGCGGGGAAGGTTCCGCTCCGGCGGGCCCTGCGCCAGCTGATCGCATCATGAGCCGGCTACCCGGGACCCACGGCATGACTCCCTCGGGGAGGGAGCTGACCGATGAGGTCCTCGAGGAGATGGCACGGGAGGCCGAGCAGGGCCTCGACGTGTCAGCGGCGCGCTCGATCAGCAGACCCCGGCGGGGGGACGATGCGCCGGCGGCGGAGGAGGACTCGTGAGCGCGGCCCGGCTGGTGGCCATCCCGGACACCGAGGGCGACCTGGTCGACCTCCTGGAGGGCCTGGAGGAGGTCCTCCTGTCGCTCCTGCCGGCCGAGGGCGACGGGGAGGACTGGGAGCCAGCCCCGGGCCCGCTCGGCGATGGGAGCGCCCTGGAGGCCCTCCAGCGGGTCGAGTCGGAGGTGCGAGCGTCCGAGCGGGCGCCGGTCGTCCAGCCGCTGGCCCCGGATGGACGCTTCGAGCTGATCCCGCTGCGCTTCGTCCGTCTCGATCCGGCCGACCTGGCCACCGTTGCCGGCGCCCTGGCCGAGCTCGGCCGGGCCACGCTCCCCGCTGGCGACGAGCTCGTGGCGGAAGTCCTCTCCAGCCGGGCCGCGGGCGGCCGCCACCCCGGGGACAGGCCGCGACCAGTGGCCGAGCTGGTGGCCGGGTTCGCCCGCGCTCACGGCCTCCTCGATCTGGCGCCGGACGTAGACACGGAATTGCTGGCCGGCCGCCTCGAGGGCCGGCAGGGCCGGGTCGTCCTCAGCGAGTCCGAGCACGAGGCCTATCGGCGCCTGACCGAGCGGACCCTCGCCATGTTCCACACCGGCGATCCCCTCGCCCGGTTCCTGTACCGGGGCTGAACCCGTGGCGCCGGGGCGCCTTGTGCATCAGGTGTGCTGCCTGGACGCCCCTCCTCCCACCACCGAGCCACCCGCCCGAACACCGACCCACCGCCGCACCGACCCCCCTCCTCTCCGCCACCCCTCTCCCACCCGTCCGCTCTCCGTCGTGGCCACACACGATGGGCATTCGTGGTCCGTCACCCTCCGCGACAGCCGGGACGGCTCACGGGACGCTGCCGGGACAGACCAGGTTCCCCGGGGGGAACCTGCAAGGGTCTGTCCGGGGGATGGGGCTGGCCTCGGTGACGTGACCGAGCAGAAGACGGTGACGAGGAGTGGCGCCGTCAGCGGTCGAGTCGTCTGCCGGGACGGGCTCTGGTGGCAGCTCTGGCCGGCCTTCGGAAGCGAGCTCCCGTATGCGCGGGCACCCTTGCACCCTCCGGTGGCCGGGGCGCCGCCGAGGCCTCCGGCCCCAAGCCCACTCCCCGCCCCCCCCGGCCTTACCGCGGTCCCCAGCTCGGTCCCCCGGTCCCGCTTACCGCGTCCCCAATCTGTCCCCGCCCGCCGGCGGCCGGGACCGCTATGGCCCCTCACACAGTTGCACTCCCGTTTCCGGGAGCTGTCCCGCGCAGGCCCGGCGGGCCATCGCCGGGAACCGGTGATGCAAGTGTGTGTGCTCCTCATGGCGCCTGTCGCGGTAAGGGCCTGGTAAGGGCCTGGGGACGGATTGGGGACGGACAGCCGCCCACCGGGGGCGTTGGTAAAGCCACGCGGGGCGGGGCATCCACCCGCCTGTCACAGCCCCTTGGTTGGCTTCTCCCGGTGCCCGTCGCCGCGTCGACCGTGAACGAGCAGATCGAGGCTGCCCTCTGCAGCGACCCACTCCGTTTCCGGGAGTGCATGCTGTGGGCGATCGAGGCGAAGGGCCGCATGTTCGCTCCGGACGAGGAGTGGGCTGTCCCGTGGGTCGACCTTCTGGCCCAGGGTCGGCGGACGCGGCACCAGCTCGCGCTCGGCGCCCTTCTGAGCTGTCTTGACGGCATGTCCCCCGCCTGGGTCGTCGCCCGGTTGCCGAGCGGGCCGCTGCCGGATGAGGAGCTCCGGGGGAACCGGCGACTTCTCGCCGAGCTCCCGGCGCCGTTCAGCGCCAGCCTGTACTGCGCCAACGACGAGGACGGAGCTGTCCAGTGGGCCGCGCCGCTTGGGGTGCGCGTCTTCGACGAGGCGGCTATGAAGAGCCTCCCGCTCGAGGTCGGCTACGTCGACCCGGGGACCCTCTTCATGCACCTGGTGCTGTCCGGCGGCTTCTTCCGCTGGCCCTACGGAAGTTCCTGGCTCTACGGCTGCGTGGCCGATGCCGCTGCCTTCTGGGCGTGGCGCCGCCGCATGCTCTGACTCCGCAGGAAACGGGCTAGTTCCTGCGGCTGGCAGCCATCCGCTCGGTCGTCACAGCCTCCTGAGACGATCACCGCGGCGACGCGTTTCCTGCGAGGTCGC
>Ga0209810_1003269_pt1 | contig 17330 bp, 16 predicted proteins | sample Coa_R1_7_FD_187159 | JGI IMG/M metagenome (GOLD analysis project Ga0209810, IMG submission 187159) | Surface soil microbial communities from Centralia Pennsylvania, which are recovering from an underground coalmine fire - Coalmine... | ecosystem: Environmental > Terrestrial > Soil > Unclassified...
TCTGCGTCGATATTACCTCCATCCAGAACATCCACCACCGCGTCGAGATCGTCGAGCGGCGCGAACGCTACGAGGCAAACCCGCAGGCATTTCTGGCCGATTACGCTGCAGCGGAGCAGTCGCTGCGCGAGCGCATCATACAGGCAGCACAACACGTGCAACAGGTTAAAGTGCCGCGCAAGGTCGCCGAACTTATTGCCATGATAAACATCGAACTGGATGTGGACGGCCATCGCGGCGATATCGTCATGCGCCGCGCCGCGCAAGCCTACGCCGCTTATCTAGGAGAGTCAGAAGTCACGCCCGATCACGTCTACGCCATCGCTCCTATGGCCCTCGCCCACCGCCTCAAACGCCTTCCCTTGCAGTCTGTCCCCCGCTCGATCAATGAGGCGCTGGCAATGGTCAGGAAAAAAGTGGTTCGCTAATTGCTTGCTGGAACGAATTGCAGATCAGGGAGAACGTTCCGGGTTTTCCAACGTTTTAACCATGCGTATATGGGGACGTTGATAGAGCAGAGTCTGCCGGGTAGCAACATAGCCTCGATGCGCGTACATATCCAGTGCCTCTTTGTTCTCCTGCGCGACATTGAGGGCTATTTTCGGATAGTGGCGCTGGCGTGCCTGCCCCTCCGCAGCTTGCAGCAGGCGCGAGCCAATCCCTTTGCGACCCCAATTCTCGAACACGGCCAGCGCATCGACGTACCATTCATCGTCTTCGACCTCGCGTTCGAGCCAGTTTCCAACGGCGGCGTTGAGCCGCGCCTCATCTCGCCCCCCGAAGCTCAACACCAGCCCGACCACTTCTGAGCCATACTCAGCAACCATAATATTCTGATAGCTGAAACGATTGCCCTCCTGCCGGAAGAAGTGCTTTAAATGCTCGATCCACCCGCTCCGGTGTTCCTCCGGCAGAGGGTAGGTGACGCGCGTATGGGTGTACGCCGAGTAAAGCAGGGCTGCCGCTACCTCAGCATCGCCTGGCCGCGCCGGTCTGATCTGTATCGAATCTCGCATCGTTTCTCATTGAGATAGTTGCCATCGTTTGTTTGATGGCAGAGATAATCTGTACCCGCTCACTATATCACACGGTGCGTAGCCGATGCTGAGATGAAGAGGAACCGGTAGTGTTCAAAAAGCCACAGGACGCTGAGGGATATAAGGCCTAACTGCTTGTATTCCACGTCTCTCTCCTTTGGATAGCGATATTGCTGATAACAGCGAAAAAAACGCTGAGTTTTGTTCTTGTGAGTCAGACATTTTCCTCACTTCTTTTGAATGTCTTTCCTCTCTCTGCTGCTAATTATAGACGCGCCTGAGCGCGGGGTGATAGAATGATTGTCGAAAATCATTGTCTGATTCTGCACATTTTCCAGATGGGCGATGGAGAAACCGGAGGCGAGGTTGCTATGAATGACCAGCAGGCAGAACGCGAGACACAGTGGATGCAAGCCAGTCGCGAGGAACTGGTGGAACGGATTACACGGGCCATAAGCGTAGATGGAACAATCGAGCCGCTCAAAGGGCTTCATCTGGCCCGCTCCTCCTCGCCTATGGAGCGGGTTCACAGCGTGGTCGATCCATCCGTGTGCGTGATTGCCCAGGGCAGCAAGGAAGTTCTTCTGGGCGAGAGCCGCTACCGGTATGACCCCTCACACTATCTGCTCGCCACCGTCGAACTGCCCCGTGTTAGCCAGGTTCTGGAAGCTTCGAAGGAGCGACCCTACCTCAGTCTACGCCTGAACCTCTCCCCCGCCCTCGTCAGTGCGGTCATGATTGAAGCCGGTCATAGCTCGCTTCCATGTCCTGATGATGTGAGAGCCATTGATGTCAGCCCGCTGGATGGGAACTTGCTGGACTCCTTTGTGCGGCTTGTGAGGCTGCTGGATGCCCCTGCAGAAGTACCAATGCTCATGCCGCTCATCACGCGGGAAATTATCTACCGGCTCCTGATGGGATCGCAGGGCAGTCGGCTCCGTCACCTTGCCAGCCTGGGGGGCTACACCTCCTCCATCGCCAGGGCAGTTGAGCGAATCCGTCGAGACTTCGACCGGCCACTGCGTATCGAAGAACTCGCACGAGAGCTGGGCATGAGCGTTTCAGGCTTCCACCACCACTTCAAGGCCGTCACGGCGCTCAGTCCCCTGCAATTCCAGAAGCAGCTGCGGCTGCAGGAGGCACGCCGCCTGATGTTGAGCGAGAACCTGGACGCAGCCAGCGCCGCCTATCGCGTGGGCTACCTCGACGCTTCCCACTTCAACCGTGAGTACAAAAGCCTCTTCGGCGTCCCGCCCATGCGCGACGTGCAACGCCTGCGAGAAGCAGTCCTGCAAAACGCTGGCCGGTAAGTTGGAGGAACCGCTCTCCTGATGGTTCATATTTCGGGCATTTCCATTTCAAGTGCCTCCATCCGGGGTATCTCACGTCGTGTTCTGACGAAAAGCCATGCGGCCAGCAGCGCGAGGATGAGCGTCCCTCCGGCAATCACAAAGGCAATGTGCATGCCGGAGAGGAAGGTTAGTAGATTACCCACAAGCGTTCCCAGGATGGCGACCCCCAGGACGCCACCAACCTGCCTGCTCACGTTGAGCATACCCGCCGCAAGACCTGATTGGGCTCTGGGAGCATGAGAAATCACCGCCTCGGTCATTGACGGTAAGACCAGGGCCAGCCCGAAGCCCAGAACGGCGATGATACAGGCAAGAAGCAGGTAGCTGGTTTGCGTCTTAACTATCAAAAAACTAAAGCAGCCCACAACGGCGAAGCAGACGATGCCGGTGGGAACATTGATCAGGAAGATGCTGCGCCACCCGAACGCATTGACCAGAAAACCTCCAGGTAGCGGGCCAGAAAGCGCCCCGATGCTCGCGACTGCGGCCCAGACGCCAATCGCCCGCGCCCGTCGCTCTGGCTCAGGAAAGGTGATATTTAACAGCGCGAGCGAATTGGGAACAAGCAGGGCGGCCCCCAGAGGCGTGAACTTCAGGCCGCCGCAGGCCACCCCTTGCGAGCGCCAGGCAGGCCACCCGCAAGGGGTGGACCTACTATAGACGACGCTTCGCGGATCGCATGGGTCATCGTCTATAGTAGGGCCACCCCCAGAGGCGTGAACTTCAGGCCGCCGCAGGCCACCCGCAAGGGGTGGCCCTACTATAGACGACCCCTCCACAAGCGGCACGAACGCATCGTGTATAGTAGGGCCACCCCTTGCGGGTGGCCTGCGGCGGCCTGAAGTTCACGCCTAAGAGGGCCACCCCTTGCGGGTGGCCTGCCTGGCGCTCGCACGCGCTTAAGTTCACGCCTCTGGGGCGGCCCCAGGCCCCTGCAAGGCCCGCGCGGCCTGCAGAACGGGCAGAGAAGGAGCAAGGCTGCACAGCGTTGACGACAGAGTGAAAAGAACCAGGCCGACTAAATAAACCGTTCTGTTTCCTCTCCTGTCGCCAAGCACTCCGCCCGTCAGCAGAAAACTGGCGAAAACGAGGGAATAGCCATCCACAATCCACTGCAACCCGGTCACATTCGCTCCCAGTTCCTGTTTGATATTGACCAGGGCAATATTGACGATGGTGACATCAAGAATCGTCATGAAGTAGCCAGGACAGAGCGCCAGCAGCGGTATCGCCATAGTTGTGCCTGTCTGCTGAGTTCTCTGTTGAGCTGGTATCGTCATCATTCGCTTTCGGCCAGAACCTTCATGGCGATATCGACTGCCGTTATCGCACACGGCCATCCAGCATAGAAAGCCAGATGCGTGAATACCTCAGCAAGTTCGTCTTTGCTGATGCCATTCTCGCGGGCGCGGGCAATGTGAAAAGGTAATTCGTTGATGCGATACAGCGCGACGAGGGCCGCGACGGTAATCAAGCTGCGATCCCGCCGGGAGAGACCTGGACGTTCCCAGATGTCGCCAAAGAGTACCTTTTCGTTCAGTTCCATTAACTTCGGGACGAATTCTTTTCTCTTCTGCATCATCTCTTCTCTGGTAGGCTGTTCTTGAGGCATGATCTGTCTCCTTCTATGTCACTATCTTCTTCCTTAGTCTGATTCCTTACGGCCAGAGCAGCACTTTGATGGCGCGCCGTTCGTCCATAGCGCGGTAGGCATCGGCGACCTGCGCCAGAGGCAGTTGCAGGTCGAACACCTTGCCGGGGTTGATCTTGCGGTTCCACACGAGATCAATCAGTTCGGGCAGGAAGCGACGCACCGGGGCGGGACCGCCGAGGAGGTGGATGAGGGCGAAGAACAGCCCTTCGCCGTTCAACTCGACCCCGTGCGGGACACCGACGTAGCTCGTGTAGCCGCCTGGACGGGTGGAACGGATCGCCTGCTGCATGGACTCCTGAGTGCCGACGCACTCCAGCACCGAGTCCGCGCCCAGACCGTCGGTCAATTCTTTGATGTGGGCCACGCCCGCGTCGCCCCGCTCGGTCACAATGTCAGTGGCACCGAACTCGAGGGCGAGCTTTTGCCGCTGCTCGTTCCGGCTCATGGCGATGATGCGCCCGGCGCCCATCTGTCTGGCGGAAAGTACGCCGAGCAGGCCAACCGCGCCGTCTCCGACGACCACGACCGTCTTGCCCGGTTGCACGTTGGCGGCGTCGGCGGCGAACCAGCCTGTTCCCAGAACATCGGAAGTCGTCAGCAGGCTCGGAATCAGATCCTTCGACGGCACATCCGGGATCGCCACCAGCGTGCCGTCTGCGAGCGGTACGCGCAACAGGGGCGCCTGCGCTCCGCTCATGAACGCGCGGTGTACGCAGCCGGACTGGAAGCCTGACCGACAGATGGGGCAGGTGTTGTCGGAGGCGACGAACGAGCCGACGACGAACTGACCAGGCTTGATGAGTTTGACCTCGCTGCCGACCTCTTCGACAATGCCGCAGTATTCGTGCCCCATCGGCCTCGGCTCCGTAACCGGCTCAAGGCCGCGATAGGGCCACAGGTCAGACCCGCACACACAGGTGGCTGTCATCTTGATGATAGCGTCCGTCGGTTCGAGAATCGTCGGGTCGGGTCGCTCCTCAAAGCGCACATCCCTGGGACCGTAAAGCATAGTTGCTCTCATGGTGAATCTCCTTTCCTTTCTTTGTCACTCGTCTCAGGCGCGAAGCTTAGCTCCGATACTCCTCCTCACTGACCGGCTCAAGCCAGGTGGTGGTGCCGGAGGTGATCGAGAGATGCGTCATCGCGTGCTGCTCGTCGGGGTGGGCGCCATGCCAGTGTTCGACGCCTGCTGGAATGCGGGCAACATCGCCGGGTACCGCGTCATTCGGCTGTTCCCCGCGCTGTTGTACCCGCCCCTGGCCTTGCAGGAAGTAGAGGACCTGTTCGCCGGAGTGCCTATGCCAGTGCGTGCGCCCGCCGCGCTCAAAGGTCACCTGGCCAACACCCATCGGCTGCCCCTGACTGGCCGCTACGTGGCGAACCTGGACGGCGCCGGTGAAGTTGTCAGCACTCCCCTGCCGTGCCGGTAAGTCTTTAGCATGTTCTAAAGAGATGCTCATGTACTTGCTCCTTTCACATTCACAATCATATTGTTGGTCGCGTCTCGTTTGCTCCGGGTCGCTTTTGCAGGCACTCCACTATTTCAAGCCTTAAGGAAAGACACGCTGCCGCACGCCTCTGGTAGCTCATGAGGCCCATAGAAGTTTATTCGCTATCTGGAGGTAATTATAGACGCGCCTTCGCACAGGGTGATAGAATAATTATCGCAAATGATTGTCTGATTCTGCGCATCTTGCAGATGGATGAGAGAGAAGCACGAGCAGAGGTTGCTATGGATGTCATGAACTACCAGCAGGTAGAACGGGAGGCAACGCGCGAGACCCAATTGATGCAAGCCCAGCGCGAGGAGCTGGTGGAGCGGATTGCGCGAGCCATACGCACAGATGGGAACTTCCAGCCGCTTCCAGGGCTGCACCTCTACCGGCACTCCGTCCCTCTGGAGCAGGTGTATAGCGTGGTCGAGCCATCGCTGTGCGTGGTTGCTCAGGGTAGCAAAGAGTTCCTGCTGGGCGAGAGTCGCTACCGGTATGACCCCTTCCACTATCTCCTCGTGACAGTCGATCTGCCCTACACCGGTCAGGTTCTGGAAGCCTCGAAGGAACGGCCATTCCTCAGCCTGCGCCTCGATCTCTCCCCTGCCCTCGTCAGCGAAGTCATGCTTGAGGCCGATCACCCTTCTCAAAGCTCATCAGAAGACCCTGCTGATGTGAGAGCCATCGCCGTCAGCGCAGTGGATGCGAATCTGCTGGATGCTATGGCGCGAATCGCCAGGCTGCTGGATACCCCTGACGAAGCGCCGATTCTCATGCCGCTGCTTACGCGGGAAATTATCTACCGGCTTCTGAGAGGAGAGCAAGGTAGCCGGCTGCGGCACCTGGCGATGCTGGGCGGCTACACCCCCGATATCGCCCGGGCGATTGAGCGGCTCCGGCGAAACTTCGACCAGCCCCTGCGCATCGAGCAGATGGCGCGCGAGCTGGGCATGAGCGTCTCGGTATTTCACCACCACTTCAAGGCTGTCACTGCCATGAGTCCCCTGCAATTCCAGAAGCGGCTGCGGCTACTGGAGGCGCGTCGGCTGATGCTCGGCGAAGACCTTGACGCGGCCAGCGCCGCCTATCGCGTGGGCTACCTCGACGCTTCCCATTTCAACCGCGAATACAAAAGCCTTTTCGGCCTCCCCCCCATGCGCGACGTGCAACGCCTGCGAGAAGCTGCCCTGCAAAACGCTGGCCGATAAGCCATAGCTTTTCCCACCCACATCTTGCAACCGTCAGGGTATTTTGTCGTACAATAAATACACATGGTAAATCAAAAGATATAGTATGTCTCATAACTCCGCAGGAGGCAGAGACAAAAGGAGATTGCAGTTTCATGGATGCAACCGACGTCATAGAGCGACAGTTAAACCCGTTTCCCTGGTATCAGTATATGCGCGAGACAAACCCTGTTTCCTACAGCGAGGAGTATAGAAGCTGGTCGGTCTTTCGCTATAACGATGTGCAGAAAGTGCTGACCGATTACAGCGTCTTCTCATCGCAATATATGGGCGAGCAGCAGCCGATAGCGATGAGCATTATCAATACCGACCCGCCGCGCCACCGCCAGTTGCGCTCGCTGGTCACGCAGGCGTTCACGCCGCGCCGCATCGCACAGTTGGAGCCGCGCATCACGCAGATCGTCAACGAACTGCTGGATAAGGTGCAGCCAACGGGCAAGATGGATGTCGTCGATGATCTGGCCTACCCGCTGCCGGTGATCGTGATTGCCGAAATGCTGGGCATTCCACCAGAGGAGCGCGAACAGTTTAAACGCTGGTCGGATGAACTGGTTGGAGAAACGCAGACGACGGGCCACAACCCTCAGATGGAAATGGGTATGTACTTTTACCAGAAGATCGAGCAGCGCCGCCAGGAGCCGAAAAATGACCTGATCAGCGCGCTGATAGATGCGCAGATTGACGGCCAACACCTGGACATGATGGAACTGCTCGGCTTCTGCATCCTCCTGCTGGTGGCCGGGAACGAGACGACGACCACCCTGCTCGGCAACGCCCTGCTCGCCTTCACCGACCACCCCGAAGCTATGGAAGAACTGCGGGCGCGCCCCGAACTGCTGCCGGACGCCATCGAAGAAGTGCTGCGCTACCTCTCACCCGTCAAAAGCATGTACCGCATGGCGAGCAAGGATACAGAACTGGGCGGCAAGCAGCTCAAAGCGGGCGATTTCATTGTCGCCTGGATTGGCTCAGCCGACCGTGACGAGGAGCAATTCCCCGACCCTGACCGCTTCGACATTCACCGCTCACCTAACCGGCACCTGGCCTTCGGTCACGGCATCCACTTCTGTCTGGGCGCCCCCCTGGCGCGGCTCGAAGCAAAAGTCGCCCTCAACCTCATGCTCCAACGCCTGCCGAACATTCAGCGTGTGCGCGACATCCCACTGCAACCATCCAGCAGCTACATCCTGCAAGGCGTCAAGCACCTGCCGATTACGTTCGGGAAGTAGAAAACTTTTTTGACAACGACGCATTGACCTTTTGTCGCAAAGGTCAATGCGCCAGTGTCAGAACTTCTCTTTCTTTGTTCGAGCTTTTCGTTAAGCTGAATACTATTTTTCTCTCGGCTGGTAGGACAGAATCACGACCCCGGAAGGATGCGTTTTCGTGTTGACCAGTTGCAGCTTCACCCGGTGCTGAATGTTCTGAAAGAGAGGCTTTCCGCTTCCTAAAATCACGGGATGAACTAAGACCTGGTATTCATCGATCAGGCCGTGATTGGTGAGGGTCTGGATAAGGCTTGCGCTGCCATAGATCAGCATATCGCGCCCCGGTTCCTGTTTCAGTTGCCTGATCTCTTCTGGAACAACCTCTTTTCGTAGCGTGGAGTTGTTCCAATCTGCGCTTTCAAGCGTCCTGGAGAACACAATTTTGCGCATCGCGTTCAATTTGCGAGCGTATGCTTTCTCGCCCTCAGAGGCATTCGGGTTGTCCGGCACGTGGGGCCAGGAGCCGGCAAAACTTTGATAGGTTACTCGTCCCAGCAAGAGCGTATCTGCCGAACTGACCAGTTCGCTTTCATACAACCCCATCGCTTCATCGTAAATCTCCCCGATCCAATCCATCTCTCCGTTCGGCCCTGCGATGTAGCCATCAAGAGTGACCCACGTGGTCGTAATAATCTTGCGCATATTCTTCTCCCTGTCTGCCACTGTTGTTTATCTCCGCCTACCCTCTTTTTCCAAAACCGTGAAGCACAATCGGAAATTCCGCAAGAAACTGGCAAAAACGCCTGCCTATTTTGTACAATGCAAAGAAAATACGGCATGTCATGAGAAAGTGACCCCGACATGTCATGCTGAGCGAGAGCGAAGCATCCACGTGGGGAGAGCCGTTGTCCTACCTGCTATCCCGACTCGCAGGCACCTGCACAGCAACCTCTGCATGGTTCGCGGGCTGAATCGTCGCTTGCCCTTGTTGTCTTGCTTGCTCGCGCTTGCGCTGCCAGCTTGCTTTGCGACCAACGAGGCGGCTGGCGATGGGAATGTTGAGCAGGAGAATGGTGATGGCGGTGGCTCCCCCTGCTACAAGCAGCCAGCTAAGGAGGACGCGCACGACCGTAAACCAGGCGGTGGGCATCACGGGTATGACCCAGCGCAGGAGAGCGGTTATAAGAAGGGCGTGGACGAGGTAGACGCCAAAGGATGAGTCGGAGAGAACCAGCCAGAAACGGTAGCCGTGCGGGCGTTTGTCCGCGCCTGTCCTGGTGGCCCAACGCGCCGTCAGCCAGAGGGCGAAGAAGATGACGGCCACGCTGTAAAAGACCATCGCTGGCTGCAAGACCGAGGTGGCATAGCCGATGGATTCATGGTAGACATTCACCTGAATGAAAAAATGGAGCCATAACGCGGCCAGCACCAGCAGGAAAGACGCGGCGATCAACCTGCCATGCCGCAGCAAGAATGCGCGTACCTGCTGGAAGTAGAGCGCGGTAAACCCGCCCAGCACAAAGTAGAACTGGTAGACCAGCACGAAGCGATTTTGAAACTCCGCGAACCCCTGCCAGAAGGGCGAAGAGGCCAGCGTTCCTTCCTGAAGCGTGTGATAATCGAAGTAGAAGAGGATGAGCTGCAAGACAAAGCTGATGGACAGCACGATCCAGGGGTGAGAGGCACAGCGGCGCAGGAAGAGCAAAAACAGCGGGAAGATGAGATAAAATTGCAGCGTAAGCAGGATGTAATAGAGCTGGTACGATGCATTGCCGGTCAGGATATCGATGAGAGAGGTGTGTAGAAACGTTTGCAGCGTTTTGTTGGGCATATTGACCCGGACGTAGATGACGCTCCAGATGGCGTAGGGCAGCAAGACGCCGATGCTGCGTTTCTGCCAGAACTGTTTGAGCGGAAACGGCCTGCCATAATAGACGTAGACCAGGGCGAAAGCGGTGACAAAAATGAAGACCTCCCTGGTAAAATGCAGCGCGGTGATGAAGGCGTTCTGAATTTGCAGTCCTGCCGCCGACGAGTTGAGAGGGAGTGTGTAGAAGAGAACATGCACTCCCACCACGCTCACCGCCGTGCAGATACGCAGCGGGTCCAGTTCGTAGATATGCGGGCGTTTCCCCTGTGTCTGAGCTACCTGTGCCATGAATGCTTTCCTGTCCTGTCTTACATGGTATTTAGCGTTGACCATAATGTGCCTGTTCGCGGGCGCGCAGCAGGCGACGTTCGATTTTGCCCGTAGCGTTTTTCGGCAGTTCATCAAGCACGATGAAGTCAACGGGAACCTTCTGCGGACTTAAGTGGCGCCTGAGATGGTCGCGCAGTTGCGGCAGGCTCTGCTCGCGCCAGTTCTCGCGCACGGTGAGGTAGGCAACGACCTGCTCGCCGTAAATGGGGTCGGGCCGACCAACGACCGCCGCTTCGCGCACGGCAGGATAGCTCTGAAGGACTTCTTCGACCTCGCGCGGCGCGATATTTTCACCGCCGCGATTAATCACCTCACGCAGACGCCCCTTGATAAAGAGGTAGCCGTCTTCGTCCAGATAGCCCAGGTCGCCGGTGCGAAACCAGCCATCCTGAAACGATTCTTTGCCCCGGTCATACTGGTAGGACTGGATCAAGCTCGGCCCTGCGACGCAGATTTCGCCGGTCTCTCCCTGTAGCACATCATGTAATTCCCGCTCGTCTCCATCTCTGGGAGAGCAAATGCGCAGGGCAACGCCAACGGGCAGGCCAGCGGAGCCGGGTTTATGCACGCCGGGGGGAACGGGGTTGGCGACAATCTGGCTGGCGGCCTCCGATAAGCCGTAGGTTTCGATGACGGGAATACCGAAACGGGCCTCGAAGGCATACAGGTCTGCGGGCGGTAGCGGCGCCGAACCGGTGCGCACATAGCGCAGCGAGCCGGGCAGGAAAGCCGGGCGCGGCGTTTCCAGCAAGATGGCGACAATGGCAGGCACAATACTGGCCCACGTCACCTGATAGCGTTCCACCCACTCCCAGAAATGCTGCCTGCTAAAGCGCCGGGCGATGACAACCGCACTCCCGGCCAGCAGAGAAGCGCACAGGCTCACGACCGGCGCGTTGACGTGAAAAAACGGCAGCACGGTCAGCCCGCGATCCTGCGGAGAAAGTTCGTGACTGCTGCGCACGGAGTCTGCCGTCCACGCGATCTGCCGCTCGCTCAGCATCACGCTTTTCGGCTCGCCCGTTGTCCCTGATGTTCCCAGGTAAACATAGCCCTCTATGGGATCTAGCAGTGTCTGAGAAACTGGCTCCGCCAGCAATGCTTCACAGGCAGCTCGCGTCAATACCTGCGTATGGGGGCTATCGAAAGCGGCGGCATCCTGTTGCAGCTCCACGCACAGTACATCCGGGCAATGCCGACTGGCTATGGCGGCTTTTTCGCTGTCAGTGGCCTGTGGCGAGACAGGGATGAGGTGATGACCGCCGCTCAAGGCGCTCAACCAGAGAACAGCGTTGATAATGCCGCCGGGCAGGGCCAGTACGATATGATGTGGAGTATCGCCGAGAAACTGCCTCATCCTGTTAACGGCGGCCTGCGTCTGCGCGTAGCTCAACGTTCGGCCCGTCTCTGCCTCGACCAGAAATGTGGCTTGAGGTTGCACTGCCCCCCACTTTATCAGACTGGCATAGAGCGTTCCCTGAATCAGTTGATCCCGACTATCTGGCAATTTCTCCAGACGTAACATAGATGTTCCTCCTCCAGGCCTGACATGCCATGACAAACCGCCTCGGCCATGTCATCCTGAGCGCAGCGAAGGATCTCAAGCTCCTCGCGTCCCTTTAGCCCCACAGAGATCCTTCGCTGCGCTCAGGATGACATGGCCCAGCCACTTTTTTCAGATGCTTCGCTGCACTCAGCATGACACTGATGTGTAATGTTCTTACCCCTGACCTTAGCACACGTTACTGAAAAATAAGGGAACATCGCTGAAAACTTGCTGAATCCTGGACTATACCCTTCCCCGTATGAACGGCATCGAGTTCTACGACCATCTCAAAGCGATCAAAGAGTGAGCAGATATCCCCGTCAATGGCTAACTGCCCGAAGAGACAGTCTTCGTCCCCGGCGAAAAAAGATACAGATTCTTTACAAATTCCCCGAAGTTTTTTGAGATTTGTTTGTTACAGGTTATAGTAGCAAGGTTTGGAAAGACTGCCATATTCAGCAAATTTTCAGCGAAATCTGGTATAGATGCAGGGAGGGGATGTTTTTCTCCAGCACCTGCTGACAAAGGTTGAGAAAGATGCTTACACCTGACGAGAGAAACGACGGAAGTAAACGACCGAGCGTATTGATTGTAGATGATGAACCGGGCATTATCGATTTTCTGCAAATGGGTTTCGCGTATGAAGGGTTCCAGGTCTTTGCCGCTACCAGCGGGCCGGAGGCTGTGCGGGCGGTGGCAACGCACCAGCCGGATGTGGTTATTCTGGACATTATGCTGCCCGGCTTCGATGGATTAGAAGCGACGCGGCAGATACAGCGACTTCATGACGCCGCCATTATCATGCTCACAGCCAGAGATGGCGTCGATGATCGCGTGGCCGGGCTGGATACGGGGGCAGATGACTATGTCACCAAGCCGTTTGCCTTCAAGGAATTGATGGCACGGACGCGGGCCGTGCTGCGGCGGCATGGCAACAACCTGGCGGACACACTCACCTTTCACGAAATTACTCTTGATCGTGGAACACGTATCGTGACGCACGCACGCAAGCCGGTTGAGTTGACGCCGCGTGAATTCGACCTGCTGGAACTGTTTCTGATGAATCCGCGCCAGGTGCTTTCACGCGATACTATTCTGGCGCGGGTCTGGGGCTATGATTACTTCGGCGATGACAATATCATCGAGGTCTATATCCGTCACCTGCGCGAGAAGTTGCATGATAATCCGCCGCGCCTGATTCAAACGGTACGGGGCATCGGCTATACGCTGCGAGGTTGAAAAGAGCTATGTGGAGCAAGCAATATTTCCCCAGCTTCATCAGGCATATCCCCATTCGCTGGCGTCTCACCCTGGTTTCTCTGGGCGTGCTGGCGCTGCTGCTCAGCGGCTTGAGCATTGCCATTACGCTGGTGGCGGAGCAGGTTCTTTTCAGCAACGAGGTCAATGTGCTGCACAATGAGGCCCGGCTGGCCGTCAATGACATCAAAGGCCATCCCTTCGTGCTTGCCCGCTATTCCAATCCGCCACCCGGCCCGCCTCCTCCCAACTTCGAGCTGATCGCCAACGAGCTTGTACTCAAACTTGCCAGTACAGAGACCAACGCCGCTATTATGTCAACTGATGGCTCTGTACTGATCCCTGGCAGCACATTCCTCCTTGCTCCACAGCCGATTGTGCTTTCACCGCAGCGCGTTCAGCAGTTGTCGAATGGAGACCAGAATGGGATGAACTATACACTGGTCAGGGATGGGCAGGGGCAGCGTCAACTCGTTGCCTTTATGCCACTGGTGAGCAACCATCACACCATTGCCATTCTCCAGATGAATACGCTAACGGCCCCCATCGACCAGTTTCTGGCAACGCTGCGTTCGATCTTCTTTTTTGGTATCGTCTGCGTACTGGTTCTTGCCACAGCCATCACCTTCCCACTGGTCGGCCTGGCTCTGCGCCCGCTGGTGGAGATGGAACGCACCAGCCGCCACATTGCCGGGGGTGATCTCTCCATACGCATTGACCCTCCCTTAACCGGCGATGAAATCGACCGCCTGGCTGTCTCCTTCAATGAGATGGTGGCGAAACTGGAGGCTGCTTTCCGGCGTCAAAAACAATTTGTCTCTGACGCCTCTCACGAACTGCGCACCCCCCTGACCGCTCTGAGCGGCAGCCTGGAAATGCTGCTCATCGGCGCTGATCGAGGCGATACCGAAGCATCCCGCCGCCTGGCGCACAGCATGTATAACGAGGTGCAGCGCATGCACCGGCTGGTTGAAGACCTGCTCGTGCTGACACGGCTGGATGAGGGGAAGATCATGCTGCGCCGCGACACCATCCAGATCGGGCCGATCATTGCTACGATATGCAGTCAGGCCGAGTACCTGGCGCGCGGGCAAGAAATCCACTGCGACATCGCCCCCAATCTTCCGCCCATTCAGGCAGACAAAGATCGCTTACAACAGGTTTTGCTCAATATTGTCGACAACGCCCTCAAATTTACGCCAGCGAGCGGGCGCGTCGATCTCACTGCCGACAGCGATGAGCAGGGAGCGGTGCTGATTCGCGTCAGGGATACCGGCCAGGGTATTCCGGCGGAAGCACTGCCGCGGATCTTCGATCGCTTCTACAGGGCCGACCCTGCGCGCAGCCGCCAACCCCGGCAGGTCGGCGGCAGCGGCCTCGGCCTTGCCATCGCAAAAGAGCTGCTGGAAGCCCAGGGCGCAACCATCACCATCAACAGTGTGGTCGGTGAGGGAACGACCGTCACCATTTGTTTTCTAGCGGGGTTGTAGTTGCAGAGCGGGCGTCTCTTCCGGTTGCGCCGTCCAGTGCTGCTCGCTCAGGTACTTCCAGCCGCCATCAGCCAGAATAATCACGATTTTTCCCTTTTCCATACGGGCGGCATAGCGCAGTGCCACGTCGAGAACCGCGCCGCTTGAGGGACCGGCGAAGATGCCTTCGTGTTCTTTCAACTGGAGTGTGCGCGCCCATGCCTGCTTGCTCGATACGAGAACTCGGCTCTCCAGCAGCGATTGATCGAGGACGGGCGGCACGAAACCGTCGGCAAGGTTGCGCAGCCCTTGAATGCTCTCGCCTTGCACCGGCTCTGCCGCGACCACGCGAACAGCGGGATTGTGTTCCTTCAGGCGGCGGCCAATGCCGGTGAGCGTGCCGCCCGTTCCCAGCCCGGCGACCAGCATATCGAGGTCTGGCATGTCGCGCACGATCTCAACGCCGGTCGTCTCATAGTGGGCCAGCGGGTTTGCCTCGTTGCCATACTGGTAGGGCATGACATAGCGTTTATCCTGCTGCACTATCTCCTGCGCCAGCCGGATCGCCCCGTTACTGCCAGCCGCGCCGGGAGAGGTGATAATGGTCGCGCCGTAGAGTTCCAGCATCCTGCGTTTGTCCTGCGTCCCTTTGTCGGAGACAACGGCGGTAAAGGGATAGCCCTTCATGCTCGCAACCAGCGCCAGCGCCAGCCCTGTATTGCCGCTGGTCGGCTCCAGCAAAATGCAGCCTTTTTTCAGCAATCCCTGCGCCTCTGCCTGCTCGATCATCTTCCTGGCAATGCGATCCTTCAGACTGCCCGACGGATTGACGCCTTCCAGTTTCGCGAAGATCTGCACGCCCGGACGCGGACTAAAACTTTTCAGTTCCACCAGCGGCGTATTGCCAATTGTCTCCAGCACATCATGATAGTACATACTTATTTGCTCCTTTCCCCGTACAGTGAGAGCAGGTATTCGCCTGCGCGGAGAATCTCATCGAACATAGCATAAATGTCTGCTTCGTTCGTCATGTAATTGACCAGGCAGGCGCGCAGCACTTCTTTGTTTTGAAAGCGCGTGGAAGTGAAAAATGCCCTGCCCCGACGCTGTATCTCACGGGCAAGTTCTCTGTTCATCCGGTCAAGCAGGCGCGGCTCATCCTTGAACGCGGGCGGAACATAGCGGAAACGCACAATGCTCAGCGGCCCGCTCGCCACCAGTTCCAGCGCCGGGTCGGCCTCAATCAGTTCTGCCAGCAGCCGCGCCATTGCAATGTTGCCGGTAATCGCCCGTGCCAGTCCCTCGCGTCCGGCGGTACGCAAGACTGTCCAGACATCCAGCGCGCGAAAGCGGCGCGTGCGCTGCAAGGTAAATTCCGACATCCAGTATTCGTGTTCGTCTTCGCCAGGCGGCTTCAGGCGGAACGTATCGTGCAACACCTCACCATGCCGCACCAGCGCGCAGCCGCAGTCAATCGGCACAGAAAGCCATTTATGCTGATCGGTGGCAAGCGAATCGACACGCTCTATACCTTTATAGAGGGGCGCAGCCCGCTCATCCAGTATGCCAACCGCCCCGTAACAGCCATCAACATGCAGCCACAGCCCCTGCTCCTCGCAGAGATCGGCCAGTTCAGCAAGCGGATCGATGGCCCCCGTCTCGACCGTTCCGGCGCTCGCTACAACACAGAACGGACGCATGCCCGCTGCTCGATCTTCCGCAATGCGCCGGGCCAGTTGTTGCACATCCATCTGATAGGTTGGCGTGGATGGAACGATATGAATGGCATCGCTACCCAGCCCCATCGCCTCAATCGATCTGCGAATACTGAAATGGCCCTGATCGGACTGGTAAAGCACAAAAGGCGGGTGCGCGCCCTGCAAGCCTTCTTTGCGAATGTCCCAGCCATCCTGTTGAGCCGCCCAATAGCGGGCAGCCTGCAGGCAGGTAAACTGGGCCTCGGAGCCACCGCTGACAAAGACGCCCGCGCTGCCTTCAACCGGAAAACCACACAGTTCCATCAGCCATTGGACGGTGCGCCGTTCCAACTCCTGCCCCGCGTGGTCGCCAATGCCACAGTTGGGATTCATGGCCGCCGCCAGTGGCTTCATCAAAATCGCCGCGTGCGCCGGGGCCGAGTTGATCCAGCCCGCGAAGCGTGGGTGTCCGTTGCCCTGCGGATAGGGCAGAATTAGTTCACGCAAAAACCCCAGCGTCTCCTCAAACGGATGTCCCTGGCGAGGCAGTTCCTGCATGAGAATTTCCTCGCGCACACTCTCCGGCATCGGTTGCCACACGGGCCGTTCCACAATGCTACTCAGGTATGCTGCTACCTCGTCCATGATTCGATAGCCGTAGCGCCGCAAAGATAGCTCATCAAAAGAAAGTGGGCCTACGCGGGTCGTTTCGTCCCAGGCGGCCAGTGCTTCGTTTTTCTCAGATGTATCTATGACGTTCATAACGTTTCCATCACCTCTTATCATTGATCTATTCTGATAAGAAGATGATGCCACAGCTCGCTGAATATTCGGCGCATGGGAACTGAAAAAATGCTGAATCAGCCTCACCCATACTACGTCTTGATGAAGAAACTATGGCTATAAGAATATGAACATCTTACCTCAAGCAGTATGAATCACTCACTGATAGCGCAACCGTCGTTTCGCCGTCAGCCATTCTGGAGACTTCGTCATCCAGTATAGTCGCTCAAAACCGGTTTGAAAAGAGTATTAGCCCTATCAGGAAAGGAGAAGTTACGCATAGCTGGCAAAAACTCCGCCGATCTCGTACAATAACAGCACAACGCGAGAGTATGTCTGTCTCCCTGTCTAACCCGGATGTTTGCCATTACAGAGGAAGGGACCTGA
>Ga0209810_1003270_pt1 | contig 17327 bp, 16 predicted proteins | sample Coa_R1_7_FD_187159 | JGI IMG/M metagenome (GOLD analysis project Ga0209810, IMG submission 187159) | Surface soil microbial communities from Centralia Pennsylvania, which are recovering from an underground coalmine fire - Coalmine... | ecosystem: Environmental > Terrestrial > Soil > Unclassified...
CGGATCGCCGACCGCGAGCGGCGGCTGGTGGTGACCAGCCACCGGATCCTGCTGGACAGCTGGTCGCACGGCGAATTCGTGAGTGCCCTGATCGACGAGTTCTGCTCCGGCCTGCCGCGCCTCGGCATTCGTATCAGGACTTTGAGCAAGCACGACGCCAGGCCGTTCCCGCTCGACCGCCCGGACCGGGTCCTTCCGGCGCGGGCCGCCTAGCCGGCGGCCGTTCACAAAGCCGCCGGATCGGGACTGCTCTTCGAGCCGGACCCGAGGGCCGCGACGTACGGTCGCCCCCTGATTCCGAAGGCGGACGCGATGCCACAGGGAGGCAGAGCATGAACGTGGTGAAGTGCGTGCTGCGGTTCCTGCACCGGGGGCTGCGCGAGTCGGGGCTGATCGCGCTGCACGTCCCGTCGCTGGCGGCCTGCCGCGAATACGTCTCCGGCAGCGCCGTGGCCCAGTCGCGGCCCGCCGCGCTGCTGATCTCCGTGGGCCGGCAGGTGTCGGGCGGCCGGCTCAGCAGCGCCGAAGAGGAGATGTGGAACCACCTGGTGGCCCAGCTCACCGGACACGGACCGCAGGATGGCTGAGCACGAGGCGCCCGGCGCTGCGGCGGCTGCGCAAGCCGCGGAGATCATCAGCGCGCTGCGGCGGGCGGTCTCGCCGGAGCAGACCGCCGCGCTGGTCACGGCCTTTTACGCCGCGCGCGCCGCTGAGCGCGTACCCGGCGGTGTGCACGAGGCGGGTACCACGCGGCAGCGGCGCGCGGAGCGGCAGCTTAGAGCTGCTTGATCGGAAGGTTGACGACCAGCCCGTCGATCTCGTCGGTCACCGGCAGCTGGCAGGACAGCCGGCTGTTCGCCTTGCGCGGGGCCGCGGTGTCGTACAGCAGTTCGTCCTCCACCGGGTGCATCGACGGCAGCGGAACCGTCGAACCCTCATCCACGTAAACATGGCAGGTTCCGCACATGGCGCCGCCGCCACACCGCCCGACGATGCCGTCCACGCTGTTGATGACGGCGCCTCGCATCACGGTGTTTCCAGCCGGGACGTCGATCGTCCGTGCCACACCGTCCGGCTGCACGTATGTGATCCTCGCCATTCGAGCCTCCAGGGTCTGCCGGCGCCTGCGTCTTAGGGTTCTTCGAAACTTCGCCGGTTCGCTTGCGCCGCGAATGTCGCAGCGGCCGGTGGAACGGACCTTGAGCCGGGCACGAGGGGCGCGGGTCAGCACGGCTTCCAGGCCGATTCGAGCGCCGGTCGGGATGCTGCGGACGCACCGCGACCGGACGGATGAAGCCGGGCCTGCCCGGCGGACCGAAGGAGAGCCTGAGTTGAGCGTCCGAACCGACGATGCGCCGGCGGCGGCGCTGAGCGATTTCCTCGAACAGAACGTGCGGTGGACCGCGGACGGCGACCTGCCGCGGCTCGAGCACGCTACCTTCCGCGTGCCCGCCGACTACGCCAACCCGGGCTGGCGGACCCTGGACCTGGCGGTCACCCGGATCAAGGCGGCCGACCCGGCGCGCCGGCGCGGCATCCTGCTCGCGGTCAACGGCGGCCCCGGCGGCGTGGACGGTCTCGGCCGCGGTTTCGCGGCGAAGCTGAGCGAATGCGCGGCGCTCGCGCAGGTCTACGACCTGATCGGCTTCGACCCGCGCGGCAGCGGTGCCTCGACCCGCCTGCTCGCATACGTCGCGATGCCCAAGGTGCCGTTCGACTCGCGGCCGCCGGACGAGTTGTTCCCGGCCATCGCCGAGGACATGCGGGCCAGGGAGGAAGCCTGCCGTCGGGGCGGCGGCGACCTGCGCCCGCACATCAACACCCGCAACACCGCCCGCGACATCGATCTGATCCGGGCCGTGCTCGGCGAGGAGAAGGTCAACTTCATCGGCTACGCCTTCGGCACCGTCGTCGGCGCGGCCTACGGCACGCTGTTCCCGCAGCGGCTGGACCGCAGCGTCCTCGACTCCTGCGTGCACCCCGACTGGACCTGGCGCCAGCTGTTCCTGAAGCAGGCCGAGGCGATTCGCAACAATGTCGAGGCCTGGGCGCAGTGGACCGGCGAGCGCGACCGGGTCTTCGCCCTCGGCCGCACAGCCGAGCAGGTGCTCCAGGCGGTCGAATCGGTCGCGGCCGCGCTCGGAGCGCAGCAGGAGACCGTGCCACAGCGCACCCTCTTCGACGGCGCGGTCGGCAACCAGGCGGCTGACCGGGCCCGTTGGGCCGACCTGGCCGGCCTGGTGCGCGACGTGCGCGCCGCGGCGCAGGCCGGCGACGCGGCGACCTTCAAGCGATTGCTGGCCGGAACCTCCACCTGGCGTCCCGGCGACCAGGAGGGGGATCTGCGCGAGGGTGTCCTGGAAGCCACCACGCTGGAGACCTACTGGCCGCAGGACCTTGAGGAGTACTACGCGGACATGCGCGTGTTCCGCGAGCGCTACCCGTATGGCTACGGCGTGCTGCGCGCGCAGCCGTGGATCGGCGCCTTCCGCTCGTACGAGCCGTCGGAGCCGCCGGTCCGAGCGGTCCGTGACGGCTATCCGGCCGGGCTGGTGGTCCAGGCCGAGGGCGACCCGCTGGACAACTACGAGGGCGGCGTGGGCATGGCCGAGCGGCTCAACCACCGCCTGATCACCGTGGCGGACTCCGGCGATCACGAGGTCTACCTGCTGGGTAACAACAAGGCGGTGGACGAAATATGCACCCGCTACCTCGTCGAGGGCGTCCTCCCGGACGGTGACGTCGTCGTCGCCCCCACCACGCCCCGGCCGGACGTGCCCGCTGACGCGCACTGAGGCGACCGCACCGCTCGGCTGCGAATCAGCTGCGAATGCCGCGCAAGAGACCGTTGCGCAATGACGGTTGCACAAGGACGGTTGCCTGAAGACCGTGCAGAAGGGAGGGCGGTGGTGACTGTGGCGCCGCAGCTCACAGTAAGGGCGCTTAATCGGGCCCTGCTGGACCGTCAGCTGCTGACGCGGCGTGCCGCGCTGCCGGCGCAGCGAGCCGTCGAGCATCTGGTCGGTCTCCAAGCCCAGGCGGTCAATCCGCCGTACCTCGGGTTGTGGACCCGGCTCGCCGAGTTCACCACCGAGGACCTCGCCGGGCTGCTGCGCGACCGCGTCCTGGTGCGTGTAGCGCTGATGCGCTCCACCCTGCATCTGGTCACCGCCCGCGACTGCCTCAACCTCGCCCCGCTGCTGGCCGAGATGCTGAGCCGCGCTGCCAAGGGTCAGTTCGGCCGGCAGACCGAGGGCATCGACCCGGCCGAGCTCGCGCGACTGGGCGCCAAGCTGACCGAGCAGGGCCCGCTCACGTTCGCCGAGCTGGGCCGGCAGTTGGCACTGCACTGGCCGGGGCGCGACCCGGCCGCGCTCGCCCAGACGGTGCGAAACCTGGTACCGCTGGTGCAGGTGCCGCCGCGCGGCTACTGGAACAACAGCACCGCGGCGGCGCACACCACCGCCACCGCGTGGCTGGGCCGGCCGCTGGAGCAGGACCCGTCGATCGACGAGTACGTGCTGCGCTATCTCGCCGCGTTCGGCCCCGCCAGCGTGATGGACATGCAGAAGTGGTCCGGCCTCACCCGCCTGAAGGACGCCTTCGCCAGGCTCGCGCCGATGCTGCGTGTCTATCGCGACGAGCACGGCGCGACGCTCTACGACCTCGCCGAGACGCAGCTTCCGGACCCTGATTGCGACGTTCCGGTCCGCTACCTGCCGGAGTTCGACAACATCCTGCTCTCTCACGCCGATCGCGACCGGATCATGGCGGCGCGGTTCCGGCCGCGCGTGTTCACCAGCAACGGCATCATCCGCGCCACCATCCTCGTCGACGGGTTCGTGCACGGCCTGTGGCGGATCGAACGGGCCCGAGACACGGCCACCCTGGTCGTCGAGCCGTTCGCCCCACTGTCGAAGCGCACCCGCGCCGCTCTGGCCGAGGAAGGGGAGCGACTGCTCGGGTTCGCCGCGCCTGATGCGCAGAGCCATGGCCTTCGGTTCGAATCAGTAGGCTGAAACGCCTTGCCAGATACTGCGAGGAGGCGAGTTGCCCATCCAGCGCAGCCCCGGCACCGACATGGCCGGCGAGTCCGCACCGGCCGCCGCGCGCGAGCCGGTGCGCATCGGCGTCATCGGCGGCGCGGACATCGCGCGCCGCCGCCTGCTGCCCGCCTTCGCGGCCGAGCCCGGCTGCCAGATCATGGCGATCGCCAGCCGGGACGCCGAGCGAGCCCGGGAACTGGCGGGCCGGTACGACTGCGCCGCGGTCACCGGCTATGAGCGGCTGCTCGCGGATCCGCGGGTGGAGGCGGTGTATGTGCCACTGCCCATCGCTCTGCACGCCGAGTGGATCGAACGCGCGCTGCTGGCGGGTAAACACGTGCTCGGCGAAAAGCCGCTCACCTCGACGCCGGCCGCCACCGCGCGGCTGTACGCGCTGGCCGGGGCGCGCGGCCTGGTGCTCGTGGAGAACTTCATGTTCCGGCACCACAGCGCGCATGCGCGGGTGCGGGAACTGCTCGCGCAGGGAACCATCGGACAGCTGCGCCATCTCACCGCCGTCTTCGCGATCCCGCCACCGCCCCCCGGCGACATCCGCTACCGGCCCGATCTCGGCGGCGGCGCGCTCTTGGACATCGCCGTGCAACCGCTGTTCGCGGTCCAGCACTTCCTGGGGCCGCGGGTGCGGGTATGCGGCGCCAGCCTGCGCCGGCCTGCGCAGCACCAGGTCGACACCGGCGGCGCGATCCTGCTGGCCGCGTCGGACGGCGTTACAGCGCAGGTCGTCTTCGGGATGGAACACGGCTACCGCGCCGCCTACGAGTTGTGGGGCAGTTCGGGTCGGATCACCGTCGAGCGCGCATACGCACCGCCGGCCGACTATCGGCCGGTGATCCGACTGGAGCTCGCGAGCGGCACCGAGGAGCTGGTCCTGGAACCCGACGACCAGGTGCGCAACGCCGTGCGCGCGTTCAGCGCCGCGATACGCGAACGGTCGCGCGCCACGGACTGGGAGCGTTCTGTGGCGCTCGCGCAGCTGCTTGCGGACGTCGACGCCGCAGATCGCGCGACCGCGGCGCGCCGGCCGATCGGGGCGCCGCCCGCCGACGGACTAAGCCGCGCGGATGGCCGCGTGCAGACTGGAAGCGGAGCCGGAAGATGAATGCCACGTCGCTGTATCGCACCGACAAACTCGACCACGAACGCCTCAAGACCTTCGAGCGCGTTATAGACGGCGAGGCCGGGAGAGTCACATCCCGCGCGGGCGAGCTGGTCAGGTTCGCCAACGGCGGCACGTATCAGTTCGCCGTGTACTGGGACTGCCATCCCGGCGGACCGTGCCGGGGGAATCACTACCACCTGGACAAGACCGAGGTCTTGTACGTCATCTCTGGTCGGCTCCAGGCGGCCTATCAAGACTTGGACTCGGGCGAGCGGATCGACCTCGTGCTCGAAGCGGGCGATCTGGTGCGGGTGCGCCCGCGGCTGGTGCACGCCTATCTCGCGCTCGCCGCCACGCAGGTGGTGGAAGTGGCGACCCGTCCTTACGCGCAGAGCGACGTCTACCCGCACGCCTTGCTCTGACCGGCGAAGGCGAGTATGAAGACCGGAAGGTGATCTTCCAGCCTTCAGATGGCACCGCCGACTCAGGCCGCCGCCGCGCCGTCCGAGATCTGCGCATCGCGCGCCGCGGCCAGCGGACGCCACCAGGCCGCGTTCTCTCGGTACCAGGCCACGGTGTCTGCCAGCCCCTGTTCGAACGGCACCAGCGGCTGGTAGCCCAGTTCGGCGCGGATCTTCGAGTCGTCCAGCGCGTAGCGCAGGTCATGCGCCTTGCGGTCCGCGACCCTGGCGACCAGCTCCGGCCGCGCGCCGCACAGCCGCAGCAACTCATCGGCGATCTGCCGGTTGCTGCGCTCGGTGCCGCCGCCGACGTTGTACACGTGGCCGGCGCGCCCCTTGGTCAGCACCGCGAAGATCGCGCGGCAGTGGTCTGAGACGTGCAGCCACTCGCGCCGATTGGAACCGTCGCCGTACAGCGGCGCGGGCCGTCCGGTCAGCAGGTTCGTGGCGAACAGCGGGATGAACTTCTCCGGGTGCTGATACGGTCCGTAGTTGTTGGTGCAGCGCGTGATCGACAGGTCGAGGCCGTGGGTGCGCACGTACGCGAGCGCGATGAGGTCGCTCGCGGCCTTGGACGCCGCGTAAGGCGAGTTCGGGCTCAGCGGCCATTCCTCGGTCCAGGAACCCTCCGCGATGGAGCCGTAGACCTCGTCGGTGGAGACGTGCACGACCCGCCCCACCCGCGCCGCCATGGCCGCCTCGAGGACGCAGTGCGTGCCGACGACGTTGGTCTGCACGAAATCGTCCGCGCTTACCAGCGACCGGTCGACGTGCGACTCCGCGGCGAAGTGGACCACTGCGTCCTGGCCGCGGCTCAGCTCTAGCATCAGTTCCCTGTCGCAGATGTCGCCGCGCACGAACCGCAGCCGCGGATGGGATTCGGGCAGGTTGGCCCGGTTTCCGGCGTAGGTCAGCTTGTCTACCACGGTGACCGCGGCGTCTGTGAACGCGCCGCCCGGTGCGAGCGGGAACTCGTTGTTCAGCAGGCCGCGCACGAAGTGCGAGCCGATGAAACCGGCGCCGCCGGTGACCAGGATGTCCATGGCCCGACCATCGCCGCGCGCGCTCGACGGCAGGTGGACGGCGGGTCGATGGCCTGCTTCGACCCGGGTTCCATCCGTGGTCGAGGGCCGCTGCGCACCCTTGGCTGGCGTTTTCCGCCATGGCCGAGGAGATGGTGATGACCGAGCCCAGCAGCGTGCCCGACGTTCGCAAGAAGGTGACGGTGGAGGTGCCCGCCGAGCGGGCCTTCGCCGTCTTCGCCGAGTATCCGCTCGAGTGGTTCCCCGAGGCGCACGTGTTCGTCAAGGACCGGGTGTTCCTCGCGATCGAGCCCCGGGTCGGTGGCCGCTACTACGAGCGCGGCGCCGACGGCACCGAGATCGCCTGGGGCACCGTGCTCGAGTGGGACCCGCCGCGCCGCATCGTGCTGACTTGGCGGGTCGGCGCGAACTGGCAGCCGGTCTTCGACGACGAGAAGGCGAGCCTGATCAAGGTCGACTTCGAACCGGTCGGGCCGTCCGCCACCCGGGTGTCGCTCACGCACGCCGATCTGCACCGGCACGGCGAAGCCGCGGCCGCGATCTACGCGGCGCTCAACGGCCCGGACCCGGGAGAGACCCTGGAGCGGTACCGCGAGGTGGTGCGCCGCCACAGTGCTGATTCAAACGGTGCTGATTCGAATGGTGTTGATTCAAACAGCGCTGATTCGGAGCGCACTGGTTCGAAGAGCCTTGATTCGAACGGCGCCGAGTCGTCCGGCGCGGCGGTGACCCTGCTCAACAGCTTCACGGTGAGCGGTTCCGGCGAAGCGTTCGAGAAGGCCTTCCACGAGACCTCGGCCTATTTCGCGCAGCAGCCCGGATTCATCGAACACTCGCTGCTCAAGAAGCTGGACGAGCCTGGGGCGTACGTGAACGTGGCGCGCTGGACGGACCAGCGCTCGCTGCGGCAGGCGGTCGCGCGCCCCGAGTTCCAGCAGCACGAGGCCGCGCTGCGGGCCCTGGCCGTCTCCAACCCGAAGCTGTTCTCGGTCTGCTTCAGCACCGAAGCGCAGGCGGCGTGACGAGCCGCCGGCGGCGCGGGACGCCGCATCCTCCCGCGCCGCCGGCCAGCTATGGCCGCGGCACGGCGGTCAGCCGAGGCCCAGCGAGCGGAAGAACGCGCGGGTGTCCGCGATCAGCAGATCAGGGGCCTCCATGGCGGCGAAGTGACCGCCCCGGGTGAACTGGGACCAGTGCACGATGTTGTGGCTGCGCTCGGCCAGCGTCCGGACCGAGAAGTCGGTGGGGAAGACCGCCACCCCGGTCGGCACCGTGCCGCGTTCCTTGGGCGCCCACATCGAGGGGTCGTTGAAGCGCTCGTAATACGTGTGCGCCGAGGAGCCCGCGGTCTCGGTGAACCAGTAGATGCTCACATTGGTCAGGATGCGGTCGCGGTCCACCGCGTCCTCGGGCAGTTCGGCCGCCGGATCGGTCCAGTCCCGGAACTTCTCCACGATCCAGGCCAGCTGCCCGGCCGGGCTGTCGTGCAGCGCCGCGGCGATGGTCTGCGGCTTGGTGCCCTGGATCTGGAGGTAGCCGCCGAGTTTCTCCTGCCACTGCCGCATCCTGACCAGCAGCTGCCGCTCGTCCTCGCTCAGGGTCGCCATCACCGCCGGGTCGTCGGTCGGGAAGGTGGGCAGACCGTTGACGTGCACGCCGATGACGTGATCAGGAGCCTGCCGCGCCATCAGCGGTGCGACGAACGCGCCGACGTCCCCGCCCTGCACGCCGTAGCGCTCATAGCCGAGCCGGGACATCAGCTCGACGAGCGCGGCGGCGGTGCGCCCGTCGGTCCAACCGGGCGCGGCCAGCGGCCCGGAGAAGCCGTAGCCGGGCAGCGACGGGATCACGAGATGGAAGGCGCCGGACGGTTGGCCGCCGTGCGCGACCGGGTCGGTGAGCGGCCCGATCAGATCCTGGAATTCGACCACTGAGCCGGGCCAGCCGTGGATGAGCATCAGCGGGGTCGCCGTCGGCTCGGCCGAGCGCACGTGCAGGAAGTGCACGCGCGCGCCGTCGATCGTCGTCACGCCCTGGGAGATTTTGTTGAGCGCGGCCTCCTGGGCGCGCCAGTCGAAGCCGTCGGCCCAGTACTCGGCCAGCCCGCGCAGATAGTCGGTCGGCACGCCGCGTTCCCATCCGGTGCCGGGAAGCTGCGGTGCCCAGCGCGTGCGGCGCAGCCGGTCGCGCAGATCCTCAAGCTGGCGCTCCGCGACGTCGATCACGTGCGGTTCGATCAGGCGAGAATTGGGGCCACTGGTCATGAGCCCGACGCTATCGATCATTGGTGACAGAAACTGTCACCAATCCGGCGAGATGATGTAAGACGTGTTGGAGACCTCGGCTCGCTTGCTGCGCCTTCTCTCGCTGCTCCAGTCTCGCGCGGATTGGACCGGCGCCGAACTGGCCGACCGGCTCGGAGTCGGTCTGCGGACCCTGCGCCGCGACATAGACCGGCTGCGGGGACTGGGCTATCCGGTCAGCGCGACGCCGGGCGCCGCCGGCGGCTACCGGCTCGGCGTCGGCGCCGCGCTGCCGCCCCTGGTGCTCGACGACGAGGAGGCCATGGCCGTGGTGATCAGCCTGCGCACGGCCGCGTCCGGGGGCGCCGTCGGGATCGGGGAGGCGGCGCTTCGGGCCCTGGCCAAGATCCAGCAGGTGCTTCCCACCCGGCTGCGCGGACGGGTCGCGGCGTTCCAAGCCTCGACCCTCTCGCTCAACGAGCACGCCACCGCGAGCGTGGACCCCGATCTGCTCGCCGAGATCGCCACCGCGTGCCGCGACCTGCGGCGCATCAGGTTCCGATATAGCGCGCCGGAAAGGGAGTCGGCACGCGACGTCGAGCCGTACCGCCTGGTGTGCACACCGCACCGCTGGTATCTGCTGGCCTGGGACGTGGACCGGCAGGACTGGCGCACCTTCCGGGTCGACCGGATCGTGCCGCCGCTCGGTGCGCCGGGCGCCCGCTTCAACCCCCGTCCGCTGCCGCAGGGCGACCCCGTCGCATTCGTCTCCCAGGCCATAACCTCCGCGCCGTACCGGTATCACGCCCGCATCCTGTTCCACGCGCCGGCGCAGGAGGTCGCGCCCAACACGCCGCCGACGGTCGGACGGGTGCAGGCGCTGGACGCGCACAGCTGCCTCTACTTGGTCGGATCCGACTCGCTGGTGGAACTCGCGCTGTTCGTGGCGATCAAGGGGATCGACTTCGAGGTGCTCGAACCGCCCGAACTGCGCCCGGTGCTGCGCGAACTGGCCGGACGGCTCGAGCGCGCCGCGGGCCCGGCCTGATCGCCGACCGGGATTCGAGCGGGGGTAGAGCCCCGGGGTGGAGCCTGCGGACCATCCTCGTCCAGCGCCAGGAGGTGCCAGGTGATCAAGCTACAACCGAGGGAAGACCTCGCGTTGCCGGGACGGCTCGCCGAGTCGGCGGACCGCGTCGCCGGCGTACACCTCTCGATGCAGGGATTCGCGGACTGGATGAGCGAACGCGGCGCGGCGCACGGATTCCGCATCGAGCGCATCGGCTTCTCCGCCCTGCGCGGCTGGCACTTCGCGCGCGACAGCGGCAACCTGGTGCACGAGAGCGGAAGGTTCTTCTCGGTCGAGGGCCTGCGCTGGCGCCGTCCCGAGGAGGGCGCGGCGGTGCACTACCAGCCCATCATCAACCAGCCCGAGGTCGGCGTCCTCGGCATCCTGGTCAAGCAGTTCGACGGGGTCGCCCACTTCCTGATGCAGGCGAAGGTGGAGCCGGGCAACCCGCGGCCGCTGATGCTCTCGCCGACGGTGCAGGCGACGCGCAGCAACTACACGCAGGTGCACAAGGGCGCGCAGGTGAAGTACCTCGAGTACTTCGTCGGCCCGCGCCGCGGCCGGGTGGTGACCGACGTGCTGCTCTCAGAGCACGGCGACTGGTTCTACCGCAAGCGCAACCGGAACATGATCGTCGAGGTGGACGACCCGGTGCCGCTGGACGACGACTTCTGCTGGCTGACCCTCGGTCAGATCAATGAGCTGATGGCGGTCGACAACCTGATCAACATGGACACGCGCACGGTGCTCGCCTGCCTGCCGCAGGCCACGCCCGCGGCGGCGGGCGACGGGTTCCGCCGGGCGCTGGCCGCCTCCCGCGCCCCGGACGCCGGAGCCCTGTGGACCACGCCGCAGCTGCTGAGCTGGTTCACCGGGCTGCGCTCCGACTGCGAGCTTGAGACCGGCCGGATGCCGCTCTACGACCTTCCCGGCTGGCACCGCGGCGAGAGCGAGATCAGCCGGGTCGACGGGCGATTCTTCCGGGTGGTCGCGGTGGACGTGCGAGCCGAGGGCCGCGAGGTCGCCGCGTGGACGCAGCCGCTGATCGAGCCGTGCGGACGCGGCCTGTGCGCCTTCCTGGTGCGCGAGATCGGCGGCGTCCTGCACCTGCTGGTGCACGCGCGGGCCGAGGGCGGATTCCTGGACGGGGTCGAACTCGGCCCGACCGTGCAGTGCATGTCGCGCACGCAGATCGAGGACGAGCCGCCGCTCTTCCTCGACCAGATTCCGCCGGCCGGTTCGCCGCGCATCCGGTACCACGTGGTCCACTCAGAGGAGGGGGGCCGGTTCCTGAACGCCGAGTGCGACTACCTGATCGTCGAGGCGGACGACCGGCTGGCCGACCCGCTCCCGCCGGACTACACCTGGGTGACCGTCGGCCAGCTCACCGAGCTGCTGCGGCACGGCCAGTACGCGAACGTGCAGGCGCGCACGCTGATCGCCTGCCTCAACTCCATCCGGTAGGCCCGCGGCGCCGGGCCTGCTCCCCGGGTTCGTGTCCGCGCCCGCCCGCCGAACCTGAGCCGCGCTGCGGCGAGACTCGAATCCGCCTCGATTCTCCAGAGGCAGTCAGCCGCGATCCGAGCGCCGTGCCAGACCGTTGAGCTGCCACAGGCCCGCAGGGGCCGTTCAACCCGCTGGGAGTTGCCCTCATGTCCCATCTGCTGCACATCGACTCGTCCTCGACGCCCTCCTCGGTTTCCAGGCAGCTGGCCGAGCGGTTCCGCCAGGTATGGCAGGAGCAGAACCCTGACGGCATCGTCACCTACCGCGACCTCGCGGCCGAGCCCGTGCCGCACCTGAGCCCCGCCGCGGTGGCCGCCGGGTTCATCCCCGCCGTCGAGCACGACCTGGACCAGCAGGCCGCCACCCTGGTGCGCGACGAGCTGATCGAGGAACTGCTCGCCGCCGACGCCGTGCTGGTGAGCACTCCGATGTACAACTGGACCATCCCGTCCAGTCTCAAGGCGTGGATCGACCAGGTGCTGGTCAGCGAACGCACCATCACTTTCGACGGCACTGAGGGCCCGCTGGCAGGGCGGCCGGCCACCATCGTGGCCAGCTATGGCGGCGGATACACCCCGGGCGCTCCGATGGCGTGGGCCGACCACTGCGGGCCCTACCTCGACGTGGTGTTCAACACCGGCCTCGGCATGCAGACCGAGATCATCACCGCGCAGCTCTCGCTCGCGCACCGGTCCCCGGCGATGGCGCGCTTGATCCCGCTCGCCGAGCAGTCTCGGGCGGCCGCGCAGGAGGCCGTCGAGCGCCGTGCGCGCGAAGTCGCCGCCGTCCTGGTCTAGCGGCCGGGCAGGGTCTGGAGATCCGGGATGTCGCGGCGCGCCATGATCACCGGGTTCGGCGTCCTCGCGCCGGGCGCGATCGGGGCCGAGGCCTACTGGGGCCTGCTGTCCGAGGGCAGGACGGCGACCCGGGCGATCACGTGCTTCGACGCCTCCCCGTACCGCTCCCGCATCGCCGGCGAGGTCGACTTCGACGCGTCAGCCGGCGGTCTGACACCCGCTCAGCTGCGCGGCCTTGACCGGGCCGCGCAGTTCGCGCTGGTGGCCGGCCGGGAGGCGGTAGCCCGCTCGGGACTCGATCTCGACGCGGCCGACCCGACGCGCGTCGGCGTCGCGATCGGTTGCGCGGTCGGCTGCGCGACCAGCATAGAGCGCGAGTACGCCGCGGGCAGGCTGCAGAACCCCGGAGCGCAGCAGCGGCGCCCGGCGCGCGCAGCGCGTGCGGCCGCCTCGCTCCATGACACGGCACCGCTCCACGACTACGTGAATCCCAGTTCGATCGCGGCCGAGCTGGCCCGCATGGTCGGCGCGCAGGGACCGGTGACGCTCGTCTCGACCGGATGCACCTCGGGGATCGACGCGGTCGCCTACGCAGCCAGGCTGGTCGAGGAGGGCAGCGCCGACGTCGTGCTCAGCGGCGGCACCGAGGCGCCGCTCGCACCGATCACAGCGGTCTGCTTCGACGTCCTGCGGGCCACCTCGACGCGCAACGACGATCCGGCGCGGGCGTGCCGCCCGTTCGACCGCGCCCGCGACGGCCTGGTGCTGGCCGAGGGCTGCGCGATCCTCGTCGTCGAAGAGTACGAACACGCGAAGGCGCGTGGAGCCGGGCCGCAGGCGGAGATCGTCGGCTATGGGTCGCGGTGTGCCGCGCACCGCCTCGCCGGGCTGGAGACCGAGGAACTACAGATGGCCGCGGCCATCGGCGTGGCGCTGGAGCGGGCGCGACTGCGGCCCGCGCAGATCGACTACGTCAACGCGCACGGCTCGGGCACGGTGCACAACGATCTTCAGGAGACCGCGGCGCTCAAGCGGGCCCTCGGCCGCGCCGCGGCCCGGATCCCGGTGAGCGGGTTCAAAGCGGCGACCGGACACGCGCTCGGCGCCGCCGGCGCGCTCCAGATCGCCGGCTGCCTGCCGGCCATGCGCGAGGGGCTGATTCCGCCGACGGCGAACCTGCGCGAACCGGACCCGGAATGCGACCTCGACTACACACCGGGCGTGGCGCGGCAGGCGCGGGTGGACACGGTCCTCGCGCTCGGGGCCGGGTTCGGCGGATTGCAAAGTGCGATGGTGCTGCGGCGCGCGGACGGAGGCGGGCGATGACGGACCGAGCGGTGGTGACCGGGATCGGCGTGGCAGCCCCGAACGGGCTCGGCCCGACCGCGTACTGGCGCGCGCTGATGGGAGGCCGCTGCGGCATCCGCAGGGTCACCAGGTTCGACGCCTCGCCGTACCGGTGCACCCTCGCGGGCGAGATCGAGGACTTCGAGGCCTCGCGGCACATCCAGGACAACCGGCTGCTGACCCAGACCGACCACATCACCCAGATGTCGCTGGTCGCCGCCGACTGGGCGCTGCGGCAGGCGGGACTGCGCCGGGAGGAGCTGTCGGCCGCCGAGATGGGGGTGGCCACCGCCGCGGCGGGCGGCGGCTACGAGTTCGGGCAGCGGGAGTTGGCGAAGCTGCACAAGCAAGACCCCGGATATCTGAGCACTTACGAGTCGTTCGCCTGGTTCAACGCGGCGAGCACGGGTCAGAGCACGATCCGTCAGGGCATGCGCGGGCCGGGCACGGTGCTGGTCGGCGAGCAGGCCGGCGGGCTCGACGCCATCGGGCAGGCCCGCAGGCAGCTGCGCGACGGCAGCAGGGCGATGCTCACCGGGGGAGTCGACAGCGCCCTGAGTCCCTGGTCCTGGGCCGCGCACGAGGCGGCCGGCTCGATGAGCCGCAGCAGCGATCCGCGCTGGGCGTATCTGCCCTTCGACGAGCGCGCGAACGGCTACGTGCCCGGCGAGGGCGGAGCGATCATGGTGTTGGAGAACGCGCAGACGGCGGCGCGGCGGCCCGGCGTACGGATCTACGGCGAGGTGGCCGGGTACGCGTCGACCTTTGATTCCGCCCGGCCGGATCAGCCGTCCGGTTTGCGCCGCGCGATCGAGACGGCGCTCGGGGACGCCGGGATGGCGGCCGCGGACGTCGACGTGGTGTTCGCGGACGCGGCCGGCCGGCCCGACCCGGACCGCACCGAGGCCGAGGCGATCGCCGGCGTATTCGGGCCCTGCGGTGTTCCGGTCACCGCGCCCAAGACGATGACCGGGCGGCTGTGCGCCGGCGGAGCCTGCCTCGACGTGGCCGCGGCCCTGCTGGCGATGTACTGGTCGGCGATCCCGCCGACCGTGAACGTGCGCGCGCCGGTGCCCGACTACGAGCTGGACCTGGTGCTCGACACGCCCCGGCACACGCCCGTGCGCGCCGCGCTGGTGCTGGCCCGCGGGATCGGCGGCTTCAACTCGGCCATCGTGGTACGCGAGTACCGCTGACGGAAGCGCGCGGCACCGCCGTCAGATGAGCATCCACAGGTTGTCCGCGACCGCGCCGGGCGCCGCCAGCGCGGAGATCTCGCGGGCCAGAGCCGTGGCCGCCGCCCCGTATGAAGGATCGCTCAGCACGTCCTCGGCGGCGTCGCGCACGGCGGCGGGCGTGACCTGACCGGGCAGGAACCGAATCGCCGCCCCGTAAGCCTCCATCGCCGCCGACGTGAGGAACTGGTCGGTCGCGCTCGGCAGGATCACCTGCGGCACGCCGCGGACCGCGGCCGACATCGACGTGCCCGAACCGCCGTGATGGATCGCCAGGTCGCACTCCTTGAGGGCGTGTCCGAGCGGCACCCAGCCAAGGCGCAGCACTCCGGGCGGCAGCGGCCCGAGCAGGCGGCCCTGGTCCGGATCCATCCCGACCACCATGTCGAATCCGGCGGCGGAGAGCTCCTCCAGCAGCTTCGCGAACAGCTCGCCCTGCCCGGCCCCGTGCGCGACCAGCAGACTGCCGAAGGTCACGAACGCCCGGCGGCGGCCCGGGCCCCGGCTCGGCCGACGCTCGTAGCGCACGGGGCCGTTATAGGGCACGAACCTCATCGGCAGACCCTCCGGCGCCTCAGCCGGCCATAGCTGCGGCGGCGAGGGGTGGATGATCGCGTCGGGCGCGGGCAAGGGCGGAAGCCCGCGCCGGATCAGCTCGTCCCGCGCCGCGCTGCGGAAGCCGTCCGGGAACGGCAGGGCCCAGCTCTGCTCCACCCACGGCACGCCGGCGCGGGCCGCCGCGAGCCGTCCGGCGAACTCGGCCGGCTCGCTGATCACCACGTCGGGGCGGAACTCGCGCACCAGCCCGGTCATCGCCTGCGCGCAGGGAGCGGTCAGCGCGGCCCAGCCGCGGGCGCTGGCGGCCAGGTCCTGCTCGAGGGACGCGCCGCTGCCGGTGATCACGCTGGCTCGGGCATAGTCGGTGATCGCGACGTCGCGCACGACGGCCGCGGAAAGGCCGGCCCCGGTGATCCGCTGCGCGAACTGCTCGGACGAAGTGGCCACCAGCACCTCGTCGCCCGCGCACTGCATCGCCCAGGCCAGCGGCACCACCGGGAACAGGTGCCCGACCAGGGGCAAGGTGGTGAACAGAACCCGCATCGTCTCTCCCGCCCGCCGCCCGCAACCGCCCTCCTGCACCGCGCCGTGCATCACCGCGACCGGGCCGGCCCTGCCGCACGCCCTCGCGCTGGGGTGGGCAGGGCGCGAATGGCCGGTCCGCGGGTGCGGCCGCCGCGTCACCAGGTGACCGGCAGCCCCCACAGGCCGTAGATGATCGCCCGCTCCTTGCTGGGGATCTGCTCGAACGGCTTGGCCAGGCGCAGGTTCGGGAAGCGGTTGAACAGCTTGCTCCAGACCAGCACCATCTCCGCGCGGGCCAGGTCCGCGCCGATGCAGTGGTGCAGCCCGTGCCCGAAGCCCAGGTGCTTGCGGCTGCCGCGCTCGAGGATCAGCTCGTCCGGGTTCTCGTAGACCTCGGGGTCGCGGTTGCCGGTCAGGCCGAGGCACAGGATGCCGTCGCCGGCCTTGATGGTCGCCCCGGCCAGCTCGATGTCTTCGAGCGCGACCCGCGGCACCGCCGCGTCGCCGATCGTCAGATACCTGACGAGCTCTTCGGTCGCGGCCTCCACGAGCGTGGGGTCCGCCTTGAGCTTGGCCAGCTCGGCCGGGTGCTCAAGCAGCGCCGCGGTGCCGAGCGAGAGCATGCTCGCGGTGGTCTCGTGCCCGCCGTTCATCAGCAGCCGGCACAGGTTCACCAGGTCCCGGGTGGTGAAGTCCTCGCCGTTGGCCCGGTACTCGGCCACCGCCCGGCTGATCAGGTCCTCGCCCGGCTCGCGCTGCTTGAGCTCCACCAGGCTGACCAGGTAGTTGTTCACGTCCACCAGGGCGGCCTGCCGCTGCTCCATCGTCGCGGTGCCGCCGAGCAGGACGGTGCCGTTGGTCTGGAAGAACTCGTGGTCCTCGTACGGGATGCCGAGCAGCAGGCAGATGACCGTCATGGGCACCCGCAGCGAGAGCACGTAGTGCATGTCGACCGGCGGCTCCATCGCGGCCATCGCGTCCAGCGCCTCGTCGACCACCTGCTCGATCTTCGGCTTGAGCAGGTTGACCTGCCGGTTGGTGAAGGTCACCGCGGCCTTGCGCCGGGTGGCCGCGTGCTCCGGCATGTCGTAGCCGATGAACGAGGTCTCGGTGCGGAACTCCGGCGGGGCGTTGAAGTAGAACGGGAAGTTGGCGTGCTTGCGCGACGCGCTCACCCGCGGGTCGGTCAGCAGCGCCCTGATGTTATGGTACCCGGTGACCGCCCAGATCCGCAGCCCGGTGGCCAGCGGGATCAGCTTGACCGGCTCCTCGCGGAACTGCGCGTACTGCTCCGGCGGGGCGAACGGGCACTTGCGCACATAGGGGAAGGTCTCTTCGGCCTCGGCAGGCGGTGCGGCCGGGCTCTCGCTCGTGATC
>Ga0209810_1003271_pt1 | contig 17327 bp, 13 predicted proteins | sample Coa_R1_7_FD_187159 | JGI IMG/M metagenome (GOLD analysis project Ga0209810, IMG submission 187159) | Surface soil microbial communities from Centralia Pennsylvania, which are recovering from an underground coalmine fire - Coalmine... | ecosystem: Environmental > Terrestrial > Soil > Unclassified...
CTCTACATCTTGTCTGTATCGATAAGACGCCCGCAAGCCGCGTCTCTACACAACCATCGATAAGACGCCCGCAAGCCGCGTCTCTACACAACCATCGATAAGACGCCCGCAAGCCGCGTCTCTACATCTAAAGCTGGAGCCGCGTGCGCGCGCGCTTATAGGGTTCGTGGTCCTGCCGGAAGCTATCCGCGTTGGTGCCCCGTGCCGCCGCCAGAAAGTTCGAGAGCAATTGCACAGGCAGCGCCGCCAGCAGCGGCGTCAGCGCTTCGGGGAAAGCCGACAGCGTCGTGCTATCCGCGAGCGCGAAGCGTGACCATCCCGGACGCTGGAAGAGCGCTTCCGTTTCGGCATTGGGAATCGCGCCGATCAGCCAGACGCGCTCGCTCACCTCGCTCATCGCCAGCAGTAGATCCGCCATACGCTGCTGAGCGGCACCCGCAACATTGATCGGAATAAGCAGATCTTCGGCCTCCAGGGCCATCTCCGGTCCATGCAGAAATTGTTCCAGTTCGAAGCCCTCCGTCGTCACATAGGAAGCCTCCTTCGCCTTCAGCGCGCCTTCCGTCGCCGTGGCTGCATTCGGCCCGCCGCCGACGAAATAGATGCGCCGCTGCACTGCCTCCTGGGCCACCTGCCGGACCTCATCCTCCCGGGCCAGAATGTTCTCCATCAGCGCAGGCGTCTGAGACAGACCACGCTCCAGCGCCTGCGCCTGCTCAGCATAGCCCGTCAGGGACGCCAACCGGGCTGCTATCTGGGCAAGACGGGTCAGCGCACCGACGTAGCTGATAGAGTTGGTCGGTGAGGGATCCTGCTCCACGGTTTCCAGCATGATATCGGCTCGCGGCAGTTTCGTATTCTTGCCGGTGATCGCGATAGTATGCACTCCTGCATCCTTCGCTCGTTCTACCGCCATCGCACTAAACATTTTACTGCCACGATGACTGATGACGATAACGGCATCGTCGGAGCGCAGCGGGCGCGGGTAGTTGACAAACTCAAAGGAGCGCACGGCCCAGGCGTCGGCGCCCGCCATGCGGAGCAAATATTCGCCGACCTGTGTGGCATGAAAGCTGGTCCCGATGCCGGCGATCAGGATGCGCCCGGCCCGGGCCAGCTTCTCCGCAGCCCGCGCGGGATCCCCCTGGTCCGCCAGCAGCGTGCGTACTGCCTCCGGTTGAGCATGAATAGCGCGATAAAGATGGGTTGCCTGTGCGTCTGCCATATTACGGAACTCTCTTTCTCAAGGGTGGTGCCTGATTCCCCGCTCCTTCGCCATCTCCCGGCCATTCGCGCGGCAAAGCCGCGCCATCGCCGGAGGACGTGGTATAGAACATGCGCTTCGCGCATGTTCTATACCACGTCCTCCAACGGGCGAGCGCCGCAGGCGCGAGCATGCGATGGCGCTGGCAATCGGATACACTCAAGCTGAAATATAGAAAGGCTGATATATTGCCTCTCTGCATAATAACGTATAGAGGCTAATCTTAGCCAGAGGCAGACGCCAGCCAAAGCATGCCGGTGACACAGCCAAAAGGAGTGGCAGATGTTACACCCTGTCAGGCTGAGACGTATTAGATCCTGATAAAAGATAGCTGTCAGCTTGATATTTCCGCGAACCTGGGAGAGCACAAGGAGGCCATGCCTTCTGGCGTCTCCCCTTTTATATTCATAGATCAATGAAACGAGGTATAAGTTAATGTCAGGTAAAACGAGCGGGCCTCTCGTCAATCAGCGAGGGACGGATCTCCAGGCGCTCACCTTTGAAGAGCGACTGCAACTCGGTGCCGAGAACGCGGTGCGCTGCATGGGCGTCACCGGTCGGGATCGCGTCTTTATCATCACCGACTACGCCCGCGAAGGTATCGCGCAGCGCGTGGCCGCCGCCGCGCTGGCAAAGCACGCCGATGTAAGCGTGCATTTCCTCGAACATTATGGGCAGCGGCCCTTGAAGGTCTTCTCCGACGAACTGCGCAACGATCTCATCCAGGCACGTCCCAGCGTAACATACTATATCGCCACCGCGCAGCCGGGTGAGATCGCGTTCCGCATCCCGCTGCTGCCTTTCCTGGCTACAGAACTTAAAGTGCGCCACGGACACATGATCGGTATTGACGAAAGGCTGATGGCCGAAGGTATGTGTGCCGATTACGATGAAGTATTCAGCCTGACGAATCAGGTCTATGATCTTGTGCGTAATGCGAAGAGCATCCATGTGACCTCGGAGAAGGGCAGCGATGTCACTGCCACTTTCCACAAGGACTGGCACTGGATCCCCTGTCATGGCCGCTATCATGAGCAGGGCAAATGGGGAAATCTGCCCGAGGGCGAAGTCTACACGGCTCCCGCCACCCTTGATGGCGTGCTCGTCTGCGACGTGCTCGGCGATTACTTCTCAGAAAAGTACGGCGTGCTGGAGCAACCGCTGGTCATCAAGGTGAAGGGTGGCTATATTACTGGGGTCAGCAGCGAAAATGCCGCACTGGCGCAGGAGGTGCGCGATTACCTTTTCTCTGTTCCCAACGGCAACCGCGCCGGTGAGTTCGCCATCGGCACGCTCACCAGTCTCAAGCGCCTGAGCGGCAATCTCTTGCAGGATGAGAAGATGCCGGGCCTGCATGTCGCGTTTGGCAATCCTTATCCACAGTTTACCGGAGCCGACTGGGATGCGCAGATCCATGTGGATGTGATTCCGACAGGCTGCACTATTGAAGTGGATGGCCGCGTCATTATGCGCAAGGGCAAATTTACAATTTAACGCAACAAAAAGAGCCGGGCCAACGTATATCACCCTGGGGACGTTTTTACCCCCGGTTTAACTCGGTGTCCGAGATGCCTGCTATGTTCTAATACCTGCGCCTGGTTCTCTCTGTCGGGGGGAACTGGAGAGGAGCTGTAGTGTGACCGCAACCAGAGGACAGCATCTTATCGGGAAAGTGCTGGCTAACTGTGTGCTCGAAAGGTTGCTGGGCTACGGCGGCTCAAGCGCAGTCTTTCTCGGTCAGATGCGCTTTAGTGAGCAGAAGGTTGCCGTGAAAGTCTTCCTGCCGCGCGCCAATATGGATGCGAAGATGCAGAGGGACTTCTACAGGCGCTTTCTGCGCGAAGCCGAGGCCGCCAGCAAGCTGGATCATCCCAATATCATGCCGATTCTCGCCTATGGGGAAGAGGATGGTCTGCCCTATATTATCATGCCCTATATGGCGGGGGGCACGCTGTCGGAGTATATCTCCAGGCATGGCGCGCTCTCCTTGCAGGAGGCGCAGTGGTACCTGGAGCAGATCGCCTCGGCGCTGGATTACGCGCATACGCATGGCTGTATACACTGCGATGTCAAGCCGGCGAATATCCTGCTCGACAGCGAGGGGAACATCGCGCTCTCGGACTTCGGGATCGCACGCGTCATGCAGCCGGGTTCACTGACCGCGCAGACTATGAGTAAAGGCCCGGAATCGCTGATGGGAACCCCCGACTATATCTCCCCGGAACAGGCGATGGGACGTGCGCTCGATGGCCGCTCGGATGTCTATTCGCTCGGCATAACGCTTTTCTACCTGCTGGCGAAGCGCCTGCCCTTCAAAGCCGATTCGACTATCGCGCTTGCCCTGCTCCATGTGCATGAGCCTCCCCCCTCGCTGGCTCTGATACGCGCGGATATTACGCCCGCGCTCGACCAGGTGATCCAGAAAGCGCTCGCTAAAGAGCCAGACAAGCGCTTTCAAACGGCAGGGGAGCTAAGCACGGCCTTCGCTAAAGCCAGCGCCGCATCTGAAAAGATGGCAACGGTAAGCCTGAGACACACTCCCGTTCTGCCCGGCAACCCCGGTCACGTCGGCAGCAGTTCTCAGCCTGCGCTGATAGCGCATAATCCGCTCATCCGCGTCAGGCCCACACGCAGCGCGAAGATGGTACGTACAGTCAGCGTCGCTGTCCTGCTCATACTGCTGCTTGCCGGGGCCAGTTTCCTCGTGATGCGCCTGACCACGCAAACGAGCAAGGTGCGCCCGCTGATTTCTACAACAAAGGTTAATGAGGCCATAACGGCAACGAGCAATACCAGTAATGTCGATTACCTGACATATTGCAACGACTGGCCCGTGAGCCGCACGTTCTTCTACGATAGCCAGCAGCGTTATCATATTCTCAACAACTCTTCTCAATACGTTGCCCTGGCGCTCTGCCAGACTCACTATTTCGACAATTTCAGCCTGACCGTGAGTATGCAGCAGATCCATGCTCCTGTGGGCGAGGCGGACTTCTACGGCGTAATATTCCGTTCCACTGCCGACCAGTCACACTACTACCTTTTTGAGATAGATCCGACGGCGGGCGGTCAGTATGTCTTCCTGCGCTATGATGGCGACAGTAAGACGCTCTGGAAGAGGCTGGCCGGCGGTCCCGCGCCTTCATTGTCGGCAATGCCCGGCCAGAGTAATGTTGTGACTATTCAGGCAAAGGGCAACACTTTTAGCTTCTACATCAATAACCAGCCCGTCGGCAAGCCTGTTACCGATACCTCAAAATCGCCCCTCCTGTCGGGCAGGGTGGGCCTCTACGTGGAAGATCAGGGGGCCGAAATAGCCTTCTCGCATCTCTACATCAAGGCCGCTCTGTGAAGCCGGCCCTGTGCTCTACTATTCCTTAGAGTGTGCCAGGTTCTCGCCCTCATTGCTGGCTCGCGCCTGCGGCGCTCGCCTGATATATTGTGTTGTGTTGGACAATGCGCTTCGCGCATTGTCCAACACAACACAATATATCCCTGGTAGGGCGCAGCCACTCCGCTGATGAAGGATGGGATGCTCCCCTGCTGAACCTGTCGAACCTGTCGGAGGGCGCAGCCATTCCGCTGATGAAGGATGGGATGCCCCCCTGTCGAACCTGTCGAACCTGTCGGAGGGCGCAGCCATTCCGCTGATGAAGGATGGGATGCTCCCCTGTCGAACCTGTCGGAGGGCGCAGCCACTCCACGGATGAAGGATGGGATGTGGGCACAGGCGCAATGCGCCTGTGCCCACATCCCATCCTTCATCCGGCGAGCGCCGCAGGCGCGAGGCCAGCAATGGTGCAGAGAGGCGCCCTCTCAGTAACAAAAGCAGGGCGACAGGCGTATTAAATAGAGGCAGATAGAGAACTTTGTGTGCTATCTTTCCCAATTGTTTAGCGGATCACAGCATTGTCTGGACAAATGTGTTATGCTACTGACATATACTGGGCTTATCAATATTATGTTCGACCTCTCTATATCTGAATAAGGCTGATGTAACCAATGGATACCTCTATCCGTTTGTACCATACGAATAGCAGTCTACGCTCGCCATTGGAGGGGGAACGCTCGGGCCGCACAACCAGTCAGTTACCGGCCAACGAGGATACTCACGATGGCGAGAAGGACGAGGGCGCGCTTGCCCCATCACCTGCGCCCGCCACGGCGGAGCAGGTCGAACGCGTGGACGTAGCGGACTTTGAGGCTATCTTTCTCCGCTATCAGACGCCGATTACGAACTTTATCTATCACCTGATCGGCAACCGGGAGCAGGCGTATGACCTCGCACAAGATGTATTCGTAAAAGCATATAAAGCCCTGCTGGGAGGTACAGTCGTACAGCCGGGGGCGCTTTCGGCCTGGCTCTATCGTATTGCGGCCAACACGACAACCGATACGCTGCGCCGCCGGCGTCTGATCTCCTGGCTGCCGCTCTCGCTGTTTAATGAAGATCGTGGCATCGGCGCGGGGATGGTCTCAGAGTCCGGCAACGCATCATCGGATTTTGGCAGCGGCGATGAGATGCATGAATCCCGCTCAAGCGCGGTAAACGCTCTCTATGAGCGCGGCGGCTACGATGGTGGACGCTTCGAGAGCCGCGTAGCCGAGCGCGAAATCGTTGAGCGCGTATTGAGCCAGATGCCGCAGAAGTATGCAAGCTGCCTGTGGCTATACGAGAATGATGGGCTTTCCTGTGCGGAGATCGCGCAGGTGCTCAATATCAGTCCATCGGCGGTGAAAATGCGCTTGATGCGCGCGCGGGAACGCTTTATCGGATTGTACAACAAAGAGGTCGGTGAAGATTGAACTGTAGTCAGGCGCGAGCATTGCTCGCCATCTATCGCGAACTAAAAAACGATCAGGCGGATACTACCGAGTTAGAAGTACACCTGATGGGTTGCGCTGAATGCCGGCAGGCGTTTAATCAGTACAATTTTGTGGGTGAGCGTCTGCGTTCGCTACCGCCCATCGAGCCACCGCCCGAGGCGTATAGCCGGCTGATGCAGTCGCTGGCGGCTGAGCATGCGCGTTTTATCCAGCGTACCCCGACCTCGGCAACCTCTCAACCCATCCCGACCTTTCTCTTCCCATATCTACAGGATCAGGCGCAGCGAACGCCACAGACCGATGCTCTTGCCGCATTTTCCAGCGCCGAAACGGGACCTCTGCCCATTATCCGGCCCCAGGCCAGGCGCCGCCTTTTCTCTTACTCCAATCACCTGGCTATCCTGGGTATGGCAGCCGCATTCTTGATGGTGATGATGATGGGCGGCCTGACCTCGCTGCTGCTGCTCGCCAGCCACGGCAGTGCGCCTCCCGCGGCTACCACCTCCAGCATTGTCAAGTCATCGCAGGTGGCAATGGCGACCTATACGGCAACGACGGAGTATCCGCATGTAGCCAGCGCGGTAGCTGACCGCAACTATATTTACTATACTGCATACGGGGATAATGGCGCAGGCTGGATGCTATCCGAGGTAGATCGGAAGACACAGTTCAGCATACCGCTGCTGGATACAGCCAGCGAGAATCCCTTGTTCGTGCTGGGAAGCTCGCAAAACTGGCTGCTCTGGCTGGAGTTCGATACGCCCGATCAGACGGCCAGTAAGATCTCCCTTCATCACACGATCCATGACAGCCATAGCATTACGCGCAAGTGGAGCCTGCACGCGCTTCCTACCGGTCAGGATCAGGCAACAACAACCGGGACCGCGCAGCCACTGACGCTGCTCAAGGATACCTTCGATGAAAGCGTCGTCCCCGACTGGGTACATACACCTGTGCAGGGCATCTGGTTTACGAAGGATGGCCTGCTGCTAGCCACAATTGATGCGAAGGGCAAGTCACACCTGTTGCAATACCAGTTGACGCCAGGGAAGGACCCGGTTGCGAGCGAAATTGCTACGGCGAGCAACGGTCATATCATTTCATCGCCGACGGCCAATAGCGATGGAACCAGCATCTTCTGGTCCGAGGAGTGGTTCGCGGATGATGGCACGCCGCACAGCAACATCTGGACGCAGCAGATAAGCGATGCCCTGCCGGGGCCGGGCCGCTGGCTGCCTCACAAGGAGGTTACGAAGTCTCTGTTCCGCTCCGATGAGATGTCGTTCCACCCGCAGGTGGTCGATAACACGCTCTTCCTGCTGAGCACAAATCCCAGCGGTGCCAGCCCGGCCAGCACCAGCGCAACCGCTGTGGCCCAGGCAACGCCGAATAGCACCGCTACAGCCGAACCGTCTGCTACGCCCGCAACGATTTCTAATCTCTCGAACACGCCTGCTATCGCAAGAAGCGATCCGCAGCTCTACACGCCCCAACCTGACGAATCTATCCGGGGCACATTGCAAGCGTACTCACTGGCAAACTATATGCCACTCCAGCTCCCATTCGATAGCAACGGGCAGGCTGCGGCACCGCAGGGAGGCTCGCGCTTCCTGCTCTGGCAGGATAGCGATAAGGGCTTCCAGATGTATGATGTCGTGGCAGGCCAGCCCGTAACCGTTGGCCCGGGCACGGTGCCAAAGAATGCTGATTTCCTGGCGGTCAACGGAGATACAGCGGTATGGGCGCTGAACACCAGCCTCAATAACAACACGACGCCCAATCAGGCCAGCGCCCCGGCTCTGAGCGTGACGTTCATGGCCTTCAACTGGCCCGATAGAGCTACCCAGGGCCAGTAATCGTCGACCCGCACCAAATACTTGTTTTGATTACTTTGCATCCTGCTGCTTTTCAGGGTTCTGATTGATTTTATTGACGAGTTCCGCCGCTATCTGCGGATCGCGCCTGCTCAGCCAGTTCAATATCTCCTGGTGCTGCGCCGCCAGCCGTTGGTTTTGCTCCTCCAACCTCTGCACAACCTGGAGAGTGAGCGTATCAAGACGATCCAGGTGCTGGTTCTGCCCCTCGATATGCTGCACGACCTGGAGGATCAGCGCGTCCTGGTGATCGAGGTGATCCATGATGTGGCAGATCTCTTCCTCGCCCTTCACATCGGTCTTGTAGTCGTTCTCCGCCGTCAAGCGATCCTTCTGCGCCTGCCTATTCTGCGACATCATGATAAGAGGTGTAGCAAAAGCAGCCTGTGCACTCATTGCGAGGTTGAGCAGTATAAAGGGATAACTATCAAAGTGATAGAACCAGCGTACTACATTAAGAAACACCCACAGCACCATGATCGATGCCTGAGCAATAATAAAGTGCCAGCTTCCCATATTAGAGGCAACCTTATCGGCAATCCTCTGCCCCAGTGTCAGGCGCTCGTCAGCGACCTCATTGACATTGAGGATGGGACCATGCTGCGCGTGTTTAAATTTGGGGAATTGAACATGCATACCGCCAAGTGCATGCTTGATGTTCTCAACGTATGAGGATGAGGATTTCGCGGGTGTCACGGGTGGGTTGATATCCATAGCCCGGCCTCCTTTGCGCAAATTAAACGCTCATATCCGGGCTGAGTTTACAGGAAGCATTGCCACCAGTCAAGCAAAACCCTGATTCTCCTCAGCACCCCAACTGCTTCGCGATAATCATGCGCTGCACCTCGCTGGTGCCCTCGCCGATTTCGTTGACCTTGACGCTGCGCCAGTAGCGCGAGACCGGGTACTCGTCCATGAAGCCGTAGCCGCCATGAATCTGTACGGCCTGGTCAGCGGCGCGCTTGGCCGTCTCGGAGGCGAAGAGCTTCGCCATCGAGGCTTCGCGCGTATAGGGCCTGCCCTGCATGTGCAGCCACGCCGCCTTGTAATACATCAGGCGTGCCAGCTCGATCTCAGTATCCATATCGGCCAGCTTGAACTGGATGGCCTGAAACTTGCTGAGCGGCTGGCCGAATTGCCTGCGCTGCTTCGCGTAACTCAGCGCTTCATCCAGGCATGCCTGCGCCAATCCAACCGAGAGGGCGGCAATAGCGACGCGTCCGGCATCGAGGATCATCATGAACTGTTTGAAACCGTCGCCGCGCTCCCCCAGGATATTCTCTTCGGGCACAACGCAATCCTCAAAGGTGAGCGGGCGTGTATCCGAAGCCTTCCAGCCCATTTTTTTGTAGGCGTTGCCGATGATATAGCCGGGCGTTCCCCGGGGCACGATGAAGTTGGTGATCTCTTTGTGGCCGTCGGCAGTCGTGCCCGTGACGGCAGTGATCGTGACCCCGGCGCTCATATCGGTGCCAGCATTGGTGATGAAGCATTTCGCACCGTTGATGTGCCACTGCCCGTCGCGCAGCACCGCACGCGTGCGCGTCCCGCCGGAGTCGGAGCCAGCCTCAGGCTCGGTGAGGCCGAAGGCCCACAACTGCTCCCCGCGCGCCAGCGGCACCAGGTAGCGCTCTTTCTGCTCGTGAGAGCCGAAGAAATGGAAGGGGGTGGCCCCCAGCGAAGTGTGCGCCTCCATCGTGATACCCACCGAGACATCGCCGCGCGAGATCTCCTCGATAGCGATGCAGTAGGAGAGGAAATCCGCTCCAGCACCGCCATACTCCTCGGGGAAAGGTAATCCCAGCAATCCCAGTTCTCCCATCTGGCGAATCAGGTCATAGGGGAATTTTCCAGTCGCGTCCATCTCTTCCGCGCGAGGCTTTATTTCCTGTTCAGCGAATTCCCTGCAAGTGTTACGAATGGCTATTTGCTCATCGTTGAGTGAAAAGTCCATCGTGTTGCACCCTTTCTTCTCTATAGCAAAGCGGTCAGATAATCCGCATATCCGTTCCGCCTCATTATACGACAAGCCACGAAAAGGATAATTGGCGGAACAATCTCCGGCGAGGAGATTGTTCCGCCAATTATCCTTTTCGCGATAGACCACCCGAACTATTCAGATTACGAGGCGGCCTGGCCGCTGCTCTCTACGTTCGCACCGGCGCCTTTGCGCAGCATCGGCACCTTATTCAGTTCTTCCCACGGCGCATCGATATCGGTTCTACCAAAGTGACCAAAGGCCGCCGTGGGCTGGTAGATGGGACGGCGCAGGTTCAACGATTGGATGATCGCCGCCGGGCGTAGATCAAAGTGCTCGTTGATGAGGCGCAGGATCTCCTCATTGGAGACCTTGCCCGTGCCGAAGGTCTCAACGAAGAGCGAGAGTGGGCGCGCGACGCCGATGGCATAGGAGACCTGAAGCTCCAGGCGATCAGCCAGGCCGGCCGCAACGAGGTTCTTAGCGATATGACGCGCCGCATAAGAGGCCGAGCGATCTACTTTGGTTGGATCCTTGCCGCTGAAAGCGCCGCCGCCATGACGGGCCATGCCGCCATAGGTATCGACGATAATCTTGCGACCGGTCAGGCCCGCGTCGCCCATTGGCCCTCCCGTGACGAAGCGACCGGTGGGATTGACAAAGATCTTCGTTTTGCTATCGAGCAGATTTTCGGGAACAACTGGCTTGATGATATATTCGATCACATCGCTGCGAATCTGTTCTTTATCGACATATTCGGCATGCTGTGTGGAGACCACAATCGAATCCACGCGCACCGGGCGCCCATACTCATATTGCACCGTGACCTGGCTCTTGCCGTCCGGGCGCAGGTAGGCCATCGGGCCGCTGCCGGCCCAGGACTTACGCCGGACCAGCGAGAGCTGGCGTGTGAGCTTGTGAGCAAGGCTGATCGGCATTGGCATATATTCAGGGGTTTCATTGCAGGCGAAGCCAATCATCATGCCCTGATCGCCGGCGCCGATGCGCTCCAGTTCGTCATCCGTGAGCGTTGTCAGGCCATCCTTGACTTCAAGGGAACGGCTGACGCCCAGATCGATGTCAGCAGATTGCTTACCAATCGAAGTAACAACGCCGCAGGTGCGATAATCGAAGCCATATTCGGCGTTGATGTAGCCGACCTGCTCGATAGTCTTGCGCACCACCGCCGGCATGTCGATCCATGCGGAAGTGGTGATCTCGCCGGCGACGAGCACGAGGCCGGTTGTCGTCGCCGTCTCACAGGCAACGCGCGCCTGCGGATCCTGGGTGATAATCGCGTCGAGAACCGCGTCCGAAATCTGGTCACAGAGCTTGTCCGGGTGGCCCTCTGTAACCGACTCGCTGGTGAAAAACAACTTTGGACTGTCCATGAAACTGCTCATGCGTGGTCTCCCTTTCAAAGCATACTAAAAAAGGATAAAAAAAAGCCCCTGCATTTCAGGGGCCTGGCATGTTTGCGCATTCCCCTCATCTTGCGGAATACTCCGCCGGAATTGGCACCCTTCCCGCATGGTAGCGGGTGGGTTGCCGGGCTTCGTCGGGCCGTTTCCCTCCACCTCTCTTGATGAGAGTGATCTCATTGATCTGTTCGGTTGTTGGTGTGCTGGCAGTAACTTATTTTTACTGATTACATACATTTTACGCTACAGTTGGGCTGCCTGTCAATCGTCCTGCGGCTCTATCAGGGCTATGTAATGCTCCCCACGCCACGCCCGAAAGGAAGAGTCTGGGCGGGGACACCCCGCGCCCCGCAAGGGGGCGGCCGCCCCCTTGACCCCCGACTCTGGCGAGCATTACATAGCCCTGCGGCTCTATGGCTTCGTACCCCACGTCGTCACCAGATGCCACATACCACAGAAATCGGGCTGCTGCATATCCCTGAGCGCCTGCTGGTAGAGGCGGTCAAAATCTTCCTCCGTTATCGCCCCCGATTGCACATGGCGCGGCTTGCTCAGCAGCCAGAAGACTTCAAGGTTGCGATAGAAATCGGCCCAGTTCTCCGTATCCGCCGAGAACTCCAGGACGTGAGCGCGGTGCTGAACGCCCTGGTAGCCGGCGCGGCGCAGCAGATGGGGCAGCACAACCGAGACGGCTGGCGCGCCTCCATTGGGGGAGAAACCATAGCCCATCTGCCACATACCCTGATAGGAGAGCTTATTCAACTCTAAAAGTGCTGCGCTGGTGCTGAGCGTCAGACCGATCATTTCGGTCAGGCGCAGGATACCACCGGAGCGCACGATGCGCGTCGCTTCGCGGATAAAAGGTTCCCAGGCTTTGCGAGTCAGCACGGCGCTTAGAAAGCGTGCGTTGACCAGATCGAAGGAGCCGTCGGCGAATTCAAGCGGCTTGCTAATATCCATGATGCCAAAGGAGGCATTGGTCAGTTCCTGTGAACGTGCGCGTGCATTGGCGTAATCGATCATCGCTTTGCTGATATCGATGCCGGCCACTTCGATATCAGGATGCTCAAAGGCGACATCGAGCACCCAGCCGCCAGGGCCACAACCCAGATCGATCACGTTGCGCAGCCCGGCAATCTCTTTCTCAGTCAGACCGGACAGAGGCCCGCCCATAATCCGCGTAACCAGGCGGTCTACGTTTATCAGGCGGGCCAGTTCAACCGGATCTTCGGGATCAAATAGATAGGTGTTGCCGTCGCTACCAGCCGCCCCGGTGGGCGGGACACCGGCATCTGTAAAGTGTGTTGACTCTGGCATCCCTGTAAGTTCCTCCTTGAATCTGGCTCAGGGCCGTTGAAAAGTCGCTGTACCGGACCTCCATATATTGCTGTGTGATGATGATTTGTACCACTCACCATCCGTCATGTCATCCTTCGCTGCCGCAAGAGGATGACATGACCGGACCCGCGCGCTTTACGTTCCTGACTCCCAGGAATTGAGATACGTCTCCTGCTCAGTTGTGAGCGTATCGATGCGCACACCCATCGCTTTGAGCTTGAGGCGGGCGATCTCCCGGTCCAGTTCGGCGGGCAGCGTGTAGACGCGCGGCTGCAACTCCTTCGCATGGGCAAGCATGTATTCGGAGCCGAGCGCCTGATTCGCAAAGCTCATATCCATCACGCTCGCGGGATGTCCCTCCGCTGCCGAAAGGTTGACCAGGCGTCCCTCCGCCAGCAGGTGAATATGGCGGCCATCGGCGTAAGTGTACTCATCGACGAAATCGCGCACGCGCCGCTTGCTGACCGACAACTGCTCCAGCGCCGGAATGTTGATCTCATCGTTAAAGTGCCCGGAATTGGCGACGAGTGCGCCATCCTTCATGCGTTCCAGGTGCTCGCGATCAATTACATTGATATCGCCCGTCACCGTCACGAAGATATCGCCCAGCGCCGCAGCCTCGACGCCCGGCATCACGCGGTAGCCATCCATGACCGCCTCCAGAGCGCGCACCGGATCGACCTCCGTCACGATTACGCTGGCGCCCATGCCATGCGCGCGGGAGGCGACGCCGCGCCCGCACCAGCCGTAGCCAAAGACAACGACAGTGCGCCCCGCTAGCAGAATATTGGTCGCGCGGATAATCGCGTCTATCGAACTCTGGCCCGTGCCGTAGCGGTTATCGAAGAGATGCTTGGTGTCCGAATCGTTCACCGCCAGCACCGGGAACTTGAGCACGCCGCTCTTCTCCATGCTGCGCAGGCGAATAACGCCCGTTGTCGTCTCTTCCATGCCGCCGATGACATCCGGGATCAGCTCGGTGCGGGATGTATGCAGCGTGGAAACCAGGTCGCAGCCATCGTCCATCGTCATATTTGGCTTGTGATCGAGCGCGGCATTGATATGGCGATAATAGGTCTGTTCGTCCTCGCCCTTAATAGCATAGGTCGGAATGCCGTATTCGTTCACCAGTGCGGCGGCAACGTCATCCTGGGTCGAGAGGGGATTGGAAGCGCAGAGCACGAGATCGGCGCCGCCGGCCTTCAAGGTAATCGCCAGATTGGCCGTCTCGGTGGTAATATGCAGGCAGCCAGACATGCGCACGCCCTTCAAGGGCTGGTCTTTGGTGAAGCGCTCACGAATGAGACGCAGCACCGGCATATCTTTCGCGGCCCACTCGATGCGGCCTCTGCCGCGCGCAGCCAGCGAAATATCTTTAACATCTCCACGTATCGAAGTCGTCATATATTCTCCTTCTCTATCAGAGGATGGCTGGTCCCCAATTCAATTCCTTGCTCGCGCCTGCGGCGCTCGCTTTAGAGAGTTTGTTGTGTGAGCAATGCGCTTCGCGCATTGCTCACACAACAAACTCTCTTCCTTGCGCGGTCACGGAAGTCAGACATCCTCTCTGGGATAGCATGATAGTTTGTCAACTATTGTACAACATTCAACTGTGGCGCCAGTCCTGGTCGAAGTGCGAGCAGGCCACCAGCGCCTTGTAGCGTGTAGCCACATCATCCATTGTCACCGTGCGCAGGCAATCGATGCTGAAGGCGGCACAGGCAAAAGAGCCGAGGATATTGCCATGCACCACCGCGCGTCTGAGGTCGGCGAAGGCATAGCTACCGTCGGCACGCGGCTCGACTGCCGAGAGATAGCCGAGCATGCCGCCGGCAAAGGCATCGCCCGCCCCTGTAGGATCGATAACCTCTTCCAGCGGGTAGGCCGGCGCGCTAAAATAGGAGCCATCGGCCCCGAAGAGCAGCGCTCCGTAGCTTCCCTGCTTGACCACCACGTATTTCAGGCCCAGGCTAAAAAGCTGGCGCACTCCGGTAACGATGCTCGGCTGATCGGTATACTGGCGCACTTCTTCCTCGCTCATTAAGAGCATATCCACGCGCTTGATGACCTCGCTCAACTGCGGGCGCTCGGTCATAATCCACAGTTCCATCGAATCGAGGACCGTGAGGCGCGGGCGCGGCATCTGCGAAAGCACTTCCATCTGCAATTCGGGCTGGATATTCGCCAGGAAGACAAGCTGGCTCTGCTTGTATTCTTCGGGGATGACGGGATGAAAATTCGCGTAGACGCCTAATTGCGTATCCAGCGTGTCGCGCGTGTTCATATCCATGTGATAGCGCCCGCTCCAGCGGAACGTTCTGCCTTCCTGGATCTGGAGGCCGCTCAGATTGACGCGGCGGCTGCGCCAGAAGTCGAGATACTCATGCGGAAAATCACTGCCAACGATGGCTACCAGATTAACCTGATTGTAGAGCGAAGCCGCAGTCGAAAAATATGATGCAGCACCCCCAAGAACATTCTCTACATGAGCAAAAGGGGTTTCAATATTATCAAGGGCTACAGAGCCAACAACGAGAATAGACACAGCCAAACTCCACAATATAGTAATGTAGTGGCGTCCCTTGTGGTCGCCAGGTAATCCTAGACCGGCGTGGCCTCGCTCAGGTGCTCAATCACGCCATCGAGAAAAGCCAGCGTGTTGTTAAACTTATCACGCGCTAACTCACGCGCCGGCTGCGTATGCAAGGAATGATAGAGATCGATAAAATGCTCCTCAATCTGACGCAAAACGGTGGTCAGATCCTCGCCCGAAAGCGAGTCATTGGGACGGATAGAACCCAGCTGGATCAATGCAGTCACCACTGACAACCCGCTGAGTCGCCCCAGTTTGTCCGCGTCATACAGGATCAGCCCCTCCAGCGGGACCGCTGCGCGCTGGTCGGCGGGAACGGCCTCCGTATGCAGCAGAATCGCCTGCTCCACCCTTTTGATACGCTCCGCAGGGAAGCCCTGCGACCTTAAGAACTCAACCGCCAGCGCCGCGGACATACGCTGGTGATCGCGCAAACCGTACTCGGCAATAGAGATATCATGCAGATAAGCAGCGATCACCAGCGCTTCCATATCTACAGGCGGGGTATGTTCCTCCTCGGCTTCGAGTTGTAGAGCCAGCATTTTACAATTCGCAACAACCGCGCTCGTATAGCGAAAAGCCTCGTCTCCCAATCTGCTCTGCGCATAATGAGCGGCGACTCGCACGATATCCGTATCCATCAACGATATTCCTTCTCAGGATTATAATGCTCCAAACAGATCTGGCGCAAGGTAGTGTCATATGGAGGGCGCACAATACCCTTTTCCGTGATAATAGCGCTTACGAGGCTATGAGGCGTGACATCGAAGGCGGGGTTGGCGACATGGACACCGGTGGGAGCGATCTGCGCGCCGCGCACGCTCGTTACCTCCTCCGGGCTGCGCTGTTCTATAGGGATGTCTTCGCCGGACGCGATGGCGAAATCGATGGTGGAGCATGGCGCAACCACATAGAAAGGAATACGGTGGGCCTGCGCCAGCACTGCGACACTGTAGGTTCCGATCTTGTTGGCGACATCGCCATTGGCGGCAATGCGGTCCGCCCCCACAAAAACGGCCCTGATGTCGCCATGACGCATGAAATGCCCCGCCATATTATCGGTAATCAATGTGAGAGGGACGCCCTCCTGCTGCAACTCCCAGGCCGTCAGGCGTGCACCTTGCAACACCGGGCGCGTTTCATCGACAAAGACATGTATCTTCTTGCCGGCGCGCTTCGCAACGTAGATCGGCGCCAGCGCCGTTCCCCAGCCTGCGGTTGCCAGCGCTCCGGCATTGCAATGCGTCAGCAGCGTATCGCCATCGGCGATCAGTTCGGCTCCGTAAGTGCCCATTTTCAGGCAAGCGTCGCGGTCCTCGTCGGCGATGGCCTGGGCTTCAGCTTGCAAGGTGCGCGCCAGTTCGCGGAGCGATGCGCCCTGCTCGATGGCGCGATCAGCGCGGCGCTGCATGCGCTCGATGGCCCAGAAAAGATTGACCGCTGTCGGGCGTGTGCGGCGCAGCAGCCCGCCGGCGGCGCGCAGGTGCTCTTGCGCCTCGTCCATCGTCAGCGGCTCTCCACGCGCTTCTCGCTCGCGCAATAAACGAGCCAGGGCCAGCGCCATGCCAAAGGCCGCCGTCACTCCGATAGCGGGGGCGCCTCGCACCTTCAGAGTTGTAATCGCATCGGCAACCTGCTGCTCGTGATCGAGGCGCAGGTAGACGACCTCCTGCGGCAGCAGCGATTGATCCACCATACACACTTTTGCGCCCTGTGCGTCTTCTTCCCACCACACGGTGCGTACACGCTGATAGTGGTCAATCATAGAATGACTTTCTCCTTCACCTGCGCTTGCTCGCGCCTACGGCGCTCGCCCTATATATTTTTAGTGTGGGACCGGCGCGAAGCGCCGGTCCCACACTACGCCTTCTATCTCTGGCGGCCCACCGCAAGCGCCCGCCTATATACGCTGTTGTGTCAGAAAGGCGCTTCGCGCCGGTCCCACACTACGCCTTCTATCCCTGGCGGCTCCCCGCAAGCGCCCGCCTATATACGCTGTTGTATCAGAAAGGCGCTTCGCGCCGGTCCCACA
>Ga0209810_1003278_pt1 | contig 17306 bp, 13 predicted proteins | sample Coa_R1_7_FD_187159 | JGI IMG/M metagenome (GOLD analysis project Ga0209810, IMG submission 187159) | Surface soil microbial communities from Centralia Pennsylvania, which are recovering from an underground coalmine fire - Coalmine... | ecosystem: Environmental > Terrestrial > Soil > Unclassified...
GCACGCGCGCGCCGGAGGCGTCGAGGCCACGCTGGCGCGTCTGGCGGATCCGCGAGCTTCCGTTGCAATTGCCATGGAACTGCAGCTGCGCCACGGCGAGGAGTGGCACGACATGCTCGTGACGGATGTAGCATCCGCAAAAAACGCCGACCTCGCGGGCATGCGCGTGGATGAAATCGCGCGCGCGTGGCATCTCTCGCCTGCCGCGGCCGCAATTCGCTTGCTGCGCGAAGAGCGCTTGGAGATCGGCGCCGTCTTTTTCAAAATGTGCGAGGAGGACGTCGCGACCGTGCTCTCCTCGGAGTTCTGCTCCATCGGCAGCGACGCGTCGGTGCGCGCGCTGAGCGGCCCCACCGCGCGCGGAGTCCCGCACCCCCGAACCTTCGGAACCTTCCCTCGCGTTTTCGCGCGCTTCGTTCGCCGGCGCAAAACGCTCGATCTACTCGAAGCGGTGCGCCGCATGACCTCGCTGCCGGCTGGCGTCTTCGACCTGCACGAGCGCGGCAGCATTGCGGTAGGCAAGTATGCCGACATCGTCGTCTTCGACGCGGAGCGCATCGGCGACACGGCGACGTACGAGCAGCCCTACCAATTTCCGGTTGGCATCGAACACGTCTTCGTTAACGGACGCGCCGTGCTGCTCCACGGACGATTCACAAGCGAGCGGCCGGGCCGCGTGCTGCGCCACGGCCGTTAAGCCGAAGCGACCTGGCTACGTGCCGCTCTCGCCGCCTGCGTGAAAGACGTATTTGACGATGAAGCGATGGAGCGTTTGCGCGGCGGCGGGCGTGCCGTACTCGAGATAGAGCAAGTCCTGATTGCGAAAGCGCTGCTGGTAGAGCAGCGAAAGATTGGAACCCGGCTGCGCGAATCCGCCGGTGCCGTTGATGTCGCGAAGTTGTACGCCGATCGAGGAGTAACGGCCGAACGAACGCGAGATCGCGACGCGCCTGAGCCACTGCGAGTTCACGATCGGGCCGCTGGGGCGTGCGCGTTCGATGTTGCCTTCGTACGCAAACGAAACCGCGTATGCTGCAAAGACGCGTTGGTCGCTGAATTGGGGCTGCTGCACGTATCCGCCCGCAAACGGCCCCCAGGTATATCCCAGCGTGAGCGGCTGCGGCGTTCCTTGACGATAGCCCAGTTGAATTTGACGGCGGTTGAACCATTGGATGACGCCGGGGGCGGTCTGCAGTTCGCTGGGCCCTGCGAAGCCTTGAAGCGAGATGAGGTTCTTGAACTGCACGTTGTAAAACGCGTTCACGTCCGCTTCGCGCACGCTTCCGTCGGACGCGAGATAACGGTCCGCGAAAAAGTTGACGTTGTAGGAAAGCAGCGGGCTTTGCGAAGACCCGGTGCCGGCGTAGCCGAGTTTGACGGTGGGCCCGCGCGCATCCGGCACGGCAACGTATCCGTCCGCGGGATGATAGAGCGCACTGGTGTCGCGATAGTACGCGATGGCCGTGAAGTGCTGGTTCTGCAGCCCTTCGGAGAAGGCAAAGTCGTGCGCCGGACCGTCGCCGGTGCTTTGCTCCGCTGCAACCGCGATCTCCGTAAACTCGCCCGAATGCCGGTTCAGGCGCTGAAGGCCCAAACCCGTCGTTCGGTCGCGCAGCCCGGGATGATCCGCGAGAACGCTTTGCGCGCTTGCCGAGAGCGCGCCGTTGTCGGCCGTATACGCGTAGCCGGCGGCGGTGTCGTCGACGCCCGGCCCGACTACGTTGAGCACGCCCAGCGAGCTCTTTCCGGCTGTCCCTTCGACTTTCAAACCGCGGTTGAACACGCCGATCGACGGCGAATAAAACATGGAATTGCCGCCGAAAACGCCGATCTGCGGAACGGCGTTGATGTACTGCGCTCCTTGCGCGAAGAACGGCCGGTACTCCTGATACGCCTTTTGAAACTCTTGCAGCTCGATGGTCGTTTGGTCTTGCTCGACGTTCGAGAAATCGGGATTGAGCGTGCCGACGAACGCCAGCGTATCGGTGAAGGGATACGTCACGTCCAAACCCGCGGGACGCGCGTGCATCTGCTCGAATTGCCCGATGCCGTTTTGGAAGGTTTCCGCCTGCGAGCCGGCGCTTTGCAGCACGTATGCATCGGCTTGCGGTTTCGGACGCGTCGCGGCGGCCGAGAGCCGTATGCCGGTAAGCCAGGGCCAGTACTGCACCGAGCCGATGCTTTGCATCGCCGGCGAGTACGCCCACGTTTGATCCGCGTTCGCGGCGGCGACGAAACGCTCGAAATTGAAACGCCAGCGCTGCATACCGCCGCTCTGAGCGCGAATCGCGGCCAGCGGAATGGTCAAGAACGCGTCGTAGTTGCCGGCCGCGTCTACGCGCGCGTTCGATTCCCAGTCCGGAGCGTAGCGCGCGTTTTCCGTGGACGATTCATCGTGAACGCCCGCGGGATTCACGCGAAACTGGTAGGTGCGCGATCCGTTCCCGGACGTGTCGACGCCGAATCCGACGTGATCGTCACTTCCCACGCCCGCGTGATCGATGCGCTGCGCCGCGGTAATCGGCATTCCGGACTGCACGCAGTGGAACGCAACGTACAGATACTTCTCGTCGTAGAGCAGATACGCTTGCGTCGCATAGCGCGCGGGCTGCCTGTCGGTGAAGTCGACGAAGCCGCTCGCGCGCACGCCCTCACGCCATTGCGCCGAGATGGTTTCACGTGAGGGCGGCGCGGCGGTCTTGACCGCCTCGAACGCGTCCGATTGCGTCACGGCGGCGAGCAGCAGCGAAAGGAGCAAAAGCAGGATTGCTTTACACCCGCGCTTGCGTAAGCGCGTCGTAGATCGCCGTGGTCCGATCGCGCAGATGCACGAGGTCGCCGTCGTTTTCGATGACGTACGTCGCGAGCGGGCGAGCCGCGCTCGGGTCGATTTGCGAAGCCATGCGCGCGCGAACTTGCTGCTCGCTCAAGCAGTCGCGCTGCACCACGCGTCGCACGCGCTGCTCGTCGGGAGCGATGACCAGGATCGTGGCGTCGACGCGGTCTTGGTATCCGGTCTCGAAGAGAAGCGGCACGACGTGCACGATCAGCTGTCCCTCGCGAGCGTAGCGATCGGCGTCCTCGGCCAGACGGCGCACGTGGGGATGAACGATCGCGTTCAGACGCTCGCGCGCGTTCGGATCGCGGAACACGATTTCGGCCAGCGCCGCTCGATCCAGGCAGCCGTCGCGCACGACCGAGGGCCACACCCGCGCGATTTGGCGCAGCGCGTCGCTGCCGGGAGAGACGGCCTCCCGCGCGAGCCTATCGGTGTCGACGATGTACGCGCCGAGCGACTGCAGGATGCGCGCGACCTCGCTCTTGCCGGAACCTATGCCGCCTGTAAGCCCTACACGCATAAGAAAGAGAGCCACCGTTTCTGCAGCGGCGGCTCTCTTTACTGTTTGCGGAGCGGGTTTACACGCCGGCTTCGGGGACCTCCACGTCCTCGTCGATGGCGTACTTCTCGATTTCCTCGGGCGGGATGTCGGCGACGTGTTCGATGGACGCCGTAATGCGACGCGTAGCGTGATTGATCGTCAGCAGCGTCACCTCGACTTCCTGGCCGGGGCTGAACTGGGCTCCCGGATCGAACTCGCCCTTCGGAACCATCGCGAGCACGCCCGGAACCAATTCGACGAGCAGGTAATTGGGCGTCACTCTGACGATCTGCGCCGTGAGCTTGTTCGTTTCGTACAACTTGTCCGCGTGCTCGTCCCACGGGTCCGGCAGCGCATGCTTGAGCGAAAGGCTGACCTTCTTCGCGTCCGGGTCGAACTTCATGATCTCTACGTTGACGACGTCGCCGATCTTCACGACTTCCGAGGGATGCTTGATTCGAGCGTAGCTGAGCTCGCTGTTGTGAATGAGCCCGTCGATGCCGCCCAAATCCACGAACGCGCCGAACTCGGCCAGACGCACCACGACGCCTTCACGAATTTGCCCGACCTCCAGCGTTCCGAGCAGCTCCTGCTTTTTGGCATTGAGCTCTTCTTCGAGAACCAAGCGCTGGGAGAGCACCACACGATGGCGTTTGTGATCCAGGTCGATGACTTTCAAGCGCAGCTTTTTGCCCACCAGTTCGGCGAGATTGCCCACCGGTTGGCGTCTTATTTGGGACGCCGGAACGAAACCGCGCATGCCCAGATCCACGAGCACGCCGCCCTTGACCTCTTGCGTCACGGTCGCTTCGATGACTTCGTCGCGATCGTGCGCTTCGATCACTTTCTCCCACGTTTTCAGCGCGCGAGCGCGGCGCTCGGAGAGAAACAGCGTGCCGTCCTGGTCGTCGATGCGATGGATCATGACTTCCAGCGTGTCGCCGACTTTCAACGTTTTCGGTTCGATGGCGAGCGAGAGTTCGCGGAAGGGCAGAATGCCTTCGGATTTCCCGCCGATGTCTACGAGCAGTTCGTCCTGGTATTTCGCAACGATGATGCCGTTGAGGACTTGTCCTTCGTCGAGGACCTTGAGTGATTCTTCGTAGAGGCGCTGCTCGAGTGCGAGTTGATCCTCTTGTTCGTGTTGCACCGGAGCGATGTCAGTTGTAGAGATGTTGGAGTTCCTAACCTTTCGATATATTTTTACTTCATTGCAAGTGAAATTATTTTTGGCACGTGCGGCACCACCAGGTTCCCCGCTGCGCGATCACGGTCCGCACGATCGAATCGCCGCACCTGCGGCAGTTCTTTCCCGTTCGCCCGTATACCGAAAGCACGTTTTGAAAGCCGCCTTTCAGCCCTCGCGCATCGACGTAATCGTCGATGCTGCTTCCGCGCATGCCGACGGCACGGCGCAGAACCTCGACGAGTGCTCGATGCAATCGGCGAACGGCCGCGCCCGTCAGCCGCTTCGCGGGCGTGCCGGGACGGATCCCGGCTTCCCAAAGCGCTTCGCAGGCGTAGATGTTCCCCACGCCCGCGATGCGCCGCTGATCAAGGAGAAAAACCTTGACCGGCGTCGTCCGCCCCGAAAGCATACCGATAAAGGCCTCCGGAGTAAAGCTTTTCGAAAGGGGCTCGACGCCCAGTGCGGCATCCCAGGGCTCGCCCGGCTGGACCAGCCGGACGCGGCCGAACTGCCGCACGTCCGCAAACGCGAGCCGCTTTCCGTCCGTAAAAAGGATCTCGACGTGCGTGTAGGCCGGCTTCTCCTGGCGGCGGCCTAACACGACCAAACGGCCGGTCATGCGCAGGCCGACCACCAGCGCGCGTCCCGAAGCCAGCCGCAAAACCGCGTACTTTCCGCGCCGGATCACCGAGAGCACGGCGTCGCCCGCCAGCGCCTCTTCAAAGGAGACGCCCCGCGGCGTCACCGCGATCTTCTTTAAGTACACGCTGGCGCGCGCAATGGTTTTCCCGACGATCGCACGGCGCAATCCGCGCACGATCGTCTCGACTTCGGGCAGCTCCGGCATGCAGATTACGGCCGCGGAAGACCCTGCACGCACGTTCCCGCGCGCAACCCGTCCTTAGCCGCTTCACCCGCGGGCAGCTCGATGACGTACTGCGCTTGACTCTGCTCGAGCGGGATCTGCGAATCGGGCAGCTGCGCCGAAACGACGGGTACGCGCGCGAAAATTTTACGCACCCGGCCGGCGGCGTCGACGAACACCATGTCGAGCGGAATGAGCGTGTCCTTCATCCAGAACGCGACGGGCGCGTCGCGTTCGAACACGAACAGCATTCCGCTGTGCGGCGCCAGCGCGCGCACGGACATCAGCCCGCGCTCGCGCTGCGCGGGCGTTCGCGCTACTTGCAGGCGCAGCGCGGCCGCGGGCGCTCGCACGACCATGACCGGCAAGGTCTGCGGCGCCGGCAGCGGCGACGGCGTGACCGCGGCGAGCGCAAACACCCAGCTAAAAATCATCCGTTTCCTCGACGTCGTACCAATTTTTGCCCGTTTTCAACGTTACCGCCAGCGGAACGCTCAACTCCAACACGCCTTCCATTTCCGAACGCACGAGCGAACCGGTCTCGTGCAGCCGGCGTTCGTCCACTTCGAAGATCAGCTCGTCGTGAATCTGCAGCAGCATACGCGCGGGCAGCTTCTCCCGTTCGAGCGCAGCCTCGATGCGCACCATCGCCAGCTTCATGATGTCCGCGGCGCTGCCTTGCAGCGGTGCGTTCGTCGCTTCCCGTTCCGCCGCGGACCGCAGCATGTAATTGCTGGAACGCAGCGCGGGCATGTACCGCCGTCGCCCGAGAATCGTGCGCACGAAGCCTTCCTCGCGGCCTTGCTCGATGACGCTTTGGATGTAGTTGCGCACGCTCGGAAACCGCGAGAAATACGCTTGCGTCATTTCCTTTGCTTCGGCGCGGCCGATCTCGAGCCGCTGCGCCAAGCCGAAGTCGGACATGCCGTAGAGCAGCCCGAAATTGACGGACTTGGCGATGCGGCGCTGGTTGCCGTCTACGGTTGCGCGCGGGCCGATATTGAAAATCTGCCGCGCCGTGAAATCGTGGATGTCTTGTCCCTCGTGAAATGCGCGCCGCATCGCTTCATCGCCGGAAAGGTGCGCCATCAGCCGCAGCTCGATTTGACTGTAGTCCGCGGCAAGAAGCGCAAACCCGTTCTGCGGCGCCACGAACGCGCGCCGGATGCGCCGGCCCAGATCGCCGCGCACCGGAATGTTCTGCAAGTTCGGATTCGTCGAGCTGAGCCGGCCCGTTGCGGTAGCGGTCTGATTGAAGATCGTGCGCAAACGCCCGTCGCGCTTGTCGGTGAGCGACGGGATGACGTCGACGTAGGTGTTTTTGAGTTTGGTGACTTCGCGGTAGTCCAGCACCTTCGCGCAAATGGGATAATCGCGCGCGAGCCCTTGCAGAATCTCGACTCCCGTCGCCCACCCGGTCTTCGTTTTCTTTCCGCCGGGCAAACACAGTTTGGAGAACAGAATGCCGCCGAGCTGCTGCGGCGACCCGATGTTGAACGGTTCGCCCGCGAGGTCGTAAATTTCGCGCTGCAGGCGCGCGACTGAAGCGTCGATTTCCTTCGCCAGCGTCTTCAGTTCGGCAGGGTCGATCAGGACGCCGGTCCACTCCATCTTCGCGAGTACGGCGGCCAGCGGAACCTCGACGGTCTCGTACAGTTGCAGCTGTCCGCGCGCCTCCAGTTCGCGCCGTTCCTTTTCCGCAAGCTGCAGCACCGCGTCGGCGTGCGCGGCGAGGTCCTCACCAACTGCCAGTTCGAGCACTTCCTGTGCGGCCTCGGCAACGCCGGCGAAGGTACGCGAGGGGTTGAGCAAATGCGCCCCGATCATCGTGTCGTCCGCGAACGCGCACGGCTCGAATCCGTTGCGATGAAGCAGGTGCAGCACCGCTTTGGAATCGTGCGCCGCAAAGCGCCGCTCGCCGCGCCAGACTTTTGCGAAGGCGCTTTTCACCGGTTCGTGCGCGAGCGCTGCGGTCGTGAACGCCAGCCCAAAACCTATTTCCGAACTCATGCCGATTTCGGCGTCGCCGCGCACGGCGAGCGCGAGTTGCGGTTCGGAAGCGAACCGTTGGATCTCGCGCGCGAGTTCCAGGAACTCCGGAGGATCGGCGGCGGCGACGAAGGAGCGATACTGGCCGCGAATGTGCTCGTGCGTTTCGATCAGCGGCATCTCGAGCGGCACGTCGAGTTTGCTCAGGAGCGTCTTGAATTCCAGCTCGCTGTACAACCGATAGAGATCGGCGCTTGCCGCGGGCGTGTAGCGAGCCTCGTCCCAATCCAAACGAATGTCGAGGTCGCTGCGCGCGACCGAAACGTTCCGGCACACCTGCGCCTGTTCGCCGAATTCTTCCACGAGCTTCTGCAGCTTCGGCGAACCGGCCAGCGAAGGGTTCGCAACCAGCGCGTCGAGCGATCCGGCCGCCTTGATGAGTTTGATCGCGGTCTTCTCCCCGACGCCCGGAATACCGGGGAGGTTGTCGGACGGATCGCCTTTGAGCCCGCGATAGTCCGGCAGCAGCTTCGGCTCCAGCCCGTCGTATCGCTCGCGCACCGCGTTGACGTCGTAACGCCCCAGTTCCGTGATGCCGCGGCGCGTCATGAGCACCGTCGTTTTTTCGTCGACCACTTGCAGTAAATCGGTGTCGCCGGTGACGACGACGGTTTGATGCCCCGCCGCTTCCGCTTGGCGCGCAAGCGTGGCGATGATGTCGTCGGCTTCCTCGCCTTCGATCTCGACGATCGGGATGCGGCTGGTCTCGAGGATGCGCCGCACGAGCGCAAACTGGCCGCGCAGATCGTCGGGCATCCGATCGCGCTGCGCTTTATATTGCTGGTAGAGCGCAACCCGGTGCGCCGGCAAACCCTTGTCGAAGGCGGCGACCAGATGCGTCGGTTTTTCGTCGTTCACGATTTTATTGAGCATCATCGTGAATCCGTACGCCGCGTTGATCGGCACGCCGCGCGTCGTCGTCAGCGGCGGAAGCGCGAAGAACGCCCGGTACACCAGCCCGTAGGTGTCCAGCAGCATCAGCTTCGCCGGTGCGCCGTTTTTCTTCGCCATCCTTGTTAGCCATGAACTTGCAGGGTTGCGGAGGCGGCGCAGACTCTGCCGTCGTCGTCGATCTTCAGCAGCGAAACGACATAGCTGCCCGGCGAGGCGGGAACGGGCACGGCGATCGAATCGCCCGTATGGCGATCGACTCGCCAGTACACGCTTGCGGTATCCGCCTGCGTCATCGTGAGATCGTCCGGCGGCGCCGTTCGCCGCGCGAACGTTTGAATCAGCGCGTGCTGACCCGTCGAATCGACCCAGGGATGCCACGACGCGCCGTCGCCGGCCGTGTCTTGCGTAGCGGTCGTTCCGACCGCAAGCAGCTCCGGTGCGCTGGTAAACAGCGCGGATCCGCTCGGCGTGCCTTTGGTTATGCGCACGAAAAGGGTGCCGGCTCCCGGCCGAACGCCGTCGAGTTGCAGAAGCGCCGTAGTTCCCGGCGCGTACGCCGCTTTGTCCGGCTGCAGCGTCGCGGAAAGCGGCCGGCCCGGTGCGTCGATCGCCAGCGGAACCGCGCTCCATTGCAAAGTGCCGTCGCGCACGAACGCCGCGCCGAGCGCGATCATGCCGGCCACGCCGTCGGCGCGAAATGCGGCGCTCGCACGTCCGTCGCGCACGCTTACGACGCGCGCATCCGTACGCTGCGGACTCTCAAAGGTGAACAGCGCGCTGCCTTCCGCGCCTTCCAGTGCGGCTTCGACGCGCACCTCTTCACCGGCCCGATAGCGTTTGCGGTCGGGTTCGATGTCGATGCTGCGGCTTGCGCGCGCATCTTGCGCCTGCATCGTTTGCGGTTCTACTTGCACTTGCGCGGCGTCCATTGCGCGAGCGCCGCCGGCATCCGCGGTTGCGACGAGCAAATTCGAGCCGGTCTGCGGCTCGGAAAAGGCACCGTGGGCGTGACCGCGATCGTCCAGCGTCACCGCTTGCTGCTGAATCGAATTGCCGTGAACGAGCTGCACGTTCACCAGCAGATGCGCCGCAGGCTCCGCGCCGGGCAGCCGCAAGCCGTACACCTCGAATGCGGCGGGCGTGCCCGCGCCGATGTCGTCGCGGTTCACCTCGACGCGCAGCGCAACCGGCGCGTTCGGAACCGTAATTCTCGTGTCGGCGGTCGCGCCTCCCGAACGCACCCGAACGCCGTACGTCGACGCGAGCCCGTCCGACGGACGCGGAATATCGATGAGCGCGCGCCCTTCGCCGTTCGTGCGCACCGTGGTCGCGTACCAGTGCGCGATGCCCCACGGCGAGCGCGCATCTTCAACCGGATAGGCGTGCGGCGATCGAATCACGTCCACGTCGATCGGGACGCCGCTCGCCGCCTGCGAGCCGCGCAGCGCGCGCACCACCACGGGAACGTCCGCATTCGGATCGCACGCAATCCCTTCGCACGACGCGCTCAGCTCGAGCGAAAGTCCATCCGCGTCGGCGTCCACGTGCACGGCCGTACCGGCGGTTGCACCGTTTACGTCGGCAAGCAGCGTGTACTCGCCCGCGACGCTGTTCGGCGGAACGCGAAGCGTCGCGGCGAACGCTCCGGCGGCATCCAAACGCACCGATTGCCGTGCGGCGACCGACCATCGCGAGCGCAGCGTCAGCGTAACCTGACCGCTCGCCGCCCGCAGCCGCGCCCCCGCGAGCGCGCGCGCAAAGCCCGCAACGTGTACGTCGTCACCCGCATGAACCACCGCGGAATCGGTTTTCACGCCGACGATCGTGTGCGGCAGCGGCGCCTGCGGCAGAAACGATACGAACGCGATGCTGCTCCCCCAAGACGCAAGCGCGAACACGGGCCGCGGATACGAGCGCCACACGACCACGCCGTTGGAATCCGTAAAGCGATCGACGAAACGTCCGCGAACGATGAACGAAACGCGCATGCGCGCAAGCGGTTCGCCGCTGCCCAGGTCCGCCCCGTACGCGAAAATGCCGGCCGGCGTTTCCTTCGTGAGGAGTCCCACGCGCGTGCGATTGATCCAAACTTGCTCGCCGACGTTTCCGCGCCGCGCTTCGACGACGAAGAACCCTTCGCGCGTTCCGAGCGGAACGTCGACGTCGTTGCTTTGAAAACGATAGCCGCCGGGAGGCGTGTAACGCCATCGCGCGACGGCATGCAGCTTTTGCGTGTTGACTGCGCGCGGCAGCGTATTCGAACCTGCGACGATCACATCGGCCGGATCGACTTGGTAGACCGCAAAATCGACGGGCGCGCTCGTGTAGGTGTCCAGGCGGACCTGCGCGGGTTTCCACGGCACGCTGGAATCGCGCGCGAAAAGCGTGAAGTACGCATCCAGCCGGTGATAATCGAGCAACGGGCGCTCCGCGGCGGCCGGAAGACACGCCGCAAAAAGCGCGGTGAGAATCGCAAGGACGAACTGCGGACAGCGGCGGTGCATCGGTGGAGCTGCTTTTCGACGGTGGTAGGCCGCGGCCCCGGCGGGGTATAGCGCGCTCGTACCAAACTATGCAGCACATGACACGCCTTGTACGCGCGGCGGCCCTCGGCGCAGCCGTTTTGACGGCTCCGATCGCGGCGCGCGCCGCTTCCCCGCCTCCGGCTGCACCCGAACCAACGCTGCCGAACCGCCAGTTGCACGCAACGGTCGACGTGGAAGTGAACAAGCACGGCCAAGTGGTGCGCGTCAGAGGCGGCCAACTCTCGCACGATTCGATATTCGACACGATGACGATCGGCAACGCGCTGCAGATGTGGATCCGCCGGCCCGACGGAACGGCCATTACCGGGTTGTTCCGCGTGTCGTACGACTACGATCCGCGCAAGCACAGCGTGTCGCGTCACGTTGCATTGCTTTCGAGCGGCGGCGCTTGGGCGAACGAACCCGGCGCCGCGACGCGCATGATGGAGACCGCGCGCCGGGAAACTGCGGAGGCGTATGCGCGCCTGCAAGCGCAGGAAAAGCAGCGCCGTGAAGCCGCGGCGAAGCACTTGCCCGACATCAATGCCGCGCTCAAACGGGCGCTCAAGTCACCGACCCCGCATCCCTGAGCGGGCGTGAAATACCTCAGCTTCCACGACGGCGATCGCGTCCGTCCCGGTTTCGTCGACGGCGACTGCATCGTCGCAATCGCGTGCGATTCGCTCGTCGAGTACATCGCGCTGCCGCCGGAACAGCGCGCGGCGCGCCGCACGATCGAGCGTCTTCCGCTCGCCGACGTCCGCTTAGCGGCGCCGGTTCGGCCGCACAAGAATATCTTTTGCGTCGGCCGCAACTATTTGGAACACGCGAAGGAAGGCGCGCGGGCGCTGGGACGAGAGCTGAAACTGCCCGACGTGCCCACGTTTTTCTCGAAGGCGCCGACCGCGATCGCCGATCCCGACGCGAGACTGCGCTTCAGCGCGGCGATATCGCGCGAGTACGATTGGGAAGGCGAGCTTGCCGTGGTGATCGGCAAACGCATCGTCAACGCGACCGAAGAAAACGCGATGGAAGCGGTCTTCGGCTATACCTGTCTGAACGACATCACCGCGCGCGATCTGCAGCGCGCGCATCTCCAGTGGCTCAAAGGAAAAAGCTTGGACGGCAGCTGTCCCATCGGCCCGTGGATCGTCGACAGCGCCGAGATTCCCGATCCGCACCGGCTGCAGCTTTCGCTTCGCGTCAACGGAGCGAAAAAGCAGGAGGCCAATACCGCGCAGATGATTTTCCGGATCCCGCGTCTGGTCGCCGAACTCAGCCGCGGGCTGACGCTCGAACCGGGCGACGTCATCGCAACGGGAACGCCGGACGGCGTCGGTTTCGCGCGCACGCCGCCGGAATTTTTTCAGCACGGCGACGTCGTCGAGGTTTCCATCCAGAAGATCGGCACGCTGCGCAACGCCGTGTTCATCGAGTAATCGAAGGGTTCGCTATGCTCGCGCTGAACGTGCGCCCGCATGAACGTGTCGGTTCCTTGCGAGGCGGCGCCGAACGAAGCGCGAGTCGCGCTCGTACCGGAAACGGTCGCCAAACTCGTTAAAGCCGGTGCCGCCGTAAAGGTCGCTCGCGGCGCCGGTGAGCGCGCCGCGTTTCCGGACGAACTCTACGTGCAGGCCGGCGCGTCGATTGCCGACGATTCGGCCGCCTTGCTTTCCGATGCGGATTTGGTCGTCTGCGTGGGAAGGCCCTCGGATCAACTCCTCGCTTCGATGCCGAAAAACGCGGCTCTGCTCGCGTTGCTCGCGCCGCTGGGCGAGCCGGAGTACGTGAAAAAACTGGCCGACGCCGGCATAACGGCGCTCTCGATGGACGCCATCCCGCGCATCACGCGCGCGCAAAGCATGGACGCGCTGAGCTCGCAAAGCAACATCGCGGGATACAAAGCGGTGCTGCTGGGCGCGCTGGCTCTGCCGAAATTCTTGCCGATGCTTACCACCGCGGCGGGGACGATTCCGCCCGCAAAAGTGCTGATACTCGGCGCGGGCGTCGCGGGGCTGCAAGCTATTGCAACGGCGCGCCGGCTCGGCGCGGTCGTGAGCGCGTACGACACGCGAGCGGTCGTCAAGGAACAGGTGCAGAGCTTGGGCGCCACGTTCTTGGAAATCGATCTCGGCGTCGACGCGCAAGCGGCCGGCGGTTATGCAAAAGAGCTCACGCCCGAACAGTTGGAAAAGCAGCGGCGCTTCATGGTCGACGCGATCGGCGCATCCGACGTCGTCATCACGACGGCGTTGGTGCCCGGACGCCCCGCGCCCGTGCTGATTACGGAAGAAGCGGTCGCGGCGATGAAACCGGGAAGCGTCATCGTGGATCTCGCCGCGGAGGCAGGCGGAAACTGCGCGCTCACCCAGCGCGATCGAACCGTAACCTCGCCCAACGGCGTGCAGATCGTCGGTCAAACCAACCTTCCGTCCACCATGCCGTACCACGCATCGCAGCTGTACTCGCGCAACGTGCATGCGCTGCTCGGGGTGCTCGTGAAACACAACGCGCTCGCGCTCGACATGGACGACGAGATCGTACGCGGCACGACGATCGTGCACCAAGGCCGCATCGTTCACCAACCCACGCTCGACGCACTGGCAGGAGCCGCATCGTGATTCACCTGACCGAACTCTTCGGCTTGCTCACCGTGTTCGTGCTGGCAATCTTCGTCGGCTTCGAAGTGATTTCGAAGGTCCCGACGACGCTGCACACGCCGCTGATGTCCGCAACGAACGCCATTCACGGGGTGGTGCTGGTCGGCGCCATCGCGATCGTAGCGGACGTGTTCCACGCCCGCTCGACGCTGCTCTTCACGGTTTTGGCGATCGCGGCCACCACGCTGGGCGCCATCAACGTGTTCGGCGGTTTCGCGGTCACCGAACGCATGCTGCAGATGTTCAAGAAGAGAGAGGTCGCGAAGAAGTGAGCGCAACCGGTTCGCTGATTTTCGTCGATCTCGCCGGCATCCTCGCGTTCGCGTTCTTCATTTTGGGTCTGCACTACCTCAGTTCCCCGGCCACCGCGCGGTACGGCAATCGCATCGCGATGGTGGGCATGCTGTTCGCGCTGGTCGCGATCCTCGTGTCGACGCACGCGGCCGGCTGGTGGGCGATTCTCATCGGCGTTGCGCTCGGCGCGGTCGTCGGCGTCTTCTCCGCGCTCAAAGTCAAGATGACGGCGATGCCGCAGATGGTCGCGCTCTTCAACGGCGCGGGCGGCGGCGCGGCGATGCTGATTTCGACGATCGAATACTTCGTGACGTGGTCCGGCGAGCACGCGGCGGGACCGCCGGCCGGTTTGGGCTGGATCGTCGTCGTTTCGCTCGTGCTCAGCGCGATCATCGGCTCGCTGAGCTTCGCCGGCTCGATCGTCGCGTTCTTGAAATTGCAGGAGCTGATGACGGGGCGTCCCGTGACGTATCCGGGCCAGCAAGTGGTGAACGCCGCGGTGGCGCTGCTGATCGTCGCGATGGGCGGGTGGCTCATCGTCATGCAAGGCGTGCTGCCGGAGTGGGTGTACGTGACGATGCTGTGCGGGGCGCTGGTTTTGGGCGTGCTCTTCGTTTTGCCGATCGGCGGCGCCGACATGCCCGTGGTCATTTCGCTGCTCAACTCGTTCACCGGCGTTGCAGTCGCGATCACCGGATTCGAACTCGACAACGATTTGCTGATCATCAGCGGCTCGCTCGTCGGCGCGAGCGGTACCCTGCTGACGATCCTGATGGGCAAGGCCATGAACCGCCCGCTGACCAACGTGTTGTTCGGCGCGTTCGGCGCGGCGGGGGGAACGGAGATCGCGGCTGCGGGGGGACCGCAGCAAATTCGCAGCACGACGGTGGACGACGTCGCGGTCATGCTCGCATACGCAAATCAAGTCATCGTCATTCCCGGGTACGGCATGGCGGTCGCACAGGCGCAGCACAGCGTGCGCGAGCTCGCCGACCAGCTCGAAAAGCGCGGCGTGACGGTGAAGTACGCGATCCATCCGGTCGCCGGCCGCATGCCCGGGCACATGAACGTCCTGCTGGCGGAGGCGAACGTCCCGTACAACCAGTTGTACGACATGGACGACGTCAATCCGGAGTTCCCCCGCACCGACGTCGCGCTCGTGATCGGCGCAAACGACGTCGTGAATCCGGCGGCGCGCACCGTTGCGTCTTCTCCGATCTACGGGATGCCGATTCTCAACGCCGATCAAGCCGCCAACATCGTCGTGCTCAAGCGCTCGATGCGCTCCGGGTTCGCCGGCATCGAAAACCCGCTGTTCGAAAATCCCAAGTGCGCTCTGCTGTTCGGCGATGCCAAGGCGACCGTCGACGCGCTCGTGGCCGCCGTGAAAGCGGTCTAGCTCAGCGGGACGTTAGGTGCCAGCCGCCGCAAGACGGCCGGTCGCACGCGTAAACGCGCAGCCCCAGCTCCTCGCCGCGGTCTCGCGCGTACTGCTCTTGGGCCTCCTTCGCTTCGCGCGCGGCGCGTTCGTGCGGATAGCGCTTCTTGCCGCACGAGATCTGGATCGACGCGGGATCGGACCGCGGCGGAGTGCGCTTTTTCATGCGCGATGGTTCGGCGGCGCCGCGTCGAACGCATCGCGCGTTAGAGTATGCGGCACGCGCAGCGGATCGCTTTAGCGGCGGCGGTAATCGTTTTCGGTCTGCACTTGGCGGCGAACCCGCACTACGGGTTTTTCCGCGACGAGCTCTATTTCATCATCTGCGGCTTTCATCCGCAGTTCGGCTACGTCGATCAGCCGCCCGTCGTTCCGCTGCTGGCCGCCTCGACCCAGAGTTTCGGGCATTCGCTCTTCTTGCTGCGCGCGATGCCGGCCATTTTCGCGGCAGCGGGCGCGTACGTGTGCTGCATGCTTGCGTTCGAACTTGGCGGCGGCGCGTTCGCCATGGCGTTCTCAGCGCTGGTGTACTTTCTCACGCCCGTACTCGCCAGCTTCGGCATGAAGGTGTCGACGGATATGGTCGGCCTTTGGACCTGGCCGCTTCTGGCGCTTCTGGCCGTGCGCATCGCCAAAGGCGGCGATGCGCGATTGTGGCTGCTCGCGGGAGCCGTTGCGGGCCTCTCGCTGCAGAGCAAGTACAGCGTCATCTTCTTTCTCGCGGCGCTCGTACTCGGGCTGCTGCTTACGCCGCAGCGCCGCCTTCTCTTCACGCGCTGGTTCGGAGCGGGCGCGGCCATTGCGGTGGTTGTGGCGCTGCCCAATTTCCTGTGGCAGGCGCACAACGGCTACCCGATGATCGAACTGCTCGAAGCCGGACAGAACGGCAAGAACGAGATCGTCTCCGCGCCCATGTACTTGCTGCAAGAGCTCCTTATCACCGGCGGCCTTCTGGCGCTGGTATGGCTCGCGGGCCTCGTGTGGCTGTTCCGGTCGGCGGAATACCGCTTTCTCGCGTACGCCTACGTCCTGCTGGTCGCGATGATGATCGCGCTGCACGGAAAACACTACTATCCCGCCGACGTGTATCCGATCGTCATCGCAGCCGGTGCGGTCGCCGTCGAGCGTGCGACCTCGGGTGCGCGTGGGTTACGGCCAATCGCGTTTGCGCTCGCCGTAGTGTTCGGCGCTCCGCTGCTGCCGATGGTGCTCCCGATCCTTCCGGAATCCGATTACGTTGCGTACGCGTCGTCGATCTCGCGCGCGCTTCACGTGTCGAGCAAAGCGACGGAAACCGAACCGGGACGCGACGCCGGGCGGCTTCCCGGCGACTGGGCGGACATGCACGGATGGGAACACCTGGCCGCAACGGTCCGGCGCGTCTACGAGAATTTGCCGAAAACGCAGCGCGCTCAAGCCGTCGTGAAAACGTCGAATTACGGAGAAGCCAGCGCGATCGCGTTCTTCGCTCCGGACGTTCCGGTGATCAGCGCGCACAACCAGTTTTGGTTGTGGGGACCGCGCGGTTACACCGGAAACGTCCTGATCGACGTGCACGGCGACTGCGGCGCGTCAAGCCGCGCCTTCCGTTCCGCGCGCCTAGCCGCAACGATTCGCGATAGATGGGCGATCGGCTACGAAAACGGTATCCCGGTTATGGTGTGCGAGGGCATTCGGGAACCGCTGCAGCGCCTGTGGCCGCTGCTCAAAGATTACTCCTGAGGGCGTGCCGGCTTAACGCGAAGCGCGGATACTCCAAGCCGCGGCGTTCCACGTAGGCAAAAATGCGTTGGGTGCGAAGCCGCGCAGTTGCAACCGGTACGCGTAGATGTAGTCCGCATTGAACAAGTAGAGAATCGGCACGTCGGCGGCAACGCGCCGTTGAATGCGCGCGTAAAGCCGTTTGCGCAGCGTTTGCGAAGTCGAGGAAAGCGCGGCTCGCTCCCACGCGTCGACTTGCGCGTCGCAATACCGCATGTAATTCGACGGCGCGTTGCACGTGAGGACGGATG
>Ga0209810_1003281_pt1 | contig 17294 bp, 14 predicted proteins | sample Coa_R1_7_FD_187159 | JGI IMG/M metagenome (GOLD analysis project Ga0209810, IMG submission 187159) | Surface soil microbial communities from Centralia Pennsylvania, which are recovering from an underground coalmine fire - Coalmine... | ecosystem: Environmental > Terrestrial > Soil > Unclassified...
GGTCGGGGACCACGAAAAACAGAAAGGGTCCCGGCCGGAAACGGCCGGAAGAAACAACCGTGCAAAGCGGGCGCTCGTCTTGGCCGGCGGGGGAATCCCCGGCTGGATGTATGAAATCGGATGCCTCACGGCGCTTGACGATTTCTTCGACGGCTTCTCGATCAACGATTTTGATATTTACGTCGGAACAAGCGCGGGAGCCGCCGTCGCCGCGCTCATCGCGAACGGGGTCCGGCCCCGAACAATTTATGACGACATTAAGCACGATCGAAAGACCCCCTTCAATTTTGCGCGGCGGGACATCTACAGTTTCGGCTATCAAGAGACATTCCATATTATCAAGAAGTTCCTGAAATCGCTCTATCCCATTTTTCGATACTATATCAAAAGCGGCCGACGCGTCTCGATCCTGGATCTCTTGGAATTTTTACAGGAGAGTCTCCCCTCCGGAATCTTTACATTGAAAAATTTTGATCTCTATCTTTCGAATTTTTTTTCTCAAGAAGGCTACACCAACGATTTTAGAAAATTAAGACGGGAGCTTTATATTCCGGCGGTCGATGTCGATTTGGGACGATACGATGTCTTCGGAGAAGAGGGATTTGACGACGTTCCGATCTCTCAGGCGGTCATCGCCTCATCCGCCATGCCGATTCTGTTTCAGCCGGTCCACATTAACGGAAAAGATTATATCGACGGCGGCGTGGGGCGGGTCGCCTACATGGACATCGCGATGAATCACGGCGCCGAGATGATGTGGGTGATCAATCCGGTTCAGTATATCGTGAACGATCGAAACCGGGTCCGCTTGCCGTCGCTCACGGCCGACGGGAAGGCGCTCGGCATTAAAGAGAAGGGGCTCTCCTATATCTATGATCAGGCGATGCGGATCAACACATCCACCCGGATGTATCTTGCGATGAAGCGCTACCTCTTCGAACATCCGACGAAGCAGTTTATTCTCACGCAACCGAAGCCTTCGGAAGCATTTATGTTCGCCCACCACGCGATCAGTTATAACAGCAGGGCGCAGGTCCTCCGGTACGGCTACCATTCCACGATGCAGTCGCTGAAAGAAGAATTCGCTTATTACAAGGACTGCTTGAACCGAAATCAAATTGAGGTGACCCTCGACAAATTCAAAGAGCCCTAACCAGTTAAGGAGGAAGAATGCCAGGGATTTTGGTTTTTACGGAGCAACGAGAGGGAAAAATCAAGCGGGTCGGGCTGGAGGCGCTCGGCGCCGCCCGGCGTCTGATTCAGAAAACCGGCGGGGAGGTCGGGGCGGTTCTGATCGGCGATCAGATCGGATCGGAAGCGAAAGCGCTCGCGGTCGCCGGCGCCGATAAGGTCTATTTGGCCGAAGCGCCCGAACTGCGGCTTTATTCTTCGGAAGGATATGCCGCGATCGTAGCCGAAGTAGCGAAGCGAACCGAAGCGTCGATGATTCTGATGGGCGCCACCGCGATGGGAAAAGATCTCGGCCCCACCCTGGCGGCCAAGCTGAAAGGCCCCTTCATGGGGGACTGCATCGGCTTGGAAATCGGGGAGGGGGGGGCCGCCGTCGCGACCCGGCCGATTTATGCCGGAAAACTTTTCTCCAAGTTGGTCAGCCGACAGCCGACCTTTCAGGTTGCCACCCTTCGACCGAATGTCTTCTCAGTCCATCCGCCCGAGCCGGCCCGGGAGCCGGTCATCGAGCGGATCGCATCTCCGATCGATCTCACGAAACTGGCCGCCAAAGTGAAAGAGGTGGTCGCGACGGTCGGATCAAAAGTTGAGTTAACCGAGGCCCGGATCATCGTCTCCGGCGGGCGCGGCCTGAAGGCACCCGAAAATTTTAAACTGGTCGAAGATCTGGCCGAAGCGCTCGGCGCGGCGGTGGGGGCGTCCCGCGCCGCCGTTGATGCCGGATGGAAACCGCATGCCTATCAGGTCGGGTTGACGGGGAAGACGGTGTCGCCGGTTCTCTATATTGCCTGCGGCATCTCCGGCGCCATTCAACACCAGGCCGGGATGTCCTCTTCAAAGTACATTATCGCGATCAACAAAGATCCGAACGCCCCGATCTTCAAGATCGCCACCTACGGCGTGGTCGGCGACCTCTTCGAGATCCTGCCGCTGCTGACCGAGGCGGTCAAAAAAGCCAAATCCGAAGGATAAAAAAATAGGGGCACGACATGTCGTGCCCCTACGAGAATGCAATACAGAAATCTATTTCTTTCCTAGAATTGAATCTTTTGCCGCTTTCGCCACGCGGAATTTCACCACGCGCTTTGCCGGAATCTTGATCGCCTCGCCCGTCTGCGGGTTCCGTCCCATTCTCGCCTTCCGATTCACAAGAACAAGCTTGCCGACGCCGGGAAGGGTGAAGGTGTTCTTCGCCTCTCGGTAAGCGAGTCCGGCCAGCTCATCGAGAAATTGAACCGCTGTTTTCTTGGGGACATTGACCTTTTTTGAAAGGGTGTCGGCAATCTGAGACTTGGTCATGGCTTTGGCCATACGTTCATCCTCCTTTATGAGATAGAAGTACGATTGATCCAATTTGCCAGGGCAGTCATTTTAACCTTGGCCATCCGGCTCGGAGTGGGCCATCACGTTTCTCAAGACTGATGGTCATCAACGCCTCAGTCGGGAGGGGGGCCCTTTCACCCTCCCACCATCACACGGGATCGTGGAAATATATACTGAATTTTAAAAGAGGTCAAGAGAAGAAAATACAAAAAAAGAATTTTTAAAATTTCTCCGAAAAATCAGGGGAGCGGGCTGATATGCGGCTCATAGAGGATCTGGATGACATTCCCATCCGGATCGGCCATATAAAAAGAGTAGCTCCCGTCTCGATGTCTCTTCACCGGCTTGAGGATCGGCACACCGGCCGCTTCCATTTTCTTGGCGACGGCATCGACCATCGCCTCGTTTTCCGCAATGAACCCGAAATGGTCGAGCCGCTGCTCCCGCTCGGCCGCAAGCTTCTCGCCGGAGGGAATTTGATGGAGCGCCAAGTTATCCGCTCCGAAGCTGAGATAAATATTTTCAGGATCGGGCTCCCAGACAAGACGCATTCCGAGGATCTCTTCGTAAAAGCGCCGCGACGTTTTCATATCGGTCACCCTCAGCGCCAAGTGCCGCAGTCCTTTGAGCGGGGGCGCCCCCTTTTCTTCAGACATTTCCTTTCCCCTCAAAGCAGCTCGATCAGCTCATCCAACTTCTCTTGCGCGCCGTAGGAGATCCCCTCCAGATCTCGGTAGGGAATTCGGAGCAGGTCCTGGCTGTAGATCTCCCCCTGCCGCTGGAAGAGCTCACCGAGCCAGACCAAGCGCTCGCCGATCCGGACCTGCCGCGCGATCCGCTCGATCTCTTCCGGAATCAGATGGTATTCCTTCGCCAACGCCTCCGCGGTCTCTCCCAGAGCGAGCCGTTTTAAAATCGTTTTGTTTCTTTTCAGCGGAGCGACCAGCGAAGAGATATCGAGGTAAACCTCTTCCCCTTCGACCTTCACCGCGAAACAGTCGACCTTCATCGACGGTGCCTCGACCATCGCGCCGGTTCGGACATCAAACCGCCAGAGGTGCCAGGGGCAGGTGACGATCCCATCCTTCACCGGTCCATGCCCCAACGGTCCCCCCTCATGCAAGCAGAGATTGTCGATGGCGTAAACCGTTCCGTCCGATCGAAAGAGGGCAATCTCCTTTCCCTCCACCTGGACCACCTTCCCTTTCTCCAACGGAATTTCCTGAAGCCGAGCCACCTTGACGAACTCTTCCAACACCCCTCCTCCTCGCGCGGACATTCGGACACAATGGGTAGTGTACATTTATAACTTTCGTTTTTCAATAGAAGGCGTTCAATTTCAATACCGTGAGGCGACAAAGAAGGGGACGTGAGGCGTGAGGTGTAAAAGATTTTTAAATCTTTTGACCCGACCCCTAACGCCTAACGCCTAACGCCTTACGTTACTTTTCTTTATCGGTCAGTACAGCGATTTCATCAATCGCGGCGGGATTCTCAATCGAGGTGAGGTCGCCGAGTGGGTCGCCGAGAAGTTTCGCGCGAATGACCCGACGGACGATCTTGGCCGAGCGGGTCTTGGGAAGATCGGAGACAAATCGGATCGACTTCGGTCGGAGCGCTTTTCCCATCGACTGGGTCACCTGATCGGCGAGGGTCTGTTCATCCGCAACCTGTCCCGGCTTCAACACGACCAGACAGACGATCGCTTCTCCCTTGATCGGATCGGGGATGCCGATCGCCGCCGCTTCGGAAACAGCGGGGTGGGCGATGAGGACCGACTCGATTTCGGCGGGGCCGACGCGGCGTCCCGCGATCTTCATCGTGTCGTCCGATCGGCCGTGAAGAAACCAGTAGCCCTCTTCGTCGATGCGGGCCCAGTCGCCGTGGAACCAGATGTTCGGCCATCGCGACCAGTAGGTCGCGAGATACCGATCTCGATCTTTCCAGAACCCGCGCGTCATCGACGGCGCCGGCTTTTTACAGACCAGATGTCCGGTCTTCCCGCGAACCGGCTTTCCCGCATCGTCAAAGACATCAACATCCATCCCCAGCCCCGGCCCGCGCAGCGTGCACGGTTTCAGCGGCGTGATCGGAAGCGGCGCGACGAAGCAGCCGATGATCTCCGTTCCGCCGGAGATGTTCATAATCGGAAGCCGTCCCTTTCCGACCTTTTCGAAAAACCAGAGATAACTCTCCGAGTCCCACGGCTCCCCGGTCGATCCGAGGATCCGAAGCGAGGAGAGATCATGCTGCGCAACCGGCGCGTCTCCGGCGCGGATCAAGAGACGGACGGCGGTCGGGGAGATCCCCAGGTGGGTCAGCCGATGGCGCTCGATCATCTCCCAGAGACGATCGGGGGCCGGATGGTTCGGCGCGCCCTCGTAGAGGAAGACACAGCCTCCTTGCAGGTGAACGCCGATGATCATCCAGGGTCCCATCATCCAACCGATATCGGTCAGCCAGAAAAAGCGCTCTTGCGGTTTCACGTCGAAGTGGTAAGCGAGCTCCTTCCCGATCTGCATCAGACAGCCGCCGTGGGTGTGAACCGTTCCTTTCGGCCGTCCGGTCGTCCCGGAGGTGTAGAGGATCAGTGCAGCGGCTTCAGCGTCGAGCGGCTCGGTCGCGACCCGCTCCGATTTTCCGGCGACGAATTCGGTGTACCAGCAATCGCGCGATCGGTCCCAATCGATCGCGTTTCCAAGACGCCGAAGGACAACTCTCTTACGTAAGGTTGGAATCTGGGCAGTGGCTTCATCCGCCGACTGTTTAATCTCGACCACTTTACCTCGTCGGAGCGAGCCGTCGGCGGTGAAGAGGATCTTCACCTCGGCATGGGCCAGTCGGGCGGCGAGGGGTGCGGCGGCAAAGCCGGAGAAGATCGGAATGCAGATCGCCCCGATCTTGAAAGCGGCGTAGAGAACCGCCACCATCTCCAATGACATCGGCATGTAGATCCCGATCGTGTCCCCGATGCCGATTCCCTCCCGTCGAAGGGCGTCGGCAAGACGGGAAACCTCCCGCGAGAGCTGATCATATGTCCAACTTCGGACCTTCTTGTCTTCCCCCTCCCAGAGAAGCGCGATTTCACCGGCGCGGGCGGGAAGATGGCGGTCGATGCAATTGGTCACCAGATTCGTCCGGCCGCCGACAAACCACTTCGTCCAGGGAAGACCGGCGGAGGTATCGTAAACCTGACGATACGGCTGGGCCCAGCGAATGCCGAGGTCTTTGGAGACGGCGTCCCAAAATCGGCCGATATCCTCGACCGACCAGCGAATCAGCACTTCATAAGAAGAAAGCCGATGACGCTGCATCAATCGCCAGACGTTTGATTGTCGAACCATCTCTTCGGAAGGGGTCCAGATGATCTCATCCATACCAAGCATTATAGCATCCCAAGCAGTTGATCCCCATCCGATCCACATTCGTATTGATTCAGTCAGAAAGTGATCCCTTTTTGCACATCTCTGCCTCTACGATTCATCCGAGATGTAACCGATGTAACCAATTGTGCAATTCATTGCAAGTTGATCCCCGTTCATTGAACCGCCTACTGCCTCTCTCCTCTCTTTTTGACGAGGTACATAGGTTGCACCTTACCTGAAAGAAGTAGTCGGTGGAGGATCAGCATGAAAAGGGTTCATCAGCAACTGTTTTATTCTTTCGCATTTATCTTTATTCTTCTCACCTTCGTCTCCTGTGGGTCAGGTGGATCGGGCGGGTCGGGCCAGACGACTCAATCCGGGGACAATTCCAATCAACCCGCTTCGAACAGCACAACCGGAACAACGACGCCTGCGGCCAATTCGGGCACAGGCACACCCCCCGCAAGTGGAAACAATTCCGGTTCTTCCACAGATCCGGGCCCGGTCGCGACGCCGGTTTCAACCACGCCGCCAGCGCCCAATCTGAATCCTCCACCCGATCCTCCGAAGGGAGGGGGCACCTCTGGGGGAAGCACGGGGAATACAGAGGTCGCCGAGTGGCAACTGCTCGGCGGTCAGGTGAACGCAGCGCAGAGAGGGACCGCGGTTTGGCTGACGCTGGCGACGTTCCAAAACAATCCTGTCGTTGCCTGGGAAGAAGATGGAAAGATCTATGCCGGTTTCTGGAGCGGATCCGAATGGAAGGTGGAAGGCCCTCTGAATGCAAATCCGAATGAAGCGGCCTCTCTGCCGTCGCTCGCCGGCGATGGGCAAGGTCTCTACCTGACCTGGATTGAAGCAAGATCGCTCTACCTCGTCCGGCGAGAAGGAAATGGATGGGCGACTGTGGCGGTGCAATCTCAACAGTCGGGTTGTGCTCCGGCCAACGCCGGCCTCGATGTCCGGCAGGGGGTTCCGACCCTCGCCTGGGATTCTTTTTGCAACGAAAGTATGTATGCCAGCACGCGGGTTCAGCAGTGGGCCGGCGCGTGGGTCGATCTGGGCGGAGTGGGGGAACATTATGCCGACGCTCCCTCGCCCCGAAAGTACGCCCTCGGCTCCCACGATCAGAATCTCTCCCTCGCCGTGCTGATGCAGAATGCCGCTTCGCCCGGAATTGAATTAGCGCTCTTCCATCATACCGACCAAAGCTGGCTTCCCGATGGGGGACCGGCCAACGATCCGCTCACCTTCGTCCCCTCGGCCTTCTCACTGGCCTTTATTCAAAGCCATCCGACCCTCGCATTTCAACAAGATGGAATTCAAGCGAAGCAATGGAACGGGGAGACATGGGTGGCGCTCGGCGCGCCGCTCTCTTCAAAGGGGGTCGATCCGGCGTTGATGGAGGTGAATGGAAATCCGATGCTCGCCTTCGGTGGGCCGGATGTGGAAGTCTGGGGCTGGAACGGCGCCGGGTGGAATCAGAGCGGAAAGGCGTTGAATCAGATTCCAGGCTCCTTCTCCTGGTCGACCTCGCTCGCCACTTCCGGTCAGCAACTTTATACCGCTTGGATTGAGAATGGATTTGTCTTTGTAAAAAGCCTCGCGATCCACTAACGAAAGGAGTTTTCTTGACGGAAGGTTCCTCCCTGACAAATTCGTTGACCTCGGTTCTCAAAAAGCATTACGCTGTGAACCGGGACAAGAGAGCGGGTCGGGGTCCCGAAGGAGGCGGATGAGCGGATCGGTCCTGATTATCGGCTGCGGGTATACCGGCCTGCCGCTGGCCCAGGCATGGATCGGAAAAGGATTCACCGTCTATGGAACAACGCGAAAGGCGGAAAAGGGCGATCGGCTTCGCAAAGCAGGGATCGAGCCGGTCCTGCTTGATCTCCTCAAGCCCCCCTTTCGGCTCCCCCGGACCGATTGGGTTTACTTCATGGTATCGGGTTCGCGCGATGCGACTTTGCCCTCTGCGATGATTAACACGCTCGCGGCCCTTCTTGAAAATCCGCCGAGGCGGTTTATCTATACCAGCAGCACCGCCGTCTATGGCGACTACAACTCCGACTGGGTCGACGAATCCTCCCTCCGTCGGGCGAAAGATCTTCCCGGACGGCGCCTGATCGAGACCGAAGATGTTCTCTTCAACGCCATTGAGGAAAATCAATTTCCGGGAGCGGTGATCCGGCTCTCCGGTATTTACGGTCCCAACCGAATTCCCGGCCGCGATCTTCTCCTAAAGCGGGAAGCGTTGCGCGGCCGTCCCGAGGGTTACCTCAATCTCATCCATCTCGATGATCTTGTCCCGCTGCTCGTGGCGGCGGCTCCTCTGACAAAAGTAGGGGACTGCTATCTCTTCTCCGATGACCATCCGGTTCAGCGGAAGGACTACTACGCCTATCTTGCAGCGCGCCTTGGGATCACCGATTTTGATCCGACTTGGAACCGGGCGGAAGCACCGGTCGCCAGTCGGCGATGCCGAAATCAGAAGATGAAGGAACACTTCAACTTCGACCTGAAATATCCTTCCTATCGGGAAGGCTTGAGTGCCCTGCTTCAATCAGACGGAGCGCGCCGTCAAGGCGACTGACCGGCCGCGCCGCCGATCGTAAAAACAAGAAGGAGAAAGATCACCTGGATGAGCCATCCGATCGCACAGACGCCGACGGCGCGCAGCGTGCTCTGATAGTCGAGCGCCTGCCGGACGGCGACCACCATCGCGGTCAGCATCCAGATCGACGCCCCCAAATAGGCAATGTAGGTAAAGGCGGGAAGAAAGCCTAAGATCCGGAGCAAGCCGGGGGTGCTGGCAAACCCGAGCGTTCGAAGCAGCTCTCCATGATCGGCCCGGGTCTGCGGCTCCGGAAGAAGCCTCGTCCCGATCAGATAGATCACAAAGGCCCAGATATACCAGCCGAGCAGCGCCGCCACCGTACCGAAAACCAGTCGTCCGATCCCTCCCTCGCTCCAGGTGCCGATCCCCGCCGCGACGCTGGAGAGAATGACCGCTCCCATCGCCTGCCCCATCGCTCTTTTGTCCGCTTCCACCTCTTCGTAGAGATTCAGATCGAGCTGCGCCGCGCGAATCATCCGATTAATGAATTGCCCCATTCCCTCCTCCCGAACAGACTGAACAATGTCGCTCCCCGATGAAGATCCCAAGACGATATCAAAATAGAAACGGGGAGTCTAGAAGAAACAGGTTGAATGGCTCCTTGCAGATCGGCCGGTTCCCCGATAAGATCTTCTCAGGAAGAAGGGCCGATGCGGGTGCTGGGCGTCGAAGATGATCCGAAGATCGCTTCATTTATCGGCAAGGGGCTTCAGGAAACCGGTTTCGCCGTCGATCTCGCCGCGGATGGAGAAGAGGGACTTTATCTGGGACAGAGCGAGCCGTATGATGCGGCGATCGTCGATGTGATGATGCCGAAGCGGGACGGTCTCCGGTTTTCTGAGTGAAGAGACCGCCCAAAAAATCGGGGTCCCGGAAACGGCGATCGAGGAGACGTACGTCCGCGCCCCCGATTTCCTTATTTCACCAGCATCGGCCTGAAAGCGCTATAACCTAAGTATATTTCTCCATTCCTAATTTGACTTTACCCCTCTGCTTCTTTATCATATAAGGTATTTTATCGAAACCCTCTGCGAGGCCGAGGCGCTTTGCTCACGCGCCACGCGACGGCCTCCCTCTCCGGCAAGACAAATGTAAAGAGACAAATAAAAACGAAAACCCCTCCGACGCAAGCAACCGATAGGAGACAAGGGCATGAATGGAGACCTCGAGCAACGTGTCATTGAACGCACCAGAGAGTTGGCGGCCGCCAATGAAGCTCTGAAGAAAGAGGTCGCTGAGCGCCGACGGGCCGAAGATGCCTTACGATTAAGCGAGGAGCGATTTCGAAAAGCATTTGATCGCGCGCCGATCGGCATGACCCTGACCAGTCTCGATGGACGCTGGATCGAGGTCAATCATGCTTTTTGCCAAATGGTCGGATACTCTGAGCAGGAACTGGTCGGAATGAATTTTCGCACCATCATGAACCCGGAGGACCTTCCTGCAAACCTCAAAGGCTTCCAAGAGTTGCTCAATCGCGAGAGAGATCTGTTCAAAATGGAAAAACGCTTTTTCCATAAGGACGGACACACCGTTTGGGTGAGTGTCAGCGCCACCGTCATTCGCAACGCCGACGGAGCGCCGCTCTACTTCGTCGCACAGTTAGAGGACTTAACCGCCCGAAAGCAGGCGGAAGAAGCGCTCCATCGCTTTCAGTTCTCCATGGAGCACGCGCCGGACGCGGTCTTCTTCATGACGCGCGACGCCGGCTTCTCCTATGTGAATGAGCAGGCGTGCCGCTCCCTCGGCTACACCCGGGACGAGCTCCTCTCCCTCAAACTCTGGGAGATCGATCCCGTTTTCCCGAAAGCGCGATGGGAGGAGATCATCGAGAGCCGGGTCGATACGGTCCATACGGAGACCTTACACCGACGCAAAGATGGGATCATTTTTCCTGTGGAGGTTTCGGCGCGGCACCTCTGGCTCGGAGAGGATGAATTCCATGTCGCGTTCGTGCGCGACATCTCCGAGCGGAAACAGATCGAAGAGCAGCTCCGACACGCGCAAAAGCTGGAGGCGATCGGCCAACTGACCGGCGGGGTGGCGCACGAATTCAATAATCTCTTAACCGCAATCACCGGAAGCCTCGGCCTCATTCTCGATCATCTTCCCCCGGGGAGCGAACTGTCCGGTCTGGTCGACATCGCGCGACAAGCGGCTTGTCGCGGCGCGGGGCTGACCAAGCAGCTTCTTTCATCCAGTCGGCGGAGTCCGATCGATCAGCAACCGCAAAACCTCGGCAAGGAGGCGAAAGAGGCGGTTCGTCTTCTTCGACAGGCGATCGACCGGCGGATCGAGTTGGAAATTGAAGTGGACCCCGATCTCTCGCTTATTCTGGCCGACGCGGGACAGATGAACCAACTCCTCATGAACCTTTGTGTCAACGCGCGCGACGCGCTGCTGGAGCGGATGGACCGTCGCGCGAGCATCCCCCTGCCGCCGGATTGGGATCCGCGCATCCTGATCCGGGTCGAGAATGTGGAGGTCGATGAGGCGCACTGCCGCATCCACCCCAATGCGAAGAGGGGCCGTTATGTCCGCCTCAGCGTCTCAGATAACGGCAGCGGCATCGATGAGGCGATTCGCCATCGGATTTTTGAGCCTTTCTTCACCACCAAGGAAATCGGTCGCGGCACCGGGTTGGGGCTCTCCGCGGTTTACGGAATCGTCGCCGAACATCAAGGCTGGATCGAATTGCAGAGCGCAAAAAACGAAGGGACCACGTTCCGGATTTATTTCCCTCCGACGAAGCAGGCGCCCCTGTCTCCTCTGGTTCCCTCCGAGAAGCCGGCGACCGATGGAGGAAAAACCATTCTCATTATCGATGATGAAGAGGCGATTCGCCTTCTGGGGAAAAAGATTCTGGAACACAAAGGCTATCGGGTTCTGACGGTGGGGGACGGCCGGGAATCGCTTGAAATTTTCTCTCAGAGAAAAGAGGAGGTCGATCTGGTGATTCTCGACTTGATGATGCCGCATCTCTCCGGCGAGGAAATCCTCCGTCAACTTCTCCAAATCGGACCGACATTAAAAGTCATTGTGTCGAGCGGTCATCGGACCGATCCCTCCGCTTGCTTATCGAACGTCACCTATCTACCGAAGCCTTATCGTCCCGACGAGCTTCTCCGAACCGTCGCAGAGGCCCTGCAACAGGCTTAGGAGGGCGAGACACCGCCTCGTCCGTGCATGCGACCGTCAAAAGAAGAAGCGCCCGCTTCCTTGAATTCTCCCCACGGTTGTGATAAAAAAGAAGGCCAATCCAATCGGGGAATCATGTCTTACGCCGACGCACTCGACTACCTCTATCGCCTGCAATGGCACGGTATCCAGCCGGGCTTGGAGCGGATGGAACAGCTTCTCCGCCTTTTGGATCATCCCGAACGGAAATACCGGACCGTGCACATCGGCGGGACGAACGGCAAAGGCTCGACCGCGGCGACCGTCGCCTCCATTCTACGGCAGGGGGGATACCGCGTCGGGCTCTACACCTCTCCTCATCTGATCGACTTCTCGGAGCGGATTCGGGTCGGAGGAGTTCCGATTCCTCCGGAAGAAATGGCTCGCCTGACCGCCGCGCTGCGAAAGCGGATCGAGCAGGAGGCCCCCGCGCTTGAAACCGCGCTGACCTTTTTCGAGTTCACCACGGCGATGGCGTTTCTCTATTTTGCGGCGTCCAGAGTCGATTTCGCCGTGGTGGAGGTCGGATTGGGAGGGCGGTTTGATGCGACCAATCTGGTCTTGCCGTCGGTCACCGCCATCACCCACATCGATCTTGATCACGAACGCTACCTCGGCGCAACGATCTCACAGATTGCCTCTGAAAAGGCCGGGATCATCAAAGCGGGGGTCCCGGTCGTTACGGGAGCCTCCCAGCCGGAGGTCCTCGCCCTTTTCGAGAAAGTCGCGCAATCAAAGCGGGCGCCGTTGTGGCGCGTCGATCGCGAGATCCAGGTGGAAGGAGATCGCCCGGAGCGATTTCTCTACCGCGGGGTGCGAGAGAGGGTCGTCCACTCTCCCTTGTTGGGACAACACCAGGTCCGCAACACGGCCGTCGCACTGGGAATCATCGAGCGGCTTCAATCGAAAGGCATCCCTCTCTCCGAAGAGGCGATTCGAAATGGAATCGGCCAGGTCCAATGGGCCGGTCGGCTGGAAGAGATTCGATCACGACCGCGGATTCTTCTCGATGGGGCGCATAACCCGGCGGGGGCGAGGGCGCTCGCCGATTACTTGGCCGAAGTCGATCCGAACCGAAAGGGGAAACATTGGTTGATCGTCGGGATCATGCGCGACAAAAATATTCCGGAGATTCTGGCGCCGATCGTTCCCTGGGCCGATGAGATCGTCTTAACCCGCCCCGAGATCGACCGCGCCGCCGAGCCGGACCTCCTCGCCCCGTGCATTCCGAAGACGGCGCCGATTCAGACCATTCGGGAGCGGGTCTCCGAGGCGATCGCCTATGTCGAATCGCTCATCGGTCCGGAAGATACATTGGTCATCACCGGATCGCTCTACACCGTTGGAGAGGCCAAGGCGGTTTATACCGGGACCGTTCCCTCTTTGCTACGGGGATGATCCCTCGCTCATCCGCCTGGATAGGAGTCCTCGTCCGCCGCGTTATGAAGGCGACTCCGTTTTTCCAGCCGCGGACGCTGTTCGCCCTCCGATTCATTTTCATTTTCGTGATGCTCTTCGGCTCCGTTTTCCCGCTAGTGTCGGAGGCCGCGTCCATTTCCAAAAGCATCATCTCCCCGCAGAGAAAGCGCCCCTCAAAGGAAGAGCCGATTCACCTTACCTCCGACACCCTTGAATACAGAAAAGACGAAGATCTTTTTATTGCGGAAGGATCGGTTGTCATGATCCAGGGGCCAATGCGGGTGGAGGCCGACTACGCGACCCTCGACAACCAATCTGGAAAGCTGCTTGCCACCGGGAACGTCCACTTTTCGGACGGGGAGAATCAGATCGACGCCAATCAAGTCGAGATTGATGTCGATACGCAGCTCGGAATTATGTATGATGCCCGGCTCTTCATCAAAAGCGAGCACTATACCATCGATGGGGAGGAGATGGAGCGGCGCGACATCGATCGCTACTTTTTAAAAGATGCCTCCTTCACGGCGTGTGATTGCGTGGAAGACCCGGACTGGCGCATCCGGGCGAGCCAGATTCGGGTTCACCTAGACAACTTTTTGGTGATGCGGAATTTTGTTTTTTATGCCGATGAGATTCCGATCCTCTATCTTCCTTATTTTATCTATCCGGCAAAAACAGAACGCCAGACCGGCTTTCTCGTCCCGCGGGTAGGATACAGCAGCCGATGGGGGTTCCGATATTATCAAGATTTTTTTTGGGCGATTTCCAAGAGCCAAGACATGACCTTCTCCTTGGACCACCGCGGAAACAAGGGAGACGGTGGCGCCCTTCAATATCGTTATGTCCTCTCGAAAGATGCGCAGGGCCGATTAGACATTCACTACTTTCATGATCGTATTGACCGCACCGATCGCGATGAAGTTCAATACATCCACCAACAGCGCTTCACCGACCGGATCACCGGGAAAATTGATGTCCATTATGTCAATCAACAGAACAACTTCCAGGTCCTCTCCGACTCCACGACCCAGCGGGCGCAAACGAATGTCGAATCGAATGTCTTTTTAACCTACCGCGGCGATGAATCGTACGCCTATTTACTCGGACGATATACCCAGACCTTGACTGGACAGAGCAACAGCACGGTCGCTCAGCGCCTTCCCGAGATTGGATACAGCTTCCTCAACCACCGGATTGACGAGACCCCTCTTTATTTCAACTGGGAGAGCACGGCCACGAATTTCTGGCGAGAAGTCGGCCCGGACGTGAAACGGGTTGACCTCTATCCGAAACTCTCCATGCCGATTTCCCTCTCGGCCGCGGGAACGCTGACCCCCTGGACCGGATTCCGAGAAACGTGGTACAGCCGGGGAGAAACGGACACTCAAGCGATCGAAAGAGAGATCTACCCGATCGGACTCGATTGGGAAGATCGGCTCCAACGTGCCTGGGGAGGTTTTACCCACCTGGTCGTCCCCTCACTGATGTATGAACGCATCGCGGTGGGAGATCACCCGGACGTCCCTCAGTTCGATGAAATCGATCGCCTTCATGATCGCAATAACCTCACGGCGTCGGTTGCGCAGCGATTCTTCACCCGGAACGAAAAAGGGGAAGCGCAAGAGAAGGTCTACCTTCGATTCACCGACACCTATAATTTACGGGATGAGCAACCGGGTGTCACCGGCACGCATCCCTTCTCCGACCTTCGCGCCGAGGGAATCTTTCATTACACCTCGCATTTCACCCTCGCCATCGACTCTTTCTACGACCCGTATCGCCATCTCTTCTCATCATGGAATACCGACGTGACACTCAATTTTCCCCCCCGCCTCGCCATCACCCTCGGCCAGCGGGCGACCAAGGAGGGGACCATCCCGCAAAAGGGAGATCTCTTCAACCCGCTTTTTCTGGGGGACCGGGAGACAACGCCGCGAATTAACTTCTTAACGGAGCACATCGTCCTGCGGACCCCGGCGGGGATCAATCTGGCGAGCAAAGCCTATTTCGATGTCACGGAGAAAAAGTTCACCGAAATCGATTATGGCGTCCAGCTTGAGCGGCAATGCTGGAGTATTTCGCTGGTCTATATCATTCTGCGTTCACCTTCGGTGCCTCAACTCAACAGAAGCGAATTCCTATTTCTCCTAAATCTGAAGGGACTCGGCGCCTCCGATACGAAAAAGTTTGTCAATATTTTCTGATTCGTAAGAAACCCCCCTTCGGAATGCCCAGCCGGCCAGTGTACTTTCGCTTACCGTCCAGACAACTTGCCTTACGCTAAGATAAAATATAGAACCTATCTTGAATGGAATCGTCCGTCCCATGTCGGCAAAGCAATGAAGTATTTTCCCAAAGCAAAATACCGTTCCACCTCTCTTCAACACGGTGGGACCGCATGGCTCCTCATTTTATTTCTTATTGCTCTTATCGCTGAAGGATGTGCTCGCCCCGGTTTGCGACCCGCTCCGGAAGCGGAGATCACTCCCGGTAAGAGAAAAGAAGCGGTCGCTGAAGCGTCCGGCGTGCGGATGATTGCGAAGGGGCGAGGCTGGTCGGGGAATCCGACGAATTTGGAGTCGATCTTGACGACGATTCAGGTGACCCTCCAAAATCAGAGCGGACGACCGATTCAGATTCGCGCCCGCCAGTTTGTCCTGGTCAGCCCGACCGGTGTTCGATCCGCCGCCTTTCCCCCCTCCAAAATTCAAGAGGTGGAAGAGGTCCCTGCCATCGCCCCTCCGATGGTTCCGGAATTCTCTCATCAGCGGTTTTATGTGGCTCCCTATAATCTCCCTTACCTTGGAACCGAGGTCATTCCCTGGTCCGATCCGTTCGCCGCCGACCCGGTCTACTACCGTCAGTATTACGCGCTTTGGCCCGTTCGGATACCGACGAAAGAGATGTTTCGCAAAGCGCTGCGGGAAGGGGTATTGGAGGAGAACGGCCGTCTTTCAGGATTCCTCTTTTTCCAGAAGATCGAACGAGACACCCCTCGCGTCACGCTCCATACCGATCTGATCGATGCCGAAAGCGGGGAGACGATCGGGACAATCAGAATCCCTTTTGTTGTGGACTAACTCCTCAGAAGTGACAACATCGGCAAAGCGCGTCGGCCGATTAAGATCGGGAGAGAAGGTGCTCCAGCGCCGTTTTAAGGACGATCAGGTGGATCTCAACCCGCTCGTGCATTTTAAGGTGCACCGGGGTTTCCGAGGTGATTACATGGGGGGTGCCGTTTTTGAAAAAATAGATCGCCTGGGGCCATAGGCGCTTTCGCGCGAAGCGGCGTTTGAAGAAGCTGGAGGAGATATCGGGACTGATCAGCCCGCCGTCGGCGGGAGCTCCTTCAATTTCTGATTGAAGATTGATCGGGTATTTCTTCGCCACCCGTTGGATAATGGCTCGGCCGACCGCCTGACGCGGATCTTGGCAGACCTCATACATATAAAATCCGGGCGTATCGATATCTTCATGAAACTCGATATCCAGATCGAACGATTTTCCCTCGATCGCCCGCTTCACGAATCTCACCTCCGCAGGGGGTCGCTTCCTTACATACTGCCGGTTGAGATCGATCCGAGAGCGATTCTCCCGCGTATGATGCTCATACCCGAACGGATTAATACAAGGGAAAAGAACGAACGAAAATGAGTCGAGCAGCCGCGGCTCGTTCCGGATCATCTCGATCACCGCGAGGATCGTCTCTACCCCGGCCGGCTCATCTCCATGAATTCCGCCGGAGAGACAGACCTGTTTCTTTTCAGCACCGGGAGGGGTGGAGAGCATCCAGAAAGGATATTGTCCGGGATCGGCCCGTACCTTTCCGAGAAGATGCGCCTCTATTCCTTTCGTCTCTTTTGCCAGGTGGAGAATCCGATCGAGCAGCTCCGGATAGGAACGAACTTTACTTTTAGGAGAAAGCGGCCGGACCGACGCCATCTATGAGACTCCTTTCGCCCGCTTTAATCCATCCAGGATGCGCCTCGCTTCATCGATCCGAAGGTCTTTCGGCTCCAGCGAAGTATGCTCACTTAGGATAAACATCTCCAACGCCTTGCGGGCGGGGTCCACCTGTCCCAGCTCTTTATAGGCCATTCCGAGATAGTATTGGGCGATGCTGCTGGGGCCTTGATTCCCAAGCGCTTTAATCGCTTCCTCCAATTCCACGGTGGCCGGCTTGAACGCCCCCAGAACAAAGA
>Ga0209810_1003282_pt1 | contig 17290 bp, 16 predicted proteins | sample Coa_R1_7_FD_187159 | JGI IMG/M metagenome (GOLD analysis project Ga0209810, IMG submission 187159) | Surface soil microbial communities from Centralia Pennsylvania, which are recovering from an underground coalmine fire - Coalmine... | ecosystem: Environmental > Terrestrial > Soil > Unclassified...
GCCGCGCGGGGACGCCGGATCGATGGTCGGCTCAGTCCCGCCGACCGCGGTCACGTACGGCGATGCGGCGGGCCAGACCGTCCCGTAGTCCTGGTCGCCCGCACTGGCGGTGATCGCGACGCCGGGATGGTCGTAGTAGTGGTCGAAGTAGGTCTGGTCGGGCTCGGGCCCGGCGGTGCCGTAGCTGTTCGAGACCTCGGTCGCGCCGAGGTTGACCGCCGTGTCCACTGCGGCGCCGAGATCGCTGTGCTGCACCGGGTTCGACGTCGCGACCGTCTCGTCGGCCGAGTTCGCCTCGACGAGCAGGATGTGACAGTTGGGGCAGATCGCCGACACCATCTCGGTGTCGAGCGCGATCTCCGGCTCCCAGTCGGGGTTCGCGATGGGGTAGCTCCCCTGCTCCCCGTCCTGGTTCACCTTCCTGAAGCAGCCGTTCGCGGTCGTGCACGGCGGGATGCCGTAGTACGCGCGGTAGGTGTTCAGGTCCGACTCGATCGTCGGATCGTCGTACGCGTCGACGAGCGCGACCGTCTGGCCCTTGCCGCCCGTCGCCGCGGCCGACGCGAGCTCGTACGCCTTGCGCAGGTCGGCAGGCCCCAGGCCGCTGTGCGACGCGGTCGCTGCTGGGACGACCGGAAGGTCGACGCGCAGCGCCGACATGCAGCGGAACACGCCGGTCGTGCAGAACGGCTTGAGCACCTCGCCGGTGGTTGCCGTCGCCGCCCCGGAACCCGGGACGGCGACGGCGGCGACCACCGCGAGTGCGGCGAGCGTCAGGAGCTTCCTCATGACGTGCACGTCCCGAGCACGTCGTCATACGTCGGACCGCCGGAGTCGGCCGGCTCGAGCGGCCCCTGGTTCACGCCTTCGCGGACGTAGGTCGCCGCGCCCGGCCGCAGCAGCGTCGTGCCGGCGGTCAGGCCGGGGAAGTCCGAGACCGGCGCGTCGACCTCCGCCGTGCCGTTCGGGCCGAGCGTGATCGTCCCGGTCACCGAGTGCTCCTGCAGGTACTTGTTCTCGAGCGAGACCTTGACGAGCTCACCGTCCCAGGCGAGCACGGTCCCGGTCGGCTCGACGGCGAGCTGCGTGAAGTACTGGTTCCCGCCGAACGTGAAGACCATCTGGTAGTCGTTCTCGCCTCCGCCCGTCGGGATCACGGTCGAGAGGTTGTTGACGGTGATGATCGTCTTCAACGTCTGGCCGTCCGCCGAGAGGAACGCGCGTCCGCTGAGGATGTCGAGCTGCGGATTCGCACCCGTGCCCGCGCCGAGCCCGAAGGAGTAGTTGTCGTCTCCTGCCGGATCGGTGAACAGGCTGCCGCAGGTCGTCGACGGGCTCGTCACGATCGCGGCCGGCGTCGTGTTGTGCGTCGGAGTCAGGCGGCCCGTGAGGTCCTGCATGATCTGCGAGATCTCGGGCGTCCCCCAGCCGGTCGTGTTGTCGTAGCCCGGCGTCGCCGGATAGGGCTGGTTGTCGCCCACCGTGACGTCGTAGAAGTCACGGCCGCCCGACGACTTCGCGAGCTTGTAGATCTCGTAGTTCGCGAAGCCAAGCCCCTTGTTGCTCTTGGCCGCCGCCTGGATGCGCGCCCAGACCCCGAGCCACAGCGGCGACGAGAGGCTCGTCCCTGCTCCCTGCGAATCGGGGCCGTTGTCGTCGTTGATCTCGAGGCCGTTGCCGGTGGCGACGTCGCCCGAGATTGCTGCGACGTCGGGAGTCGAGCGGCAGAGCGGCGCGCTCGTCGGCAGGTACGGGTTGCCGTTCGGATCGAACGTGCAGTTCGTCGAGGCGACGCCCTGCTGGTAGCTGCCGGCCGGCTCGCTCGTCGAGTTGCCGCCGCCCGTGAACTCCCAGGCGGTCTCGGCGAAGCGGTGCTCCGGCGTGTTGCCGTCGCCGGTCAGGTCGGTGCCGCCGACCGCGACCGCCCACGGGCTGGCCGACGGCCAGTTGAGGCCCGGATAGGCCTCCGATGCGACGCCGTTCGTCGAGCCGAGGACCGGGATCCCGATGACCGGGCACGAGGAGCCGGTGTCGCCGGTGGACGAGAAGAGTGTGCGCCCTTCGGCCGCGGCCTGCTCGAGGATCTTGTCCCCGGGCACCTCCATGCCGTCGGCGAAGACCGCGTTCGCGTTGCCGACGTTCTCGCACTCGCCGAACGAGGCGCTGCCCTGCAACGGTCCGTGCTTGTCGTTGACCCAGCCGGCGAAGGCGGCCAGCGCGTCGGTGTCGGAGTTGTGGTGCGCGAAGTAGAGGGTCTCGGACGTGACGTTCGGCGCCATGCCGGTCGACGCCTGCGTGTCGAGCTCCCACTCCGTCGTCGCGCCGTCACCGCTCGTGTCGGGCGTCGACGTGTCGCCGTACTTCTTGACGGTGATCGGCACGCCCGGGAGGCCCCACTCGGCCTCGAACGAGCGCAGGTCCGGGATCACCGGATCGGTGACGCCCCAGCCGAAGATCGCCATCGACTGGCCGTTGCCCATGTTCGTCGAGGGGGCGTCGTAGATCGACCACAGGTCCCTGATGCTGAGCTCTCCCGTCTTCGGCACGCTGCCGCTCGGCACCGTCTCCGTCGTGTTGATGGTCGTGCCGGTCGCCGGCTGCACCTGCGGGATGTGGAGCCTGTTGAAGCTGTTCAGCCCGAGCACGTCGGAGATCCCGAGGGAGGCGGGCACCGTCGGCGCCGCGGTGTTGGCGTAGAAGCTCCGCCCGCTCGCGGTGTAGTTGTTGAGCTGGGTGCCGAACGCCGCCTCGATCTGCCCCGCGCTGCCGGTGGCGAGCATGTAGTCCGTGGCGCCGTCGATCGACGTCACCGTCAGCCCCTGTCCCTGCAGCCACGACTGGGTCGCCTGGAAGTTCGACGCCGGCACCCCGAACTCCGTGTTGAACGTGTCGGGGTCGAGGTAGTTGCCGTAGTTCGGGCTCGACGGGTCGTAGAGCTGCTTGACGTATGCGTCTTCGGCAGCCTGGTTCGGATTCGAGAGGAACACGCCGACCGTCACCGGCTGCGACGCGGGCAGCGAGCCGTTGAGCGTCGCGAGGCTGAGGTTGTGGACGACGTCGTTCGAGAGCGTAGTGGTGGCACCGCTTCCCGCATGGGCCGAGCTGCCCGCGCCGAAGAGCGCGGCACAGCCGACCGCCGCGAGCGCGAGGAGCGCTCGGCGCGGGCGCGGAACCCGATGGCCTAGTGGCATCGGATCCTCCTCCGAGGGGTGGATTTCTGGGAAATGCAGCGCCGGGTTTTACCACCCCTTTGCGATTCCTAATCCCTCCGTTTCGATTGACTAATCAGTCAAAATTGCCATGCGGAATTGACTGACTATTCAATCGGGCGGAGAGAAGGATCTAGGCCGCCGCGCCGGCCGCGGCCCGCTCGACCACTGCCGTGTTCCGGGTCCGCTTCGCCTCGCGGACGAGCCGGCCGGCAGCTTCGAGGGCGGCCTGCGCGGGGCGCGACCCGTCGAGTAGCACCGCCCCCACTGAGCCCGTGACCGTGCGCGGGCGCCCGTCGATCGCGAACGGCCGGGTAGCGAGGAGCAGCCGGAGGCGCTCGGCGAAGTCCGCGAGCTCGGCTCGGTCGACGTGCGGGGCCAGCACGACGAACTCCTCCCCACCCCAGCGGAAGACGAGATCGCTCGCGCGCAGCTCGCTGCGGAGCCGTTGGTGCACGTCGACGAGGAGCCGGTCGCCGGCCGCGTAGCCATACGTGTCGTTGACGGTCTTGAAGCGGTCGAGGTCGAGGAAGCAGAGCGCTGCCGTGCGCCCACCACGCCCGATGCGCGCCTGCTCGTACGCCAGTGCCTCGGTGAGGGCGTACCGGTTCGGAGCGCTCGTCAGCGCGTCGACGCGCGCGCGCGAGCGCTCGCCGGCGAGCGTCCGCTCGAGGCGGCGGCGGAACAGATTTGCCCAGGCTGCAGTGAGCAGCAGCGCTGCCGCCAGGACGAGTGCCAGGCTCGGCCTGGTCTCATCGAGGTAGAGGAAGACGACGAGCAGCGGAGCCGGGAGGAACCAGCCGACGACTATCGCGCGCCGCGCGGCGCGTAGCTCCGCACGCAGTCTTCTCCCGAGTGCACGGAGCACGATTCTCAGATTCAGCGCGAAGCCGGCGACCAGCCCGACGGTCGCCGCGACGACGGCACCGGACAGGTTGCGATGCGGGAACTGCTCTCCGACTAGGCCGATCACGAGCCCCTGCAGCGCGCCGGCGACCGCACAGGTCACCCGCCTGCGCCGGCCTTCCCGCGCCGGGAACGCCTCGGTCGAAGCACCGGCACAAGCGCCGACCAGCGGCCCGCCCACGAGCGCCGCGGCGACGAGGAAGGCGCCCGCGAGGGAGACGCGCGTCCGTCGGCCGGCCACGACGTTGAGCTGTTCCGCAAGCGCGGTCAGCGCGACGAAGACGACCGCCGCGGCGATGCCGGTATCGAGCGTTGCACCGTGGATGCCTGCAATTGAACTGGCGCGGTCGGACTACAGCCGACGCCGACCGAGCGGTCTATTCGGGAGGCTCGTCGACATCCGGGAACGTGCCCGGATGCGCGCGGCGGCGGTCGCGGATCGTCCGCTTCTCCCTGTCCTCGAGGCGCTCCTGGGAACGCGTACGACGGTCGGGCCCGTCGCGACGGTCGACGATGACGGTCACGTTGGGGTTGTCCTTGTAGTACTCGACCATCTTGTCGTACAGCTGGTCGGCGAGCTCGCGAGGGATCACGCAATAGATCATCGCGTGGTGATTGTAGGTCGGGAATCGGCGGGTGGGCCTGCGCCGCGCTATAAGGAGCAGATGCTGCGCCGGCACATCTGGTGGCTCGCGCCCCTCGCCGGCGCCGCCGTCGCGGGAGGGGTCGTCGCGGCGGTCTCGCTGGGCGGCGGGTCGTCCTCGAAGGGCCGGCCGCAGACGAGCCACGCCCGCCTCCAGCCCGCTGCGGCTGCGCTCGCGTTCCAGGACGCGATCACGGCGGTCGTCCACGAGCTCTCGCCGTCCGTCGTCCAGATCCAGAGCCCGTCCGGGCTCGGCTCGGGCATCGTCTTCGACTCGAACGGCGACATCGTCACGAACAACCACGTGGTGGGTGGCAGCGACCGCGGTCCGTTCACGGTCACCGCCGGGCGGCACTCCTACGGCGCCTCGCTCGTCGGCCGGTTCGCGCCGGACGACCTGGCCGTCGTCCGCGTCTCCGGCGCGCATCTGTCACCGGCGGCGTTCGCGGATTCGCATCAGCTCTCGGTCGGCGACTTCGCCATCGCGATCGGCAACCCGCTGGGACTGCGCTCGAGCGTGACCGACGGAATCGTCAGCGCGTTCCGGCAGGGCGTCTCCGAGGGCAACGGCGTCGCGCTGCCGCTCATGATCCAGACGAGCGCTCCGATCAACCCGGGCAACTCCGGCGGCGCGCTCGCCGATCTCCAGGGCCGGGTGATCGGGATTCCCACGCTTGCCGCAACGGATCCCGAGCTCGGCGGCGGCACGGCGCCCGGCATCGGCTTCGCGATCCCGAGCAACCTCGTCAAGGACATCGCGACGCAGATCATCCGCTTCGGCCACGTCGTCAACTCGCATCGCGCCTACCTCGGAGTCGAGATCGCGGAGACGAACGGCGCGGGAGTCCTGGTGCAGAGCGTGACCGCCGGTGGGCCGGCCGCGAAGGCGGGGCTCAAGGCGGGTGACGTGATCGTCAAGCTGAACGGTCAGGCCACCTCGACGGTCGACGACCTGACGAGCGTGGCGTCGGAGCTGAAGCCCGGGACGAAGGTGACGCTCGGAATCGTGACGAAGAGCGGGAAGCACGAGACCGTGCAGCTCACCCTCGGGACGTTCCCCGGAAGCGGCTAGATCCGAGCGATCTCGGGGACGAGGCGGCCCTCGTCCTCGACCTGCGCGTTCCAGTCCTTGAAGCCGTCCTCGAGCTCGTCGAGCTCGTGGCCGCGGCGCTCGAGCCGCACGGGCTGGGCGGAGTCGGGGCTCACCCGGTACTGGTACCAGGACAGCTCCCAGGCGACCGTCACGGCGAGCTCCCCCGACGTGCCGGAGAGCGGCACGATGCTCGCGTGCGGCTCGCCGAGGCTCTTCGCGATGCCGCCGACGGTGCGGCGGTAAGCGCTCCCGTTGAAGAGATCGGCGGCCTCGAGCAGCGCGACCTCACCGTCGGAGAGCCTGCGCAGGATCGGCTCCTGGTGGGCGAGCGCGCCCTCGTCCGACGCGCGCGTGAGGCCGAGGAACTCGACGAGGTTGCGCTTGCGGCGCCGGTGGCGACCGCCGTCGAGCGTCGGCGTGGTCGGCGCGCCCTCCTTGATCCAGCCTGCCTCGATCGCGAGCTCCTGACAGAGCGGACAGACCTCAACGAGGTCAGCCCCCTCGGACGGAGCGAAGCTCGCGGAGCGTTCTCCCATCAGCAGCGTCCGCTCGCACACGGCGCAGGCCCGGGTCGATGCGACGTTCGTGACCCTCATTCGGCTTCCGAGTGTAGCCCGGTTGCGCAACTTCCTCCCGAATGGGTAATGTCTCTTACATGTGTCTTTTACATGTAGGAGAGGAATGAGAGCACCGCGTTCCCGCCGGCACCACCACGGTCGCTGGCGCGTCCTCGCCCGGGTCGAGCGGTTCGCCGAGCCGGCGTTGCTGCTCCTGCTCCGCGAGCGGCCGTCGCACGGATACGACCTGCTCGAGCGCCTGCCCGAGCTCACGGGCGAGGCGCGCGTCGAGATGGGAAACCTCTACCGCCTGCTGCGCGGGCTCGAGGAGGAAGGCCTCGTCTCGTCGGAATGGGACGACTCCTCGCCGGGCCCTGCGAAGCGCCGCTACGCCATCACGCCCGACGGCGAGCGGCTGCTCGACCACTGGGCCGAGGCGCTCCGGCGCGCCCAGCAGCGAACTGCCCGCTTTCTCACACGGTACGAGGAGAGGAGGTGAACACATTGCACCACCGTCATCACAGAGGCCGGGGCCACGGCCCGCGCGGCATCTTCCGCGGCGGCTTCCCCAGCCGGCCCGAGCTGATCGAGCGCCTGGAGTCGTTCCAGCGCGATCTCGAGCAGCAGCTCGCTGATGTGGCCGACGTGCTCGCGCACCTGCGCGACCGCGACGAGGGCCAGCAGCAGCCGCAGATCTGATCCACGGCGCCGCGGGCTGGCGACTGCGTCAGCCCGCCAGGGCGCCCGCGACGAACTCCGCTATCGCGGCTCCGAACGCGCGCCGGCTCTCCTCCCACGCGTAGAACATGTGGCCGCCCTCGAAGTGGCGGACCGTCAGCCGTCCCGTCGTATCGGGATCGAGGCGCATCAGGTTCCGCAGCCGGTCGCTCGCGTAGTACGGCGTCGCCATGTCGTAACGGCCGTGCGTGAGGAAGGCGCGCATGTGCGGATTGAGGGCCATCCCGTAGCGGAACGAGTCGGTCGCGCCCTCGGGCGGCGCGAAGAAGTGACGCTGCGTGTCCTCCTTCCAGGCCTGGTTCACTTCGAGGCTGAGCAGGCGGTACTCGCGGTCGGTGCGGACACCGATCTCTGAGCGGAGCTGCCGGTTGACCGCCGCGGTGTATGCGGGCCCGATTCCCACGAGGGTCGGGTCGGGCGCGCTGTGCTCCGGGCGGTCCGGGAAGGGGTCGGTGGAGGTGATCGACACGTCGTAGAAGCCGAGCACCTTCCGCTGGTCGCGGAGCAGCTCGCGGGCGAAGACGATCGGCGAGACGCGCCCCTCTGCCCGCGTGACGAGCTCCACCGGCAGGCCGACCAGGTCGGCGAGCCGCGAGAGCGTGCGCTCCCGCTCGGGGACGCCGAGCGAGGCGCCGCGGATGAGGAAGGCGGCGTAGTCGTTGCTTGCGAACTCCTCGGCTCCGGCCAGCACCTCTGCGAGGCCCGTCCCGTTCGGAAAGGCGCGCGAGCGTCCGTGGAAGGCCGCGCCCGCGGCCATCGTCGGCAGCAGATCGACCCACTGCACGACGCCGTAGTCGTTCGAGGAGAGGTCGGTCAGCTCGAGCGCCGGCGAGATCAGGATCGCGCCGTTGAGCCCGATGCCGGCCTCCTCCTGGAGCATCCGCACGAGCCGGCCGACGCGATAGCCGCCGTAGCTCTCGCCGGCGATGAAGACCGGCGAGCCCCAGCGGTCGTGCTCGGAGAGCCAGCGCGCCATGAACTCGCAGAGCGACTCGAGATCGCGCTTCTGGCCGAAGTACTCGTTCGGATCCGGCTTGTCGTCCTCGCCGCCGCCCGGCTTCGGCTGGGCCTCCGGCGGCTTCTCTTGCTCGTCGCCCTTCTTGTCGCGGTCGATGATGCGGCTGAAGCCGGTGCCCACCGGGTCGACGAAGACGAGGTCGGCGAACGCGAGCCAGGACGACTCGTTCTGGACGAGCTTCGGCGGCAACGTCGGCAGCGTCCCGTTCGCGGGGAAGGCGACCCGCTGCGGGCCGACGGCGCCCATGTGCAGGTACGCCGACGAGGCGCCCGGCCCGCCGTTGAAGACGAACGCGACCGGGCGGGTGTGGTCTCCGCCTTTGGCCACGTAGGAGACGGAGAAGATCTCGGCGGAGGGCTTCTCCTTCTTGCGCAGCACGAGCCACTTCGCCGTCGCCGTGTAGTCGAGCGGCTTCGCGCCGCCCGTCCAGCGTGCAGCCGTCTCCGCCCCGCGCGGCGGCTCGTGATCCCGCTTCGGCTGCTGCTGCTCCTCCTCCGCCACTAGACCTTGGCCTCTTCGCGCTCGCGCTTCGTCTGCTCGATGATCTTCTGCGCGACGTGCGTCGGTACTTCCTCGTAGCGGAGGAAGTGCATCGAGTAGTCGCCGCGGCCGCCGGTCATCGAGGTCAGCGCCTGCGAGTACGTGAGGATCTCGGCCATCGGCACCTCGGCCTGGATCGTCGTCATGCCTCCCATGGGCTCCATCCCCTGCAGCCGCCCGCGCCTCGAGTTGAGGTCGCCGTTCACCGCGCCGACCGTCTCGTCCGGCACCGTCACCTCGAGCTGCATGATCGGCTCGAGCAGCACGGGATCCGCGTTCTGGTACGCCTCCTTGAAGGCCATCGAGCCGGCGATCTTGAACGCCATCTCCGACGAGTCGACGTTGTGCTCCATCCCGTCGACGAGCGACACGCGCACACCCTCCACCGGTGCGCCGGCGAGCTCGCCGTGCTCCATCGCCTCGCGCACGCCCTTGTCGACGGCGGGGCGGTAGCTCTGCGAGATGACGCCGCCGACGATCTTGTCGACGAACTCGTAGCCCAGCTGCCCATCCTCGGCCGGCAGCGGCTCGAGCACGATCGCGCAGTCGCCAAACTGCCCGCGGCCACCTGTCTGCTTCTTGTAGCGGTGCCGCGCCCGTGCCTCTTTGCGGATCGTCTCCTTGTACGGCACGCGCGGCGGGTGGAGCTCGACGTCGACGTGGAAGCGGGTGCTGAGCCGGTCGACCGCGACCTCGACCTGCATCTGCGAGAGGCCGGAGAGGAGCTGCTCGCCGGTCTGCGGGTCGCGGCGGAGGATCAGCGTCGGATCCTCCTCGCTCAGTCGCCGGAGCCCGGTGGCCATCTTCTCCTCGTCGCCCTTCGCCTTGGGCGTGACGGCGAAGCTCATCACCGGCTCGGGGAAGTCGATGTGCGGAGGCTCGACCGCGACCTCGTGGTCGACGAGCACGTCGCCGGTCACGACGTCCTTGAGCTTCGCCACCGCGCCGAGGTCGCCGATGCCGAGCGCCTCGACCGGCTCGGAGTCCTTGCCCTGCATGGCGAGCACCTGGCCGAACCGCTCCTTCGCGTGCGTCCGCGGATCGACGAGCGTCGTGTCTCCCGAGACCGGGCCGGCGAGGACGCGGAAGCAGCTGATGCGACCCGTGAACGGGTCGGCGATCGTCTTGAAGACGAAGACGGCCTGCTTCGCGTCGCCGAACTCGATCGTCGTGCCCTTCTTGGCCGGGGAGGGGACGCCCTCGACGAGCAGGTCGAGGAGGGCCGTCGTGCCGAGATTCTTCGTCGCGACGCCGCACGCGACCGGATAGAGCTCGTCGCGGGTCACCGCCTGCTTGAGCGCCTCCGCCACCGCCTGAGGATCGAGCTCCTCCCCCTCGAGGTAGCGCCCCATGAGCTCCTCGTCCGTCTCGACGACCGCGTCGAGGAGCTTCTCGCGATGCTCCTGCACGAGGTCGGCCATGGAGTCGGGAATCGGCTGAGGCCCGCCCTCCCGGCCACCCGAGGGATCCATGTACGCGCACATGTGCAGCAAGTCGACGATGCCCGTGAGCTCGTGCTCTGCGCCGATCGGGAGCTGGATGGCGACGCAGCGGTCGGAAAGCTGCTGCCGCGCGGCTTCGAGCACGCGGAAGAAGTCCGCCCGCTCGCGGTCGAGCATGTTGACGAAGATGACGCGCGAGAGCTCCTGCTCGTCGGCCCGCTTCCAGACACGCGAGGTGTTGACCTCGACGCCCATCACGCCGCTCATGACGACGAGAACGCCCTCGACGACCCGAAGCGCCGCGAACGTGTCCGCCTGAAAGCCCGCGTCGCCCGGCGTGTCGACGAGGTTGATCTTGCGGTCCTTCCACTCGAGGTGGCAGAGCGAGCCGGAGAGGGACATCGCGCGCCGCTGCTCGTGCTCGTCCCAGTCCGAGACGGTCGTCCCCTGCTCCACGCTGCCGAGCCGGTTCGTCTTCCCGGCCTCGAACAGGAGCGCCTCGACGAGCGACGTCTTCCCGACCCCGCGGTGGCCGGCGACGGCGATGTTGCGGATCTTCGTAGGCTCGGTGGCTGGCATCGGGGACGTGTCCTCCTCGGTCGCTTCGGAACCGCATCGTATCCCTGCCGACGAGCCGAGTTGCGACTGCTAGAGCGCCGCGTGCGCGCCGGCCGACGCGATGTGCGCCTTGAGCCGGAGGATCGCCTTCGTGTGGAGCTGCGAGACCCGCGACTCGGTGACGCCGAGCACCTCGCCGATCTCGCGCAGGGTCAGCTCCTCGTAGTAGTAGAGCGTGACGACGAGCTTCTCGCGCTCTGGGAGCCGCGCGATCGCGTCGGCCAGCGCCTCCTTCTGCTCCGTCACCGAGAGCGTGCCCTGCGGGTCCGGCGCGCTCTCGTCCTCGATCGTGTCGATGAGCGCCACCTGGTCGCCGCCGCCGCCCGAGCCGGAGACGGTCCAGAGCTCGTCGAGCGCGGCGATCGAGGAACGGGCGATCTCGCCGAGGCTCTCCTCGAGCTCCTCCTCGCTGATCCCGAGCTTCTTCGCGATCTCCTCGTCGGTCGGCGCACGGCCGAGCCGGCTCTCGAGTTCGCCGATCGCGCGTTCGATGTGGCGGGCGCGCGCGCGGACGGAGCGCGGCACCCAGTCCATCGAGCGCAGCTCGTCGATGATCTGGCCCTTGATCCGGGCCATCGCGTACGTCTCGAACTTCACGTCGCGCGCCGGGTCGTAACGCTCGATCGCGCCGATCAGTCCGAGCAGGCCGTACGAGACGAGATCCCCCTCGTCGACGTGCGCGGGAAGGCCGGAGCCGAGCCGCCCGGCGACGTACTTGACGAGCGGCGCGTACGTCAGGATGAGGCGGTCGCGGATCTTCTGGTCGCCGGTGCGCCGGAATTCGAGCCAGAGTTGCTGCGTTTCGTCGGCCCGCGCCACGCCGAGAGAATACGGCGTTCTGCGGCGGACTCCTCAATCTCAACGCCGACGCCGGCGGAACGCGCTCGCCGAGAGCGTGGCCAGCCAGACCGCGACCGCGACGGCGGCGAGGCCGATCACCAGGCGGCGCGCGTTGTCCCCACCGGCGAATGCGTAGGCCGCGACCGCGCTCAGCGCGGCCGCGAGAGCGGCAAAGAGCATCCCAAGGGCGTGCCGCTGCACGGCATCGACCCTACTCGGACTCTGCGACCGCCACCTGCCTCCGAGCATGAACCGGGAAAGGTGCCCGGTACACTGGCCTACCCACAGGGGCGTAGCTCAGTTGGTAGAGCGGCGGTCTCCAAAACCGTAGGTCGGGGGTTCGAGTCCCTCCGCCCCTGCTGACTCCGTGGCCCGGTTCCGGCCGATCTCGCTCGCCAGCAGGATCAGGGTGGGTATCAGCAGGATGAGGATGTCGACGGTGTGGTGCTCGTGCTCGAAGCGGCCCAGACGGTTGAGCGGATGGCCCGCCGGAGCGAAGCCGTAGGGGAACGCGAGGTAGAAGGCGACCGTGAGGAGCGTTGCCACGGCGAGAGCGAGGCGGCGCCCCACGTAGCCGCGGCGGACGGCGAGGCCGGAGACGAGCGCCAGGGGGATGCCGCCGAGGAGGACGGTGAGCCACCAGATGCCGAGGGTCGCGTTGTACCTCTGGTCGGGGTTCGACGTCCCCACCGAGAAGATGACCGCGGCAAGTAGCAGATCGCCCCAGAGCAGGAACGCGAACGCCACGCGAGCGGCCCTGACGACCCCCGGTCGGTCGATCCGCATGATCTCGCCGAGGATGATCGCCGGGATCCCGCCGGCGAGCCACAGCCAGAAGAAGGTGGCCGACATCCGCCCCATTGTCGCAGGCGTTCAGACGGATTCGAGCGCGAGCTGGCGGAAGTCGGCGAGGCCGGAGACTCCGACACCGACCAGCCGCAGCGCACCCGGCCGGTCGCGCAGCCCGCGATCGAGGAGCCGGCAGGCAACCTCGCCGATCGTCTCGGGCGCGTCGATGCCGGCTTCGAGCGAGGTGGAGCGGCTGCGGATCGAGAGGTCCGCGTAGCGGAGCTTCGTCGTCACGGTCCGTGCAACCTGGCCGCGGCCTTGCAGCGCCGCGGCGACCTCGCCGGCCATCCCGCGCAGCTCGTCGTGAAGCCGCTCGCGGTCGGAGATGTCCCGCTCGAACGTGTTCTCGACGCTGATCGAGATTCGCTCGGTGTCGAGCTCGAGCTCGCGCAGGTCGATGCCCCGGGCGCGGTCGCGCAGCATCGTGCCGACGCTGCCGGGGAGCAGGCGGCGGAGGTCCGCATCGGGGAGCCCGGCGAGATCGCCGATCGTCTCGATACCGGCGGTGCGCAGCCGCTCCTCGGCCTTCGGCCCCACGCCCGGCAGCCGCCGAACGGCGAGGGGCGCGAGGAACCCAGCTTCCCGTCCCGGCGGGATGACGACGAGACCTCCGGGCTTGCGGGCGTCGCTCGCGATCTTTGCGACGACCTTGCAAGGCGCGACCCCGAGCGAGCACGTCAGGCTCGTCGCCGCGCGCACGGCGGTCTGCACGGCCTCGGCGACGACCCGCGCCGCGAGGAAGTCCTCCGCGACCTCGCCCACATCCAAATAGCCCTCGTCGATCCCGGTCTGCTCGACGATCGGGACGATGCCCCGCACTGTCTCCCAGACCCCGCGGGAGTACTCCCGGTAGACCGAGTGCCGCGGCCGGACGAAGACGGCTTCCGGGCAGCGGCGGAGCGCCTCGGCGCAGCTCATGGCCGAGTGGATGCCGAAGCGGCGCGCGACGTAGTTCGCCGTCGCGACGACGCCTCGGCCCCGCGGGTCGCCGCCCACCACGAGCGGTTGCGTACGGAGCTCCGGGTTCTCGAGCTCCTCGACGGCGGCGAAGAAGGCGTCGAGGTCCAGGTGCGCGACGATTCCCGGGACGGCCACACGAACAAGCGTACGGGCCGCCGGTGACGGCGGCCCGTACAGTCAGGCCGCTGTGACCGGCGGCGCCTCCGGCGCCTCCCCCGCGCCCTGGAGATGGCGCTCCACGTTCCGGTCCGGCCGCCAGATCAGCAGGTAGGCGGCGCCGACCACGGCGATCAGGAAGATGATGAAGAGCGTGATCCAGTCGAGGTTGATGAACGCCCGGGCACTCGACAGCCCCGACGGGTAGATGACGTCCACGAACATCGCGCCGAGATAGCCGGCGGCGATGAGCGACACGGGCCAGCCCCACTTCCCGAGACGGAAGCTCCCTGCGGGTTGCCACCCGCGTGCCCTGGCGATGATCGCCGCGATCACGGTCAGCAGGAACGAGAGGTAGATGCCGCTGACACCGAACGACACGAGTGAGACGAGAGCGTTCACGTGCGCCGGGTACGTCACGAACCAGATGTGGTAGTTGCTGCCCGGATTGACGTAGACGAGCAGGCAGAAGAGCACCGTGATGACTGCGCCCATGAGCAGCGCATTGGCCGGTGTCTTGAAGCGCTGGTTCACGCGGGAGATCCACGCGGATCCGGGCAGCGCGCCGTCACGCGCGTAGGAGAAAGCGAGCCGGCTGCCCGCCCCCTGGATCGACGACCCGCAGGAGAAGAAGGCGAAGATGATCAGCAGCAGCAGCACGTCCTGCAGCCAGCTCGAGAGCTGGGCGAGGATCGAGGGGATGCCGCCCGCAACAGCCGCGCCGACCGGGTTGTGCTTCTGGGTGGCGAGCAGCAGGCCCGCGGTGAGGATGAACGACGCGATGCCGCCCCAGATGAGGGCGTGGCGCATCGCCTTGGGAATCTGCCGCCCGGCGTCCTTCGTCTCCTCCGCGATGTCGCCGGCCGACTCGAAGCCGTAGAAGATGTAGACCGGCGCGAGCACCGCGATCAGCGCCGCGGCCAGCCAGCTGCCGTGGAAGTTGAACCCGAGCGGATTGTGGGAGGCGTGCTGCACACCCTGGCTCGAGAAGAGGAAGCCGAGCCCGTGGTGGAAGCCGTGGATCGCGAGGATGATCGCGATCCCGAGCGTCCCGAGGATCTCGACGTAGACGCCGAACTTGGCGACGTCGGCCATGATCCTCGCGCCGGTGATGTTCACGGTCGACTGGATCGCGAGCAGGATCAGCGTGATGACGAGGATCGTCCCGTGGCCCGCGGGGTTGAGGTTCCAGCCGAACCAGTTGTGCGTCAGCGCGGTGACGTAGCCCACCACGCCGGTGTCGACGGCCGCCACGGTGATGAGCAGCGCGAAGCCGTAGAACCAGCCGACGAACCAGCCGTAGCGAGGGCCGACGGAGAACTTCGAGTACTGGAAGAGCGCGCCGGCAACCGGATAGTGGCTGGCCAGCTCGCCGAAGACGAGCGCGACGAAGAGCATCCCGGCGACGGGCAGGAAGGTGAGCCAGATGTAGGCCGGCCCGCCCATGCCGAGGCCGATGACGAAGAGGGAGTAGATGCCGACCATCGGCGACAGGTACGTGAAGGCGACCGCGAAGTTCGAGAAGAACCCGAGCACGCGGTTGAGCTGCGGCGTATAGCCCAGGCTCGCAAGCCGCGCGTCCTCGCTCGCCCCTCCGTCGACTGCACGTGCGACCTCGCCCGCCATGCGCCCTCCTCCTCCTCCTCCTTGGGATCCGTTCGGGGCGACTTTACGCTCCGCCCTCCGCCGAAGCTAGGCTCTGGCCCCGATGGCGGTCCTGACCTCGCAGCTCGACCGCGACGCCGAGGACTTCGCGCGGAGGCGCGAGCGGATGGAGGAGCTCGTCGCCGAGGTGCGGGAGCGGGCGGCAAAGGTCGCTCGCGGCGGCGGCGAGAAGGCGACGGAGCGACACCGCTCGCGCGGCAAGCTGCCGGCGCGGGAGCGCATCGACCGCCTCGTCGATCCCGGCACGGCCTTTCTCGAGCTGAACGCCCTCGCCGCCTGGGAGATGTACGGCGGGGACGCCCCGAGCGCGGGAATCGTCACCGGCATCGGCGTCGTCGAGGGCCGCGAGTGCGTCGTCGTCGCGAACGACGCCACCGTGAAGGGAGGCTCGTACTTCCCGCTCACCGTGAAGAAGCACCTACGGGCGCAAGAGGTGGCGGAGCAGAACCGGCTCCCGTGCATCTACCTCGTCGACTCGGGGGGCGCGTTCCTGCCGCTGCAGGCCGAGGTCTTCCCCGACCGCGAGCACTTCGGCCGGATCTTCTACAACCAGGCCCAGATGTCCGCGCAGGGCATCCCGCAGATCGCGGTCGTGATGGGCTCGTGCACCGCCGGCGGCGCCTACGTGCCGGCGATGTCGGACGAGACGGTGATCGTGCGCGGCACGGGGACGATCTTCATCGGCGGCCCGCCGCTCGTGAAGGCGGCGACCGGGCAGGACGTGACGGCTGAGGAGCTCGGCGGTGCCGACGTCCACACGCGGCGCTCCGGGGTCGCCGACCACTACGCGACCTCCGACGAGCATGCGCTCGCGATCGCGCGCGGCATCGTCCGGCACCTCGAGGGCCGCGCGCCGGACCCGACCTGGGATGTCGTCGAGCCGGAGCCGCCCGCGCTCGATCCCTCGGACCTCTACGGCCTCATCCCCGAGGACTTCCGCCACCAGGTCGACCCGCGCGAGCTGATCGCGCGCATCGCCGACGGCTCCCGCTTCCAGGAGTTCAAGGAGGTGTACGGCGAGACGCTCGTGACCGGCTTCGCCCGGATCGAGGGGTTCCACGTCGGGATCCTCGCGAACAACGGCGTGCTCTTCGCCGAGTCGGCCCAGAAGGGCTCGCACTTCATCGAGCTCTGCTGCAAGCGGCGGATCCCGCTCGTCTTCCTGCAGAACATCACGGGCTTCATGGTCGGCACGGAGTACGAGGCCGGCGGGATCGCGCGCGACGGCGCGAAGCTCGTGATGGCCGTGGCGAACGCCCGGGTGCCGAAGTTCACGGTCGTGACGGGCGGCTCGTTCGGCGCCGGCAACTACGCGATGTGCGGCCGCGCGTACGGGCCCCGCCAGCTCTGGATGTGGCCGAACGCGCGTATCTCGGTCATGGGCGGCGAGCAGGCGGCGACGGTGCTTTCCATGGTCGGCGAGGTCGATCAGGACGAGATCCGCACGAAGTACGAGGAGGAGGGAAATCCCTACTACTCGACGGCGCGGCTCTGGGACGACGGGATCATCGACCCGCTCGACACGCGCCGCGTGCTCGCGCTCGGGCTCGCGGCCGCGCGCAACGCCCCGATCCCGGAGACGACCTTTGGCATCTTCAGGATGTAGCCGATGGGCTATTCGGTGGTCAGGGTCGACGACATCGAGCCGAGCGGGCCCGGCGGCGCTGTGCGCTTCGTGCGCCGCGAGCTCGGAGTCGAGGCGTTCGGCATCAACTGGTTCGAGGTGCCGGCGAACGTGGAGGGCCGCAGACACGACGAGAGCGAGTCCGGGCAGGAAGAGGTGAACGTGATAGTCCGCGGCTCGGGCGTCTACCGCATCGAAGACGAGGAAGTCCCGTTCACCGCCGGCACGATCTTCCGCTTCGACCCCGAGACGACACGGCAGCCCGTCGCCGGGCCCGACGGCTTCACGATGGTCGCGATCGGCGCACGGCGCGGCAGCTACGAGGCGAGGGGCCCGTTCTGATCGCGCGGATCCTGATCTGGAACCTGTTCGACTCGAAGACGACGCTCGAGGAGCTGCGGGAGCATCTCCCCGGCCTGCCGGAGGGAGACG
>Ga0209810_1003283_pt1 | contig 17281 bp, 17 predicted proteins | sample Coa_R1_7_FD_187159 | JGI IMG/M metagenome (GOLD analysis project Ga0209810, IMG submission 187159) | Surface soil microbial communities from Centralia Pennsylvania, which are recovering from an underground coalmine fire - Coalmine... | ecosystem: Environmental > Terrestrial > Soil > Unclassified...
AGTATGGTGATTTAGTAGAGGCCGGAATAGTGGATCCGACGAAGGTGGTGAGGTTTGCGCTACAGAATGCGGCAAGTGTATCGGGACTTCTCCTTACTACTGAGGCCCTCGTTTCCGAGAAGCCCAAGGAGGAAAAGAGAGGCGGTATACACGGACATCCCCACATGGATGAAGAATTCTAGTTTAGCAATCAAGGAGAAGCGGAATCCGCTTCTCCTTGGTGCTACAGCATTTGCAAGGCGGTCAACAATTTAGACCATCATTTGATATGTATATAGCCTATTCTAATTAGCTCTTCGTAGGCTTTTGTGTGGTTCTTTTCTGACGCGAATAATGCCAAATCTTCAGGCTCATCTATATCGAGCCCAACCCTTGGGAGATTGTAAACTTCGTATGGTATGTTTCTTTGCCTTGCTTCATTGATGTGTTTTCTTAAACTGTCATATCCGAATCGCGAAGGGATCACATCAGGCGGTTTTCTGAGTATTGCGTTTGTTCCCATCTCGTCCCTTGCGGGCACGAGTATAACCGAAGGATGAGGCTTTTCTTTTTCCAAAATGAAATCTACGTCCTCGTGTATTATAAGGGGGGCATCCCCTGGAATAACGAGAACTGATTGTGCCCCCATGTTTTTACAAATCTTTGAAGCATAATCCACCGATACGCTCTCTCCCTCTTGTTTTGTCTCTTTGATGATTTCTACACCGAGGCTTTTGGCAAGCTCTATCGCGTTTTTATCCAGCGTTACGACAAAAATGCGGCCTAAGAGTCTTGAGCCTTTCATGGCCCTAATCACATCTTCTAGCATTGCATAGGCGAGAGCTGTTCTCTCGGGCTGAGAAAGAATTAAAGAAAGTCTGTCTTTTGCTTTTGATAAATCTTTTACAGGAATGAGGGCGAATTTCATCTCTCAACAATTTACAAGGGATTTTTATTAATTTCTATATATGATCTCGTGCTAACGAGGTAGAGAGTGGCTATTGGCAGAGCAAATTTACTTTTCGCCTGTATCAAGGATGTAGGGGCACGCCGCAACGTGTCCTAATGATGATTCTGGTTTAAATATTCAGCATCCGCAATCTATGTCGGGTTTTGCCTTCATTTCAGGGCTGGCTGTGGCTTCTTCACCCCCTGATGTTCCGGATGCGGCTTTAACCCTTTCCTCCTCTCTGGCTTTTATGGCTCCAAGCGTCTCCATCGCTATTGACGTGTGGGCGTAGCAAGCACCTGCCGCCATGACCATTCCTACATTTATCGCTTCTGCCATCTCCTGCTTTGTCGCCCCAAGGCTCAGCGCGTCCTTTACGCACCCCCTGATACAGTATGGACACCTTGTCATGTGGGCGCAGGCAAGCCCCATAAGACCCCTCTTCATCTTTTTACTGAGCGCGCCATCGGCAAAAACCTTTTCATGAAACGCCATAAAAGGTTTCGACAGGGTTCCGCTTGATTCTCTAAAGTGGGCGATTTCGTGCGTTATGTCTTTTTTAAAGAAATGCCCTTCTGTAAGAGGAATTCCCTTTTCTATAGCCTCATAAGCCTCCATTGCTATACTTGAATACGCAAAGGGTGCCCCCATGGCAAAGCGCATTGCCACATAAATTGCCTCTACAATCTCTTCATCTGTTGCCCCGTGCTTTTTAGAAGTTAATACTCTCCCCCTAATACAATACGGACACCTTGTAATGTGGGCGCCAGCTACGGCTATGAGTTCTTTTTCTTTTTTGCTGAGCGCTCCATCTGTAAACACGCTGTTATGGAAACTCATCCATGCATGATAGAGGTCAGTATTTATCTTTTTTAAGAGACCAATATCTTGAGTTATGTCTTTCTTAAACATGTATTCTGTCATTTTAAACCCTCCTTTTTATTCCTGGGTTTCCCTCGCCTACATAGTAAATCGTACTGGCTTCCTAAGCGGGTTCTAATAGTTTCAAGACGGCTTTGGCTCCCTCAGTGAGCGGCTCTAGGATTTTATGGGTCTTAACCATCATAATTGCCCCTTCAACTTGAGATAGAATCAGTTGAGCCACCAACTTAGGATTTATGTCGCGTCGAAACTCGCCTTCTCTAATTCCCTCATCTATACATCTTTCAATCGCCTTTTCCCAATTTCTAAAGAAGATGCTCAACCGCTTCCTGAATTTCTCGCTCACATCGCTCATCTCAATTGCCAGATTTCCAAACGGACAGCCATACCTGCATTCAAGACTGCTATGGAAGTCCGCTACATGGTCATAGAATTGTTGAAGCCGCTTTTTTGGGGAAAGAGAGGTTTCTCCAAGCGTAGGGAGAATGACATCGGATTCGAACTGATTCATCCTCATATCCAGGGTCTCAAGGGCCAGCTCTTCTTTGCTCCTGAAGTGATAGTAGAGATTGCTCTTTGTTACCCTCGTTGTTTCTGCAATTTCATCTACCGTTGTTGTCTGATACCCCTTTTTGTGGAATAGATGTGTGGCTGCCTGGATGATTTTCTCTCTGCTTTTCATTTTCGGCTTGTCTTAAAATTAGTACTAACTGGTCAGTACTAATTTTAAACCTTATAAATAGGGCTTGTCAAGAGAGGTTGGTTTTATTTGCCGAAATACCCATTCTTGAAACTTCCTCATGACTGGTATAGATTTTAGTGAGATAAGGGGTTTCTCATAATGCTTGATTTATTAAGAAGAAGTCAGGATTGGTTTGTAAAAGGCATATTGATTTTACTTGCAATCACATTTGTCGTGGGATTCGGATTTAACTATAGCCGATTTGGCTTCGGAGGAAGGGTTGCTCAGGGCAATGCTGCGGAGGTAAATGGTGAGGGAATACCTATTATAGAATTCTATAAAGCGAGAGACCGTCTACGCAGTCAATACCGGCAGAGCGGCGCTTCTGAAGAGGCTTTGAATTACAATTTCATTGATATTGCCGCGCTCGATCAGCTAATTGATCTAAAACTACTATCTCAAAAGGCCAGAGAGCTTGGATTCAGGGTGACGGATCAGGAACTCAGTGAATCCATAAAATCCGACCCTGCCTTTCAGGTAGACGGACGATTCATAGGCGGCCAAGCCTATAGAAGCCTTGTGGAGCGGGGCTTAAATGAAAGTGTGGCCGATTTCGAAAAGAGGTATAGAGAGGAACTCCTTGCCCAAAAGCTGGTGAAGTTTATATTCGAGACGGCAAACGTTACAGACGATGAGCTTTTTAACATCTATAGAATCCGGAACGAAAAGGTGAATCTCTACTTCGTGAGTTTTTCACCCGATGATTTTAAAGGCCCTTTCTCCTGGAGCGAAGAGGATATAAAGAAATATTATGAAAATCATAAGAGCGAATTTAAAACTCAGGAGCTTAGGAAGGTTCGGTACGTTGCCGTCGGCCCTGAGGATTTTGAAAATAGGGTGAATGTATCCCAAGATGAGATTGCGGCCTACTACAATGCACATCCGGACGAGTTCAAATCCGAAGGAGGGGGAACCCGTCCATTATCTGAGGTAAAGGGGGGGATTGAGGCAAAGATTAAAAAGCGGGGCGCGTATGCGCTACTTGGAGAGTTTATCCAAAACCTTAAAGAACTGCTCAATAAAAAATCCTTAGATGAGATCGCAAAGACAAATGGATTAAAAGGAGTAAACGAAGTGGGTCCGTTTTCGGCAACTGCAAACCCGACTGGGATTCCGCTTCAGGTTGTAGAGCGGGCGTTTTCAGTTAAAAAAGGAGAAAAGGCTCTTTCTCAATCCGGGGACAAAGTATATGCCCTTGAGATTATTGATGTGATTCCTTCAAGAGAGAAAAGTCTGAAAGAGGCGGAGGATGAGGTTCGCAACCGTCTTAGCGACGCGAAGGCGAAAGAGGCCGCTGAGGCAAAGGCAAACGAGGTTCTTAAAAATGCACAAGCCGAGGGTTTGGAGAAAGCGGTGGAGTCTCTCGGCATTAACCTGGAAGAGACGGGATATTTCTCCCGTGTTGAGTCTGTTCCCAAGATCAATTCGGATGAGTTAAAAGTAGACGCTTTTCTGCTGACTGAAAAAAAACCTGTGGCTCCCCGTGTATACAGTGCCGATAATAAATTCTACGTCGTGTCCCTTAAAGAAAGGCGTGAAGCCGACCCCAAGGAGTTTATGGAAAAAAGGGCCGAGCTAAAAGAAAATGAACTTTCCCAACAGAGAAGGAATCTCTACACGAATTTGATTCAAGAACTGAGACAGGGATCGAAGATTGCCATTGATCAAAATCTTATTTCTCCTCAGGGGTAATGTGCGGTGGGGATGGGTTTGAAATCTCCTCTACAATAATTGAGGGGTAAATCATAATGAAGACCAAAAGGGCTCTTATAATCGGTTCGGACAGAGACTCCTTTTTGCCCGTCGAACAGTTCCTTGAATCAAAGGGTCTCATTACCACGGTGGCCTTAAATTATAAAGAGGGGTTTGAAAGGCTGTTTTATGAGAAACCCGACCTCGCCATAGTGTTAGAGCTTATCTCATATAAACTGAGCCCTGCCCTGATAGAGAAGATAAACAGCTCCGGCTACTTTGAGGTGGTTGATATTGAAAAGGGCAAAGTTGGAGAAAACTTAAAGCCCGTAATAATCCTTGAAGCCGAGCGTCTCAATGCGCTGATCAGCTTCCTTGAATCGTATTTTGATGTGCACCAACCCTCCCCTGATTCTGCCAAAGCCGGTGCGGGGGAGAAGGGCAACCTCGAAGAGATTTCCTATCCGAGGCTTTTATTAAAGCTATACCGAGAGAAGCGCACTGGAATTCTGTCTATTAGCTCAAGGGTCAAGCTCAGGCTCTATTTTGTAAACGGGATTCCCGTATTTGTCGAGGGAGGGGACTTTGAGACTGCCCTTGGAAGGATACTCATGGGAAGCGGGAAAATCAGTAAGGCCGACCACGAAAAAGCGGTGGAAGTTGCGATAAAGAACAAACGGAGGATCGGGGATGTTTTGGCCGAGATGGGTTTGGTCTCGCCTCACGAACTCAATAGCTTTCTGGAACTCCAGGTAAAAGAAAAAATCATAAATGGTTTTAACTCCTTTGTGCAGGGCACATACACCTTCAAACCCGAAAGCGGGTTTGTAAGTAGGATTGTGGGCTACAAAATTAACCTCCTTCAGGTTTTGTATGAGGGTGTAAAACGATTTGTGAATATCCCAACCATTGAAGAGGTCTTCTATCCTAAAGATGGAGGCGATGCCGAAATCAAATTAAGCCCAGATTTAAGAGCGGAAATAAGCGGCATCGGCTTCAATCCCAGGGAATCGAGGTTTATACAACTCCTTAAAGAGGGGACGATTAATGATGTGTTAAGCATAAGCAGACTAAGCAGGGAAGAAATATTGAAGCTACTCTATTTTTTACACCTGCTTGACTTATTGAAGACATCAAACCCAAAACCGGAGTTACGACCGGAGGCAAAAGAGCACCCTGCCGATACGACGGTCAAGAGCCAGGAAGCTGCCAAAGCGGTCAATACTCCTCAAGAGGATATAATCATGCTCGAAGAAGAGGTTGCAGAGGCGGAATCAAAGCCGCCTGGAGAAGAAAGGATCAATGCCAGATTAGAAGAACCTAAAGTCCCTCATTATGAAGAAATTAAAGCAGATAGGGTAAAAAGGGGGAAGAAAGAGATGATTACCGATGAGATTCTAAAGCTCCACTCGGTGCTAAATGAGAAAAACTACTATGAACTCCTTGGCGTTAATACAGATTCTAAAAGAGAGGAGATACGCGCTGCCTACTTCGGTCTTGCGAAGAGGTTTCATCCCGATGCCCATCCCGACCTTGATAGTGACATGAAACAAAAGGCCGAGGATATATTTGCGACGATTACAGCGGCTTACCAAACCCTTTCCGACGATGAAGAGCGCGCCCGGTATGATTCTCAGGCTCAGGCAGGCAGATTCCAAGAAGCTAAGGCCTCTTATGATGCGGAAGTCGCATATAGAAAGGGGGAGGTACTTCTCAAGCAGAGGAGGTTCGATGAGGCGCAGCATGAGTTTAAGAACGCCACTGCCTTAAATCCCGATGAAGCGACCTACATTGGGGCACTTGCTTGGGCTATATTCTTGGGGGCGATGGACAAGGACAGGGTCGTACACGATGTAAAACAACAGCTTCAAAAGGCTATTGCCTTGAATCCAAGGCTCCCTCAGAATTATTATTATCTGGGATGTGTCTATAAGTATGACGAAAGCGAAAGCCAAGCTGAGGCGAGCTTTTTGAAAGCCCTGAAATATGACCCTGAATACATAGAGGCAAAAAGAGAACTCAGGTTAATTCAGATGCGGAGGTCGGAAAAGAAAGAAGAGAAAGGCAAAAACAAAAAAGACAAGCGTTTTTGGCCACATTTATTTAATAAGTAGATTAAACGCACGCCATAATTGTCCATCGCGTGAGTACCCACACAAGACTGGTTTGTTAGTTATACAGCTAATTTTTAAGCCGTACAATAATTTATATTTACTTCTTTACAATTTGCTTTAATTATGATAACATTCGATTTTCAAGGATGAGAATTAAATCTCTCGAAATCGTCGGCTTTAAATCATTCTACGAAAAGACTACCATCTATTTTCAAAGCGGAATAAACGCCATAGTAGGTCCCAATGGATGCGGAAAGTCCAATGTTCTCGATGCTATTCGATGGGTTCTCGGGGAACAAAACCCCAGACGCCTGAGAGCCGAGGGGATGGAAGAGGTCGTATCTAACGGCAGCGAAACCCTAAAACCCCTTGGTATGGCTGAGGTCTCACTTTCACTCGTGGACGTTCCGGGAGAGGGGTTTAATGAGGTCGTAGTCAAGCGCAGGCTCTTTCGTTCTGGAGAAAGCGAGTATTACATAAACGGCTCCCCATGCAGGCTAAAGGACATAACCGAGATGTTTATGGATACGGGTGTGGGGGCGAGGGCTTATTCCACAATAGACCAGGGGAGAATTGAGCATTTAATCACGGCGAAGCCTGAAGACAGAAGAATGATAATAGAGGAGGTCGCCGGGATTGTAAAGTACAGAATAAGGCGCCGCGAGACGGAAAGGCGGATTGAGTCTACAAAAGAAAATCTGAGGCGTGTAAAGGACGTAATGGATGAGATAAATCGCCAGATGGCTACTCTCAGCCGTCAGGCAAGGGATGCCGAGGAGTTTAAACACCTCTCCGAGGAAGCAAGGTATCTTGAATTCGGAATAACCCATTCAAAACTCTGCGAAATGGAAGAGGAAAAAAGGAACGTTCTTTCTCAGAAGTCGGAGTTAAAGAGTATGCTCTCTTCTCTGATAGAGACAACGGGGGAAAAGGAAACCCTTATTGAGGGTATGAGATCAGAAATAACACTACTTGAACGGAGAATCGAGGATCTGGGTAAGGAGGTTTATGGAATTAGATCAGGCCTGCAGGCAAAACAGGCTCTTGAGGAACTAAGAAAGAGCGAAGCCGCAGGGGTTGACGAATTCATTAAAAGGCTCGAAAAGGAGATTGAGTCTCTTATAGAGGAAGGCGAAAGGACAGCTATTCAGATTAATATCAAGGAAAAGAGCCTGGAAGAAATAATCTCAGACTTATATTCTAAGGAGATTGAGATTGCACAAAAAGAAGAGGCGCTCTCCAATCTCAGATCGGAGCTTGCGGAAATCCAACACGATATTGAGAGCACGAGGACAGCACTCTTTCATGCCCTCGATGAACACGGCGCTCTAAAGGGCGAGGCTTTCGGATACGAAAAGGAACTCGCCGATCTGAAATCCAGACACGACCGGACTAGAAGGGAGATGGCAGAGGTAGAGGGTGAAAAAGAAAGAACATCCTCTCGAATCCTGGAGCTTGAACGTGTTCTAATGAGCGCTCAGGAGCGCAGAGTCGAAATAGAAGAAATGGAAGAGGGTATTCTATCACGCCTTTCTGCGCTGAGTGTAGATGGAGAGATGAAGAAAAAAGAAAGCGCATCGCTCGGCGAGCATCTTAAAGAGGTTCACTCAAGGCTTAACGCACTCAAGCGGATTGAGACGGAATACGAGTGGCTTCCGGAGGGGATAGGAAAATTTCTCCTTGAGAAAAAGGGAAACGGGATTTTAGGGGTGATTGCAGACTTTATTTCGGTTCCCAGGGGCTATGAGCGGGCACTTGAGGCGGCATTTGGAGACAGGCTAAAATGGGTTCTTGTTAAAGAGAGCGAGGAGGCGCTCCGGGCTGTAGATTCCCTGAAAGAACGATCCATTGGAAGAGGCACATTTGTTCCTATCGTCAATAACGGAAAAAAGAACGGACACTTCGAGAAAAATGGAAAGGACATTGTGCCACTCTGGGAGATGATTAAGGTTGATGGAATAGATAAGGATATAATTAACGATATGCTAAAGGGCGTGTTTGTGGTTTCTTCTCTCAGGGATGCCATTAATCTGAGAGAGGAAATTGAAGAGGGCACGTTTGTCACGCTCGACGGCGACCTGCTCCATCCTACGGGTGCAATCTCAGGTGGAGTCGGCGCCGAAGGGGTATTTGAGAGAAAAAGAGAGATTGAAGAACTCTCATTTCAGGCTCAAAGCCTGGATGAGAAACTCGGAGAGATTTTAAAAGAAATAGATATGAATCGGGAAGAGGTTGAAAGGCTCCGGGACGCGATTGGGGAGATTGAGAGAGAGTCTGTAGAGATCGGAATAAAAGAGGCTGAGATTAGAAAAGACATCTCCAACCTTCAAGACAATGCCTCAAAAATTCAAAGGCGGTATGAGATAATCGAGTTCGACCTAAATGAGATTGGTTTGGAGGTTCAGGAAAAGGATGCGGAGCTTAAAAAAACGCTCTCACGGTTAAAACGCATTGAAAATGAGAAAGCACTCATTGAAGAAAAATTTAGCGGACTTAAAGAGGCTCTTCAGAGATTAGAAGATAGGGAAAAGGCACTGGATAGAGAGATTACAAATCTGAGAATTGAAAGCGCCGCGCTTGCGGAGAAGAAGAAGAGCGTCGAGGAGGATTTAGATGAGCTTAGAAAGAGACAACAAGAAATAAAAGAGAGAATCGCTCTCGAATCCAAAGAGATGGAAAGAAAGAAGAAGGACAAACTCAGTTTCATTAAAACGGATGAAGATACAAAGGTAGAGATTCATCGCCTTTTGACGATTCTCCATGAGAAGGAGGAGGAACTAAACGCCGAGAGGAGCAAAAGGGATGAGATTCTAGTTAAAATTAAAAACACACAGGAGGAGAAGGAAAGGCTCGTAGAGAAAATAACCGAGACAGAAAAGAATTTAAACTCTCTTGAATTCCGTTTAAATGGTATTGAGATTCAAATTAATCACATTAAAGGGTTGTTTCGGGAAAGCGATTTTGATCTGAGTCAATTTGCCGATTCTCAATTTAAAATTACGGATCGCGAGGGCGAGGAGGCCAGGCTTCGGAAGCTCAAAGAAAGGATCGAAAAATTTGGTCCCGTAAACCTTCTTGCGCCTGATGAATACAAAACCCTCGAAGAGAGGTTCAAATTCTTCAGTGAGCAGAGTGAGGATTTGGTAAATGCTATTTCGGCGCTTAAAAAGGCTATGAATAAGATTGACAGGGAGTCTGAAAAGAGGTTTAACGAGACGTTTGAGGTTGTAAATAAAAAATTTCAGGAGGTCTTTAGCCGTCTCTTTAGGGGAGGAGAGGCGAAGCTCGTTCTTACAAATGAGGAAGACCTCCTTGAGACAGGCATTGATATTATGGTAAGGCCGAGTGGAAAGAGGTTTCAATCGGTAAGCCTGCTTTCAGGCGGGGAGAAGGCGCTCTCCGCCATTGCCCTTGTCCTGTCCGCCTGCTTTATAAAGCCCGCGCCGTTTCTTTTCTTTGACGAAATTGATGCTCCCTTAGACGATGCGAATACGGGTCAGTTTACGGAGTTGCTTAAAGACATAGGAAAAGAGTCTCAGATTATAGTCATCACGCACAATAAAAAAACGATGCAGACCACGAACTCTCTTATCGGAATAACCTCCAATAAACGGAACGCAACCAAAGTAGTTTCCGTAGAGCTTGGGGAAAATTAGTCTTGTTTGTATATCCTGAAGTATAATTCCCAAAAAGGGAAAAATGGACAGGGATTTCCGTATAACAATCTGTATAGATGATTAGGCAGAAACAATTTCGTATGATCAATAGCTAGTGATCAGAGATGGACACTCTCACATTTATCGCTGAAGTCACGAGGGTGGTTGCTTGGCCGTCTGCGGCAGTCACGACTGCGCTGATATTTCGCGAGCAGCTTCGTGCTCTCTTGTCGAGAATTCGCAATGGCAAGGTTGAACCGGCGGAGTTCGAGTTTGAACAAGAGCATTATGCATGCAGGCAATGGCAGTGGTGATACCCCCATAGTGTAGCTAAGAGAGAGTACAATTTGATAAAGTCTTCCAACCATGTTATGATTATCTTATCTTCTAATATTATCTCTACTAATACGAGTACGAGATAATCCAATTCACGCACAGATTCCCCCACAATAGAAGGTAATTCAAACGAAGGAGAACCATCCAAATGAGTAACAAGATAGGAGCGTCAAAAGTAGCAAAGGATTTTAATGAAGAGGTAGTAGATGAAACCACAGGATTTCTCAGAGAGAATTATATAAAGAGTTTCAAGCTACCCATATCTCTTTGGGAAAGTAATTTAAAGTTTCTAAACACTCAGATTGAGCAGTGGCTTAGTTTTCAGCAGGATTACATCAATTCTGTAATAGAGTTCTATGATAACTTCCCAGGTTGGAATGGGAATTCAAAGGGTACAGATAGTTACTTTAAATACCCCCTAGCTCTCCAGAAGAGCTATATTGATTCGGTTAGAAGTAATTTAGATAGCTTTACGAAGAAGAACCTCGACCTCATTCATAAAAACATTGAGAAAGCTTCCTCGCTTTTTGATAGTTATTTTAGCCTGTTTAGGGTATAAGCAGTTCATACTCATAAGTAAAAAAAATACAGGGCATGTGGAGGGATATATGACGAAGGGAAAGATTAAGAGAGTGATGAAAGACAGGGGCTATGGGTTTATAAGGGTGGAAGACGGAAGAGAAATCTTCTTTCATATGTCTGCTCTTGAGGGGCTTGATTTCAATGGTCTAATGGAGGGAGACTCAGTAGAATGTGATGTGCAAAAAGATAAGTATGATCGTGGATACAAAGCTGTAAACGTTAGGAGAGCCTAAGGTTGAGAAAAGAACAAAAGGGTTTTCGCCAGCTTTACACAAAAAGTCACAAAATCAATCCACTCTTGCATCTCCCAATTCGCATTGGGTGAAAATGATAGATTGGTAACCTAAAGACTTTTTCCGGCAAATGAGGCTTTTTAGGGGAAGCCATTAAGAGGGTTGATTCAAATGAAAGACGATTTTACCCCAGAGCAATTAACAAAAGCACGTGAGGCTAAGGCACTTACGAGGGCAGAATTAGCTTCCTTGTTGGGTACGTCCGAAGATGTAATTACAGAATTTGAAAATGGAACATTAATACCCAGTGTAGAGGAGCTATTTAGAATCAATAATATTCTGAAAACGCCTATTTCAACTTAAATATGTAGGCAAGAAGTTCCTTATAGAAATAAGAGAGTCCCTTGCCCAACATCAATTAAGCCTTGGAATGAAAATCAGGAAATCCTAAGAGGAGATAGTAAATGTTGGAAGGTCCGATTAATGTAGGAAAGAAATACATCTGGAACCCTCAGGGTGATAATACTTATAACCTAGAAGTGGTTCCTATGGCGGTTCTCACAGTGCTTGCTATACACTCATATACTATTACAAATAGAACATGGATAGAGTTTGAGGATGACCAAGGCAAGCGCACTTCTATGGATGCAGATAGATTCAGACAAGGATGCTTAGAGACAAATAAAGATATGGAGGAGAATGTAGTAAGTACATCTGATGTTCCGATAGACGAAGACAGGGGAGATGTAGATATACGGCTCTTGGATTACTACTTGGCTGATAAAGATGATAACAACTAATTGACAAGAAAATGGAGCCGAAGAGATATGTTCAAGAGGCTTAGTCATGCCGACTGGCCTTTTCAAAGATTTTGATTGAACTTGGTTTTGGGAACAGAATAAAATCATATAATGTCCCTCGGGAATTGGGAGAAATATAATGGGAATAAGGTTGATGATAGTAGTCCCTCCACTCATTCGAGAGAGAATCTGCAAAATCCTAGAGACTGAAAAATACATACAGATTGTAGCTGAAGCTTCAACTCAGGAAGAGATTATTCCACTTGCTGAGCAAAACAAGCATGATATTTTATTCCTTGATACAATTATTTCTGATTTGGATATTTTAAAACTTCTAAGATCAATTGAAGAGAAAAGTCCTAAGACAAAGATAGTCGTGTTGATTCACGCACATGATGGGGTAACCGCAAATGTTATCTCTCTATATGTTCAGTGGTGCTTAACAGCCGCATCAGGCACAACGGACCTAATTCATACAATTAGAGCCGCTAGTAAAGATAAGAGACGGACAGAGAAAAAGATAACCAATGGAGGTCTACCTCGATCGTTACGTTCAGGAAAAAGTAAAGTGGGTAAACTAGGATTTTTATGATCCAATCCTATGAAGGGAAGAGGAGGACATAAAACTCGCATTATCCAAGGTACAAAAATAAGAGCAAGGTAAGCGTAGTGGTAAATTCAGAGCTGTAAACGTTAGGATGGCCTTAGGTTAAGGAAAGGACAAAAGATGGTTTAACCATAACTTGGCCTATCAGCCCCTCTAGCCCCGAGGGAAAAATAGGATTTGAGGTGACTAATAATGACCATAACTAGATTCCGGTATTCGCTAGCATCAGTTGTAAATACCTTCTCGACCATTCGAAGCGGCGATCTTAGAAGGATAGCAAAAAAGATTATAAATCCGGAGATAGAGAAGCATGTGACACGGTATTTGTCTCTAAGGGGAAGGAAACGTAGGATATAAAGGTATAAGAAAAATAAAAGGCAAGCCTGTTACAAATTATCCCCTTCGGTCCTTTATAGATATAAACCAAAATAAATCCACAGGAGATATAGGAAATGGCATGTAGAAAGAAGTGGAGAAGTACTGTATACCGTTGTTATATAGAGTGTATAGACGAACAGCTTCACAGTGTCGAGGAAAATTGTTTTGAATTTAAACCTACTCCGGGCGACCACACTGACTGTAAGCACCCAAAGGGTATAATTCATGCCCACAGCTTGAGTGAATGGCATCATATAGACTGCATTTATTATGATCCTTTGGAAGAGAAGATTAAACCTTTTCCTAGAGAAGTTCTGTAGCTGATTTGACGTAACTTCTTTGGTCTTCTTTCCTAAATTACATGATTAGGGAAGTAAGAGACTGGAACGGAGATTCTAGGAGGCGGTGAGCAACAAAACTCTTCATTGCATAAGTCGAGATGGGTTATGCTTCTCAATATATGAACTTCGAGGGCTTATAAGTGTTGAGTGCGATTTTGTGATGGTTGAAATCAAATAAATACTACATTCCATTCGACGAGACGCCATTTACTAACGAGCCCATTTGTTACGAATGGGTCGCCTTTAATGAACTCCTCTGCTGCTTCTCGTGTAGTGAAAACAGCCATAGCGCTTTCTGGTGGGTTGCCTAGAGAACCAGCCGCAAGCAGGAGACCACGAGCATGGAACTCTTCGAGCCTAGCACGGTGCATTGGATAGTGCGCCATAACCTTTGACAAGGCATCCGGAGCCATTTCGTAGAAACAGACAATCTTCATTTAGTTACCTCGATATTGAGTGCCCAGCGTCGGCATTTAAAAATACGTAAATGCCCGGAGCAGCAGACCAAGGGTAGCTCCACGCTCGTGCTCTGTCCTGGATGTCCGCAACCGGATGGATAAATTCCTTGGGACGTTCCATGGCCGCAACGTGGAAGGCAAACTCAAGAACTACCTCGCGCACTTTGTCAATCATTAGCATTGATACTCCCGAACAACAAACTACTGATTAGACTACAAGAATGCGGTCTAACACCCCAAATACTGCTTCCCTATTAATGGTACACAGAATAAAATAAACTAAATTCAAGTCAAATGGATCACTGAGTAGTAGTGTCTCTATATTGTAACTTCCTATAATTCGGCACTGTCTCTGTTGTCTCCGACCCTAACCATGAGGCGGAAAGCAATGCTTGCTTCTAACACCAGAGAGAAGACTCAAGGCATAAGTTCGTTTGCCCGCTTCCAGGCATCCGCCCCACTACTGCTTTGCAACCATCTCCCATCATTCCATTTTTGAAACAAAGAATCAAAACATATCGAGACTATCAGCTATCATCCTCAACTAGGTTTGGGTATCTCTAAACCCTCAAGCTAGCAGAGACAGGAGGGACAATGCCCTAGCTGCAGTAGAGACAACAAACAGGCAAGATGTCTCCAAAAATAAACTTAATGGAGACACAAGAGACATGCGCCCCAACCGCTCAGCCGCCGCAGAATGATAAAAAAGATGGTGTCTCCATATAGAGAAAGCACGGAGACAAAAGGGACACGCCCGCCGCCCAAAGGGACACACCTAATCCCCTTTGGGGATTAAGCTCAAGAAAAGACTATAGAGATACCGCCGAATTACGCCGCAGCGGGGTAACTACACACGCGTAGGCAAGATTGTCTGGAAAACAGGAGAAAAAGAGACGGCATATCCTGAGTCTGCGGTAAGACGTTCGGGTATAGGCAACGTTCGTTTTCATGACCTGAGACATACCTTTGTCTCCAACTTGATAGTAGGGGAGAAAGAAGATTTTAGAACTGTTATAGCGCTCTCAGGACATAAGGACACCTCGATGTTAAAGCGGTACAGCCATACACAAGAAGAAGCAAAAAAAGCAACCATAAGGAAGCTGGAAAACCGTCTAAATTGGTCTGGTATGGACACCTATTTGGACACCAAGGCCACTAAAAAGAGTATGAAGGTAGTTGTAAGTCCCTGAAATCATTGGCGGGCGATGGGGGGATTCGAACCCCGGCCTCTGGCTTCGGAGAGCAAAATAGGAGGTTTTCTAAGTTCTCAAAATACATAGAAATCCTATATTTATAATAACTTACAGCGATTTTTGTTTGTGAGGTTTAGTAATATTTTGTGCTATTTTTTTGGGTGCTATGGACACCTCTCTATTCCTGTATATGCAATGTTAAAAAGTGATAATTTGTGATAAAATGGGTTGAAATAATACTTGAGGAAGGGTTTCATGTCGGCTATCAAAGAGGTAATAGAAAGCTCGGCCCCAGAGCTTTACAAATCCCTATACCTATCGCTTCTTTTGATGACGAGATAAAATTGGGTTTGGCTCAAGACGGAGAGCAAGGATTTGAGATGGTTGAGGTTTTAAGGGAAATTTAATAAAAGAAATCAGCTTTCTGGCTAATGTAAATGTCGAAAAATCTATTGTTGATTTCTTAATAAAAAGGGGATTTGACGTGAAGTGGGTGGCAAATATAGATAAAAAATGCCCGACGTACGTATCTTTGACATTGCGAATAATGAGCGAAGAGTCATAATCACTAACGATAGGGATTTTGGTGAATTTACGTTCTATCAAAGAAAAACATCGTATGGGATAGTTCTTCTCCGAGTCAAAGGACAGGATTCCTCAGAGAAGATTGTTTTACTGGATAGACTTTTAGATAAGTATGCAGACAAGGTACTCAACCACTTTGTTGTAATCACAAAGAAGAAGTTCCGATTTATTCCAATGGAGGTATGAGATGAAAATAAAAGAAAAAAAATTATTAAGCAGGGTTGAGAAACCCAGAGATTATGCTCGGAAAGCCCCGGTGATAAGAGGAACCCGTTTACCCGTTGAATTACTTTTAGAAAAACTGGCCTATGGATATTCAGAGGAAAAGTTAATGGCCGAATATCCTTTTCTCACAAAAGAGGATATTCAAGCAACACTTTTGTACGCAAACAGGGTAGTTTCCTTGGAAGAAGAAATATCGATTTGAGTAATTTGCGGGATATTACTATTCCTCTTTACCCCCCTTGGTCAATACTGGTGTTGACCATATTATGGCACTTTTCTAAACCCCATACCAACCTGAGTAAAGTGATCATCCTCTGTCAGTATTTCCGTAATACCGAACTCATTCATAATCACCATAGAGGCAAAATCCGTAAAGGAAATCCGCGCTTTGTCCTGAAACTTAATGCGTAATTCTTTAGCCGTTTCAAACCTCTCCGGCGTAACCCTTTCCAGATGAATGTATTTTTCTTTAACAGCTTGATCTATATCATCGAGAAACTCTTTAGCTGTTGAGAAAGGGAGACGCCGGAAAAGAAGAGTTATTGTCTCATCTAAAACGTAATCACTTGTATATGCTATTCCTTTACGCTGGCGAAAGTCCTTATAGAAGGTTTTCACCTCTTGGTGACGAGATTCACGCTTGTCTTGCAGAGTCAGCCAGCCCCACGTATCAATAAAGATTTTCACCCTAACTCTCCATAGAGGTCTTTATCAATATCTTTTGCCAGAGACCCATGGGATACTCTACCGATCATTTTCAGGATTGGGTCTTTGGATGGATCCAATTCCTCCGGCTCCACGGACATGACCTTTCCCTCCTTGCTGAGCAAATACCCTACAAAGTCCAGCACCTCCTCCAGCTTGTTCTTTGGGAGCTTTTCGATCTCTTTTAAAACTTTCTTCTTTAAAACCTGTTTAGCCGCCAATTTCTTCCTCCTTATTTATCAATTTGGAAGATTCCAACAAGTGCTCCTGCATAACCAAAGATTATTTTACGAAAATGCTGGAATATAGGATAAATCCAAATGTGATTGTCATCAAATATTGCTCAATCAAAAGATGGTTGTATATCTGCCTATGCCACCGTCCTCTTTCTACCTGGGTCAGATGTTCGATGGAGAACTTATGATCAATGATTAGATGGACACCTCTAAAATTTCGTTTCAATAAGATCTTAAGCCCGAAATTTTTCGATTAAGTTCTTCAGGTTCAATACTAACAATAGAGTCCTTTGATCTCGATTCTTTACGTTAAAGTGCAACCATACCAAGGTTCCATTATCTAACTCCGCTACGTTCCTAATGGTAAGCGCCGGATGCGGTGACAGGACTCTTCAACAACAATAATGGCACCTTGTTCTAGTAGTCAGTCACTTTGAAACTGATGGGTAAAGACAATGCAGCTTGACACGGGCATCTTTACAAGTGAATCGCCAATCTATGGTCGCCCGAGCTTTATTGCGCCTCTCTTCATAAGCCTTGATCTCTCCCCTCAGTATCTGTTCACCTCCAATGTGACGGCACGCTCAA
>Ga0209810_1003285_pt1 | contig 17267 bp, 12 predicted proteins | sample Coa_R1_7_FD_187159 | JGI IMG/M metagenome (GOLD analysis project Ga0209810, IMG submission 187159) | Surface soil microbial communities from Centralia Pennsylvania, which are recovering from an underground coalmine fire - Coalmine... | ecosystem: Environmental > Terrestrial > Soil > Unclassified...
CGCGAAGAGGCGCGGCGGATTGAAACGGACCTCAAGTATGAAGGCTACCTGGCCCAGCAGGAAAAACACATCGAACACATGAAGCGCGCCGAACAGCGCCGCATTCCCGAATGGTTCGACTACCGCAGGGTCTCCGGCCTCTCGCGCGAGGTCGTTGAGAAATTTACGCGCGTCCGGCCGTTCACGCTTGGCCAGGCCCTCCGCATCCCCGGCATCACTCCCGCCGCGGTTTCGCTCGTCAACGTCTATATCGAAATCTTCCAGCGCCGCGAAGCAGAACAAGCGCAGGCATAAGGAAGAAGTCTTGCGTCGTGGATTCCCTTTACAGTCTCGGTTTCCACTTCTCGAAGAACTCCGCGAAATCCTCGTAGGGCATCACACGGGCGTTCGCGAACTGCCCCTGGCTCTGCGCGTAGAGGAGCTTCCCGTGTGGATCGAGCACAGCGATTGCTGGAATGCCTTTGTTGACGGGCACGCCGTATTTCTTCCCGATATCGAGGTTCTTGTCGAAGCGCCCCACGTCGATGTTTACTACGACGTAGTTCTGTTCGATCAGGCGTGCCAGTTCGGGCTTGTGCATCTGCGCGTCCAGCGCATGACAGTCCGGTCACCAGTTGGCGCCGAAAATCAGGACGATGTTTCGTTCCGTTTTTGACGCCTGTGATATCGCCTCGGCAATTTGCTGCCGCGCGTCGGCGTGCTCGGCATAAATGGGACGGCTCCCGGCGAATCCCATCGACGATACTGTTGCCATTCCACAAATCACCGCGAGAAGAATTGTATTTGCGGTCCTGCTTCGATGCTCCGTGATCATGGCATTATGATAGCGCAAACCCCGGAAGGCTTTAAGCGGCACGCGGTATCGCACAAACCCGCCGGAAGCAACCAGCAAATTCACCATCCCATTGAAGCCGGCCCCGGGATCCGCCGATCAATAAGCATGGGATTGGAAATCCACACCGCGGTTCAGAAGGAGATTGAAGTGCCCGAAGAAATCGAACAGCCGGCAACAGAAATAACAAGCGCCGAGCCAAAGAAAAAAAGCTTCCAATACATCCGCTGGAATGACAACGGCACCGTCGCGCATCTCACGATGAACCGTCCACGGCAGAACGTGATGAACATCGAGATGCTCAACGAGATGACCGCTGCTATCGAAAGCCTGAATCATCGCGAAGAGGTGAGATTGATCCTGCTCGATGCGTCGCCCGAATGCAAAGGCTATTTCTCGATGGGCGTCGGCGTTGAAGGCTACACGGCACAACTCGTGTTTCAGATGATGGATGCATTCCACAACGTTTTCCGCGCGATGATGGATGTCTCCAAACCCGTGCTCGCTGTCGTTGACGGTATCGCATCCGGCGCCGGCAGCGAACTCGCAGCTTTCTGCGATCTCGTAATCGCCACCGAGAACGCACAATTCCGCCAGCCGGAAATCAAGCTCGGGGTCTTTCCGCCGCTCGGTGCAGTAGTCTATCCGCGCGTGATCGGGCCGCGCCGCGCCATGGAATTCCTGCTCACCGGCGAACCCATCAGCGCTCGAACCGCCCTTGAAATCGGCCTCGTCAACCGCGTGGTGCCGCGCGCAGACCTCGAAGCCACCGTCGATGCGATGGTCAAACGCATCACCGACGAAAGCGGCCCTGTGCTGCAACTGCTCAAGCGTGTGATCTTCCACGGAACGTGGATGCCCTTCGCCGAAGCCCTCAGGCGCGCGCAGGATATCTACCTCAACCAGTTGTTCGAACTTGAAGATTCTCAGGAAGGTCTCCGCGCGCTGCTCGAAAAACGCAAACCGGTTTGGAAGAACCGGTGATCCGACGCAAGGCTGCATCCATCAGAGAGCAGTAAACGTGAAGAGGCGGTTTTTACCCGGTGCGCATTAAAGACGCGATTTTCAAATTGAAGTGCGCACGGGCCCGCATGCGAAAATTCTAAGTTATGATCTATCCATCATTTACGAATTGACAAAAATTGTCCACAAAATCCCATTTGTCCCATTTTAACTGTATGGCCGTGACTAGCCCATCACTCGAGGCTCCGCCGGGAGTTCCGGCACGGACTCCTGACACGCCCCTGCCTTCGCCCGCCCATCTTTCAGGCGCCCGCTGCCGTAGATTCACCGGACAGCCCAAACCGCCGGGTCTGCGGTCAGCGGCCCTTGCTTCGACGCGCGGCAACCGGCGCAGTCAGCCTCGTTTCTGAATCGGCGAGTCGGCCCGCCCCCACCCAATCCGGAGGATAATCGATCTGGAGCGCGTAGCTGCGGATTCCGATGATGGCGAGTAGCCACGGCAGCGATTCTATGCCGTGGGCTTGGTTTGTCCTGCGTCAAAATTCCCACGGCACAAAGCCAGTGCCGTGGCTACCTGCTACCTGCAAAATTCCCACGGCACAAACCCGGTGCCATGGCTACGCGCTTACGCCGGCTGGTTGAAGAACGCCTCGCCCTGTTTGCGATACTTCCATGCCACCTGCTCATCGAGATCGATGCCGAGGCCGGGCTTGTCGCTCACTTCGATATAGCCGTTTTCGATCAGGGGTTTTTTGCGGCCTTTGATGAGGTCATCGAAGAACGGAACGGACTCAGCGTGCCATTCAAGCGCCAGGAAGTTCGGCGTGGCGGCGCACAGGTGCGCAGAGGCCATAGTGCCGATGGGGCTGGAGATGTTGTGCGGTGCGACGGCGATGTAATGGACTTCCGCCATGTCGGCGATGCGCCGCCCTTCGAGCAGTCCGCCGACCTTCTGATAATCGGGCGCAAGAATATCCACCGCTTCGCGCTCGAGCAGTTCGCGGAAGTGGTGGCGCTGGTAATGGTTCTCGCCCGTGGCGATGGGCGTGGAGGTGGCTTCGGTTACGCGGCGCATGGCGTCGGTGTTTTCCGGCGGAATGGGGTCTTCCAGCCAGAGCAGGTCGAAAGGCTCGCAGGCGCGTGCCAGCTTGATGGCGTCATTCACGCCGTAATTCCAGTGGCAGTCGATGGCCAGATCGACTTCCGGCCCCAGCGCCTTGCGCAGCGAGTCCACCAGGCCCGCCATCAGCTCGATTTCCCTGCGCGTCAGGCAGCGGTTGTAATCGTCCAGTGAATATTCGCTGGGCACATCCACATCGAACTTCAGCGCCGTAAAGCCGCGCTGCTTCATGGCGCGGGCGTGCCGGGCATAATCCTCGGCGCGAATCTGGCGGGCTTCAGACTTCTGCCCGCCGTGATATTTCGGGCTCAGTTCTGTGCGCTCGCTTTGGGTCTTGCCGGGCTTTTGCGCCCAGCCGGGCGTGCGCGGCAGGAGCACCGGCGACAGGCTTGCAAGCCCTTTGCCCGCGTGGCAGTCGGCGTAAATGCGGACGCGGTCGCGGTACTTTCCTCCCAGAAATTGATACACCGGCAGCCCGGCGTCTTTACCCACAATGTCCCAAAGTGCCGTCTCAACGCCGCTGATGGCGTGATAACCCATGCCCGCCGTGCCGGTGGCCCCCATCGCCGTGCGCATCAGGCGCGTCAGGCGGTCCACGTCGCGCGGGTCTTCGCCGGGCAGAAACTCGTTGAATTCGCGGATGACGCCCGTCAGGCCGGGCGCAAAGAACGCCTCGCCCCAGCCGGTGACGCCTTTGTCCGTGCTCACTCTCACAATCGTCCAGTCGTAGTTTGCTTCAATCACCGCGGTTTCGATTTTCGTGATCTGCATGTTCGTGTTCAATTCCCTTTCGCGTTTTGAATTTGCCTTCCGAATGCACCAGCACTTTGGCAGGGGCCTCCGTCCCGATGGTCCAGCGGGTTGCTGAAAAAAGTATTTTACGCTTGTCATCGTAAGCGCAGCGAACGATCCTGGTTTTTATTTTCTAAGAAATACGGAGGGGCTTCGCCGAGCATGACGTTTTGGCTTTATTCAGCAACCTGCCGGACCTGTGGTATTCTATGCGGACGTTTTTATGGCGACCCCCTGCCGAAAATGCGGCGCGACGAAGACGGAACATGTATATCACGGAGTGATGTATTCTCTTGCGAAAAGGTTTGGCTACCGTTTGAGGGTATGTTCCCGGTGCCGGAGCCTGCGTCTTCTGCAACTCGGTGAAGATCCTGACGGCCCTGTCCCGCCGCGCAAAACCCGGAGATGGCGCAGGAAATCAGCTTCAGCCGCCGCGGAAACCGATAACCATCAACTGAGTGTTCAGCAATGTCCGCGGTGCGGCGGTACCGATCTTCAAAGATCGAGGCGGCGATGGCATGAACGGGCCCTCCGCCGCCCTCCCATGGTGCGTTGCCGCACCTGCGAACACCGGTTTGCGCTGCAAACCCCAACAGCGGTAACGGTTTTATAAGGGCCTTCTGCGGATCCCATCCGTTCCCGAAAATCAATGACTGGCCAAAACGGACCGAATCGTGTTACATCATCGCCCATGGCATCGCATTCTGTAACGCGGCGAATTGCGGCCTCGGCGGGCATTGTGATGGTCACCGTCCTTGCCAGCCGCGTGCTTGGTTTCATGCGGGAGTGGGCGGTCGCCCACGAATTCGGCTCCAGCGCCGTGACGGACGCTTACTACGCCGCGTTTACGCTCCCGGATTTTGTGAACTATCTCGTAGCGGGAGCCTCGCTGAGCATCACCTTCATTCCCGTCTTTGCCAAATACGTTGCCGAGAACAATGAAGAAGAAGGCTGGCGCGTATTCTCGACGGTCATCAGCGTGATGGTCCTCCTGCTGATTGCGCTCGTGGTTGCCGGCGAAGTCTTTGCCCCCGGGCTTCTGCACGTGATCGCGCCGGGCTTCAATCCGTCGGAAAAGGCCCGCGCGGTTTTTCTGACCCGCCTGATGATGCCTGCGCAGATTTTTTTCTACCTGGGCAGCATTCTGAGCGCGGTGCAATACGCCAAAGGCCGGTTCACGATACCTTCGCTCGCCCCTGTGATCTACAATACGGGAATCATTCTCGGCGGATTTCTCCTGGCTTCAACCCTCGGCATCACGGGATTTTCCGTCGGCGTGCTTGCGGGCGCCTTTGCCGGCAATTTCCTGCTTCAGATTTACGGCGCCCGGCGCGTGGGCGCACGCTTCAAACCGAACCTTGACGTGCGGCATCCGGGCTTCAGGATGTTCATCAGGCTGACCATTCCCATCATGCTGGCGCTTTCAGTCGTGTTTTCAGACGACTGGATCATCCGCTGGTTCGGGTCTTATCTCGCCCCAGCCTCGATCACGTGGCTGAGTTATGCCAAGTTTCTGATGCGCGTTCCGCAGGGAGTGATCGGGCAGGCCGTGGGCGTCGCTTCGTTTCCGTTTCTCGCCCAGCTTTATGCGGAGAAGAAATTCGATGAACTCAACCGCACGCTCAACACAACGTTGAAGGGACTTTTGCTGCTGATGGTCCCCGTTTCCGCACTGACTTTTGCCATGAACAGGCCCCTGGTGTACTTCGTTTTCCTGCACACGCGGCTGCGCGGCCCTGATCTGGACGCCACGGCGGCGGCGCTGTCTTTATTCGCGCTCGGCATGTCCGCCTGGGGTGCGCAAAGCATTCTGGGCCGGGCGTATTATGCGGGGCGCAACACGCTGACGCCTGCGCTGCTTGGCACGGCTGTAACGTTTCTGAACCTTCCGGTTTATTGGGCGCTGGTCCGGGCGATGCAATACAAGGGACTCGCCCTGGCAAGCTCGATCGGCATTTCGGCCTATGTGATTGTCCTGTTTATCTCGCTCTATCGATATACGGGCAACAGGCAGGCCGGTGAGGTTGCAGGGTTTTTCGTGAGAGTTGCCGCCGCCTCGATTGTCGGGGCCGCAGGCGCCTTTGAGGTTGTGCGCTGGCTCGAGGGCCGCATCCACTGGCAATCCACCATCGGAGCCTTCATCATTCTGATCGCAGCAACGCCGGTTGGGCTGGTCCTTACGGGTCTCGCGGCTAAAGCTCTTCGCGTGCGCGAAGTGGATGAGTATCTGAAGTCGATTTCCCTGTGGTCGCGGGCGCGCAGTGAATTCCGGCGCTGAAGGCGTCGGTATCAGCTACTTCCCAATGCAAAATCGGGAGAAGATGATGCCCAGAACGTCTTCGACATCGGTGGCGCCTGTCAGGGTGTCGAGCGCCTTCAGCGCTTCGTAGAGGTCGAGCAGGAGCATCTCATGGTGCATCCGCTGTTCCGCCGCGCGGCGACAGCGGCCGAGTGCGTCGAGAGATTCTTTCAGCAATTGCTGATGCCGCAGGTTGGTGATCAATTCGCCCTCGGAGCCGGAGTTGGCCCCCGCGCCGACGGACCGAACGATCCTGTCGCGGAGTTCATCGACTCCCTGCCCCGTCAGTGCCGAGGTTGCAACGACTTCAACCCGGCCCGGCAGTTCGCCGTTTTCCGCCTGAATGGCGCGTTCGATATCGCTCTTTGTGGTGCGCTCAGGGAGGTCTGATTTATTGGCGGCCACGAGCATTTGACCCATCGCGCGCGTCTTGCGGAGCAGTTCAGAATCTTCATCAGTCCATTCCTGAGACGTGTCCACCACGAGCAGTCGCACGTCGGAATCGGCCATGGCCTGACGCGTGCGCTCGACCCCGATCTGTTCCACCTGATCGGCGGTCGTGCGAATACCCGCCGTGTCCACCAGCCGCACGGGGATACCGCCCATCGAGGCGGTTTCGGAAACCAGGTCTCTGGTCGTGCCGGGAATTTCAGTGACGATGGCCCGGTCCATATTCAGCAGGCGGTTGAACAGGCTTGACTTGCCGACGTTTGGCCGGCCCACGACGGACAGGCTGAGTCCTTCACGGACGATCCTGCCGTAAGCGTAGCTCTTCACCATCCTTTCCAGTCCGCGCCGAACGGCGTCGAGTTGAGCGAGAAGGTCCGCCCAGTCCATCACTTCGACATCGTCGTCGGCAAAGTCGATTCCGGCTTCGAGTCTTGCGATCAGTTCCAGCAGCGCGTGCTTGTGCGGCTTCAATCGGGCGGACAGCGCGCCGCCGAGCTGCGCGGCCGCCACGCGCGCCTGGTAAAGCGTTCGCGATTCGATCAGGTCGCGAACGGCTTCCGCCTGGGTCAGGTCGATCCGGCCGTTCAGGAAAGCGCGCATCGAAAACTCGCCCGGCTCCGCTGCGCGCGCGCCGAGCTTCAGGCAGCACTCGACCATGTAGGCCGTAATCACGGGCGAGCCGTGGCAGGAAATTTCGACTACGTCTTCGCCCGTGTAGGAATGAGGTCCGCGGAAAAAGGTGAGGACGGCGTCATCCATCGCTTCACCGTTTTCGGGGTCGATGAATTTCCCCAGGCTCGCCCGCTGCGGCTCCGGAGGCTGCTTTGCCAGCCGGACCAGTTGCAGTGCTATTTCAAGCGCCAGCTTTCCGGAGAGGCGTACGACAGCGATGCCTCCGCGGCCCGGTGGAGTGGCGATGGCCACGATGGTGTCCTCTTTCAACATCGTCAAGCCTGTGGAGGGTTCAGGAGGGATTTGTCGCCGGATAGATAACAACCTTGCGGGTGGGACCTGAGCCTTCACTCATGGTCCGCACCGTTGCTTCGTCCTTCAGCGCCAGGTGGATAATCCGCCGTTCGCGCGGGCTCATGGGAGTCAGGTAAAAGGGGCTCCCGGTCTCGATGGCCTGCCGGGCGGCCATCTGCGCCGTCAGCCGCAATTCTTCCATGCGAACGCGCCGCCAGTCCCGGCAGTCAAAGCTGATAGCGGCATAGTGTTCATCGTCAATGCGAGCCGCTTTCAGAACAACGTATTCGATCGCGTCCAGCAGCGCCCCGTTCTTTTCGAGCAGCAGGTCGGAATCCGTTCCCTCGAAATCGATGACGATCTGTTGTGTGCCGGAATCGTCCTCCGTGCCGGCGCATTTCCGCACGGTAAACTTGAGGTCGAAACCTGCGTGCCGGATGATCTGCTCCACCAGTGATTCGATTCGCGCGAGGTATGTGTCCTCAGACGCGTCGGAAGAATTTAAAGTCGTCATGGTTCGTACCTGCTATGCCTTGGCCCCTGCGGTTTTTTCAGCCGTCAGGGCCTGCTGCTTCGGAGTGATAAAACGGTTGATGAACATTTGCTGTCCAATGCCGACCAGGTTCGCTGTCAAAAAGTATAAAACCAATCCGCTGGCAAGGCGAAAGAACATCAATCCGAAGATAAGGGGCATAATGGTCATCATTCGCTTCTGCGCAGGGTCCGCCGTGGCCATGGGCGTCATCTTCGTCATGATAAACATGCTGACAATCATAATCAGCGGCAGGATGGGGATGGGCAGCCCCAGAATATGGGAATTGTCCGGCATGGACAAGTCCTTGATCCACAAAATCCACGGCGCGTGACGGAACTCGAAGGGCGTTTCCAGCGATTCGTAGAAACCATAAAGGATGGGCAACTGGGGCAGCATCGGAAGGCACCCACCCAGTGGATTGATGCCGTGTTCCTGGTAGAGCTTCATGATCTCCTGGTTCATCCGCGCCTTGCGGGGGTCGTTGAACTTGTACTGCTTGTAGCGGTCTTGGATGCTTTTCACCAGCGGCATGATCCGCTGCATCTCCTGCGCGGAGCGGATGCTCTTCAGCTTCAACGGAAACAGCGCCATGTTCAGGATGATCGTCAGGATGACAATCGCCCAGCCGTAATTGTGCACCCAGTGGTCATTGATATAGCGCATGGCCAGAAAGAGCGGCTTGGCGATCACGCTGAACCAGCCGAAGTCCACCAGGTCCGTGAGAGGAGGCTGCGAAGTCTCCAGCACGTCCAGCGCCTTGGGAGCCACAAAGAGCCTGAAACTGACCGGCTGCGGTGCGGTGCTTCCCAACGCAACATAAGCAGCCCTGGGTGGTTCCTTCTCTTTCCAGTTTTCCGGGGTCCAGGATTCCTGCCCGGCGTTGAAATCCGGGTCCTTTGACTCAGGGAAAAAGATTCCGGCGAAGTATCGGTCTTCGATGCCGGCAAACTCGAGCGGCCCTGTGACCCGCACTTCCTCTTTGATCTTGCTCTGGTCCACAGTTTCGAGCTTGCCTTCCTTCTGCCAGGCCACCTTGGTTTGCGCGATCTCGGCATCCTCGGGCAGCGAATGATCGCCGAACCCGCCGGTCCACGCGACGCGCGCCGGCACGTACTGCTGGTCGCGGGCAACGCTGACGGTTGCATGGACCTGATAATCCGCGCCGAAGGTGAATTTCTTCTGGACCTGGATGTGTCCGTCGCTGTAAGTGAGTTCGAGTGTTGTGGGCGCATGAATCGTGGCGTCGGAGGGCTGCGCAACGTAAAGCGCCTGGTTCGCCGTCTGGTTGAGCGACGCGTCTGAAGTGCGGATGCTCATCGGATAACCAAGCTGCTTGCATGCGGCGGGATCAATCACGTTGAGCGGCTTGCCGCCCGCATCTTCAAACTTCTTGAGCACCCAGCTTGTGATGACGCCGCCGCGCGTCGAGAAAGTGATGCGGTAGAGGCTGTTTTCGACGGTGATGTCCCGGGCTTCCTTGCCTTCAGACACGGGAATCTGGGGCGCGGCAGGAACCTGAGGAACTGCGGGCTTTTCCGCAGCTTCCTGGCCAACTGCCTGAGAAACACCCGCCGGTTTAGGAGGAGAAGGGGGCGGCGTCTTGACGAAAATGATTCGCCAGATCAGGAGGATCGCAAATGACAGGGCGAATGCAATCATCACCCTTTTTTCAGTGTCCATGGGTAAAAGGCTTCCTGTTCAATTCTCCCGACTGCATCCTGACGGCCCGCTACGGGACGGGATCGTAGCCGTGACCGCCCCAGGGCCGGCAACTCAGCAACCGGCGCATCGCCAGCCGTGTTCCCCGCCACGGGCCCCATTTCGCCACTGCTTCATAGGCGTAGGCTGAACAGGACGGGTAAAAGCGGCACGAAGAAGGAATCGTGGGCGAAAGACAAACCTGATAGAAGCGAATCAGCCCCAGCAGGAACAACCTCAGCGCGAGCTTTCCGTAGTGCGCAATGCGCCCGGCGGCCCGTTTGGAAACAGCCGCAACAGTTCCCGTTCTAGAACACGATAATCGACCGTCGCCGCCTTCGGCCGCGGGTTGAGCACAATGTCCCATCCGCCCGGAAGTTCCCGCCGGTGCAGCCGGAAAACTTCTCTGATGCGCCGCTTGATCCGGTTTCGCAACACGGATGTTCCAAGGCGTTTCGGGACGGTAATGCCCAGGCGCGTTTCGTTCAGCCCGTTCGGTCGGAAAAATGCGGTGCATAATGATGCACTTCGGCGCTGCCCCTCCTCATAAACCCGTTGAAAATCCAATCGACGGAGCAGCCGGTATTTCTTGGGGAAAGCAGCCGAATCGGGATTCACGGAGTCAGGCGATGGCGACCCTTCTGGCGGCGCCGTTTCAGCGTCTGGCGCCCTCCCGGGGTCCTCATGCGAACGCGGAATCCATGTGTCTTGGCACGCCGGCGCCGATTGGGTTGGTAAGTCCTCTTCAAAGCTCTGACTCCCTGTTGAGTTCGTACTCCAAAACCTAAACACTTACCTTAACCCGTTGATTCCAGCCAAGTCAAGCAAGTTACGGCCGTTTCCAAAATCGACGAACACGAATTGACACGGCTTCAACCGCCGATTAGGATTCATAATATAGCAGGGGCACGGGACGAAGGACCATCTACCCGAGAGGGGCACATGCAGGCGCTCCGCTGCGATTCCCGGAAAGCGACGTTCGTTTTCGCATTGGCTGTGTGCGCGCTTGTGCTCGAAACGCCGCCGAGGGCGCTTTGCCAGTTTTCGGGATCGATCAGCGGGCAGGTAACAACACGCGACGGACGGTCGATTCCAATCGGAGTGACCGTCACCGTCACGACAAGCGAAGGGCAGATGGTGACCACTCAGCCCGTCGATTCCGCCGGCCACTACGAACTCGACAACCTGCGAAAGCTCGATTATCAACTGACATTTGCGGCGAAGGGATACCGCACGGAAGAGCGGGACGCAAACCTTCGCTTCTCAGGAAACAGCCTGATCATCAATGTTCAATTGACTCCCGAAGGTAAAACGGAAACGGACAAAGGCGCCGTCGTTTCCGTTGCTGAGCTGAAAGTGCCGGAACAAGCCCGGAAAGAATATGAGAAAGGCAACCGTGCCTTCAAGTCGCACAACTATGCCAAGGCCCAGCGCTACTTTGAGCAGGCGACTAACGATTACCCCTGCTATGCGCGTGCGCAGACTGACCTGGCCACGCTTCTGATCGTGGAGAAGAAGCAGGCCGCAGAGGCAGAAACGCGGCTGCGAAAGGCCATCGAGTGCGACGCTTCGTTTCTTGACGCCTATGTCGTACTGGCGCAGTTGCTGAATGCTCGGGCCCAGTATAAGAAAAGCGTCGAAGTGCTTCAACAGGGGCTGGCGCATTCTCCGGACACCTGGCAGTTCCATTATCAGATGGGATTGGCACGCTACGGCATGAAGGACTATACCGAAGCCGAAAATGAGTTCCGCAAGGTCGCCAAACTCAACGGAAATCCTCCTCCGGTGGTCTACATCAAACTGGCGGACCTCTACGTGCTGCAATCAAGGTTTAACGAAGCCTATGCGGAAATGGAGGCCTATCTCCAGGCGGCGCCCAATGGCAATTTCGCACCACGAGCGCGCGCAATCATGAAGCAGATGAAAGCGGCGGGAGTACTGTCCAGTGACAAGAAGCCGGAGCACTAACCGATTGCCCGGCAAACAGGTCCTAACCCTGCCATCTTCGGCGCAGTGAAGAACCTTCGTATTCGTTATGAACGAAACACATGCATCTTCGCGTCGCTCCCTATGACATTCCGGCCTTCCTCAGCGGCCTGCTGAACCGCCTCCGAAAGAGTCATGCACAAGGAGCAAACCTCATGAGCGGGTCTTCCCTTCCCCTTCCCGAATCACAATAATCTGATCGGCGTTGACGTTGGTTATCCTGTCGATATGCCCGCTCGGCCAGTGAAATTCAATCGAATCGACTTTTGCAGCCTTCCCCAGGCCGAAATGCTGGCGCAAATCATTCTGCGAAATGTAACTGCAACCGCTCATGACCTCGCGGACCTGTCGCTGTCCATTGGCAGTAACGATGATTCCGGTGCCGATGGCCGATCGGTTGGAACGCGTGCCGATGGCCTTGACCATCAGCCAATGGTTGCCGCTGGTGTTTTCGTTCTTGAGCAACGAGGGCGGCTGGCTGAGGTTGAGAATCACGATATCCATGCTGCCGTCATTATTAAAATCGCCGAAAGCGCAGCCTCGGCTCGAATGCGGTTCGAGCACCGCCGGCCCGGAGAGGTTTGACACCTCTTCAAAGTTGCCGTCGCCAAGATTGCGGTAAACCACGCGCTGCGTCATGAACTTGTAATCCGGATGGACCTTTTCAACCTCGGGATACACACTGCCGGTAACGTGAAAAATGTCGAGCCAGCCGTCGTTGTCCAGATCCACGAAGCCGGTGCCCCAGCAAACATATTGCGTATTGACCGCAAGACCGGAGGAAAATGTCGCGTCATCAAAAAACTTTCCGCCGAGATTGTGATAAAGGATGGGAGTGTCGCCACTGAAATGCGGAAGGAACAAATCCAGGTAGCCGTCGCCGTCGTAATCTCCCACGGCTACTCCCATTCCGGACTGGACCTGGCCATCGGCGTTCACGGCGCAGCCGGTTTCCATGCCAACTTCCGTAAAGGTCCCATCATGATTATTGCGGAAGAGGAGATTGGGAGTGGAATCACAAGCTACGAAAATGTCGGGCCAGCCGTCGTTGTTGTAATCAAAGCTTACCGCCGCCAGCCCGTAGCGTTTCCCGGCCCTGGCTATGCCGGCCTTTTCCGTGACTTCGGTGAAGGTTCCATCGCCATTGTTGTGGTAAAGCGAGCACGTCTCTTTGGGCAATCCCAGCGGGCCGCAGGCAACCGGCACGCCCTGGAACTTGCAAGCCTGGCTTTCCCCGCCCGCAGGGCCCTTTTCAAAATCAAAGTCGATGTAGCGGGAAACGAACAAGTCGAGCCGGCCGTCGCGGTCGTAATCAACGAAGGTGCAGCCCGTCGAGAAGCGTGGGCGGGATTGCCCGAGGCCCGCCTTTTCCGTGACATCGGTAAAAGTGCCGTCGCCGTTATTGTGGTAGAGAACGTTCTTCCCGTAATAAGTAAGGAATAGGTCCTCATGCCCGTCGTTGTCATAGTCTCCAGTGCACACACCGTAGCACCATCCCGTATGACGAAGACCCGCCTTTTCCGTGACATCCGTAAAAGTACCGTCGCGGTTGTTATGATAGAGGCGGTTTGTAGGAGGGGGTTCACCGGGAGACAAATTGCCAAGCATCATCCCGCTGGGGACAAAGATATCCAGCCAGCCGTCGCCGTCGTAATCGTAGAATGCGATGCCCGGGCCGTTCGCTTCAAAAATGTATTGCTTGCGGAATTCCTCCCCATAGATCACGGGAGCAGTGAGGCCCGCCCGCGGAGCCATATCGACCAGCGTCACAGGCCAGGGCCGCCCGGAAAACTTCGGCCGGGGCGCGGGAAGGACGCCTCGCGAAGCCATGCCCTGACCGAGGGCTCGCGCGGCAGGCGGCAACAACGCTCCGGCTGAAACGACAGACCTTAGGAATTCTCTTCTTTTCATTCTCCGCTGAATGAGGGCACAAACCTCGGACGGATGGCGGCTTCAACGGTCGCCGGGCGCGGCCTGCGGCTTTGTTGCGCCACCCTGGGCGGCGTTACGGATATTCTGCTTGAGTTGCATGAGCTTTTCGTACGCTTCCTTATAGGCCGCGAGTTGCTGGTCCGCCTCGCGCTCGAGTCCAAGATGGCGGTAAACAATCGACAGCCGATAGTGCGCGTCCGCATTTTCGGGATCAAGCTCCGTAGCCCGCTTCAGCGGGGCAACCGCGTCCTGAAAACGGTTTGCAGAGGCGTAGGCTTCGCCGAGGCTGGCAAGCGCCGTGGCCATCTGGGGATCAAGTTGCGCCGCGCGCTTGAAATGCGTGATGGCGGTGTTCCAATCGCGGACCGTTGCGGCAATCACGCCAAGCTGGTATTCGGCCTTCGCGTTGCCGGGATCAATCTGCAGTTCCTCTTCAAACTCCTTCCTGGCTTTGTCGAGCGTATTCATCTCGTGGCTTTGCTGGAGCATGATCGCGCCGATTTCATAATGAATTCCCGGCACGTGTGGGTTGAGTTCCAGGACCCTGCGATACTCCGTGATTGCCTCCTGGGGCTTCCCCTGCAATGCGAGAATTTCGGCATTCATGCGGTGCATCTGGTAGGAGCCGGGAGCCGTTGCAAGCAGGCGCTGAGACGCCAGGGTCGCGAGATCAGAATACATGTGGGCCGTCAGGTAAAGAATTTCCGGATCGCTTGGAAATTCACGGGAGAGGACCTTGCCGTAGTCGATGGCCTTGCTGACATCATCCAGCGCCATCAGACACTGAAGCGCACTCGCCCCGGTAATGCGCTTCAATTTGGGATCGCTGACGTGCGGGAAATCATCTTCAAGATAAGGCAACGCCTGCCGGCAGTATCCGCTCTGCGCAAGGCTCGCGCCCAGAAAATAATGCGCGTTCACAAGCGAAGGCTTGAGTTTAAGAGCCGTCTCCGCTTCGCGCGCCGCATCGGCGTATTGGCCCGAAAAATAATACGCGACGGCAAGATTGGAATGGACCTCAGCCACTTCCGGATTGGATTTGATCAACTCTCTATAGTCCTTAATCGCTTCCGGATAGTCGCCGGCCTCAAATGCCTTATTTGCCCGGGCGGCGAGCGCGGACGCATCCTGCGGCGGGACCCTTACGCTGCTTTGAGGCGCGGAAGTCTGCGGCGCGCACCACAGCGCGACCGCGCCTGCACTCGCAAGCAGCGCAGACGTCAGACCGGCCCGTGCCAATTGTCCGGGGGAAAATGTCATGCGGAAAGCCTGCTCTTCCCGGCCCTTTACCGATGTTTCAGGCTGGATTATGCCACACGCCATCTTTAAGGATCAATCGCGCATTCGTGGCCGAGTGCTGGAAGTGCTATAATCCGCTTGCGGACAAGTCCAACGGAAATGCGAAGGCTTAAGGGCAAGAACATCGTGAGGTGGGCAGCGCTTGCGGCGATCCTGCTTACCTTCGCCCCGGGCGCACTCCCTGCGCAAACCGCCCCATCACAGCAAACTCAGCTTTCATCAGAGCGCTTCAAGCAACTCTATGCTGAGGCGCAAGAAGCCTCGAACCACGGCCAGACGAAGCAAGCCATCAGCCTTTATCTCGCCGCCCTTCAGCTCAATCCGGATTTCGCCGAAGGGTGGTGGAATGCCGGGACCCTGCTCGCTCAAAACAAGGACTACGAGCGGGCCGTCGTGGCCTTCAGCAACTTTCTTCGCTTGCAACCCAAGAACGGCAACGGGTGGGCATTTCGCGGCCTCTGTGAGTTCGAACTCCGCCGTTACACTGTCGCGCTGAACGACATCCAGCATGGGCGCCAGCTTGGCGTACACGATCCGGCGCTTGAAAAAGTAGCCACGTATCATGCTGCGCTGCTGCTCATTCTGAAGGGTGAGTTCGACGTCGCCGACCGTTTGCTGGTCCACCTGGCGCGCGGAGGCATCAGCGATCCCGACCTGATCACGGCGTTCGGGCTTGCCGCATTGCGCCTCTCCAAAATGTCGGAGCAGTTAACCGATGTGAAGCAGAAGAACTTGGTCCAGGAAGTCGGCCAGGCTGCATTCAATTCCGTTCAGGCTCCCTTTGAAAAGGCCGCTGCGGGATATGAAGCATTGCTTAAGCAATACCCCGCAACGCGCGGTATTCATTACGCTTACGGCGACTACCTGCTGAACCAGGCGCACTACGAGGAAGGGCTCAAGCAGATGCAGGAGGAATTGCGCCTGAATCCTGATGACGCGATGGCGTCGCTCCAGATCGCGATGACTTACATTCGCACCGGCCGGCCGGGCGATGCGATTCCCTACGCTGAAAAGGCCGTCCAACTCTCTCCCAAACTGTTCGCCTCGCACTATGCTCTTGGTCTTGCGCTCTATCGCGCGGGAAAAACCGGGGCGGCCCTGACAGAACTTCAAAAAGCCGTTCGACTCGCGCCCAACAGCCCGCAGGCGCATTACGCTTTGTCGGACGTTTACTTCAAGTTGGGAAACCGGCAGGCCGCAATACGGGAACGGGTCGCGTTTGCGAAGCTCAAGCAAGAGCCGACTGTGCTTGCTGAATATAATCCGCAAAACCAGGACGCAGGTCCCCAGCAGACTTCTCCCAAACGGGCTGTCGCCGCTACGCAAGCCGCAGAGGCGTTCAAACAGGCTGAAAGCGCCTTGCGCGAAGGCAATTATCAACAGGCCGAGGCGGGTTTCAAGGAAGTACTGAAAACCCATCCACAGTTGACTCCCGCCTATGTTGACCTCGGGGTGGTCTGCCTTCGCACTCACCGGCCCGATGAAGCCGTCCGATACTTTGAGACCGCAAAGAAACAGGATCCAAAGGTTGCCGGCATCGACCTCGATTTGGGGCTTGCCTACTACCAGCAATCGAGCTTCGAGAAAGCAATTCCGGAGTTTGACGCGGTGCTGCGGACAGACCCGAACAATCAGCAGGCCAGGTTCCTGAAAGGCCTGTGCCATTTTATGCTGAACGATTACGCGGATACGGTTGAGACCCTCAAGCCGCTCTGGGAAAAGGAAAACACCAACCTGGATTATCTATTCGTCATGGGCATTTCTTACGGCAAGCTGAAGCGCAACGAGGAATGCAATATGACATTCAGGCGGCTGGTGGAAGTTGGCGGCGACACTCCCCATTTCCACTTTCTGCTGGGAAGGGCCTACGAGGGCCTCTTCTGGTATGACCAGGCGCGCTCCGAATTGGAGAAAGCCATCGCAGGCGATCCCAAACTGCCCGAGGCGCATTACTACCTCGGCGTCGTCGATATGCGCCTGGGCAAACTTCAGGAAGCCGCCCGGAATTTCGACGCCGAAATCTCCATTGATGGCAAGCCGCCGTGGAGCTACCAGAAGCGCGGGCAGGTGGACCTCGATCTGAATGATCCCGCGCACGCCATTCTGATGTTCAAGGAAGCGCTCGCGCGAAACCCCAGGCTGCCGGACTCACTCGTTGGCATGGGTAAGGCGTATTTCAAGCAGGGAAAGTTCCAGGAGGCCGCAACATACTTTCAGAAGGCAGTAGCGCTCGCCCCGGACCAGGCCGATTATCACTATCAGCTTGGACAGGCCTATCTGCGGCTTGGCGACAAAAACTCCGCCCAGCGCGAATTCGCAGAAACACGAAAGCTGCAGGCAGCCCAAGTCCAGGACCAGCAGAACCGCCTGCAAGGTTCGCCGCCACCCGCGTCCG